>Ga0070659_100002956_pt1 | contig 12117 bp, 10 predicted proteins | sample KBSC23metaG_FD_64666 | JGI IMG/M metagenome (GOLD analysis project Ga0070659, IMG submission 64666) | Corn rhizosphere microbial communities from Kellogg Biological Station, Michigan, USA - KBS C2-3 metaG | ecosystem: Host-associated > Plants > Roots > Rhizosphere > Soil ...
ATGATGCGCAGCGCCGTCGACTTGCCGCAGCCCGAGGGGCCGAGCAGGCTCAGGAATTCGCCGCGCCGCACTGTGAGCGACATGTTGGAAAGCGCCAGCGTGCCGTTCGAGAAGACCTTCGACACGGCGTGCAGCGCCACGACCGGACGGTCGTTGGACGCCGAGGCCGGCGGCGGCGCGGAGGTGGAGGTTTCGATGATAGCCAAGAGATCGTTCGTTCCGAAATGACAGGAAGCGCGGGCTGGCGCGCTTCCTTTGGCCTGGGTGGAGAGCTGCGGCGCAGCCTTACTTCTTGACGAGGTCCATGCCGACGCCCTTGCAGACGAACTGCGTGGTGTAGGCGGCCTTGTAGTCGATCGAGGGGTCGATCAGCTTGAGCCCGACCAGCATGTCGTAGAACGACTTCTGCCGCGCGTCGGTCATGCAGCCGATGCCTTTGCTTTCGGCGTCGCCCGAGACGAGGATGCCGTGATCCTTCAACTGCTGGATCGAGAAGGCGATCTGCTCGTCCGTCATTTCGGGGTTGTCTTTCTTGATCAGGTCGTTGGCCGCCTTGTTGTCCCCATAGAGGTAGTTGTACCAGCCGATGATCGAGGCATCGACGAAGCGCTGCACCAGATCCGGCTTGTCCTTGACCAGCTTGGTCGTGGTCTCGATCGTGGTGGCGTAGGGCGCGTAGCCATTGTCGGCAAACAGGAACACGTTGGGCTCCTCGCCCGAGGCGGTCTTGACCGCCAGCGGCTCGGAGGTGACGTAGCCCTGCTGCGCCGACATCTTGTCGGCAATGAACGGCGCCGGGTTGAAGGTGTAGGGCTTGTACTGCTCGTCGCGGAAGCCTTTGAAATTGGCCTTCATCCACACGAAATCGGTGACGAAGATGTCCTTGCCCATGAAGATGGTATCGGCCTTGGCGATATCGGCAAAGGTGTCCATGCCGACGCCCTTGTGGGTCATCAGGATCTGCGGATCCTTCTGGAACATGGCGGCGACGTTGATCACCGGGATGCCCTGCTTGATGTCGTCGTAGAGGCTGAACTGGCCGCCCATGTAGAAGTCGATCTTGCCCGAGATCAGCAAGGCCTCGTTGGCCGCCTGCGGGCCGCCCTGGACGATGGTGACGTCGAGCCCGTACTTCTTGTAGGTCCCATCGGCGACGGCCTGGTAGAAACCGCCATGCTCGGCCTCGGCCAGCCAGTTGGTCCCGAACTTCACGGCGTCATCGGCGAAGGCCGGCGTGCCGAGCGCCAGCAGCGCTGCCAATGCCAGCAATTTGGATGTGACTTGCATAGGTCGTCTCCCTGTTGACGAGTGCCCCATCGCCGGCGCTTGTTTTTGTCTCGCCCACGCCGGCGGATGCCCGCTTGAGGCATCTTACCGCCGATTAAGAGAACGTGTCTGACAAAAAGAAAAGCCTAAAAGCGCCGCATCCGACGAAGTGCCCAGCGAATGGGCGGCATGGGTCGCTTTGGGGCTGGCCATCCTGCGATTTTGCCGGTTAGCTGGGCTCCCCTAGAGGCCGCCATGCACACCCCCCTTTCTCCCTCGACGATTCATCCGCCGTTTTCCGCCTACAGCAACGGCGTCGAAGTCCCCGCCGGACAAAAGCTCGTCTTCTGCTCGGGCCAGCTCGGTATCGAAAAGGACGGCACGGTGCCGGCTTCGGCCGCCGCACAGGCCGAGCTTTGCTTCGACAACATCGCCGCGATCCTTGCCGAATCCGGCCTCGGGCTCGAGCATGTGGTGCGGATCAACGCGTTCGTCTCGGGCCGCGAACATCTGCGGCCATACATGGACGTCCGCAACAAGCGCTTCAGGCCGCCATTCCCGGCCTCGACGCTGATGATCGTCTCCGGCTTCGCGCGGCCCGAATTCGTGGTCGAGGTGGAAGTCGTCGCCGCCGGCCCGGCGTCGGAGGCTTGAGCATGGCGCGCAGGATCTGGTGGACCGATTTCCCGGCCCCCGAATACGACAGCATCGACCCGAACAAGACCATCGCGCTCCTGCCGATCGCGGCGGTGGAGCAGCATGGTCCGCACCTGCCGGTCGGGGTGGATTCGATCCTCAACCGCGGCTGTATCGACCTGCTGATCGAGCGTGCCCCCGCCGATCTCGACCTGCGCATCCTGCCGGTGCAGCAGGTCGGCAAGTCCAACGAACATATCTGGGCTCGCGGAACCGTGACGCACACGGCGCACACGCTGATCGATGCGTGGTACGAGCTCGGTGCCTCGGTGAGCCGCGCGGGGGTGAAGAAGCTGGTCTTCATCAACTCGCACGGGGGCAATGAGGAGATCATGGGGATCGTGGCCCGCGAGCTCCGTGTGCGCGAGGGCATGCTGGTGGTCAAGACCGGCTGGACCCGCTTCCAGCCGCCCGACGGCATGCTGACCGACATCGAGAAGCGCCATGGCATCCACGCGGGCGATCTCGAGACCTCGCTGATGCTGCATTTCCGGCCGGACCTGGTGCAGATGGACAAGGCCCAGGACTTCCGTTCGATCGCCGCGCGCGATGAGCAGCGGTTCAAATTTCTCCGTCCGACCGGCACGCATGCCTACGCCTGGATCGCCAGGGATTTGAACCCTGCCGGCGCCGTGGGGAATGCCGGCAACGCCAGCGCCGAGCGCGGCCGGATGTTCGCCGATGCGGAAGTCTCGGGGATGCTGGAGCTGTTGCGCGAGGTCGAGGCCTTCCCGCTGCCGGATGGAAAAACCTCGGCCTAGACCCAGCCAGAGGTCAGCACCGTGCCGTGATCCAGCGGTACGCGCCGGAACCCGGAGTGCCACGGCTCGTTATGGCGGCAGCGTCACCCCTAGGCGTTGCGACCTTGAAACGAGACCCCGAACTTGCGCAGGCTGTCCGCGCCACGGCCTATTTCCTGTGGGAACAGGACGGCCGGCCGGAAGGGCGAGCCTTCGACTATTGGCTGAAGGCCAAGGAAGTTCATTTGCGCCAGCTTGCCTATGACCGCTGGCTGGCCGAGGGAAGTCCGCAGGGCCGCGACCTTGACATCTGGGTCGAAGTCTCCCGGGAAATCGACGAAAGCTGAGGTGCGACGGCCCTATAGGCACGCCGCCGGAAAGTCTGTTATTGCCACGCGTCTGTCGTCCGCGACCAGCTTGGTCCCGGAGGCGACGCTTGTGCATGTTTTGAGGCTTCGACGTCGTGCTGCAGCAGTTCCGCACCGCCATCAACGGACTGCCGCGGCGCATAAAGAGCCTGGCCCTCGTGGCCTTCGACGCGGTGGCCCTGGTCGGCGTGCTGTGGCTGAGCTTCCAGCTTCGCCTGGCGGGAAATTTCGAGCCCAGCCCCGCACAGTGGGTGATGATCCTCCTGGCGCCGGTCGTGGCCTTGCCGATCTTTTTGCGGCTCGGCCTCTACCGCGCCGTGATCCGCTACCTGCCGGAGCGCGCGGTGTTCACCGTCCTGTGGGCGATGTTGCTCGCCACGCTCGGCTGGGTCGTCGTGCTCTTCATCGCCGAATTGAGCCGTATTGCAGTGCTGCCGCGGACCGTGCCGGTGTTTTATTTCCTGCTCGGAACGATCGTGGTCGCCGGCTCGCGCTTTCTCGCAAAATTCATCCTCTACCCAACCCGTGAGACGGGCGATGCGCGGCCACGCGTCCTGATCTACGGCGCCGGCGAATCCGGCCGGCAGATCGCAGCGACGCTGGCCGGGCAGGGCGGCATGACCGTCGCCGGGTTCCTCGACGACGACAAGAATTTGCAAGGGCGCGACGTCTCCGGCGTGCGCGTCTATTCGCCCAGCCAACTCGGCGATCTGCTGACCGATTCCGGAGCCGGCGAAGTCATTCTGTCGATGACGTCGCTGGAGACGTCGCGGCGGCAGGAGATCTACTCCGATCTGAGCCGCTTTCCCGTCAAGGTGCGGACGCTGCCCTCGCTGCGCGAGATCGCCTCGGGGAAGTACCAGATCAACCAGCTTCGCGAGATTGATATCGACGACCTACTCGGGCGTTCGTCCGTGCCGGCCGATCCGCAGTTGCTGCAAGAGATGATCGCCGGCAAGGCGATCCTGGTCTCGGGTGCCGGGGGCTCCATCGGCTCCGAGCTCTGCCGCATCATCGCACGGCTCGAACCCAAACTCCTGGTTCTGCTCGAAGCCAACGAGTTCGCGCTCTACCAGATCGAGCGGCAACTCGCCAAAGATACGGCATTCCCGGTGCTGCCCGTGCTGGGCTCGGTGGGCGACGACGCCCTGGTGCGCCGTACGCTCAAGGCGCACGGCATTGAAGCGGTGTTCCACGCCGCGGCGCACAAGCACGTCCCGCTGGTCGAGCTCAACGTGCTCGAAGGAGTGCGCAACAACATTTTTGGGACTGAGACGATCGTGCGGGCGGCGTTCGAAAGCGGCGTCCCGCACTTCGTGCTGATCTCGACCGACAAAGCCGTGCGGCCCACCAACGTCATGGGTGCGACCAAGCGCTGGGCAGAGCTGATCGTCCGGCACTATGGCGACCAGGCGACCGCGGAACGAACCGGTCAGCATTTTGCAGCGGTGCGCTTCGGCAATGTGCTCGGCTCGAACGGTTCGGTGGTGCCGCTGTTTCGCGAGCAGATCGCCGCCGGCGGCCCGGTAACGCTGACCGATGAACGCATGACCCGCTATTTCATGTCGATCCACGAAGCAGCGGAGCTGATCGTGCAGGCGGGCGCCCTGAGCGAGGGCGGCGAGATTTTCCTGCTCGAGATGGGCCAGCCGGTAAAGATCCGCGACCTTGCGGAGAACATGATCCGGCTCGCCGGACTGACGGTAAAGTCGGGCGAGAACCCACACGGCGACGTCGCGATCGAGGTCACCGGCATCCGCCCGGCCGAGAAGCTGTTCGAGGAACTGTTCTACGACGAAAAGCAGGCGGGCCGCACCCGGCAGCCGAAAATCCTCAGGGCCAGAATGGCCGAACGCACCAATGCCGATTTCCCCGACGCGCTCCGCAGCCTGCATGCCGCCTTCGAGCGGCAGGACGAGGCCAAGGTTCGCGAGCTGCTCTTCGAGCTGGTCGCGCTCAGCGCGGATTGAGCGCCGGGCGTTCGGGTGCACCGGCGCCGAGGTAGAACGCCAGGACGATGAGCGGACCGTAGGCGACGAGCACTGCGAGCCAGCCCCATGCGGTGGCGGCCCAGGCCAGCGGCAGCAGCCAGATAGCGTTGAGGGCGACGAAGCCCAGGGTGACCGGCTGGTGTGCGCCGAAGCGGCGCGACAGCACCTGGTAGGCATGGCGCCGATGCGCTTCGAAGACTCTTTCACGCAGCAGGAGGCGGCGGATCAGGGTGACGCTCGCGTCGGTGACGAAGGCGGCGCTGAGGATGAGCCATTGGGGGAGGCTCAATGTGCCGTCGGCGATGGTCACGAGGGCCAGGAAGGCGAGGATGAAGCCGAGATAGGTGCTGCCGGCATCGCCCATGAAGATACGCGCCGGAGGCCAGTTCAGCGCCAGGAAACCCAAGGTCGCAGCGGTGACGCCGACGAGGCACCAGAACATCGGTCCATCGATGAAGCCAGGGACCCGCAGCGTGGCGAGGATCGCGGCGCCAACGAGCATGAAGATCGCCTGTGCGCCGGCAATGCCGTCGATACCATCCATGAAATTGAAGAGGTTGATCCAGTACACCGCGCCGACAAGCGCGATGACTGCCACGGCAATGGCTGGCAACGGGATGCCAGTCTGCTGCTGCAAGGCGTCGAGCGGTACCGCCAGCCAGATCGCAATTGCCATCAAGACGAGCTGGCCAGGCAGCCGCAACCGCGCCGGTATCGGATGGCGGTCGTCGTAGAAGCCGACGGCGGCGATCATCGCGCCAATGACGAGGCCGGGCAGGAACGGCTCGATGGCGCCGGCCGAAGCGGCGACGAGGACAAGACTGCCGCCCAGCACGATGCCGACGCCGCCGCCGCCGGGCGTGGGGGTCGTGTGCGACGACCGGGCATTGGGCGCCTGTATCACCCCCAGCCGCTGGGCATTGGCGCGGATCAGTCCCGCCGCGACGAACGCGGCGATTGCGGCGACGATGGTGAGCCCCAGATGCAACAGCATGCGCGCTTTCTACGGCGCACTGGCCGACCGTACAATCGGCCTACTGTGCCTTGCCGGTCTTTTCGGCCTTGGCCTCGTCGTACCACCAGATATCCGGGAACCCGATCGAATAGAGCGGCAACTTGTCCGCGTGGCTGAACCGGTCCCAGTGGGCGATGCGTTCCTTCTCGTTGGTGTAGCTCGGCACCACGATGTGCAGCGCCAGCAGGACGCGGTCGAGCGCGTGCACCGCGGCGGTGAGCTCGTCGCGGCCCTTGGCGAAGATCACCTTGTCGATCAGTGCGTCGACGCCCGGATCGGCAAGACCCGCATTATTGTCGCTGCTGTTGTCCTTGGCCGAGGCTGAGCCGAACATGTATTTCTGCTCGTTGCCGGGCGACAGGCTCTGGATCCAGTCGGTGTAGGTGATCTCGAAATCGCGGCTGCGGACGCGGTTGGTGTATTCGGCGTCGTCCACGTCGCGGACATTGACCGCAATACCGAGCCGGTTCAGCGCCTGCGTGTAGGGATTGGTCACCGGGTCGAGCGTGGGACCATCCATCAGGATCTCAACGCTGAGTTGCTGCCCGTTGGCATCGACCAGCTTATTGCCGTCAAGATGATATCCGGCGGCGGTGAGCAGGTCGAGCGCCGACTTGAGATTGGCGCGCTCCTTGGTTGGGTCCCCCGCAACCGGATTGGTATAGGGCGTGGTGAATACCTCGGGCGGAATCTTGTCCTTCACCGAATTGAGGATGTCGAGTTCCCTGCCAGTCGGCAGGCCGGAGGAGGCGAGCGGCGTGCCGAAGAAGAACGAATTGATGCGCTGGTACTGGCCGTAGAACACCGTCTTGTTCAGTGTCTCGAAGTCGAAGGCGTCGTTGAACGCTTCGCGCACGCGGACGTCCTGGAACTTCGGATTGCGCAGGTTGAAGACGAACCCGACCATGCGGCCTTCGTCGGCATTCGGCTGCGGATAGAGCTCCTGCACCACGCGCTTCTGCTGCACCGCCGGGAAGTCGTAGCCGGTGGCCCAGCGCTTGGCGCGGTTCTCGTCCCACCAGTCGAACTGATCGCCCTTGAAGCCCTCGAAGGCGACGTCGGGATCGCGGAAATACTCGAAGCGAATCTCGTCGAAATTGTTGACGCCGATGTTCACGGGTTCAGCAATGCCCCAGTAATTCGGGTCGCGCGTGTAGGTGATGGACGAGCCCGCGTCGTACTTGCTGAGCTTGTAGGGGCCCGAGCCCATCGGCAGCTCGAGCGTCGAGCCCGAAATGTCGCGTGGCTTGCCGCTGCCGTCCTTGCCTTCCCACCAGTGTTTGGGGAGCACCATGAGCTGGCCGAGAATATCGGGCATCTCGTGGTTGTTCTTGCTGGAAAGATAGAATGTCACCTGGTCAGGCGCGCTGGCTTCGGCCTTGGTCACGTCGCTGTAGTATTGCTGCGAGTTGGGGTTGAGCTTCACCTCCTGCTGGAACGACCAGACGATGTCGTCGGGGGTGATCGGCGTACCGTCCTGCCACTTTGCCTTGGGGTTGAGCCGGAAGGTGACCGACGAGATGTCCGGCGGGTAAGCGACGGCGTCGGCGATCAGCGGATATTGCGAACTCGAGTCGGAGAGCGAGGGGGTCATCAGCGTCTCGTAGACCAGACCGAGGGCCACGGCCGGCTGCCCTTGCGGCAGGATCGGGTTGAAGGTGTCGAACGTGCCGAAGGCGAACATGCGTGCGAGGCCGCCCTTGGGAGCGTCCGGATTGACATAGTCCCAATGGCTGTTGAGCGGCAGCGGCGGATCGTTGATCAGCGACAGTGAGGTGACCCATGGACCGTTCTGCGCCGGATCGGCGAGAGCGGGCAGGGTGGTGAGGCTGAGGAGCGCGACGGCGGCAAGGGTGAGTTTCATGGCAGTCTCGGCATGATGGCGGACGAGTGTCCAGCGGGATTTTGGCGAGACTGTAGCATGGCGGCGGACCGGTGCTAGGCCGGGGCGGCGCTCGCGCCGTGTAACGCCGCCGCGAGCAGGCTCCTCGTGTAGTCGGTCCTGGGCGCCGCGAAGATGTCGGCGGTCGGGCCGCTCTCGACGACCCTCCCGTCCTTCATCACCAGCACTTCGTCGGCCAAGGCCCGGACGACCCGCAGATCGTGCGAGATGAACAGATAGGTGAGGCCGTGCCGGCGCTGGAGGTCGCGCAGCAGGTCGACCACCTGCGCCTGGACGCTCATGTCGAGTGCCGAGGTCGGTTCGTCGAGGACGACGAATTTCGGCTCGAGCACCATGGCGCGGGCAATGGCAATGCGCTGCCGCTGGCCGCCGGAGAACTCGTGCGGGTATTCATGGGCCCGCGCCGGATCGAGGCCGACTTCGAGCAGCGCACGTTCGACCCGTGCCTGCCGCTCGGCCGGGGTGAGATTGGGCATATGGACATTGAGGCCCTCGGCGACGATTGCGCCGACCGGCAGGCGCGGCGACAGCGAGCCGTAGGGGTCCTGGAACACGATCTGCATGTCCTTGCGCAGCGGCCGCATCGCGCCCCAGGAGCGCGCCTGGATGTCGCTGCCGAGGAAGGCGATGCGGCCGTTCGATGAGATCAGGCGAAGCAGCGCGCGGCCGAGCGTGGTCTTGCCCGAGCCGGATTCGCCGACAACGCCGAGCGTCTGCCCGGCCCGGACCGCGAGGGTCACGCCATCGACGGCTTTGACGACGCCAACCGTACGGCGCATCACGCCGCGCTTGATCGGGAACCAGACCTTCAGGTCGTTGGCGCTGAGGACGATGGGCGCATTGGGATCGTGCCGCGGCGGCTCACCCTTGGGCTCGGCCGCGAGCAGCTTTTTCGTGTAGTCATGCTGCGGGGCGGTGAAGATCGTCTCGGTCGGTCCGGCCTCGACGATCTTGCCTTCGGTCATCACGCACACGCGGTCGGCCATCTCGCGCACGATGCCGAGGTCGTGGGTGATGAACAGCATGGCCATGCCGTGCCGCGCCTGCAGCGATTTAAGCAGACTGAGAATCTGCGCCTGCACGGTGACGTCGAGCGCCGTGGTCGGTTCGTCGGCAATCAGGAGGTCCGGCTGGTTGGCGAGCGCCATCGCGATCATCACGCGCTGCCGCTGACCGCCCGAGAGCTGATGCGGATAGCTCTCAAGCCGCGCCTCGGCATCGGGGATGCCGACCTCATGCAAGAGCTCGAGCGTGCGGGCCCGGGCCGCCGTTCGGCGCAAGCCCTGATGCGTGCTGAGGATTTCGCTGACCTGCCGCTCGATCGTATGCAACGGATTGAGCGAGGTCATCGGCTCCTGGAAGATCATCGAGATCTTGCTGCCGCGGACAGCGCGCAGCTCGCGATCGGCGGCGGTGAGGAGGTCCCGGCCGTCGAAGCGGATGTGCCCGCTGACCCTCGCCGACCCCGGAAGCAGCCGCAGGATGGATGCGGCGGTGACGGACTTGCCCGAGCCGGACTCGCCGACCAGCGCCAGGGTCTCGCCCGTGCCGATCTCGAACGAGATGCCGCGCACCGCATGGATGGTGCGGGCATCGAGCGCGAAGTCGATCACGAGGTCCTCGATTGCGAGCAGCGCGCTCATGTGAAGGTCTTTCGCGGGTCGAACGCGTCGCGCACCGCCTCGCCGACGAAGATCAGCAGCGACAGCATGATCGAGATGGCGAGAAAGCCGGTGAGCGCCAGCCATGGCGCGCCCAGATTGTCCTTGCCCTGCGACAGGAGCTCGCCGAGCGACGGTGAGCCGGGCGGCAGGCCGAAGCCGAGGAAATCGAGCGAGGTCAGGGTGGTGATCGAGCCCCCGAGGATGAACGGCAGGAAGGTGAGGGTGGCGACCATCGCGTTGGGTAGGAGGTGCCGGCGCATGATGGTGAGATTGCCCACGCCAAGCGCACGGGCGGCGGCGACATACTCGAAATTGCGGCCGCGCAGGAATTCGGCGCGGACCAGCCCCACCAGCGTCACCCACGAAAACAGCAGCAGGATGGTGAGCAGGCTCCAGAAGCTCGGCTCGATGACGCTCGAAATGATGAGCAGCAAATACAGCGAGGGGATCGCGACCCAGACATCGATGAAGCGCTGGATGATGAGGTCCGTCCAGCCGCCGAAATAGCCGGAAAGGGCGCCGACCACGACACCGATGAGCGACGACAGCACGGTGAGCGCGAGGCCGAACAGCACCGAGATGCGGAAGCCGTAGAGCAGCCGTGCGACGACGTCGCGACCCTGATCGTCGGTGCCGAGCCAGTGGATGTTGCCGGCGATGCAGTCGGGGTCCTGGTCGGCCTGCGGATAGCCGCTGCAGCGCTCGGCAGCCTTCATCGTCCAGGTCGGTGGTGCCGGCGCGGGGACCGGGAGGTTCGCGTCGACCGTGTCGTAGGAGTAGTGGATGGGCGGCCAGAACATCCACCCATTGGCGTTGATCTCGTCGCGGTTGACCGGATCGCGGTAGTTGGTCGTGGCGAGGAAGCCGCCGAACTTGCTCTCGGGATAGTCCACGGCGATCGGGAACAGCAATTCGCCCTTGTAGGAGGCAACGATCGGCCGGTCCGAGGCGATGAACTCGGAAAACAGCGAGACGAGGAACAGAACCAGGAAGATCCACAGCGACCAGCTGCCGCGCCGGTTGGCAAAGAAGTTGCGCAACCGCCGGCGCGTGATCGGCGACACCCCCTGCCTCGCCGGCGCCGGCGCCGCGACATCCGCCGGCGCGAACACCGGGCCGCGGAAGGCGGGACTGCCGGTTGCGATCATATCTCGCGGGTCTCGAAATCGATCCGCGGATCGACCCACGCATAGGTAAGGTCGGAAATAAGGCTGATCACGAGGCCAAGCAGTGAGAAGATATAGAGCGTCGCGAACACCACGGGATAATCGCGGTTGATCACCGAGGTGAAGCCGAGGAGCCCGAGCACATCGAGCGAAAAGATGCTTTCGATGAGGAGCGAGCCGCCAAAGAATGCGCCGACGAAGGCGCCGGGGAACGTCGCGATGACGATCAGCATCGCGTTGCGGAAGACGTGGCGGTAGAGGATGCGCCGCTCGGTGAGCCCCTTGGCCCGCGCGGTGACGACATACTGCTTGCGGATTTCCTCGAGGAACGAGTTCTTGGTGAGAAAGGTCGTGGTGGCGAAGGCACCCAAGCCCATCGAGATCACCGGCAGGGTGATGTGCCAGAGGTAGTCGAGGATCTTCTGCCACCACGGCATGTCGGCGAAGCCGGGCGATACGAGCCCCTTGAGCGGAAAGATGCTCCAGAAGCTGCCGCCGGCGAACAGCACGATCAGCAGGATCGCGATGAGGAAGCCGGGCACGGCGTAACCGATGATCACAACCGAGGAGGTCCACACATCGAACCGCGAGCCGTCGCGCACCGCCTTGGCGATGCCGAGCGGAATGGAAATGCCGTAACTGAGCAAAGTCATCCACAGGCCGAGCGTGATCGAGACGGGCAGTTTCTCCTTGATCAGGTCGATCACCGAGATGTCGCGGAAGATGCTGCGGCCAAAATCGAAGCGGATATAGCCCCACATCATGTCGGCGAAGCGGACGAGCGGCGGCTTGTCGAATCCGAACTGCGCCCGGATCTGGTCGAGGTATTTCTGGCTGAGCCCCTTGGCGCCGCGATAGGCCGTGTTCGGTTGACCGCCCTGCGTGACCTCGGAGCCGGAGTTATCGACGGCGACGGTCGACGACACGGCCTTGTTGGAGAACCGCGCGATCAGCTCTTCGATCGGGCCGCCGGGCGCAAACTGCGTGATGAGAAACGACAGCGCCATGATCCCGAACAGCGTCGGGATCATCAGCAGGATGCGGCGAACGATATAGGCGCCCATTCAGGCTCCGGTGGCGGTCGCGAGCCCGAGGGCTCCCGCCAATTGATGGCGGACCAAGATGGCGATGAAAAGGAAAAACACCGCCGACGCCAGAGGTTGTGAGGACCCTTGGGCCAGCCGTTAGGCTTTCAGCGTGCGTTCGAGGCACGAAATCCAGTTCTCGTGTGCCAGCTTGGCGAGCAGCGGGGCGTCGTAGCCCTTGTCCGCCAGCGCCTCGAACAGCTTTGGAACGCCGGTGACGTCC
>Ga0070659_100002964_pt1 | contig 12102 bp, 15 predicted proteins | sample KBSC23metaG_FD_64666 | JGI IMG/M metagenome (GOLD analysis project Ga0070659, IMG submission 64666) | Corn rhizosphere microbial communities from Kellogg Biological Station, Michigan, USA - KBS C2-3 metaG | ecosystem: Host-associated > Plants > Roots > Rhizosphere > Soil ...
GAGCGCCAGCGCGGTGCCCTAGACGTCCGGGACGCCGTCGCCGACGAGGGCTTCCACGTCCCCGGCGACGAGGACGGCGTCGATGCCCGCGCGCTCGAGGGCCTCGACGTCTTCGCGTGACGCGTCGACCAGCTCGGCGATTGCGAGCTTCCCCGCGGGCACGTCCGGGAGCAGCTCGAGCACGCGGTCGAGGGACGACTGCTCCTCCTCCGCCGTGTCGGCGGTCAGAAGCACGATCTCGGGATCCACGTGCTCCAGCGCAAGGCCGAGCTCGTCGTCGTCTCTCACGCGAACGACGACCTCGAGGCCGAGCTTCTCGCAGCGCTCCGCCAGCGAGTGCAGCGACTCCTCGTCGGCCGCCTGCAGCACGACCGCGTCGGCCGCCGCGGCGGCCTCGGGCTCGGGGCCGTAGGCGAGAAGCGGGAGCAGCGTCTGAGCCCGGACGTCCGCGTCGACGGCGCCGATGACGATGCCTTCGGCGCCGCCCTCCTCGGCACGCCGGGCGCCGTCGGCGTCACGCACGTGCACGAGGACGGAGATGCCGTCGCCCTCTGCGATCGCCTGGCTCAGTCGCCGGTGGGTCACGGACGCGGATGCTATCCGGCGCCCGGGATCGCGTAGGCTCGCGCACCGTGACGGAGGTCGTTCGCGTGTGCCTGCTCGGGGCGGAGTCGACCGGCAAGTCGACCCTGGCCAAAGCCCTCGCCGAGCGGTTCGAGACGGTGTGGAACCCCGAGTACGGGCGGCCCTACACGCAGATCGGTCGTCCGCACGATGCACCCTGGACGAGCCGGGAGTTCACGCACATCGCGCGGATGCACTGCTGGTACGAGGACTTCCTCGCAACGCTGGCTCACCGTGTGCTGTTCTCCGACACGGACGCGTTCACGACGGCGGTGTTCCACGAGCTCTACCTCGGCCTCCCCGCGACCGAGTTCGAGGATCTCGTCCACCGGACGTACGACCTTCTCGTCGTCTGCGGACTCGATGTGCCGTGGCGCCACGACGGAGTCCGCGAGTTCGAGGAGCAACGACGCTGGATGCACGAGCGCTACCTCGACCATGCGCGTACGAGCGGTGGGCCGTGGCTTCTCGCGGAAGGGCCGCTGGAGCAGAGGATCGAGGAAGCGGCGGATGCCGTCGACGAGCTGCTCTCGGCTCGTACGGCCTCGGAGTGACCACGGCGAACGAGGCCGGCCGGGAAGGCGCCACGACGACGGGGGACCGCCGTCACGGAGTCGGCACGAAGTTGGCACAGTCTTGTCGCCAAATCGGACGACGGAGACGATAGAATCTGCAGCGGGTGGTGGGTTGGGGTGCCCCGGAGGGCGACCGCGCGAAGCGCGGAAACGGCGAGCGCTCGCGAGGCCTCAGCGCCCGATCGGGTGCCAGACCGTCTTTAGCTCCATGAAGGCTCCGACCTCCCACGGGCTCCGGTCCTCGCGCGCGCGCACGACCCGCTTCACGTTCTCGGCGGCGAGGACTTCGAGCGCGGCGACGTCCCCGTCGGCTCCGGTGACGTCGATCGCGTTCACGTCCATGTGCGCCGCGAGCACCGGGGCGAGCTCGGAGCGGAGGCCGGTGAGCACGTTGACGACGCCGCCCGGCACGTCGGACGTCGCGACGGCCTCGGCGAGCTCGATCGCGGCCAGCGGGTGGGCCTCGGATGCGACCACGACGACGGCGTTGCCGCCGACCAGCGCCGGTACGACCCGCGCGACGAGCCCGTCGAGCGCCGGCTCGTCGGGCGCGACGACGGCGACCACACCCGTCGGCTCGGGCAGCGTGAAGTTGAAGTACGGGCCGGCGACCGGGTTGGCGCCACCGAGCACCTGCGACAGCTTGTCGGCCCATCCGGCGTACCAGACGACCCGGTCGATCGCGCGCGCGACCTCGCGCCGCCCGCTGCACACCGCTGCGAGCGCGGCCCGCCTGGTCTCCATCGTCTCGGCCAGCCGGTAGAGGACCTGCCCGCGGTTGTACGCGGTCGCGGAGCTCCACGTCGCGAAGCCCTTCCGTGCGGCGACGACCGCGTCGCGCGCGTCCTTGCGCGATGCGCGCGCGACGTTGTGGCCCTCGAGGTCGAGGGTCCGCCCGGACTCCGAGCGCGGGAACGCGCCGCCGATGAAGAGCTTGTACGTCTTGCGGACGGGCAGCCGTGCGCTCACGCGAACCTCAGGTACGCCTCGAGTCCGTGACGTCCGCCCTCGCGCCCGAACCCGGACTCCTTGTACCCGCCGAACGGCGACGCCGGGTCGAACCGGTTGAAGGTGTTGCCCCACACGACGCCCGCGCGCAGGCGGTCGGCCATCCAGAGGATCCGCGACCCCTTCTCCGTCCAGACCCCCGCGGAAAGCCCGTACATCGTGTTGTTCGCCTTCTCGACCGCCTCGTCGGGCGTCCGGAACGTGAGCACGCTCAGCACCGGGCCGAAGATCTCCTCGCGCGCGATCCGGTGGCTCTGGGCGACGCCGGTGAACACCGTCGGCGCGAACCACCATCCCTTCTCCGGCAGCCGACAGGGGGGCTGGTAGATCTCCGCGCCCTCCTCCGTGCCGGCCTCGACGAGCTCCGTGATCCTGTCGAGCTGCGCCTTGGAGTTGATCGCGCCGATGTCCGTGTTCTTGTCGAGCGGATCGCCGACGCGCAGCGTCGCCATCCGCCGCTTGAGCTTTCGCACCAGCTGGTCGTGGATCGACTCCTGCACGAGCAGCCGCGACCCTGCGCAGCACACGTGCCCCTGGTTGAAGTAGATGCCGTTCACGATCCCCTCGACGGCCTGGTCGAGCGCGCAATCGTCGAAGACGATGTTCGCCGCCTTGCCGCCGAGCTCGAGGGTGAGGGCGATGTCCCGCCCGGCGAGCTCCCGCTGAATCGCCTTCCCGACCTCGGTCGAGCCGGTGAACGCGACCTTGTCGATCCCGTCGGAGCGGACGAGATGGGCTCCGGTCGAGCCGTCGCCGGTGACGATGTTGACGACCCCGGGGGGCACCTGCGCCTGGCGGCACACGTCGGCGAACAACAGCGCCGTCAACGGGGTGGTCTCGGCCGGCTTCAGCACGACGGTGTTACCGCACGCGAGCGCGGGCGCGATCTTCCACGCGAGCATGAGGAGCGGGAAGTTCCAGGGGACGATCTGCGCCGCGACACCGAGGGGCCGCGGGCGCCGTCCGGGGAACGCGTACTCGAGCTTGTCCGCCCATCCCGCGTAGTAGAAGAAGTGCGCCGCGGCGAGCGGGATGTCGACGTCGCGCGACTCTTTGATCGGCTTCCCGCCGTCGAGCGACTCGGCAACCGCGAGCTCGCGGGCGCGCTCCTGGAGGATCCGTGCGATCCGGAACAGCACCTTCGCGCGCTCGGACGGCTTCCAGGCGCTCCACGCCTCGAATCCCTCACGCGCAGCGTCGACCGCAAGCGCGACGTCCTTCGGCCCCGCCTGCGCGACCTCGGCGAGCGGCTCCTCCGTCGCAGGCGAGACCGTCGGGAACCACGCGCGCGACCGCGGGGAGACCTCCTCACCGCCGATGAAGAGGCCGTACCGCTCCTCGAAGGAGACGATGTCGCGCGACTCGGGCGCGGGCGCATAGTCCCAGCCGCCGGCCGGGACCGGCGTGTCCCCCTTCTTCGCGACGGCGGCCATCAGTCGAGCGTCATCTCGTCGGGCGAGCGATAGATGCCCGTCCGCTGCTTCCGCAGCTGGAGCAGGACGTCGTTGAGGAGCGACGAGGCGCCGAAGCGGAAGAGGTCGGGCGTCAGCCAATCGGGACCGAGCGTCTCGTGGAGCAGGCAGAGGTATTGCACCGACTGCTTCGCCGTGCGGATTCCACCGGCGGGCTTCATCCCGATCACGAGCCCCGTCTCGTCGTGCACGTCGCGGATCACCTCGAGCATGCAGAGCGTCACCGGCAGCGTCGCCGCCGGTGTGACCTTGCCGGTCGACGTCTTGATGAAGTCCGCGCCTCCCGCGATGGCGACGAGCGATGCCTTCCGCACGGCGTCGTAGGAGCCCAGCTCCCCCGTCTCGAGGATCACCTTCAGGTGCGCGTCGCCGCATGCGTCCTTGACCGCGACGACCTCCTCGTACACCCGGCCGATCCGCCCCGAGAGGAAGGCGCCGCGGTCGATCACCATGTCGATCTCGTCCGCACCGGCTTCGACCGCCGCGCGAACGTCGGCGAGCTTGACATCGAGCGGCGCCTGGCCGGACGGGAAGGCGGTCGCGACCGATGCGACCTTGACGGCGCTTCCGCGCAGCGCGCGGCGCGCGGTGGCGACGAGGCTCGGATAGACGCAGACCGCGGCGACGTGCGGGACCGACGGCTCCGTCGGATCGGGGACCATCGCCTTGGCGCACATCGCCCGCACCTTGCCGGGCGTGTCCGCTCCTTCCAGCGTCGTCAAGTCCATCATCCGGATCGCGAGCTCGAGCGCGAAGATCTTCGACTCGCGCTTGATCGAGCGCTTGGCGAGCTCGGCCGCCCGTGCCTCGAGGGCGACCGCGTCGACGGACCCCACGCGGGGAAGGCTCCCGCCTCCGGGGAGCTCGACCGAACGCGGCAGCGCGAGCGCCTGACCCATGCCCGCAGTCTAGAGTTCCGCTCCGTGTTGCTTCGCGCCGATACCAGGGTCGAGCTGCTTCGCGGCCTGCCGCTGTTCGAGCTCTGCTCCAAGCGCGACCTGCGGCGCATCGCCGCGATCGCCGTCGAGCGCGAGCTCGACGCGGGCGCGGAGCTGATCCGCGAGGGCGAGCCCGCGGGCGAGTTCTACGTCGTGGTCGAGGGCGAGGTCGACGTCCGGCGCCGTGGTCGCCGCGTCGCGCATCTCGGCGAGGGCAGTTTCGTCGGCGAGATCGCGCTCCTCTCGCGGTCACCCCGAACGGCGACGGTGATCGCGTCGACCCCGCTGCGCGTGCTCGCGATCTCGGGCCGCGACTTCGTCGCCCTCCTCGACACGCTGCCTGAGCTCTGGCTGAAGGTCGCGCGCACGCTCGCCGACCGCGTCGACGCCGACGAGGCGTCGGACGGCGGCTGAGTGGCCGCTGCCCTCGACCCCAGGGTGCGCGACCTCGCCCAGGCGCCGAACTTCGCAACCCTCAGCGTGCTCCTCCGTTCGGGTCGGGCGATGACCCATGTCATGTGGGTCGACGCCGACGCCGACCACGTCCTGATCAACACGGAGGCACACCGCGCGAAGTTCCGGGCGGTCGAGCGCGACCCGCGCGTGACCGTCACGATCTGGCAACGGAGCGACCCGTACACGTATGCCGAGGTGCGCGGGCAGGTCGTCGAGACGGTACGCGGGCCTGAGGCTCGTGCCCACATCGATTCCCTCTCGCGCAAGTACCGGGGCAAGGACTACGACGACGCGGCGATCACGTCCGAGCGCGTGATCCTCCGGATCGCACCCGAGACGATCCACTTTCACTGACTCACGCCTCGCCGCGCCACGCGTCGATCCCCCGGCCGCGACCGTGTCCGGGTCGTCCACTCCCACGGCGACGACGTCGTACGCGGCGCGTGGCACCAACCGGTCGAGCTCGAGCGTCACCACCCGGTCACGGTCGTCGAACGACAGGAAGGTCCACGACCCGGCGACCGGTCGAGACCGACCGGATCGCCCGCGTCGGGACACGCGCTTCGCGCTCGATCGCCGCGGGCGTCGTCCAGCCCCGTGAGCCCGACGACCACGGCGTCGGGCTCGACGCGGACGATCCCTCACCATGCCGCCGCGTCTCAGAGCCCGAGGCGCTCGAGCGACTTCCGATCACGCCGCCACCGCGGCCGCACCTTTACGACCAGCTCGAGGAACACCTGGTGGCCGACGAGTGCCTGCACCTCGGGGCGCGCCCGCGTGCCGATCTCGCGGATCATCGCGCCGCGCTTCCCGATCAGGATCCCCTTCTGCGACTCGGTCTCGACCAGGATCAGCGCACGCACGGAGTCGCCGATCTCCTCGACCTCCACCGTGAGCGCATGAGGCACCTCGTCGCGCGTGAGGTGGAGCGCCTTCTCGCGCACCACCTCGGCGACGCGCTCCTCGACCGTGAGGTCGGTCCGCTGCCCGCGCGGGAAGAGGGCCGGGCCCTCGGGTAGGAGATGGACGAGGTCGTCGCGCAGCTCGTCGATCCCGTCGCGCACCTTGGCGCTGACCGGATGGAGCGCGTGGAAGTCGCCGAGCGTGGCCGCGACCTTCATCTGGGACGCGACGTGGCCGTGCTTCAGCCGGTCGATCTTGTTCAAGGCGATGACGACCGGGACGCCCAGCGTGAACACGCGCCGCGCGACGAAGCGGTCGCCGGCGCCGATGCGGTCGCGCGCGGAGAGCACGAGGAGCACGACGTCGACGTCCTCGAACGACCCGTCGACCGTTTCCTGCATGCGCTCCGTGAGCGCGTCCATGGGGCGCTGGAACCCGGGAAGGTCGACGAGCACGAGCTGCCAGTCCTCGCCCTCCGCTACGCCGAAGATCCGGCGGCGCGTCGTGTTGGGAACGGTCGACGTGATCGCGACCTTCTCGCCCGTCAACGCGTTGACGAGCGTCGACTTCCCGACGTTCGGCCTGCCGGCGACGGCGACGAGACCGGACTTCATGCGCGGTGAGAGCTCTCGCCGGTGCGAATCAGCTCCGCGCGCCGGACGCCGGGCACGTCCAATTCGGACATGTCAGGTCGGGACGTGGCGGTGAGAGACACGTCGGGCCGGGCGTTGTCGGGCCGCCGACCTCCACCCCACGGCTTCAGCCTATCGCCGAAACCGTGACGGGTCCGTGCCGTCTCTGCAGTAAAAACGTGCCGATCGCTCCACAGCGCCCTTTCCGTCGGCCTTCCCATCCGTGTGCGGGCGTGTCTCCCGGCAACGAAGCGCATCCGCGTCACGCCCCGAGCTCCCCGGCGTCGAACTGCTCCGGGAGCAGCTCGTCGGGGGTCATCTCGACGATCCGTCCCCCGTTGCGGAACAGCACGCGCTCCACGCCCATCTCCGCGAGCCACTGGCGGCAACCGCCGCACGGAGAGGCCGTGATCGCCGCGACGACGAAGTCGCCGGGCCTGTAGCCCTCGGAGATCGCCCGGGAGAAGGTCGTCCGCTCCGCGCAGACCCCGAGCGGATACGCGGCGTTCTCGACGTTCGCGCCCTCGACAACGCGGCCGTCCCGGCAGAGGACGGCGCAGCCGACGTGGAACTCCGAGTACGGCGCATAAGCGCGCGAGGCGATCGCGTCCGCGGCAGCGAGGAGCTCGGCGTCGGTCACGCGTAGAACCCCTGGAAGATGACGAGCGTCACGAGCGCCCCGACGAGGCCCCCTGAGGCCACCTCGAGCGTCGAGTGGACCCCCGCCTCGATCCGTGTCTGCGCGACCAGCAGCGCCATGATCAGCGTGAGTGAGGATACGAGGAAGCGGTGCTCGGTGTCGCCGAGCACGAGGGTGACGGCCATCCACGCGGCGAACGCAACGGCCGCGTGACCGGAGGGCCAGCCGCCGCGAAGCGGAGACCCGCGGCCCGAGAAGGCCTTCAGCGCGATCACGAGCGCGATCGTCAGCACGAGGGCGATCAGCGTCAGCTCCGCCGGCGCCTCCGAGAGCTTGTCGAGCAGGCGCGAGCTCTCCTCGGCGACCTGTCCCGAGAAGACGAGGTAGCCGACCGCGATCGCGTTGATCGCCGCGATCAGCACCGCGCCCGCGCCGATGTCCTTCGCGAGCTTCGCCATCGGGTCGAACGACGTCGACGCGACGTCGACAGCAGCCTCGATCGCCGTGTTGATCATCTCGGCGATCAGCACGAACGCGATCGCCAGCAGCAGCGCGATCAGCTCGAGGCGCGAGACGTCGAACGCCAGCGCGGCGACGAGTACCGCCACCGCTACTCCGAAGTGGATCCGCATGTTCCGCTGCGTCCGGAGCACGTGGATGATCCCTTCGATCGCGAAGTTGAAGCTCTCGAAGATCGAGGGCGGGCGACGGGGCGTGATCACGGGAGATGCACTCGCTCGCGGGCCTCCATGGCAGGCCCATGCTCGTGACCGAGCAGATGGAGCAGCCCGTGCACGAGCGGCCAGTGCCACTCGTCGCCGATCACCTCCGGGCAGAGGACGACGTCCCCGAGCGCACGCGGCTCGCCCTCCGGCAAGGGCGACGCGCCGTCGATCGGGAACGAGAGGACGTCGGTCGGCTCGTCGATCCCGAGATGCTCCCGCTTGAGGGCGCGCATCTCTTTCGCGTCGACGAACGCGATCCCCAGCTCGCCGTCCACCATGCCCTCCGCCGCGAGCACGTCGCGGGCAAGCTCGATCGCACCTTCGTCGTCGACGGCGACGCCGCTTCGGTTCGAGACCTCGATCTCGAGCATCAGCGGTGCCGTGCGGAGCCCGTCTCCTCGACGTGCCGCTTGTACGCCTCGACGATCCGCTGCACGAGCTTGTGCCGAACGACGTCCTCGTGCCCGAACTCGACGAAGCCGATCCCGTCGAGCGACCGCAGGATGTCGCGCACCTGGATCAGTCCCGAGGCCTGCTCGCGCGGCAGGTCGACCTGCGTCACGTCGCCGGTGACCACCATCTTCGAGCCGAACCCGAGCCGCGTGAGGAACATCTGCATCTGCTCGGGCGTCGTGTTCTGCGCCTCGTCGAGGATCACGAAGGAGTCGTTCAAGGTCCGTCCGCGCATGAAGGCCAGCGGCGCCACCTCGATCGTGCCGCGGTCGATGTATGCATTCAGCCGGTCGGCGTCCATCGTGTCGTAGAGCGCGTCGAACAGCGGACGCATGTACGGGTCGACCTTCGCGAGCACGTCGCCCGGAAGGAAGCCGAGTCGCTCACCGGCCTCGACCGCCGGTCGGGTGAGGATGATCCGCCCCACCTCGCGCTCGGCCAGCGCCTTCACGGCGAGCGCGATCGCGAGGTAGGTCTTGCCCGTCCCGGCCGGTCCGATCCCGAACGTCACGGTGGAGACGCGGATCGCGTCGACGTACCGCTTCTGTGTGACCGTCTTGGGCGCGATCTTCTTGCCCCGATGCCGCCAGACGACGTCCTCGAACACGTCGCGGATGTCCTCCGACTGGTCGAGCGCAGCGACGACAGCGCCGACCGTGTCGGGGCCGATCGCGTGGCCTCCCTCGACCAGCTCGACGAGCTCGTCGAGCACGGCCCGGGCCTCCGCGACGCGGGCCTCGTCGCCGGCCAGCGTCAGGCGGTTGCCGCGCAGCGAGACCGTGCAGCCGAGCCTTTCGCGCAACGCGTCGAGCACGCCGTCGCCGACCCCGGCCAGCTCGGCCGCGACCTCGTTCGGAACTGTGAGAACGTCCTGCATGGATCTCAGTGTAGGGCGAAGCGTCGGCGGTTCCACGCTACGGTGGCGAGGGTGGACGGTCGGGCGGCCCTCGTGCTCTACGACGCGGATTGCGGGATCTGCAGCCGCCTTGCCGAGGGCCTGGAGCGACGCGGCCTCGGCGTCGCTCCCATCCGCTCCGCGAGGGGCGACATCGAGCTTCGCGATCTTCCGCGGGCGGCCCGGGACGCGACCGTGCACGCCGTCGACGCGCGAGGCCGGCGCGTGTCGGGCGCAGCGGCGCTGCCGCTCATCCTGCGGACGCTCCCACGGCTTGCATGGGCGGCGACGCTCGTCGAGTTGCTTCCCGTCCCGTCGCGCCTGGGCTACGCCGCAGTCGCGCGAAACCGGCGCGGCCTTTCTCGCATGCTCGGCCTGCGTGCATGCGCGCCGGTTCGCACGGATTAGTCGCCTAGTCGAAAGCTGCCGCCACGGCCGGGTCGGCCGCCACGGCGAGCGCGCGCGAAAGCTGCTCGGGAGGCGTCTTGGCCGAGAGCGACGGGAGTGTGTCGAGCGGGAAGTATCCGGCTGCCTCCGTTTCCACCCCGTCGGGTGTCGGGGTGCCGCCGAGCGGTTCGCACTGGAGATAGAGCTTGTAGACGTGGGCCGGCCACCGCAGGCGGCCGCGGAAGTCCCGGTCGAAGATCCCGAGCAGACGCACGGCCCGGGCGGAGATCCCGGCCTCCTCCCCGACCTCTTTCTCGACCGCCCGTGACGGCGTCTCGCCGACGTCGGCCCAGCCACCCGGCAGGCACCAGCCGTCGCTGTCGGGCTCGCGGACGAGCAGCAGGCCCTCGGCGCCGAGCACCACACCGCGCACGTCGACCTTGGGCGTGCGGTAGCCGCTCTCCTCGGCGAAGCTGGCGAGCAGCTCGGCCGGCTCCTCGCCGCCGGCCCAGGCCGCCATTTCCACCGCGATCCGCTGCACCGCCTCGTAGCGCTCCCGGTCGTACGGCCCGGCGGCGTACTCGAGGCCGGTCTGGGAGAGCGCCTGCAGCGCCCGCGCCCATCTGACAACGTCGTTCAGGCGAGCTTCTCGCGCACGAGCTGGCTGACGACCGAGCCGTCCGCCCGCCCGGAGACGCGCGGCATCGCGTCTGCCATCACGCGGCCGAGATCGCGGATCGACGTCGCGCCCACCTCGGCGATCACATCGTCCACGATCTCCTCGAGCTCGTCCTCGGAGAGCTGGTCGGGCATGAACTCCTCGATCACGTCGAGCTCGTACTCCTCACGGTCGGCCTGCTCCTCCCGGCCGGCGGCGTCGAACGCCTCCATCGCCTCGACGCGCTTCTTCCGCTCGCGCTGCAGCACCTGGAGCGACTCCTCGTCGGAGAGCACGCGCTGGAGCTCCTTCTCGGCGGAGCGGAGCGCGTTCAGGACCAGCGCGAGCGCATCGCGACGCTGGTCGTCGCGGGCGCGACGCGCGTCCTTGAGCTCAACCTCGATATCGGCGATCAGCGTCATTCGAATCCGGGGAGGCTAGCGCCCCCGAGCAGATGCCAGTGGAGATGGAAGACGGTCTGCCCGCCGCCCGGGCCGACGTTGACGATCAACCGGTAGTCCTCGAGCCCTGCCTTCGCGGCGCTCTCGGCAACGAACTCGAGCATGCGCTTCGCCTCGTCCGCCTCGAGCTCGCCCACGTCGCGGAAGGTGTCGATGTGGTGCTCGGGGAGGATCAGCAGGTGCGTCGGCGCCTTCGGCGCGATGTCGCGGATCGCCACGAAGCCTTCCGCGGCGTGGACGTGGTCGCCGTCCCGGGCGAGCCGGCAGAAGAGGCAGCCCTCACGCTGCAACGGCGAGCACCCCCTCCGCGGCCACGCCGACGCCCCGCGCAGCGACGAAGGCGCCGACCTCGCCCTCGACCAGCCAGGGCGTGTAGTCGTCCGCGTACCCGCGTCCCGGCCGGTCGACGAGGACGCGATCCGTCGTTCCGACCCGGGCCTGCCAGCGGCGCCGGCAGAGCTCGTCCGACAGCGCGCGGAGCCTGGTGCCCCGGTCGCGCTTCGCCTCGCGCGCGACGGTGTCCTCGGTCGCCGTCCGGGTGCCCGGCCGCGGGGAGTAAGGAAAGACGTGGACCTTCGTCATCCCGAGCCGCTCGACCAGCGACAGCGTCCGCTCGAACGCGGCGTCGTCCTCGGCGGGGAAGCCGACGATCACGTCCGTGGTCACATTGAGGCCTGAGAGAGGGGCAAGGCGCCGCTCGAACTGCGAGGCGCTGTACCGGCGGCCCATCGCGCGCAGGACCCCGTCGTCGCCGGACTGCAGCGGAACGTGGAGGTGCGGCGAGACGGTCGGCGTCTCGAGCAGCGCGCTCACCAGCGCGTCGTCGACGTGGTTGACCTCGATCGACGAGAGTCGAAGGCGCTCGACGCCGGGGAGCGAGCCGGCCTCGCGGACGAGGCGCGCAAGCGTGTAGCCGGCGGCGCGGTCGCGAAAGCAGCCGAGGTTGACGCCTGTCAGGACGATCTCGCGATGCCCCTGCGCGACGCGGCGCCGGATCTCCCCGAGCACGGCCTCGGCGGTGCGGCTCCGGGTGGCCCCGCGGACCAGGGGGATCACACAGAAGGCGCATGAGAACGAGCAGCCGTCCTGGATCTTGACGAACGCCCGCACCCGGTCGAGCCGGTGCTCGGCGTTGACGCAGCCGATCGCGCCCACGTCGCCGGCGACGAAGGCCGCAGCCTCCTCGCCCGTTCTCCCGGTGACGAGGACGTTCGGTGCGGCGTGCCCGAAGGCGCCCTCGAGGTTCGAGGCGCAGCCGGTGACGTACACCGCCCG
>Ga0070659_100002973_pt1 | contig 12077 bp, 7 predicted proteins | sample KBSC23metaG_FD_64666 | JGI IMG/M metagenome (GOLD analysis project Ga0070659, IMG submission 64666) | Corn rhizosphere microbial communities from Kellogg Biological Station, Michigan, USA - KBS C2-3 metaG | ecosystem: Host-associated > Plants > Roots > Rhizosphere > Soil ...
GGGCAGCTGCACCGCTGATCTAGCTCCTTCACCGCGCGCGGGAACAGTGGCGCCCCGGCGGCGCCGAAGAGGTCCTCCAGCTCCGGCGGCACCTCGCCCGCGAGGAGCTTGGCGCTCGGCAGCGCCTGCTCGGACAGCGCGATCTCGGCCCTGGCCCAGACCAGCTCGGTGAACGGCGCAAGCCCGATCCCGACGCGGTACGGCCTCACCCGCGAGCCCTGCACAACCGCGCGGACTTCGCCGGGTGTGACCTCGAGCGAGACGACCTGTCCCTTGCGCGCGTACGCCCGGCCGCGGGTCAGCCGGTTGCCCATCGCGAAGGACTCCAGCACCTCGAGGAAGCGCCGCGACCACCACGACGAGCCGATCGCCCCGCGGCTGCTGCGCGCTTTGAGCCCGTTCTCGACCGCCCGCGGCCGGGATGGCGGGTACCAGCGACGCTCGGTCATTCGACGACCGCCCCGGCCTCGAGCCGGAACAGCTCGGCGAGCTGACTGGTCGACAGCTCGGTGAGCCACTGTTCGCCCGTGCCGACGATCCGGGCCGCGAGCCCGCGCTTCTCATGGATCATGGCGGCGATCTTCTCCTCGACGGTGCCCGCGCAGACGAACTTGCGGACCTGCACCGACTTGCGCTGCCCGATCCGGAACACGCGGTCGGTGGCCTGGTCTTCGACGGCCGGGTTCCACCACCGGTCGACATGCACCACATGATTGGCCGCGGTCAACGTGAGCCCGGTGCCACCGGCCTTAAGCGAGAGCACGAATAGCGGCGGGGACGCGGGGTCGTCGGCCTGGAAGCGGGCCACCATCGCGTCCCGATTGACCTTCGAGACACCGCCGTGCATAAACAACACCTCCCGACCGAACCGCCCGGCCAGGTGGGCACGCAACATCGCGCCGAACTCGGCGTACTGCGTGAACAGCAGCGCCCTCTCCCCGACCGCCAGCACCTCCTCCAGGATCTCGTCGAGGCAGTCGAGCTTGCCGGAGCGTCCGGCCAACCGGCTGCCGTCCCGCAAGAAGTGCGCGGGGTGGTTGCAGACCTGCTTCAACTTGGTCATGGTCGCCAGCACCAGGCCGCGCCGCTCGATGCCGTCGCTCTGCTCGATCCGCCGCAGCATGTCCTCGACCACCGCCTGATACAGCGCGGCCTGCTCGGCGGTCAGGTTGCACACGACCTCCATCTCGAGCTTGTCCGGCAGGTCGGCGATGATCGACTTGTCGGTCTTGACGCGACGCAGGATGAACGGGGCGGTGAACCGGCGTAACCGCTCGGCGGCGTCTTCGTCGCCGAGCCGCTCGATCGGCTCGGCGTAGCGTTTCTTGAACGTCGCAGCACTGCCGAGCTGCCCGGGGTTGGCGAACTCGAGGATCGACCACAGGTCGGCGAGCCGGTTCTCCACCGGCGTGCCGGTGACCGCGATCCGGGTTCCCGCCGGCAACGACCGGATCGCCGTGGCCTGCTTGGTGGCGGCGTTCTTGATCGCCTGCGCCTCATCGACGACGACCCGCCGCCAGGTGATCTTGCGCAGGTCGGCGGCGTCCCGAGCTGCCAGCGCATAGGTCGTGACGATGAGATCCGACGCGCCGACTGCGTCGGTGAACCGCTTGCCGCGGGCCCGCTCCTTGCCGTGGTGGACGTGCACCCGCAGCTGCGGGGTGAACCGGGCAGCCTCGCGCTGCCAGTTGCCGACCAGCGACATCGGGCAGACCAGCAAGCTCGGTCCGGTACCTGCGTTGTGTGCCAGCAGCGCGAGTAGCTGCACCGTCTTGCCCAGGCCCATGTCGTCGGCCAGGACGCCGCCGAGCCCGCAGCGGTGCAGGAAGTCCAGCCATGCCAGGCCGCGCGACTGATACGGGCGCAGCTGGCCGGCAAACGACGCGGGTGCCTCGACCGGCGCGAGCCGCCGCTCGGTCTGTCCGGACAGCAGTTCACCGAGCCAGCCGTCCGCGTCAATGGCCTCGACCGGCAACCCCTCCGGGGTGAGCGCGACGCCGAGGCCGAGTCCCAGCAGCTCGCCCACCGTTGCCTGATCCGTGCGCCCGACGAACTTGAGGCCGGCCGCCAGGCGGCGCGCGTCCAGCTCGATCCACTGGCCGCGCAGCCGGACCAGAGGCGCCTTCAGGTCGGCCAGCTCGGCAAGCTCGTCGGCGGTCAGCACCTCTCCGCCGACGGCCAGGTCGTAGCGGAACTCCGCCACGGAATCGAAGCCGAGTCCGGCGTTGCCCCCATCGACCCGTGCCGGCTGTCCGGGTGTCGAGGCGGTTAGCCGCAGCCCGAGGCGGGAGGATGGTTTGGTCCACCAGCCCGGCAGCTGCACGCCGAAACCGGCCGTCGCCAGCATTGGGGCGACCACGCCGAGGAACCGGTGCGCCCCCTCGGTGTACAGCGGTAGGCACGTCGGCCGGGCGGTGCGCAGCGCGTCATCCAGTTCGGAATACAGGCGGGCTGCCTTGCCCAGCTCGGCCAGCAACGTCTCCTGCGGTGCGTCGACGTAGCGGGCCAGCGCTGGCAGTTTGCCCCGGGAGCGCCACACCGCGTCCGCATCCACGACGAGGCTCGCCTCTTCGGCCGCCTGCAGCGCGAACCCCACCTGCCAGTCCTCGCCGTCACCGACGGGCTCGACCAGCCGGAAGCAGGCCCGCACCGGCCCGGCGACGGCATCACGCTGCCACTCGGCCAGCGCTCGCGCAATCGCCGCCGCCGCAGACGGGTCCACGGAGAAGGTCCGCTCGCCGCCGGACAGCGCGGCCAGCCAGGCCCGGGTGGCCCGATCGCCGCCTCGGCCGAGCATCAACCGGGACGAGCCGAGCGCCGCGCGCGCTGCCGCGTCGACCAGACAGTCCAGGGCCTCAGCCCACAGGTCGAGTCCAGCGCCCAGCTCGGCCGCGAACAGCGACGATGCCGCTGACATCGCCAACGTACGCGCCCACGCCGCGTCCGCCCCGATGAGCACCGGTCGCCACACCGCGCGCGGTCCCTCGCCGACCACCCCAGGCAGCAGCCGACCCCGCGCAACCAGATCCGCCGCGAAGCCGCTCAGATGCGACAGGTGCGCGACCGACGCCCCCCACACCGCTTCGCTCAGCACGGCGAACGCAAGGTCGGCGTCGAACTCGAGCATCGGAACCTGCCACTGACCGGACCCCACCAGGCCGGCGACTGCGTCGAATTCCTCCCGCACCAGCTCCGGTGAGGCGATCGGCCCGCCGCCCCGGGTCGGCAGGGCAAGCGTGACAGTCGAGGTGGTTGCCTTCGCGCCGGCCGCCGGGAGCGCGGCCATGAGATCTCCATGTGCTGCGGCGAACGGGTGCGGCTGAACCCGCGGTCGGCGCCCTGGCTTGCGTGGCAGCGTCGCCGGCGCAGACGAGTCCTCGCCCCACATCCCGAGCCGGCCTGGTTCTAACGCACTTCCGCCGCGCAGCCAACAGGCATGAACAACGAACACCGGGCTCCTCGCCACCGACTCGGCAACGGCCGAACCCAGCATGCCAGGCGACCATCACCGATCCGCACCGCCCCACCGGGAAACCGCAAACAGTCGAGCTCAAACCGCTTGAGCCGCACTCATCGAGCTCAACAGCTGCCGCCACACCGTCCGCACACACACACGCCCGGGCGGCGTGAGCGGCGGCACAGAACCGCGGTCAGCCGCCACACGTCCGCGCCCCGTCCGCGGCTACGTGATCGGCGTTCCCTGCACGACTTCATGATGCTCAATCCGCTCCGCCAGACGGCCGCCTCCACCGCCGCGATCGAGCAGGCGGTCCACGTCCTGCGCAAGGCGCTCGGCACCAACTGAAGGGCTCCGCTCAGATCGCAAGAGGGCAGAAGATCATGCCCAAGCAAGACCCAACGTTCGGCGGCGCTACGTCGACGACTCGACCAAGACCAAGGACGCAGCTCATGAGCGAGAATCTCACTGCCGCGTCAGCTCATTCCGGCCCGGCCAGCTCATCGGAATGGACGACCGTGGGGCAATGATGAAGCCGACGACGACGGTCGAACTAGGGGCCGTATCTCGCCGCCCATGGTCACGAGTTGGCGCCGAGCGCCAGCCCGCCTTCTGGAATCGCAACGTGCTAGCCCAGGACTGCGCCGAATTCTTCTCTGGCCCACCTCGGCGCCGGGCTAGGACGGCTGACGGATCGCGGTGACGATCGTGTAAAGCTCGATGATGACGCCGTCTCTGGTACGAGCGATGTCCATGCCGCTGGCCATCGGCGGTTGGTCGGCCGGCCCGTACTGGAAGCCGAGGTGGCCCATGTCGTCGAGCTCCGATGCGGGACCTGCAGGTCGGAAGACCCAGCCCGGGTTTTCGCCACGCAACTCTTCGGCGCGACGTTCCAGGTCCTTGCGCCCTCGAATGATCCGGTCAGGTTCGTGCCAGACCACATCTTCGGCATAGTTCTCGGCGATGACCTCGGCCCGGCGGCCCGAGTCGGGTTCGTTGAAGACCTCGAGGAGATTGACTCGCATCAAGTCGGCGGGGGATCTGGTCATGGTGAGTCCATTCGTGCGACCTAGTCTCTGTAGTTCACTTTCGGCGTTCTACGGTGAATATTTCGTTCGAAGCGAGGAGGCAATCGTCCTCGGCTCGCCTCCACCATCGTCGCGACCGCGTACCGCGCTTCGAATCCGTGATCCCCTTAGTCCCGAGCATGGCCCGGGCTCCCACTCGTTGGGATCTGGCGGCTGCAAAGGGGGCCGGAGCAAACTTGCCCTCGGGTAGTGCTCGGCTCAGGGGAGGTTCCATGCCAGCGATGACCACAAATCTGTTCCTCCTCCAGGATCTCGAGGACGTCAGTAGGAGAGGGGAACTCGCGGAAAGCGATCGCGAAGCCCTGCAAGCTGTCGCCGACTGGATCACGACCTTCGTGGTCAGGCCGCACAAGGATCTCGGTCGCGCTGGGACGGTCTGTCCCTTCGTGCCGGGGTCATTGGAACGCAACGTCCTTTGGCTCGCTCCCGAGCGGATCGCCGACCCGGGCGAGCCAGACGTTGTCGAGCTGGTAAGCGGCTACAAGAGACTGTTCCGGGAGATTCAACCGATTGGCGGGGAGGATGCTGACTACAAGGTAATCGTTGTTGTCTTTACCAACTTGCCGGCTGATCGTGCGCAAGGCGTCTTTGACAACGTGCTACAGCATCTTGCAGTTCCGTCGTATGCGGACGATGGAATCTTGTTTGGGCCGTACTACGAAGGCAACGAGGGCACTGCGATCTACAACTCGAAGTTCCGGCCATTCCAATCGCCCGTGCCGTTTCTGTTCGTGAGGAATGGAGTGATCAGCGACTGGAAGTTCTTCTTGGACAACGACGAGTGGCTCGAGTTATGGGCACGTCGCTACGGCGAGTCCGCAGTCCAAGCCCTTGCGGCCGAACTACGCCGCACCAACTGGAGGCAGCTCGGATAGCGATGCGGCCCGTCAGGCGGACAACGCAGGAATCCGCGGACGCGTCGCATCCGACGACCCGAGGCATCAAGATCACCTGCGACCTCTGACTCGACATCGAGTGACCTTCGGCGTGGAGAGTCGCAACTAGGCGACGGCGACGCCGCGTCCCGGCGGATCAGAGCATTCCGGCCAGCACGCCGGTTCGGGTCTGCTGATACGGGCACCCGAGCGCCTCGAACATCTCCGCGAGGCTTTCGACGGCGGTTCGGTCACCGGCCGCGAATGCCGCGGCACGCTCGACCATGGCGGATGCGATGGGATTCGCCCGCGTCGCGTGCCGAGCCCGCTGGATGCGCGCGTGGGCGTCAGGACGCTCGTCCAGCACTGCCGCCTCCGCCCAGACGGCCGCATACCACGGCCGGTAGATGATCTGGCCGCCGTGCCACCAGATATCCGAGTCGTCGGGATCGATCGCAAGACGGTCGCACGCGGTAGGGAACTCTCCGCGATGCAAGGCCACAATCGCGTCGAAGGTCGGCGCCCAGGCCCGCGTCGTGATGGTTGGCTGCGCGCCGTTGAGGTTATCGGCCAGGCGCAGCCATCGCGCACGCAGCTCATCGTGTCCGAGAATGCCGTGCACCATTGCCACGGCGCCCGCCGAGCTGGCCAAGTTGGGCACGACCGGCTCGCCCAACCGCTCCCAGCTGTTGCCGAACTGGGTCGCGTCACGGAGCACCGCGTCGAAGTGGCCGGCGAACGCGTCGACCTTGAGCCGCCGGGCCAGACCGAGCAGGCCCTCCTCGCGGTTGAACGGCAGGCGCGCCAGCCGGTCGGCGTATTGAGACGCTCCGGGGAGGTTGCCCGCCGCGAGCAGGACCTCGCACCCGTACTGCGCGTGGTCGCTGTGCGCGAAGCCATGCAGCGCAACCATCGGGAGGGAGGCGATCGCAGCCTCGCGCCGGCGCACCGTTGCCACCGCAGCCGGGATGTCGTCGAGTCTCAAGTGCACAGCGGTGAGCAGATCCAGCGCCGCGTCCACCAGTCCCGGATCGTCGGCCGCTTGAGCACGCTCGACGGCCTGTTCGGACTGTTCGACGGAAACGCGGCGGTAGTTTCCGGACACCTTCGCGAGGGTGATCGCGGCTTCGGCTTTGGCCGATCCGTCCGAGACGGCCCCGGCTTCGGCAAGCAGGTCCGCCGCCTCCTGCTCGGTGTGCGTTTGTGCCATGATTCCCGGAGCTCGAGTGATAAACAGCGACATCGCGGCAAGGTCGCCGGCCGCACCACCCAGGTCCCCGACTGACCCGGCCAGGTCGGCGGATTGGCGGAGCAAGCGCAGCATGTCGGTGCCGAGGTAACCGGTGCCGGCGGCGCCGGCGGCGAGCCGCAACAGCTGCACCCGGTCGGTCGGGGACGGGCTGAGTTCTGCGGCCTGCTCGTAGCGGCGCTGGGCCTCGATCAGCCGCCCCCGCAGCCACAGCTGCCCGGCGAGCTGCGCGGCGAGTTCCGCAGCGGGCCCCTGGCGATCGGGATCGGCGGCGCACCGACGCAGCGCGGCCCGCACGTCGTCGACGACTCGATCGAACCGGAGACACCACACGTCATCAGGCTCCACATTCGCGAGCTCGCGAATCTGCACTCGGCACCACTGGTCGAGCTGGGCCTCGATCGTCGCGACTTCGCCGGCCAGGGCGAGCTGTTCCTCGCCGTACTGGCGGATCGTCTCCAGTGCCCGGTAGCGGGTCGGCGTGCCGCGGTCGACGACAAGCAGGCTGTGATCAGCGAGTTGGGCCAGCCCGTCGGCGACGACCGCGCGATCACGGCTCGGAGCGGCGACGTGGTGAGCGGCGGCGACGTCGAACCATGATGCGAACATCGCGACCCGACGCAGCAGCGCTTGGTCGGTGGGCGTCAGCAGGTTGTAGCTCCAAGCGATGGTGTCGCGCAGCGAACGGTGTCGGGCTGCCGTCGGGCTGCCGACCGTGAAGAACCGCAACCTGTCGTGCAGGCCGGCCTCCAGCCCGTCCAGGCCCAGGGTGGCGTAGCGCGATGCTGCCAGCTCGATGGCCAGCGCGATGCCGTCCAACGCGCGACACAGCGCGGCAGTGCGGGCCGGGTCGGGCGGGGTCGCCTCGCTTGTCGCCGCAGCGACCCTTGCGCCGAACAGCGCGACGGCATCGCCACCCGCATCGTCGGTGATGGACAGTCCGGGTACTGGGTAGACGCGCTCGTACGGAAGCATCAGCCGCGTCCGGCTCGTCGTCAGCACGGTGACGCCTGGGCAGCCGTTGACGATCAGGTCGACGCACTTGCGGACCCCGTCCAGCAGGTGCTCGCAGTTGTCCAGCACGAGCAGCCCCTCGCGCCGGGCGAGCGAGGCGACCAGTGCCGCATCCTGGGAGAGCGCCAGCTGCTCGGGCACGCCGACCACTTCCGCCACGGTCCCGATGACGGCAGCCGGCTCGGTAACCCGGACCAGGTCGACGAACCACACCCCATCGCGATGCCCCGCAGCAACGTCGCCCGCGACGCTGATCGCCAGCCGCGTCTTGCCGATCCCGCCCGGGCCGACCGCCGTGACGAGCCGCTGACCGGTCAGGGCGTGCGTCAGCTCGGCGCGCTCCGCCGCCCGGCCCAAGAAGGGCGTCGCGGGCACCGGCAGCATGCCGCGCTGCTGTCCGCGATCGACGGCGGCACGGCGCGCCAGGCTGCGCCGGTCAGGCACGTTGAGCTTGCGCAACAGCGCAGCCACGTGGCTTTCCACCGTGCGTACCGAGATGAACAGCGTCGCGGCGATCTGCGCGTTCGTCAGATGCTGACCCACCAGCGCGAGTACCTCGGCTTCGCGAGCCGTGACCTCGTCGCCGGATGTCCTCACGCGCTCAGTGTGCCGCGTGACGGGTCTGTCCGTAGCCGGCGTCCGTAGTCGAAATCCGTAGCGGTCACGGATGTCCGGACGTGCCATTTCGCGGCACCTTCGTCGGCGACACAACCCGCTCGCAAAGGAGCACCGATATGACCAGCACCATGAACCGCAACGGTGTCGATGTCCCCACCCTGTTCGCGACGATCGACGCGGTAAAGGGTGACCCGGAGTTGGCAAAGTTCCAGTTCCGCGCCAGCAACACATGGCTCCGGGGAACCCACAACCAGTCGACGATCCACGGCTTCTACGGCGCCAAGCAGCAGATGCAGCACAAGCAGGCCACGACGCTCGATGCCGACCACCCGGCCGTATTGGTCGGCGAGGACAACGCGCCCACGCCGGTCGAGTACCTCCTGCACGGGATCGCCGCGTGCCTGACCGCGGGCGTGGCCAATATCGCCGCCGCCCGCGGGGTGAACCTGACCGAGGTCACCTCGACCGTCGAGGGCGACATCAACCTGCTCGGCATCCTCGGGCTGTCGAACGGGTCGGTCCGTAACGGCTACGAGCAGATCAAGGTCAGCTTCCACATCGATGGCGACGCGGACCAGGACACCCTGCGCGGGCTGGTCGAGCAGTCGCGCCGTCGGTCGGCCGTCTACGACGTGCTCGCCAACCCGACGCCGGTCGTCATCGACGTGACCACCGGCTGATCGCCTGACGGTCCACCGGATTGAGCCGGACGAGAGTCAATGACCGACACGGACACCGTCGTGGTGGGCGCCGGACATGCTGGGCTGGCCGTGAGCCGATTGCTGTCTGCTGCGGGGCGCGACCACGTGGTCCTGGAGCGCGGACGCGTCGGTGAGCGGTGGCGCAGCGAGCGGTGGGATTCGCTGCGCCTGCAGACGCCGAACTGGATGACCCGGCTCCCGGGCTGGCGCTACTGCGGTCCCGAGCCGGACGGGTACCTCAGCGCCGGGGCGTTCGGTCAGTTCCTCGATCGATACGCCGCGTCGTTCGACGCTCCCGTCCTCGAGTCGGCGAACGTGGAGCAGGTGTCCGTCGCCACGCGCACCTCCGGCCATCGGTACGTGGTGGTGTCCGACCGGGGCACCTGGCATGCCCGTCACCTCGTCATCGCCACCGGCCCGCACGGAGTCCCGCACGGGCCGGCCGGGTGGTCGCGCGGCGTCGAGTTGATCACCGCGCAGCAGTACCGCAATCCGGCCCAGTTGCCATCCGGCGGTGTCCTCATCGTCGGCGCCTCGTCCTCGGGTGTCCAGATCGCCGACGAGCTCGCACGGGCCGGCCGCCCGGTAGTGCTTGCCGTCGGACGGCATACCCGGATGCCTCGCCGCTATCGCGGACTGGACATCTTCTGGTGGCTGTCGCGCACCGGCCGCCTGGCCCGAACGATCGACGACATCCGCGACCCCGGGGCCGCGCGCCGTGAGCCGTCGCTGCAGCTGGTCGGCCGGAACGAGGACCTCGACCTGGCTGTCCTGCAAGCGCGAGGTGTTCGGCTCACCGGACGCCTCGCGCAGATCAAGGGTGGCCAGGCCTGGTTCCGCGCCGACCTCGCCGACTCGGTCGCGTCCGCCGATCGGCGAATGCATCGGCTTCTCGACGCCGTCGACAAATTCGCCAACGCTGCCGGTCTCGGCCAAGAGCTCGGGCCACCGGTTCGACCATGGATGGTTGCCGTTCCCCCCACTCCGACGCGGCTGGGCCTGCGGGCCGAGGGAATCGGCACCGTCCTGCTCGCCACCGGCTACCGACCCAGTCACCCCTGGTTGCGGCTGTCGGTGACTGCGCCGGACGGAACGATCGCCCAGCGCCGTGGCGTCACCTCCGCACCGGGGGTTTACGTGGTCGGTCAGCGGTTCCAGCACCGCCGTGACTCCGGGTACATCGACGGCGCCCGGCACAACGCGCAGGCCGTCGTGGCTCACCTCCTCGGCCGGGCCGCGCCGCTCGTGCCCACGCTGCCAGCAGCGAACGCGGCACCGACGTCATGAACGGCTACGACGTCGTTGTCGTCGGCGGCCGGGTCGCGGGTGCGTCCACCGCGCTGCTGCTCGGGCGAGCTGGAGCTCGGGTCGCGCTCGTCGACCGGTCCCGGGCCGGAACCGACACCGTGTCCACGCACGCGCTCATGCGCGCCGGTGTCCTGCAGTTGTCCCGCTGGGGGCTGCTTGATCGGGTCATCGCGGCCGGCACACCGGCGATCCGCAGCACGTCGTTCCACTACACCGACGGCAGCATCGCGCGTGTGGCGATGCGCCCTACTGCCGGCGTCGAAGCCCTCTACGCACCTCGCCGCTACTTGTTCGACCGGCTGCTCCTCGACGCCGCCGCGCAGGCCGGGGTCGACGTGTTTACCGAGATGGCCGTGACTGCGTTGCGGCGGGACGAGACCGGCCGGGTTCGCGGCGTCCGTTCAGTCGACCGATCCGGCCGCACCGTCGAACTCCCGGCATCGATGACGGTGGGCGCCGACGGCATCCGCTCGACCGTGGCCGCACTGGTTCGGGCACCGGTCATACGGCAGGGCAGATCTCGCTCCGCGGTGCTCTACCGGTACGTCGCCGGTCTCCCAGCCGATGGCTACCAATGGGCGTATGGCGCCGGCGCCGGGGCCGGTCTGATCCCCACCAACGACGGGCAGACCTGCGTGTTCGTCAGCACCACACCGGAACGTATGTGCGGGCTGCGGCGCTACGGCGTCGAGCACGCTTTCTCCGAGCTGTTGGTTCAAGCCGCCCCGACATTGCGCGACCCGGTCGTCACCGCCACGCCCGCAGGGCCAATCCGCGGGTGGGGCGGAGTACCTGGATATCTGCGCCGCTGCTGGGGCGCGGGGTGGGCACTAGTCGGAGACGCCGGCTACTTCAAGGACCCGATCACCACCCACGGCATGACCGACGCTATGCGTGATGCGGAGTTATTTGCCGACTCGATTCTCGACGCGACGGGCGGCCTTCCGGAGGCGGTCGCCCTCGCTCGTTACCAGGCGATCCGGGGTCGGCTGTCCAGCCGGCTGTTAGCCGCGACCGAGGACGTCGCGGCATACGACTGGACCATCGAGCGCGTACAGACACTGCTCCGCCGGGTGAGTTCCGCGATGGGTGACGAGGTCAAACACCTCCAGGCCCGACCAGATCGCGCGCTCACGGGGCTCTCGCAGAAAACCTGGTCGTGCTCATAGTGTTGGCCTCCCGAGAAGGGTTCGCGGGCACATGCCGGTCGGCACACCGACACCGGCGAGCACCGGCTACAGGTCACGAAGGGAAACTGCTCATGTCCGTCACGAGCGACCCGGCGGCCGAAGAAGGCACGCCGACATATGTCACCCGCTTCGACGGTGTCCGCGTTCCGGCCACCGACTACCAGCCGGTCTGGGTGACCAACCTGGCCGACGACGTCACCATAGAGGGCTCGGCGATGAACGGCGTCGTGCGGGGTGCCGAGGCCGTCCGGTCAAATCGTGACTTACATCCGCTCGCTCTACGACGACCAGGAGTTCAATTTCGCCGCCCCTTACGGCGAGAACGGCTTCCTGGAGGACTACACGGCCTGGGTCCGCGGCGAGCAGCTCGGTAACGTCGTCCTGGTCACTCGCAACGCCGCCGGGCAGGCGCAACACGTCGTCGCCAACTACCGGCCCCGGACCACCCTGCTACTCGTGTCCCGGCTGGTGGGGGAGCACTTCGCCTCCAGCGCCCCGGAGTGACCCGAGGTACAAGCAGGAGGGACACGTGGCAGGCCGCGTTGTGCCGTTCGAGGTTCACACTCCGCAACACGAG
>Ga0070659_100002978_pt1 | contig 12065 bp, 12 predicted proteins | sample KBSC23metaG_FD_64666 | JGI IMG/M metagenome (GOLD analysis project Ga0070659, IMG submission 64666) | Corn rhizosphere microbial communities from Kellogg Biological Station, Michigan, USA - KBS C2-3 metaG | ecosystem: Host-associated > Plants > Roots > Rhizosphere > Soil ...
TGCCTGGGGGCATTCATCCGTTCCTTCAACGGCGACTGAACGTATCCAATAGGCGCAAGCGAGTACCGTGTCTCTTTGGTTGTCTGACCCTGCGGAAGTTCAGGCAGCGTGCCGAGCAGGTGCGCGTAGCGCGACTCGCGCGAGCCCGGTTGGCGCGGAAGCTGCACGGTCAGCGGGCCGGTCTGGGCAGAGTCTTCCTCGCCCCGGTTGCGTCCGGCCAGCCGCTCCAGCGTGGTTTGAACGGCGGCGAGGTCGTCGAAGGTGTAGAGGCGGTCGGCGCGGCTACGAATCTCGCCCGGCGTCTGCGGGCCGCGCAGCATCAGCAGGCAGAGCGCGGCGGTCTCGTCGCGCCGCAGGTTCAGCACGGTGCGGATGCGGTGCTCGTACTTGGGCACGCGGCCATCGTGGACAGGCGCGATGAGCGCAAGGTCTTCGAGCGTGTGCAGCGCCTGGCGCACTTCATCTTCGGTGAGCGAGAGGACAGGGTCGCGGCTCGACTTCTGGTTGCAGGCGTTCACCAGCGAGTTCAGCGAGAGCGGATAGTTTTCCGGCGTGGCAATCTCTTTTTCAATCAATGAGCCGAGCACGCGGAGCTGTATGGGGTCGAGCGTCATAATTATCTATAAGGATATGACACGAAAGTTTGATAAGCCGCGAGGACCGTTTGTGGATGGGAAGCGTAAAATCGTGAATGCGAATGGCGGTCGGAAGACCGCATTTGCGAATTTGGATTTGAGTTGAGAATCTGCTGGGGTTTGGATGAGGTATCTGGGCTACAAGGCTCTGTCTGCGGTGATTTTGGTTGGGATGTGTGGCCCGGGGTGGGCGCAGACGCACACCTCTGCGGCGCACCGGGCAACGGTGCGGCGGCACAGGATCGCTGAAGCAGCTGCCGCTGCCCAGGCCGAGGCAAAGTCGCTGTCGGATGAGTTCCGGCTGCGGCTCCAGAACCTGCACACCGGCGAGAGCCTCAACATCGTCTACCGCATCGGCGACACCTACATCCCCGAGGCGCTCGACAAGCTGAACTACTTCCTCCGCGACCACAACACCGACGACGTCATCAGCTACGACCCGAAGGAGTTCGATGTTCTGCATCAGGTGCTGCAACGGCTGCATCGCCCCAACGGCGTGATCGACATCGTCTGCGGCTACAGAACGCCGGAGACGAACGAGGCGCTGCGCGAGGAGTCGCCACACAGTGGAGTCGCCGAACACAGCCAGCACATGGAAGGCCACGCCATCGACATCCGCGTCCCGGGCGTCTCCACTGTGCGGCTGAGGAACGCTGCGCTGAGCCTGCATGAGGGCGGCGTAGGCTACTACCCGGTCAGCCACTTCGTCCACGTAGACGTAGGCCCGGTGCGCAAGTGGACCTTCGGCCGCGCACCGCGCAGGCGCGTCTATCGCCACCGCTCCCGAATGCGCGTGGGCGAGTAGATTGCTATGCTTCGTGCATGAACTCGCTGCAATCGGCGCTCAGCGGCGTTACGGCAGTCTGATGGCGCGAGCGAAGAAGAACGGCCACAACCCGAACGCAATGGATGGTCTAATCGCGGCAACCGCCGCCGCGAATGGAATGGCCGTTGCAACGCTGAACCGGAAGGATTTTGAGAAGCTGGGTGTGGAGTTAGTAGAGTTCTAAGTGCGCCGTCAATCATGATTGGGCCGTCCGGTTTTATCAGTTGGCAGCAACCTCTCGTTCTTTGGCCTTTTGAGAAGCCGTCAATCCACGTATGCGATCCCACGCGCAAAATTTCCATGGCTGAACATCCTCAAGATCTGTGGTTAGACATTCGACGCCTCCAAACTTCAATAAGCGAAGAGAACCACCATACTTCTGTAGTAGATCGTGAGGTGCAAATATCCAAGGCCGGACGGTCCACGTGGGATCGATCTCGCAATCTCGGATGAGAGCCTCATGCAACTTATGCCAATTTGAACTCCAATCGCTCAGACGCTTCCGTAATGCGGTTAGCCCCTGGGCGTAGGAGATTTCACAGAGCAAGACCTCTTTATCCCGCAGATTTAGTGCAACGGCATCGCAGTACCAATGGGGTCCGCTCGTATCAGGGTTAGGACTTTTTACGAGTTGAATGCAGCACTCGGTATTGACAAAGACCGCGCGGTCTGCCCGTAGATATTCCATGACAACGCTCTGGTAGTAATCCATCCGCTCTTTTTAGCACGAACATATCGAAACACAAAGGCCGCCATTGCTGGCGGCCTTCTTGTTTGTTGCGAGGTCGATTTGAATTAGTCCCCGGCGACGGTCTCTTCGATGTTGTTGACGACTTCAGCCTTGGCGGTAGGAGCGGCCTTGATCTCGCCGAGGGAGATGAAGCCTGGGACTTCGGCTTCCTTGAGTATCTCCTTGCGGTAGAGCTTGGCCATCTTCGCGTTTTCGGCGTCCAGTTTGATCTTCGCGTCGCGCGCGCGAATCTTTTCCTCGCGGGCGTTCTTGGCGACACCAGACTTCTCGAAGGTGTCGTTGGCGGCGGAGTTGACGTGGGCCTCGTTCAGCACCAGATCGTACTTTGCCTCCTTCTCCAGGCCGACCTTCTTGCCGCCGGCGAAGATCTCGTGACGGCCATGCTCCTCGTACCACTTGGTCAGGGTGGAGGTCATGTGCATCTTCTCGATGATGTTCCTCCAGCCCACGCCGGTGTTGTACGCGCAGAAGCTGATCTCGCCTTCCTGCGTCGCGTAGGGGATGATGCACTGCTCGGTGCGGCGGAAATCGTAGTTGAACAGGTCCTGGAACCACATGCCGGCGATGAACAGGAAGTTCCAGCGGTCGGCGCGGCGCTGCTCGATGTCTGCCATGGTGCGGTCGCCGGTGACTTTGCCGTAGTTCTTGTTGGTTGCGCCGAAGCACTTGTCGAACTTCTGCAACAGGTCCATGATGCGGAAGTGCGTGGGCGCCTTCGAGGGGTCGTAGTTGCGCAGCAGCGCAAGCGAGACGCCGACGATGGAGAGGAACTTGCCGCGCGCCGCGTCGTTGACCTTCGCCACGTCCTTGGCAAGCTGCACGGCGTCGAGAAACGCGGTGACGGGAACGGCTTCCTTGGTCTCCTTGTCGATCATCAGCGCCATGCCGATGCCGCAGTTTGGGTGGCAGCCGCAGGAGAGCTGGCCCCAGTCATGCTCCGGCCCGTGCACCAGGTCGGCCCAGTCACTGAACGTGGACATGAACGAGATGGGGAACCAGTCCCGCGTCGATTCGCCGAGCCCGGTCTGGTTGCGGATGTCGTGCGCGAGGTGCGAGAGAGTGTAACGCTGCGCGGTGCGGCGCTCGTCGGAGATCTCTTCGTCGCGGCCTGTGAACGAGACCGGCTGGAAGCTGAGGAAGTTGATCTTCTTTGGGTTGTCGAGCGCGAACTGGATGATGCGGCCCACCTGCTCGTTGTTGATGCCGTTGACGATGGTCGTCACGGGAACGATGTCCACGCCCGCCTCGTGCAGGTTGTGGATGGCCTGGAGCTTCACGTCGAACGCATTGCCGACCTTGCGGTGCGAGTTGGCCGCGTTGCCGATGCCGTCGAACTGAAGATACGCATAGCGCAGACCGGCCTCAGCGGCGGCCTTGGCAAACTCCTTCGACTTGGCGAACTCGATGCCGTTGGTCGCCGCCTGCACGGAGTTGTAACCCACCTTGCGGGAGTAGGCGACCGCATCGAGGAAGTACGGCGAGAGCGTCGGCTCGCCGCCGGAGAACTGCACGCTCATCTGACGCCGCGGCTTGATAGTGATGGCGTTGTCGAGCATGGTCTTAATCTCGTCCCACGTGAGTTCGTGGACAAAGCCAACCTGGTTGGCGTCCATGAAGCAGGGGTCGCACATCATGTTGCAGCGGTTGGTCAGATCGATGGTCAGCACCGAGCCGCGTCCGTGCGTCACGGTCGAGGTGCCGTGGTTGTGCAGCTTCTCGTCATTGTGGGCGCGAATGTCGCGGCCCGGGAAGACGTCCTCAAGGTGCTTCATCATCGGCGGGTCGATGGACATGACATCCTCGAAGTGGCCGTGGATGGGGCAGTCCTTCACCATCATGATCTTGCCGTCGCGCTCGATGATCTGCGCCTTGATCTCGCCGACCTTCTCGTTGAGCAGGATCTCGTGCGGTAGCTTGCCGTCCACGATCTGCTGGCGGATCTCAGGAACGCACTTGGGACAGAGCGAGTCTGTCGTGCGCGGCCAGCCCAGCGGCGGCTTCTCCTTCTGGTAGCTCTTGAGCAGCGGCTTGTCGCTCCACTTCGGGATAAAGCTCTTGTTCGGGCTGATCGAGTTCAGCTTGCTGAACACCGCCCAACCTGCCTTCGCTCCGTAGGTGAGCGCCTTTTCCGCCAACTTTGCCGGCTTTGCCATTGCTTATCTCTCCTCAAAATCCTTTTGCTTCGATTGCTTGGTTGCAATCGTCTTCGACATCGGGTTCAACGCGCAGCGCGCAACGGCATGAGCAGTTGCACCATGTCGCGCGCGAGCCGCCGCATTGCCCTATAGCTATGATGCGGCGGGGGATAGTTCCGGTTCGCCATTAACAGTACGCATCAGGGTGCCTGGGCAGAAGCAGAGACGGCTGAACGGCGATATTTTGCATTGAACTGCGATTTGCTGCGGCGAATGGAAGGCCAAAACGGGAAAAAATAATTGGCGCGATCCTATTCGGGTTACTGTAGCGAGTCCGGCGCGGCAACATTATTGATGATGCGCTGCACAAAGATGATGCGAACGTGAACGCGGCTGGCCACATCGGGCAGAAACTCGGCCAGCAGATTGTTGGCCGGGTCGATGGCCAGGCCGGTGACGATGCGCGCCACTGTAGACGGGCCATTGCTGTGGACGCCCGGCACATAGAGGTTGCTCAGCTCCGCGTTGATGGGGTAGGAGAGCAGCGTGCCGTAATTGGGCATCGAGCGGCCATCGTCGCCGCGCGCAACCGCGGTCCGCGAGATGGCATACAGGATGCGCCGTGGCACGCTTGCGCGCGGCATCCGGTAATAGCGCGGGTCCTGGTGCGCGAGTGCGGGAATGGCGAAGACGCCGAAGAACTGCCCGGTCGCGTCCTGTAGAAGGCTGACCCCGGCGCTCTTCCCGAAGCCCTTCCAGCCCGGGCCATATGCCGTATGAGAATCGATCCCGATGGAAATGGCGGAGATACCCACGATCGTGCCGAGGTTGGCCGGATCGGTAAGGCCATGCAAGGCCAGATAGCCCTTCTGCCTCCAGGTCAGGGGAATCGCCACATTGGTATTGAGAAAACGCTGATAGGGATAAATGAGTTCCACGCAGGGCTTCGGGGCTTGATTGACGCGGACCGGGTCCAGATAGATGACCTTCATGGCCGCGAACATGCCGCAGGGCCGCGCCCCATTGCCATCCTTTTTAAAGGATTCCTCGGCGACGGCCACGACGTCCTGTTGCTCGGGCCTGACGGCGCTGGGCGCGTCCGGAAGGCTGCTCGATGCGGATGGCGTCTCTGGCGGCGCGGCGGCAGGCGCCTGTGCACCGGCAAGCGCGGCGAACACAGTCAGTATCAGAAATAAGATCCAGCGCATCGACGCAGCTTCACTTCCTTCTCTCTCTCAACCCTAGCAGCAGAGAAACGACTCCGTTCTGTACTTAGACGCGAAACCCGGCGGCGTGGCCGACAAAGGAGAAATAGGTGCCCCGCCGTGCGTTACCACATCGGCACCGTGTTTCGGAATAGCCGCGGAGGCGCGTTGACCGGCCTTTTTCCACATCTTCATAATGAAGAGGGTGAGGTGCCCGATGCCCGGATCGGCGAAGGTCAGGTGGGAACAGATACTGCGTGACGCCGGCGCGCGTGCCGAAGACGACCTCGGCCGCCTCGTGCAGTACATCAACGACGAGGTCGTACCCGGGGTCCGCCGCGACGGCTCCCACGCGCTCCGGCGCGCCGCCGCCGAGATGCAGAAGCTGGCCAGCCGCATGGACGCTCGCGCCGAACGCTCGAAGCCGCCCGGAGGCGCGGCCAGGCCTTGAATCGCTCCCGCCTGCTGCCGGGGACACTTTTGTCCATCGCCGCACTGGCCGCCTCGGGCTGCCATCGGGAGACGCGGGCCTACAATCCTCCTCCTCCGCCCGCGATCAATGCGCCAACGCGCAATCAAACTGCGGAACGAAGGACACCCCCCTCCGAATCCGGCCGGGCGCCCGAGCACATCCCGAAGAGTTACGGCGAGCCCATCTCCACGCAGGTAGGCCTGGCAAGCTGGTACGGCCCTCCCTACGCAGGGCGCAGAGGCGCCGACGGCAAGGTCTACGACCAGAACGCCATGACCGCCGCCCATCTCACCTTGCCGCTGGGTACCCTTGTGCGCGTCACCAACCTTGCTACCAACCAGTCCGCCGTCGTGCGCATTACCGACCGCGGCCCGTTTGTGCATGGACGCATCATCGACCTCTCGGTCGCCGCAGCGAAAGCAACCGGCGTCTATCGTGCCGGAGTCGCCAGGGTTCGCGTCGAAGCCTTTGACCCGCCCGGTCATGTCGCAGCCGATCCCGCCGGTCGCTGGTGCGTGCAGATCGGCGCGTTCTCGCGCGAAAAGGACGCCATCAAGCTGAAGGCGGACCTGATGCGCCGCTACACCACCGCGAAGGTCATTGAATTCGCCGGACCCACCGGTTACTGGGTGCGCGTCAATCCGCGCTATCCCGACAAACGCACCGCGACCGAGGTCGCCGAAAGCATCCACCCCAGAGACCCCGCCGCCCAGCCGTATCTCATCAGGACAAATTGAAGGAAGACCGTCTCCCAAAAGCGGGTTCAGGTGCAAACGTTGCGGCGGGGCGGACTTGCTCTTCACCGCCTGGGGAAACTCTGAACAAGTCCTGGTTTTGAAGCGGCGTGGCTTCAGCCACGCCGCAACATCCCTCGATTCAACGCGGCTTTAGCCTCTGAGGGAATCTTCACAGACTTAATCAGACCTGCCCCAGGTTGTTATTTCCTACCGAGTTCTTCGCGTAGTCTGCGTTCTTTTTCGCTGAGTTCCGGCGTCATATTCTGCTGGAAGTCCTCGGTCTCAAAGACGGGGCGTAGCTCAATCTCGGTTCCGCCATCAAATGGAGCGCGCTTCAGCCACTCGACCGCTTCCTCCATCGACTTCACCTTCCACAGCCAGAAACCTGCGATCAGCTCTTTGGCCTCGGTGAACGGCCCGTCAGTCACAGTTCGCGTGTTGCCGGAAAACTTCACCCTCTTACCGTGAGAGCTGGGTCTCAGGCCTTCGCCGGCCTGCATCACACCGGCCTTCACCAGATCTTCGTTATATTTCGTCATCGCCGTCAGAATCTCCGTGCTGGGCAGCACCCCTGCCTCGGAGTGCTTGTCCGCCTTCACAATCACCATGACACGCATCGCTTCATCTCCTCTTAATTCAAGTGTCGAGCGGGGTTTGGCAGCAATCGTCCGCTGGCTCAATCCGGCGTCTACCTCTATGTCGAACGGCGGGCTGCCGATTCGACATTTTGCATCACCCTTTTTCGATGCGCTCAGTCCAGCCCGCTTTGCCACTAACCGGTACAATAATCGAGGCATCCCATGACCTGGTTTAAACGCGAAGAGAACGAGATCGTCAACGACGCCCGCCGGACCGTCCGCACCGAGGGTCTCTGGGTCCGGTGCGAGGGCTGCCGCGAGGTCATCTTCAAGGCCGACCTCGAAGCCAATCTGCGCGTCTGCCCCAAATGTGGCCACCACTTCCGCATCGACGCCCGTACCCGCATCGAGAGCCTGCTCGACCCCGGCTACGAACTGGTCGATCTCGACCTCGTCTCGACCGATCCGCTCGACTTCACCGACCTGAAGCCCTACAAAAAACGCCTGCACGAGGCCCGCAGGAAGACCGGCCTGAACGACGCCATCATCAACGCCACCGGGAAAATTGGCCCGCACGAGGTCGTGCTCAGCGTCATGGAGTACAACTTCATCGGCGGCAGCATGGGTTCTGTCGTCGGCGAGACCATCGCCCGCGCCGTGGACCGCTCGCTCGCCGCAAGCCATCCGCTCATCATCATCTCGGCCTCCGGCGGCGCGCGCATGATGGAGGGCATCGCCAGCCTCATGCAGCTCGCCAAGGTCTCGAACGGCCTCGGCAAGCTCGACGAAGCCAAAATCCCCTATATCTCCGTCATGACCGACCCCACCACGGGCGGCGTCACGGCCAGCTTCGCCATGCTCGGCGATCTCAACATCGCCGAACCCGAGGCCCTCATCGGCTTTGCCGGCCCGCGCGTCATCGAGCAGACCATCCGCCAGAAGCTCCCCGAAGGCTTCCAGCGATCCGAGTTCCTGCTCGAACACGGCTTCCTCGACGCCATCGTCCCCCGCAAGGAGATGAGGCAGTACCTCTGGCAGGCCCTGAGCTGGATGACCGGCAAACAAAGCCCAGCCGAAGCAACCTCCGCCTGAAGACTCCTCTGTGATAAATTCTCCGTTCCTCTTTCGGTACTGCTCCAGGGTTGGGGAAATAAACAAGTTTTCCTGAGGCTGGCATCGAATATAAGGAGAATATGAAGGAAGCCAAACCCGCGAGCGCCTACCCTGCAAGTCTGAGCGTGGCTTCGAATCAAAGGATTCGATCCGCATCAAGAAAAAACATCGAACTTGATGCCTTCACTGTTCTCGGGCGAATGCCAAGGTTGCTCGATTTGTTTTGTTGCGCTGGTGGCGCAGGCACCGGATATAGCTTGGCAGGATTCGAGGTTACCGGCGTGGATATAAAGCCGCAGCCGAACTATCCGTTCCCATTTATCCAGACAGACGCTCTTAAACTCGACCCGAAATTCATCTCGACGTTTGATGCCATCCACGCATCTCCCCCTTGCCAGTCCTATTCCGATCTGGCAAAACGAAACGACAACGCGGATGCGTGGCCACGCCTCATAGACCCTGTCAGGGACGTGCTCGTTGCTTCCGGGCTTCTATACATCATTGAGAATGTCGAAGGCGCTCCGCTGCGTAATCCAGCAGTACTTTGCGGCACCATGTTCAAGGGATTAAGAGTCCTTCGCCATCGTTTGTTCGAGGCGAACTTTCCGATTTTGACTCCGAAGCACGGGGCCCACCCGAAAGTTCACACGTTCGATAAGAGAAAGTCGCATTACGGTAAGACAGACGATATGCGCGATTTTGTTCAGGTGACGGGTGGAGGCAACTGCACCATAGCAGCAGCCCGGGACGCTATGGGTATTGACTGGATGACCAAGAATGAACTGAATGAGGCGATACCTCCTGCCTACACGCGATTCATAGGCAGGCAATTACTTGCCTACTTGATTGCAAATGCGCAAGCCGGAGTCGATTTGAGGCAACATGCGTAAACCCGGTTCGAAAGAACGGATTCGGCAGTTTCTACTTGCGAATGTCGGTCGGGTGGTCACATCAATCGAGATTCGAGACGCGGCGGGTTCTGAGGTCAGCGAATGGGCGCGACGTGTGCGTGAGTTGAGGGAAGATGAAGGCTGGCCGATTCTTACGCATAACGACAATGCAGGGTTGAAGCCTGGGCAATATCTCCTTAAAGAACTTCATCAAAAGTCGGCCGTACGCTTTTCCAGGAATATATCAGCAAGGCTTCGAGCAGAGGTTCTGGATCGCAACGGTTTCACCTGCCAGATGTGTGGGGCAACGCCCGGTGAAATTGATCCTCAAACCGGGCGCAAGGTCCGCCTTCACATCGGGCACATCGTAGACAAGAATCTCGGCGGCAAAGACGAGCTATCCAACCTCCGTAGTCTTTGTTCGACATGCAATCAAGGCGCAAAGAACATTACAACCGAAAAGCCTACGGCCCTTTGGCTTCTGTCACAAATCCGAAGGGCTGGTAAGGATGAGCAGCTCGCTGTCCTAAAATGGCTGCGGACGAAGTTTAAGGTCTGACGATGTATGGATCGCAGCGAGAATATGCGAGCTATCCGCAGCAAGGACACACAGCCCGAACTGGCCGTTCGTAGCCTTGTGCACAGGCTAGGCTATCGCTTTCGTCTCCATCGGCCAGACCTTCCAGGCAAGCCGGATCTGGCATTTCCAGCGCGGCGGAAGGTGATATTCGTTCACGGCTGCTTCTGGCACTCGCATGCATGTAAGACCGGACTCATCCCGAAATCGAACCGGGATTTCTGGCTGCCGAAGCTCCGAAAAAACAAGAGGCGGGACAGAAAGAATCTCGAAGCTCTGACTCAGCTCGGCTGGCGGGTCCTCGTCATCTGGGAGTGTGAGGTTCCCCATCGTGAGCGGCTTACGCGAACGCTCACGCGCTTTCTCGGCCCGCAAAGAAATGCCTGACCTATGTAGCAATTCCAATCCTCCACCGACTTAGAGCAAATAAAAAGCGAATATAATCTAGCTGAGTTGCACTGTGGGCAGAAGCAAACATCCCGAGCGGTTCGGCTTCCTGCACATCGACCTGAACTCGTTCTTTGCGTCGGTCGAGCAGCAGTTGCACCCGGAGCACCGGGGCAAGCCACTAGCCGTGGTGCCTACCAAGGCGGATACGACTTGCTGCATCGCGGCCAGCTACGAGGCCAAGGTGCTCGGCATCAAAACCGGCACGCAGGTGGGCGAGGCGAAGAAGATTTGCCCCGAGATTGTGCTCATCGAGGGCGACCACGCGGACTATGCGAAGTACTCAAAGGCCATCAGCGATACGGTCGAGATGGTTTGCCCAGTGGCGCACAATCCTTCCATCGACGAAATGGTGTGCGAGCTGATGGGCCGCGAGCAGGAGCCTCCGCGGGCGCGGCGCATCGCGCTCGACATCAAGCAGGCCATCTACAACAACGTGGGCGAGGCGCTCAGGTGCTCGATTGGCATGGCTCCGAACCGCTACCTGGCAAAGATTGCCAGCGACATGCAGAAGCCGGACGGACTGATTGGCCTGCTGCCGTCGCAGTTGCCGCGCGCGATTGCGCACCTTGAGCTGCGCGACCTGCCCGGTGTAGGTGCACGGACCGAGGTGAGGCTGAACCGGAAGGGCATCCACACGATGGAGCAGTTGCTCGCGCTCGACCGCGCCGGGATGCACAAACTCTGGGACAGCGTCTGGGGCGACCGCCTCTACCACTGGCTGCGCGGCGAAGAGACCGGAGATGACGGCGCGCCGGTGTCGAGCGGCGTGCAAAAGTCGCTCGGCCACTCGCACGTGATGGCACCGGAGTTTCGCACCGACGAGGGCGCCTGGGCGGTGGCGAATAAGCTGCTCCATAAAGCAACGATGCGGCTCAGAATGGAGAAGTTCTACGCAGGCTCGCTGGCGGTGACGATCCGCTTTGCACTCACGAAAGAGCAGGCAGCGCGGATGAAGTCGCGCCAGCACTTCAGCGGACTCAAGCACGCTGGCTGGGGCATGGAGGCGCGTTTCCGCGAGTGCCAGGACACGCTCTCGCTGCTGGAGGTCATGCGCCAGCTCTGGCGGCAGCGCCCGCAGGGCGAGGAGTTCCGCAGGCCGTTCTTCGTCGGCGTCACGCTCAGGGATCTGACACCAGAGGACGAGCACCAGGCAGAACTCTTCGCCGACCCAAACAACCGCCCGCAGCTCTCCGCGACGATGGACAAGCTCAACCTGAAGTACGGCCACACCACACTGCACTTCGCCGGAATGCTCCCCGCACGCGAGTCCGCACCCACGCGCATCGCATTCACGCAGATTCCCGTGCAGTACGGCGTGGATTACATGTAGCGTCGGCTATCCTGCTGCTCAGTATGAATGCGTATCAAAAATATGTCGGGCGCCTCGCGCCTTCGCCTACGGGGCTGCTGCATGTGGGCCACGCCGCCACGTTTTGGACTGCCTATCGACGCGCGCAAGAGCGCCACGGCATACTGTTGCTGCGCGACGAGGACCTCGACCCACAGCGATCGAAGCAGGAATTTGTCGATGCGATGCTCGAAGACCTCGCATGGCTAGGCATCGAGTGGGAGCCGCCGATGATCGTGCAGTCGGAGAGGGTGAGTCTGTATCGTGAAGCATTTCTGCGGCTGCTGGCGGAAGGGTTCGCCTATCCGTGTTCGTGCAGCCGCAGGGAACTGGCCCTGATGGTTGCCG
>Ga0070659_100002982_pt1 | contig 12055 bp, 5 predicted proteins | sample KBSC23metaG_FD_64666 | JGI IMG/M metagenome (GOLD analysis project Ga0070659, IMG submission 64666) | Corn rhizosphere microbial communities from Kellogg Biological Station, Michigan, USA - KBS C2-3 metaG | ecosystem: Host-associated > Plants > Roots > Rhizosphere > Soil ...
TGGGATGAGCAGACCTCGGCGTGGATTCCGATCACGGACGGCTTCGGCATCTCGGAGGCGTTCTTCAACGGTGCCGAAAGCTTGGCGCTGGACCCGAACGACGACACCCGGGTGTACATCGCGACGGGCCTGGATGACAAGGTGGACCAGATGGGTCGTCTGTACATCTCCACCAACCGCGGGTCCAGCTGGTCGCACGTCGACCTTCCGTTCCCGGTGGGTTCCAACAACGAGGGCCGCGCCATCGGCGAACGCCTGATGGTCGATCCAAACAAGCCGTCGGTCCTGTACTACGCCACCCGCACGGCCGGCCTGTGGAAGAGCGCGGACTATGGCCAGACCTGGAACCAGGTATCGTCCCTCGCGGGTCTCTCCATGAACAAGAACCAGATCAACGCGACCAACGGCGGCAACGTGATGGGCGTCGAAAACGTGCTGTTCGACACCTCGACCAAGGGCACGGGCACGGCCACGCAGACTATCTACGCGGCCGTGGCGCCGGATTATGCCAGTGCCGCCGGCATGAACTACAACCTGTATAAATCGAACGACGGTGGCGCGACCTGGACGGGCATCGACACGCCGGTGTCGGGCTACCACATCCCGCACATGGTGCGTGCCGCCGACGGCGTGATCTACGTCGCCTTCACGCAGGGCAGCGGCCCGGGCGCGAATGGCGCGGCGGCTCTGTACAAGTACAGCGGCGGCGCCTGGACGCTGCTGAAGCGTTACGATCCGCAGCAATGGGTGAACTTCGGCATTGGTGGCCTCTCGGTCTCCGGTACCGGTTCGACCACACGCATCGCGCTGGGCATCACGAATTCCTGGGGCAACTGGCAGGGCCAGCCGGTCGTCCAGCTTTCCGACGACGCCGGCCAGACCTGGCGCGAGATCGGGTCGCAGACCCCGCACACCCCATCCGACGTGGACTTCTCCGGTTGGGTGGACGACGTCGAGATCGACCCGAACAACCCCGACCACATCATGCACGTGTTCGGCGGCGGCATCTGGGAGACGATGAACGCGTCAGCTTCCACGCCGAGCTGGAACCTGAAAGTGAATGGCCTTGAGGAAACCGCCACGCTGTCCCTGATGACCCCGCCCCCGGGCGCTAGCTACCTGCTGCTGAACAGCTCGGGCGACGTCGGCATGCAGGTGCAGACCGATCTCAATACGAAAGCGACACGTGGCCCGATCGGCTGGTTCTCCAACAGCAACAGCTCCGACATGGCATGGGCCACGCCGTCCTACATTGCAACGATCGGCATTCCGACCGGCAGCCACCCGAACGTGGCCGGCGCCTACTCGACCGACTCAGGCGTGACCTGGACAGCGTTCGCCGCCAACCACCCGGACGCCTTGGCGAACAATAGGGAGGTGTCGAACATCGCCGTGACCGAGCCGGGCAAGCTCGTCTGGGCGCCGTCGAATTCGCGTCCGGCCTACACGACCGACAACGGCGCGACCTGGACGTACACGAACCTGCCGGCTCTGGCGTCCATCGGCATGAACCGTGCCTACCACCTGGTGGCGGACCGCAAGAACCCGAACAAGGTCTATGCCTACGACTCGGGCGGCGCATGGTGGAACCAGTGGTCGGATACGGCGCACTTCTGGTACTCGACGGACGGCGGCCACACGTTTACCGAGAGCACCGCGTTCAAGGGCGCCAACCCGATGGTGACGGACTTCGCCCATTCGTCGGTGGCGGTGAACCCGAACGCGGAAGGCGACATCTGGGTGGTCGACGGTTCGAACATCCTGCACTCGACCGATTCGGGCTTGACCTGGACCAAGCTGAACATCACGAGGTCGATCTACGGCGGCTCCAGCTTCTATCCCGACGTGTATGGCGCCACGTCGATCGCCTTGGGTGCGGCACCGGTGGGTGCAGACTACTCGTCCTCGATCTACATCGTCGGCACGATTAACGGCGTGTGGGGCGTCTACCGCTCGGATGACGGCTTCAATACATGGGTCCGCATCAACGACGACCAGCACCAGTACGCCGGCATCGGTCCCATCGCGGCCGACCAGAGCGTCGTCGGTCGCGTGTTCATCGCCGGCGCGGGCCGCGGCGTCTTGTTCAGCTTCTGATCGCCGATATCCATACTCAAGGTACGGATAACATCATGTAACTCAAGAGCATCCGCACCGCCCTGGTCATGGGCGGTGCGTTGAGCCAAGAAGTGTCAAGCAGCACCCTGATGAAGCGCCATACTCAGCACCTGTGCCAGATGCAGCGCTTCGCGCCCGGAGGTTTGCGCGATCTGCTCCCGGCAACTGAAGCCGTCTGCAACCAGCAGCGTATCGGGCGCAGCCTTGCGCACTGCAGGCAGCAGTACGCGCTCGGCACAGGCGATGGAGACGTCATACTTTGTCTTTTCAAAACCGAACGAGCCCGCCATGCCGCAGCAGCCAGAATCGAGCGTTTGGAAATCCAGTTCCAGCTTGCGCAGCACGCTTTGCTCCGCATCCATGCCAAGGATCGATTTGTGATGGCAATGCCCATGCATCACGGCTTTGCGGCGCAACGCCGGGAAAGAAAAGTGCAGGTCTTCCCGCTCCAGAAATTCGCTGAGTAAAAATACCTGGGCGGACAAACGCTTCGCCTGCTCACTGTAAGGAAACAGGTTGTGCAACTCGTCGCGGAACACGGAAACGCATGCCGGTTCCAGCCCGACGATGGGCGTGCCGGCATGAATGTCCTGCGCCAATGCATCCATGATGCGCTGCAGGTAAGTCTTGGCGCGTTTGAGCATGCCGAATTCATACAGGGCGCGCCCGCAGCACAGGTGCATGCGCGGCACCTTGATATCGCATCCCGCATGCTCCAGCACTTCCACTGCAGCCTGCGCAACCTGCGGATGAAAATAGTTATTGAACGTATCCGGCCACAGGATGATGCTGCGTCCACGCGGAGCGGATGGCTTGCGCCGATGGAACCACTTGGTGAATGGCTCGGATGCAAAGCGGGTGATGTCCCGCTGCGGCGCAATGCCGACGATACTTTTCGCAAGACGGGCGAACGGTTCGGTTTGCGTGAAGAAGTTCGCCGCTCTTGGCATGTGCGAAGCCAGCTTAGCCCAGCGGTCGATCAAACCGAACGCATAAGCAGACGGCGGACGCAACTGGCCTTCGTAATAATGCGCCATGAACTCCGCCTTGTAGGTCGCCATATCAACCTTGACCGGGCATTCGCCTTTGCAGCCCTTGCAGGACAGGCACATGTCCAAGGCTTCATGTACTGCAGGCTCTTTCCATCCTCGGTGGATAGCCGAGCCTTGCAGCATTTCAAACAGCAGATGAGCACGCCCACGGGTGGCGTGCATTTCCTCGCCGGTGGCCATGTAGCTCGGACACATGGTGCCGCTCTTCTTGCGACATTCGCCCACGCCCACGCAACGCAGCATGGCACGCGAGAAATCGCCGCTGTCGTTCGGGTAATGAAAATGCACCTTGACCGACGGAGGATCGTAGTCAGCGCCAAGACGCAGGTTCTGATCCGCGCGATACGCGCCGATCACCTTGCCGGGGTTCATCTTCCAGTGCGGGTCCCAGATGCCTTTGAATTCGCGGAAGGCTTGCATCAGTTCTTCGCCGAACATGATGGGCAGCAGTTCGGCTTTCGATTGTCCGTCACCGTGCTCGCCTGAAATCGAGCCGTTCAGGCTCGTCACCAGATGCGCCGCTTCATGCAGGAATTCACGGAATTTGGCAATGCCTGCAGCGGTTTCCAGATCGAAGTCGATCCGCGTGTGTACGCAGCCCTGGCCGAAGTGGCCGTACAGGTCGCACATGTAACCGTACTTCTCGAACAGCGCGCGCAGCTTGCGCAAATATTCGCCAAGATTCTCCGGCGGCACTGCGGAATCCTCCCACCCTTCCCAGGTGATTTTCTGGTTCGGCACATGCGCGGTCGCACCCAAACCGGACTCGCGCACCTTCCATATCTTCTGTTCCACTGGGGGATCGTCGTACAGCTTCATCGTCGGCGGATGTGCAGTTTGCTTCAAGGCCTCCATCATCTTGCGCGCCTGCGCGTCGGCGTCGGCCTTGCTGGTTCCGCCGAATTCCACCAGCAGCCAGCCGCCGCCCTTGGGCAGCAACTCGACATTCTGCGGATGCAGATGAATCGCCTTCATGTCGGCGATCAATCGGTCGTCCATGCCTTCCAGCGCAATCGGCTTGTGCCGCATGATTTCCGGCACATGGTCGCCGGCTTCGTACACGTCCTTGTAGCCGAGCACCACGAGCGAAGCTGCCGCCGGTTTGTCCAGCAGGCGCAATTTCGCTTCCAGTATCACCACGCAAGTGCCTTCCGATCCGACCAATGCCTGCGCCACGTTAAAGCCATGCTCGGGCAACAGCGCTTCCAGGTTGTAGCCGGAAACGCGGCGCGGAATTTGCGGGAAACGAGCGCGAATGGCATTGGCATATCGGTCGCGCAGATCTTGCAAATTCGCGTAAATGTCGCCGCGCCTGTCGGGGCGGGAAAGAATGTCGCGCAACTGTGCATCGCTGGTTGCGCCGACTGTCATGCGCGTGCCGTCATAGGTGAGGACATCGAGCTCGATGACGTTGTGTACCGTCTCGCCACCCATCACCGAATGCGGGCCGCAAGAGTTGTTGCCTATCATGCCGCCCAGCGTATTGTGCGTGTGCGTTGCAGGATCGGGTGCGAAGGTCAAGCCGACTTTGGCAGCGGCATCGCGCAAATCGTCCAGCACTACGCCGGGCTGCACTCGTGCGATCTTCGCATCGCGGTCTATCCCCAGAACCTTGTTCAGGTACTTGGAAAAATCCATCACCACCGCGACGTTGCAGCATTGCCCGCACAGGCTGGTGCCGCCACCACGCGACAATACCGGCGCGCCATACTGATAACACAAACGCACCGTAGCGATGACATCTTCAATCGTTCGCGGAATGACCACGCCAATCGGCACCTGTCGATAATTCGATGCATCCGTCGCATACAGCGCACGGCTGCCGTTATCGAAACGCACTTCGCCTTCGATGGTGCGCGTGAGTTCCGCTTCGAGCTGCTTCATGTCGCCGAATGCCGCAGCAAGCGGTGGCGCGCTCGAACTCGTATCTACTAGACCTCGTAACATCTTGCGTCTTGCCTCTTGAACTCAATGCCCAGTCCCGGACGGCTCATATCGGGTGACAAGCTGCCGTTATCGGGCGTGATCGCACCATCGAACAGCATGTGCTCGATGCGCGCGTGATCATAAAAATATTCGAGATGAATGGCCGGTCGCGCCGCGCAGCACAGCGGCAGATGCAAACTTGGCGCGCAGTGGCTCGACAATGGAATGCCGAATGCCTCGCAAAGCGCGGCTGCGCCGAGAAATCCTGTAATGCCTGCGCAGCGCGTGGCATCGGCCTGCAGCACATCGACCGCCTGTGCTTCCAGCATGCGCCGAAAATAAGGCAAGTCATAGCCATATTCGCCAGCGGAAATCGCCATGCCGGGAGGCCCGCAATCACGCAGCAGATGCAGCCCGGCGAGATCGTCGGACGACACTGGCTCCTCGAACCAGCTCACATCGTGCTGCGCGAACTGATGCGCAAAGGCCAACGCCTGCTTGTGCGTATAAGCGCCATTGGCATCGACAAACAATTGCGCATCAAGACCGATTGCCTCGCGCGCCGCTCGCACCCGCGCCAAGTCGTGCCCGGGTTCGCGTCCGATTTTCATCTTCACCATGTGCATGCCGCTCTCCGCCCAACCGGCAAGCTGCTGCTGCAGGCGTTCCTCTGAATAGCTCGTGAATCCGCCGCTGCCATACACCGGGATGGCACGTCGCGTTGCGCCAAGAAGCGCGGCCAGCGACACATTGAGCAGCTTGGCCTTCAGGTCCCACAAGGCAGTGTCAACAGCAGCAACCGCCATCGAGCAAACGCCGGGGCGGCCCAGATTGCGAATCGACTGCACCATGTCCAGCCAGCGGGCATTGGTCGCCATCGCATCGCGTCCCTGCAGCAGCGGGGCCAGCTTGTCGCGGATCAGCGTGGCAGTCGCCGTATCGGCATAGGTATATCCGATACCCTCGATGCCGCCGGCATGAACCTGTGCCAGCACCAGCGTGGTCGAGTCCCATGCCAGGGTTCCATCCGACTCCGGCCCGTCGGTTGGAATGACGTAGGCATTAACATCGACTCGCACGACAGGCACAGATGAGTACTGAGTAGCCATGATTTAACTGCCTGGCGCCGAAGGCGGGAACAAGCCATCCCACACTTCCTTGATCGACGCTTTGATGATGCCCAGCGAATCGGGATCGCGTTGCCACAATGCGGAGAGATAAGCCTTGGTTTGTTTGGCCGAGATATGCGGCGGAATCGGCGGCACATCCGGGTCTGTCACCACTTCGAGCAAGGTTGGCACCTGTGACGACAAGGCGCGATCCCAGGCAGGAGCGATGTCTTCCGGCTTATCGACCCGTATGCCTCCCAACCCAAGCAGGTCGGCATACGCGGCATAGGGGAATCTGGGCAGCGCTTGCGAAGCCGTGAACTTAGGATCGCCTTCCATCGCGCGCTGCTCCCAGGTCACCTGATTCAAGTCGCTGTTGTTCAGCACCATGATCGTCAGTCGCCCATCGCCTCCATTCTTGCTCCAGTCCTTCCAGACCTTCGAAATCGTGATCAACCCGTTGATGCCGTTCATCTGCATCGCGCCGTCACCCACCAGGGCAATCACATGACGATTCGGATGCGCATACTTGGCGGCGATGGCATAGGGCACACCCGGCCCCATGGTAGCCAATCCGCCGGACAGCGATGCCATCATGCCGCGTCGGATCTTGAGATCGCGCGCATACCAGTTCGCTGCCGACCCCGAATCGCAAGTCAGGATGCAATTGTCGGGCAGACGTGGCGACAGTTCCCAGAACACGCGCTGCGGATTGATCGGATTGGCTTCGTTCATGGCGCGGCCTTCCAGCACTCGCCACCAGCGGTCCACATTCTTTTCGATATGCTCGCGCCAGCTTCTGTCCTGCTTGCGTTGCAGCAGCGGAATCAGTGCGCGCAAGGTCTCCCGGCTATCGCCCAGCAGGCCGATTTCCATCGGATAGCGCAAGTTCAACATGCGTCCGTCGATGTCGATCTGCACGCCGCGCGCCTGGCCTTCCTCGGGCAGGAATTCGGAGTAAGGGAAGGAAGAGCCGACCATCAGCAAGGTATCGCACTCCGTCATCAAATCCCAACTCGGCTTGGTGCCGAGCAAGCCGATGGAGCCGGTGACGAACGGCAGATTGTCCGGCACCGCCGCCTTGCCCAGCAATGCCTTGGCAACGCCTGCGCCGAGCAGGTCGGCGACGTGAATGATTTCATCGGTCGCATCCAGCGCGCCCGCGCCGACCAGCATCGCCACTTTTTTGCCCGAATTCAAAATGTTCGCTGCAGCAAGCAGGTCGTTATGGCCCGGCACAATACGGCGTGCGGTACGGCCAATGCCGGTATGCACGGTGCCATGTTCACGCGGCGGCGTTTCCACTGCCGGCATGTCTTGCAAGTCATTGGGGAAAATAAGGCAGGTAACGGTACGCTGGTCGCGCGCGATGCGCATTGCGCGGTCCACCAGATGCCGCACTTGTTCCGGCGTGACAGCCATGTGCACGTATTCATGCGCGACATCCTTGAACAGCGACATCAGATCCACTTCCTGCTGATAATCGCCCCCGAGCGCCATGCGGTTTTGCTGGCCGACAATGGCAACCACCGGCTGATGGTCCATCTTGGCGTCATACAAACCGTTCAGTAAATGGATGGCACCCGGCCCCGACGTAGCCAGGCACACGCCGACCTGGCCGGTAAATTTTGCATGGGCAGTCGCCATGAACGCCGCCATCTCTTCATGGCGCGTTTGTATGAACTCGATGTTTTCCTCAGTGCGGCCGAACGCACCGATGATCCCGTTGATGCCGTCGCCGGGATAGCCGAATACGCGATGCACGCCCCAGGCGGCGAGACGTTTCAGAAGAAAATCTCCGACAGTGGCTTCCATTTCCGCCCTCCATGACAACCAAATAAAATGAGAAGCCCGCAAACAGCATGCCAATGAGCAGATAAATAGCTGTGTTTGGCAAGGAAGCCGTTCAGGCAGGAGATGATTTACCCGGCATCGGTAAAATCTTCAGCCCTGATTTCCGGATGCCTGATTCCGTCCGTGCAGCGGCGTGCAACTTGTCATTGCTCTATCGGTCACATCTACGTTCCTCGCAATAATCATCGCCGCCATGACCGACCCTGCACATCGATATCCGCCAATTGCCGATTACGCATTGATCAGCGACTGTCATTGCGCCGCCCTGATATCCAAGGCCGGCTCGGTCGACTGGTGTTGCATGCCCCGTTTCGATTCCGACAGTTGCTTTGCCCGCCTGCTTGACTGGGACAAAGGCGGCTATTGCGCGATCACCCCGGTCGCGGAGCAGATCGATACAACCCGTTGCTATCTGGCGGGAACAATGGTCTTGGAAACATGCTTTCGCACATCGGACGGTGAGGCCCGCCTCTACGATTTTTTCACAATGGACGACGACGGTCCGGAACAGGGGTGCCACGAATACGTGCGCTTGGTGGAAGGCATCTCCGGCAGCATCGAGTTTCACATGCAAGTGTCTCCGCGCTTCGATTTCGGCGATATCGTTCCACATGTGCGCGATCATGGAAGCGGCATTTATACGGCAATCGGAAGCAATGTCGGACTGGTGATTCATTCCGATATCCGGCTCGATGTCATTCAAGCCCATGGATTGGCAGGCGGATTCCGTGTCGATGCCGGCGAGCGCATCCGTTTGTCGATCCGCTTCACGCCTCCCGAGCGGATCGACGAAAGCCCTTCGCTTGTACTCGCCTGCGGGGTCGGAGCAGATGCTGCTTTTGAACGCACCTGTGCCTGGTGGCGCGAATGGACGTGCCAAATCCGGCATCCCGCAGAACCCGATGAACAGACACTGCGTTCGGCGATCATATTGAAATCGCTGAGTTTCGAGCGTACCGGAGCCATCGTTGCAGCCCCCACCACCTCACTGCCGGAAACCGCAGGAGGGCAAAGGAACTGGGATTACCGTTTCAGTTGGGTGAGGGATTCCGTGTTCACGGTGCATGCGCTCCATGAACTGGGATGCGAACGCGAAGCAAACCGCTTCCAGCAATTCGTCCAGCGCAGTTCCGCCGGCAGCGCCGCCGAACTGCAGATCATGTATGCGGTCGATGGAAAACGGCGTCTTACCGAACTGGAACTCAAGCGGCTGGAAGGCTATCGCGGCTCCAAGCCAGTACGCATCGGCAACTTCGCGTCCGAACAAACCCAGCTCGATATCTATGGCGAAATCCTGGGCATGGCGTGGGAATGGCATGCCAAGGGACGCTACATCGATGCCCAGTACTGGGACTTTCTCTCCGACGTCATCAATGTCATTTGCACGAAATGGCGCGAGAAGGACCACGGCATCTGGGAATTCCGCGACACACCGCGGCATTTCGTCCACTCCAAGGCGATGTGCTGGTGCGCCTTGGATCGCGGCATCCGGCTGGCGCAGGAAAAGCGCCTGCCGGGCTCGATCGATCAATGGGAAAAAGCGCGCGACGCCATTCGCGAAGCCATCGAGCGCGACGGCTACGATCAGGATCGCGGCATCTTCGTGCAAGCCTTTGACAACCGATATCTGGATGCGGCGCTACTGCTCTTGCCGCGCATCGGCCTGGTGGCCTATGACGATCCGCGCATGATGCGCACTACCGATGCGATTCGTCTGCAACTGGATAGGGGCGGCATGCTGGCCCGGTACGATTCGCCCGATGGACTGCCGGGGAACGAAGGCGTGTTTGTACCCTGTACGTTCTGGCTGGTCCGCTGCCTCGCCTATCAAGGGCGGCACGACATGGCCCGCGACTATTACCGGCGAGCGCTCGCTTGCGCCAACGACCTGGGTTTGTTCTCGGAAGAGTTCGATATGGAAAGCGGCCAGATGCTGGGGAATTTTCCACAGGCCCTAACGCATGTATCGCAAATTACAGCGTGGCTGGCGTTGGCAAAAGCGGCGTGACTGCCGTTTACGAAAGAGAACGATAAACAGGGACGAATTGCATCAGAACTGAATAAACCATGCTGCAATTTATGCAATTGTGCATAATACGACAAGAAGAAAGCTGCGTGCCCGCGAATCACTAACGACAGGCAATCACAGAAACATCAAGAATTCCAAGCAACTGACATGTTCAACAATAAAAGCATCATGAGGAACACCCTCCTGGGCGCAGCATTCTCAACTGCGTGCTTGCCAGGAATTGCCAATGACAGCTCTGTAGGGGATGACAACGGCACGATTGTCTTCAAGCGCCAAGCTGACATCAGCATGGATAAGGAGACGTTATCCATCAGTGAAAACCGGGTTGATGTGGACTACGTTTTCACGAACAATGGCAAAACCGACGTCATGACCACGATTGCTTTTCCCATGCCGCCGATGTACTTCGGTTATAGCGATCACAGTGAAATAAAAGACTTCAAATTATTGGTTGATGGTGTTGGCATCAAAACCAATCGGAAATTGGTGGTCTTATTAAAAGACAAGACAGATATCACGAAAAAAATCGCGGCATTAGGATGGAGTGAAAGAGATTTAGTGACGCTTCTTGAAACCCAAGAACTACCCAAAGGCAAAAAACGTTTGCCTGCAGAATGGTTTGATGGTGACGAGCCGCTCTTCACACTCAACGAGTACTTTACATGGCAGCAAACATTCCCGGTTGGGAAGCCTGTATCGATTCATCACTCCTACACGCCAAGTGTGACAACGGGAGTACCAATGCCGGCAAGCTCTCTCATTGAAGGCTATGCCAAAGAGACTTGCATGGATAAGTCCATGCAGGCGGCCATCAAGCGACGCGAAGGTGCTTACGGGGTTCGCTGGGCGAACTTGCGTTATATCCTCCTGACCGCCAATAACTGGCAAGGCCCCATCAAGGATTTCACGCTCCGGATCAAGAAACAATCGCCCTCCGATGTGTTGAGCGTTTGCTTTGACGGTGAACTCAACAAAGTGGATCGTTCGACGTTTGAGTTCCGCCAGCAAGCCTATCGCCCGAACCGGGACTTGAGCATTTTATTTATCGGGAATATTGAGTGAACGCACCCTGCCGGTAGTGAAGATCCGCGTCGATGCGAATGGTGCACAATGATCAGCCACGAGCCCTTAGAGCGGTTTACAAATCAGTGTAGGGTGCGCTCCGCGCACCAAGAGTTCGTCGTAAGAGCACTGGTGCGCAAAGCGCACCCTACCGCCTTTTATCGAAGAGCAAACCGCTCTAGCGCATTCATGCGCTGCAGAAGCGGAAGTCGGCGCCTGCAACACCGGGCCACGGAATCAGTGTGATGTGCGATCTCGTGGCCACGGCATTCGTGGAAGCTCAGTTCCCCAGCAAAGCGTCCTTGAATCCCTGCAGTGCAGGCTTGGGCTGGAAGTTGGCATCGAACAGCAAGGGCCAGTCGGGACTTCCGGGCTGATTGATCCAGCTGTCGGCATCCCACACTCCCCAGACCGTGATACCAGCCCGCTGCGAAGCTGGCACGGCCCGCAGATAAGCGGCGACGATGTCGTGATAACGCTGCTTCTGCCGGGTAGCCGCATCCAAAGTAAAACTGGTGTAGGCGTTCTTCATGCTCACGTCCAGTTCGGAGATCTTCACCTTCAAGCCACGATCTGCCACGGCCTTCAGTGACGACTCGATGGCGCTGATGCTCGGCCAATCGATGAGCACGTGCATCTGGAAACCCACGCCCGTGATCGGTACGCCGCGTGATCTCATGCCATCGACAAGGGACAGCATGTTCGCCGTCTTCTGTCCGCCGGCTTCGATGTTGTAGTCGTTGTAGTACAGGTCAACTTGCGGATCGACGGCACGCGCGTTGATGAAGGCCTGATCGATGAAGTTGAGGCCCATCTTCTGGCTGAACACGGTGCTGCGCAGAATGTTATCCACCGTCGGTTGCCCATCGTCGGCCAGCGCCTCGTTGACCACGTCCCAGCTCACC
>Ga0070659_100002985_pt1 | contig 12048 bp, 14 predicted proteins | sample KBSC23metaG_FD_64666 | JGI IMG/M metagenome (GOLD analysis project Ga0070659, IMG submission 64666) | Corn rhizosphere microbial communities from Kellogg Biological Station, Michigan, USA - KBS C2-3 metaG | ecosystem: Host-associated > Plants > Roots > Rhizosphere > Soil ...
GAGAATGGCGAGGTGGTCTGCACCAAGCGCGTCTACAACGACCGCCTGCTCATGTTCCTGCTCAGCCACCTCAAGCCCGAGCGCTACGCCGCGGCGGCGCGCGCGGCGGACGCGGGCGGGAGCGGGGGCGCCGCGGAGGCGCCTCCGCCCGTCGCGCTCGAGGCGAGTCTCAGGGCGATGGAGCCGGCACCGCCGGAGGCGCCCGAGCAGTTGCTCGGCCCCGACACCTTCGCCGACGAGCTCGAGATCGCGGACATCGCTGACGGCAAGCTGCCCCACTTCCTCGCCGAGCAGCGCCCGCCCAAGTCCGAGGCCCGTATCGCCGCCGAGGCCCGCGCGGCGGAGGAGGCGCGCGGCGCCGCGGCGTGGGAGAAGAAGCAGCAGGGCGGCGCCCTCTCCGACGCGGAGTTCAAGGACATGTGCCGCTACCTGGACCCGATCGGGGCGCGCGAACGCGGCCGCCGGCGCTACAGGTGAGACCCTTGTGTGACCTTAGCCGGCCCGTGCGGCGTCTCCCGCCGCGCCAGCCTCTCCACGAACCCGCGTCCCTTCCCGACACAAAAAAAGGGCGCCCGAACCCGGACGCCCCTCCTTGCAGGCTGATGCGCGACCTAGAAGCGCATGCCGATGCCGGCGGCGACGTGGCGGCGCTGCAGGCCGAAGCCTGCGAAGTTTCCGTAATCGGCATAGTTGACCTCGACCAGGCCATAGACGTTGCGGCTGAGATTGAGGTTGAGGCCGATCGCGCCCTGCACGCCCTCGGCGCTGTCCGAGCCGGTGGCGCCGCCACTCGTGGCGGTGAAGCGAATGCGGGCATAGCCGAGCTTGCCGTAGATCAGCACGCGCGGGCTGACGGCGACGCCGATGCGCCCGCCGACGCCGAGATTCCCGTCTTCGCGGAGACAGGCGGCTCCGTCGCACAGCTTGACGCTGGAAAATTCATAGGCGGCATAAGGGCCGGCGACGACGCTGCGGCCGAGCTTCACGTCGAAGCCGACCTCGCCGCCGTAGGAAACGGCGCTGTCGATCTTGTACACGTTGCCGCTATCGCTGATCGTCGGCGTCTCCCAGCCCAGCCGCGCTTCGGCGCGGACGCCGTTGAAATGCGGCGACGCGTCGGTGTCCTGCGCAGCGGCGATGCCAGGCACGCAGGCGATGGCCGCGAACGCGGCCAGATAATGCTTCATATAGTCCCCCTGGTTCCCCGATTTTTAGGCGATAAGCCCTATCCGTCGGACGATGGCCGACCCGGCCAGGATAGGGAGCGGCTGCCGCGGCGTCCAGCGCTTTTCCGGCTAAGCAGTTGAACAAGGGCGGAAAAAACCATTTTGGCGCAATCGCGCGGCGGCAGTCCGATCGGCGCCCTGCAGCCGCTCCGGCAGCGGAGCCGGACAATGGTGGGGCGCGCGTCGGGCGGGAAAAACGGGGCCTTGCCGTGCTCGGTGCGGGCCGCTCACCCGTGCAAAGTCTCGCCCCGCTCCAGCATCGCCACGAATTCCGCGACCCTCTTCGCCCGCGTCTCCGGCCGCTTCGCGTCGAGGACGCGGTAGATGAGGGCGTAGCGGTTCGCTCCCTTCAGCGTCGCGAAGAAGGCGGCCGCTGTCGGGCTCGCAGCGAGCGCGGCCTGGAGGTCCGGCGGCGGCTCGGCGCGGCTGTGCGGGGGATAGGCGTCGGCCCAGCGGCCGTCCGCCTTCGCCGCCTCGACCTCGGCGAGCCCCGCCGGCCGCATCCGTCCGTCGGCGATCAGCGCCTCCGCCCGCTCGCAATTGATCTGGGACCATTTGCTGCGCGGCCGCCGCTTCGTGCAGCGGATCAGCCAGCTCTTCTCGTCATAGGGGTTCATCAGGCCGTCGATCCACCCGAAGCAGAGCATCGCATCCACCGCCTCCGCCTTGGAGACGCTGGCGGTGCCGGAGCCCTTCCTGGCCAGCTTCAGCCACAAACCGGCGGTGCCCGGCGCCTGCTCCGCCAGCCACGCCTCCAGCGCCGCCAGATCCGCAAAGGCCAGGATCGGCAGCCCATTTCTCGTCTCGCGCACCGGCACCCGCTCGTCGTCCGCCTATTCCGCCGCCACCGCCGCCTGCGCATGCGCGACCAAGGCCTGGAGCGCCGCCATGTGCGCCGCGAAGGCCTTGCGCCCTGCCCGAGTCAGCGACGCCCAGGTGCGTTGCCGCCCGTCCTGCGTCGCCTTGCGCAGGGTGACGTAGCCGGCCTCGCCCAATGCCGCGAGGTGCTTGGAGAGGACCGAGTCGCTCACCTCGACGATGTCGCGGACGGTCGCGAATTCGGCTTCGTCGACCCGCGCGAGCAGCGCCGCGATCTGCAGCCGAGCGGGGGCGTGGAGCGCGGTGTCGAGCCCGCCGCCGCTCATCGTCCCGCACCGCCGGCGAGCTGGGCGCGGTATATCCGCTCCCAGCGCAGGCTGCCCCAGGTACACACCGCAAAGGCGACGACGCCGAGCAGGAAGCCGAGCGGCTGCGCGCCCGACGTCTCGCGCACTGCGACGGAGGCGGCGAGCATCGCCACGACGAACAGCGACAGCCCGATCGTCAGCGGCCGCGTCGCGCCCGCCTGCCAGCCGGAGACGAACATGCCGTGCCGCCGCCGGTCGTCGGTGACGCAGACAGTGATCAGCGCCAGCGCAGCCACGATCATCGCACTGGTGATCGCCAGCGGCTGCGCCATGCCCGCCACCAGCAGCCCCTCGGCCAGCCCGAACATGGCGTGGCGGTGGAACGGCCAATGCGCCCGCGCCGCCAGCCTGTGCTCTGTCCGCCCGATGTCGGCCAAGGCGGCGGCAGCTTCGTTCCGGTCCACGTTTCGTCTCCTGTCTTTCCGATCTGGAAAGCGGAGTAAACGCGACTTTCCGATTCAGCAAGCCGTTTGTTTCCAACCTGGAAAGTGGGGCCGGAGGCCGCGCGGCCGCACGAAAAGGGCCGCGCCAGCCGGCGCGGCCCTCCCGGCTCAGCAGCCGCAATTCTTGCAGGTGCAGGGATTGCAGCGGCAGCCGCCTTTGCCGGCGTTGCAGGTGCAGGCGGCTTTGCTTTCGTTCGCTTTGGTCATGGTCTTTCTCCTGTGCTTGCCTTGCGGCGAATCACGTACTAGCCCCTGTACCATGGTACGGAGTCAAGCATGAAAGACATGACCATCGCGCGGCTCGGATCGGCCGCCGGCGTCGGGGTCGAGACGGTGCGCTACTATCAGCGCCGCGGCCTCCTCGCCGTCCCCGCCAGCGCCGGCGGGATCCGCCGCTACGGGGCGGAGGACCTGCGCCGCCTCCGCTTCATCCGCCGCGCCCAGGCGGCCGGCTTCACGCTCGAGGAGATTGCCGAGCTGCTCGCGCTCGACCGCACCGACGACCGCGCCCGCGTCCGCGACCTCGCCGCGAGCCGCCTCGCGACGCTCGACGCGAAGATCGCCGAGCTCGAAGCCTCCCGCGCCGCGCTCGAGCGGCTCCGGTCGAGCTGCGCCACCGGCCGCAAGGGTCCGTGCCCGATCCTCGAGGCGTTCGACCCGGCCTGATATGGGCTGCGCTCGCCCCCGGCATCGGCGCCTACAATTCTTTGGGGGTGACGCGGAGGGCGCCTGCCCCCTAGCCTGACCGAAGCGGCGACCCAGCGAAGGCAGCGATGACCGACGGCTATCAGGCACTCACCGAAAAGGAGAAGCAGACGCTGCGGCTGCTGCTGGCAGGCCACGACGCCAAGTCGATGGCGCGGCACTTCGGGCTGTCGGTCCACACGATCAACGAGCGGCTGCGCGATGCCCGCCGCAAGCTTTCCGCCTCGAGCAGCCGCGAGGCGGCGCGGCTGCTCCGCGAGGCCGAGGGCGCGGACCCCAAATCGCTTGGGGACAGCGCAATCGGGGATGCGCCGCTCGCCGGCTCCGACCAGGAAGTCGCCACAGCCACACCGGGCCCGCATCGCCGCGCCGCCTGGACCATCGGAGGACTCGCCATGATCCCGCTCGCCATCGCCGCCCTCGCTCTTACGGCAGCACCGCAGCAGCGCCCTGCTCCGGCCGCGCAGAGCGCCCCCGCCCCCGTCGCCGAATCGCCCGCCAGCCAGGCCGCCCGCGCCTGGCTCGCTTTGGTCGATGCGCAGAAATGGCAGGAGAGCTTCGCCGGCACGACCAGGCAGTTCCGCACGAACAACAGCTACGAGATGTGGCACAAGGCGTCGCTGGAGGGCCGCGTGCCCCTCGGCCGCATGCTGTCGCGCCGCCTGGTCAGCGACGAGGACATTCCCGTGCCGCCCCACGGCAACCAGCTCGTCCGGTTCAAGTCCGACTTCGCCGCCAAGCCCAACGCCACCGAAACCCTCACCCTCGTCCAGGAAGACGGCGTCTGGCGGATCGTCGGCTACATCATCGAGTGACGCGAGCCGGACCTCTTTATCAAGCACGCCAAGGCGACGCTGAAGCGGATAGCCACCTCCGGCGTCATCGCCGACTTGAGCGCTGACGCTCCTCCAGAAACCGTACGACAGGGCACGGCCGGCGCGCGATTTGCTTCCGGACCCGTAACGCCCTAGCCTCTTCCTTCCACACACGGCCTCGGGGGGAAACCGGCCATGTCGGCGCTCAAGCTGCTGCAGATCGCTCTGCTCCTGTTCGGGATAATCTTCTGCCTCGTCTATCCGCTCGCCATCGTGTGGCCGGCGGGCTGGGCGTGGCATGCCGGGCCGCCCGCCAATTCCGATTATTTCCTGATGATCGTCGGCGTCTACGCCACCCTCGGCATCTTCCTGATCCTCGCCGCGCGGGATCCGGCGGCGCACCGCTCGCTGATCCTCTTCACCATCTGGTCGAGCCTCGTCCACGCCGCGATCATGGCCTGGGAGGCTTCGAACGCGGCGGGGCAGCACGGCCACCTCATGGGCGACGTCCCGGCGCTGGTGCTGGTGGCGGCGGTGCTCGGCGGGCTGCTCTACGCCGACCGAAACGGCCGCGCCGCCGGCTGAGCAGCGGCTTACCCGCTTAGCGGAGCACCCCCGCCGCCCGCTGCCGCGCGCCGTACCAGAGGAGCAGCGCCGCGACGATCCACAGGACGAAGGTGAAGCCCATGCCGCCGTTGGTCCTGAGGCTCTCCGGCATCGCGCCGATGAAATATTGGTAGACGGTCGCGACGACGAGGCCCGCCAGCGACACGGCGAAGGCGTGGACCGCCCAGCGGCTGCGCAGCAGGAGCAGCAGCGAGCCGAGGATCGCGCCCCAGACGCCGAGCGCCCAGGCGGCCGTCATCCACAGCGGAAAGCTGACGAACCATGCCTTCTGCTCGGGGGTGAAGGCGGCGAGGTAGCCGGCATTGTGGGTCTGCGTCATCACATAGTCGAACGCCCCGCCGGCGTTCCACAACAGGCTGAGGCCGCCGACGACCCAGAGGTGCCAGGGCGTGCGCATTCTGATCGCTTCGTGCATGGATGATCCTCCCCCCGGAAGAGGCGCCATCACTACACCGCTTCAACCGGATTGGCGAGACCGGCACTTACCCGGCGCGGCTCACCTTCAGGATCCGGACCGGGGCGGCGATCCGCTCGCTCGGCTTCCCCCCCACCGCCACCGTCGGCACGTCGTGGATGCGGCGGACGACGTCCATGCCCTCGATCACGCGTCCGAACGCGGCATAGCCCTTGTCGCCCTTGCCCGGATGGGCGTCGAGGCCGGGCTGGTCGGCGAGGCACAGGACGAAGTCGCCCATCGCCGTGTCGGGCGTGGAATGCGCCATCGAGATGGTGCCGCCGACATGGCGCAAGCCGGTCTCGCTGGTCGGCTCGAGCCGGATCGGCGGCAGCAGCAGCCGCGCGCTGTGGGCGATGCCGCCTTGGACAAACCCCTCCTGCGGCGCGCCGCGGGTGTGGACGCTGCGGTAGAAGCTCGTGCCGTCGAAGCGATGGTCGTCGGCATAGCGGACGAAATTGGTGACGGTGATCGGCGCATGGCGATGGTCGAGCGCGACAAGGATGGTGCCGAGGCTCGTCTCGATCCGCATCCGCACGATGTCCGGGAGGTTCTTTGGCACAGGCGGATCGAAGGACGGCCGACCCGCCGCGGCGTTCGTCGCCGGAGCAACCTGGTTCGCGGAAGGCGCACCGCCGCCACAGCCGGCGAGGGTCAGGAGCGGAAGCAAGAGCAAGGCGCGAATCATGCCCCCGCCCTAACGCCCCTTCGGATCGAACAGGAAGGCGTTGATGCTGAGGCGGCCCCGCACAGGATCGGCGGGAAGCTCGGCGCCGGCGGGAATGGCGGCGCAGTGGAGGCTGTGGCCGCGATAGACGAGCGCGCGGTTCGGCCGCGCCTCGTAGCGGGCGACCTCCTCACAAAGCGGCGTGTCGCCGTCTATGTAGGCGGGGGGCGGCAGACCGTGCTCCGCCACGCCGGCCTTGAGCGCCGCTTCGAAGGCGGGAAAGCGGGCGGCGTCGACCGTCTCGAAACCGGTGGCGCGCTGGCGGTAGAAGGCTGTGCCGCCCTTTTCCGCGCCGGACAGGTAGATGAGGATCGCGATCCGCTCCGGCTCCAGCCCATCGAAATGCGGCAACCGCTGGATCGGCGCCAGCTGCTCGGGCGGCGTGGTGACGATCGAGAAGAAGCATTCGAGCATCGGCGGCACCGGCTCGAGGCCGAACACCTCGCCGATGGGCCCCGCGAGCCCATCGCGTATCGCCGCGGCGGCGTCGCCCGGAAGGTGCGCTCGCTGCCCGGGGTAGAACGGGCCGATGCGTCCGAAAGGCAGGCGCGCGGCGAGGTGCCGCCACTCCTCCGCCGCGGCGAGAAAGTCGTCGATCACCATCACCGGCTGGGCCTCGCGCCCCTGCCGGACCGTCTCGATCTTCGCCTGCGGATTGAGGAGCGCCACGCCTTCCTGTCCCACCGCCTGCGCCGCCGCGCAAGGCGGCGGGCTTTTCTCTTGTCAAAGCCCGTGCCGCGGCAGCATGACACCCGCTCATCCGAGGGGCCTCGTCTATGCTGAAACGCTTTCTCCTCCTGCTCGCGGCCTTCATCGCGGCACCGGCCGCCGCGGACACGGTGGTGGTCCACGCCGGTCGCCTGATCGTCGATCCCGCCCAGCCGGCGCGCGGGCCCTCCACCATCATCATCGTCGACGGCCGCATCCAGTCGGTGACCGACGGCACCACTCCCGCCCCCGCGGGCGCCCGCGTCGTCGAGCTTGGCGACAAGACCGTCCTTCCCGGCCTCATCGACACCCACGTCCACTTCATGTCGGTGCCCGGCGCACCGTTCTGGCAGGAAGCGACTTTGTCGGACGAGTGGATGGCGCTGGTCGGCGCCCGCAACGCATTGGTGACCGCCCGCGCCGGCTTCACCACGGTCCGCGACCTCGGCTCGACCCGCCTCGGCGGCTTCGCGCTGCGGGACGGCATCGCCCAGGGCCTGATCCCCGGCCCGCGCATGCTGGCCGCCGGCCAGGCGCTCTCCACCATCGGCGGCCATGGCGACGTCTCCGGCTTCCGCCCCGAGGTCGCCGAGGCGCTCGACGGCCACAATACCTGCACCGGCGCCGACCAGTGCGCCGCCAAGGTGCGCGAGGCGGCGAAGCTCGGCGCCGACGTCATCAAGTTCCACGCCACCGGCGGAGTGCTGAGCCAGGGCGACAAGGGCCTCGGCCAGTCCTTCACCGACGAGGAGATGCGGGCGATCGTCTCGACCGCCCACAATCTCGGCCTCAAGGTCGCCGCCCACGCCCATGCCGACGCCGGCATCGCCGCAGCGGTCCGCGCCGGCGTCGATTCGATCGAGCACGGCACCTTCGCCAGCGCCGCCACCGTGCAGCTGATGAAGCAGCGCGGCACCGTCCTCGTGCCCACCCTGATGGCCTTCACCGGCATTCGCGAGCGGCTCGGCAAGGGCGTCTACACGCCGATCGTCGAGGAGAAGGTGCGGATGACCCTGAACGAGGTCGGCAAGGCCGCCAGCCTCGCCCGCGCCGCCGGCGTGCCGGTGATCTTCGGCACCGACGAAGGCGTCTACGAACATGGCCGCAATGCCGGCGAGTTCGCCCAATATGTCGAGCTGGTCGGGATGAGCCCGGCGGAGGCGATCGCATCGGCCACCACCGGCGCGGCCAAGCTGCTCGGCCTGGAGCGCGAGATCGGCCGCATCGCGCCGGGCTATTCGGGCGACCTCATCGCCGTCTCGGGCGATCCGCTGAAGAACGTCCGGGTGCTCGAGCATGTCGATTATGTGATGGTGAAAGGCCGCCCGATCCCGTGAGCACGCGAAGCTGGGACCCGTCGCTCGCCTACCGCGTCGAAGTGGGCAATACCGTCCGCGACCGGCTGTCGCGCACGCCAAATGCTCTCAAGATCCCGGCCATGGGCCTCGACCTGTTCGTGGTGCGCGATTTCCTCAGCGCCAAGGAATGCCAGCAGCTGATCGGGCTGATCGACAAGGACCGCGTGCCGTCGGGCCTGCTCGCGCCGAGCGCCGACCCCGAATTCCGCACCAGCGAGAGCTGCAATTTGCGGCTGAGCGACCCGGTCAACCTCAAGGTCCAGGCGAAGATCGACGGGCTGATGGGCATCCAGCCGAGCCATGGCGAGACCATCCAGGGCCAGCGCTACGCGGCGGGGCAGCAGTTCAAGGAGCATCACGATTTCTTCTTCGTCTCCGAGCCCTATTGGCCGGAGCAGGAGAAGATGGGCGGCCAGCGTACCTGGACGGCGATGATCTTTTTGAACGAGCCGGAGGCCGGCGGGCAGACCTGGTTCACCAAGGCGAACGTCCGGGTGACGCCGCGCACCGGCAACCTGCTCGCCTGGAACAATTTGGACGAGCACGGCCAGCCCAATCCCTATTCGCTGCACACCGGCATGCCGGTCGGCGCCGGGGTCAAGTACATCATCACCAAATGGTACCGGGAGCGGCCGTGGGGGGCGCAACCCGGAGCGCCGGCACCCGCCGGTCCTTATTGATTTTCCTCCCCGAACATTCGGAGTTGCCCATGATCCGCGCCCTGTTCCTCGCCGCCACGGCGCTCGCCGCCGCGCCGGCCTTCGCCGCGCCCGCGCCTGCCGCCAAGACCGCCGCTCCAGCCGCGTCCGAAGGCCAGAAGCTCGCAAACCTGTTCCGGGAAAGCGACGAGGCGCAACTGCGCCGCAACCCGATCCAGGCGCTGTTCCGGGGCGACATGCGGTATGCGCCGGAGTTCGGCGACTATATCACCGACCGCTACGAGGCGGCGGAAAAGGCGGCGGCCGAGGCCGACCTCGCCGCCCTCGCCCGTATCGACCGGGCCAAGCTCAGCGCGGACGACCGCATCTCCTACGACGTCTTCAAATGGCAGACGGCGCTGACGCTCAAGGGCTACCGGCCGGACCTCCTGAAGGCGCAGGTCGAGCGGCCGATCGACCATTTCTCCGGCTTTCAGGTGTTCGTGCCCGACCTGAGCTCCGGCGAAGGCGCCGCGCCGTTCAAGACCGTCGCCGACTATGAGAACAATCTGAAGCGGCTCGAAGGCTATATCGTCTACCTCGAGCGCGCGACGGCGCGGATGCGGCAGGGCCTCGCCGACGGCATCGTCAACCCGAAGCTGGTGATGAAGAACGTCGTCGACCAATTGGACGGCATCGTCGCCCAGGGAGTCGAGGGCTCGACCTTCTACAAGCCGGTCACCCACTTCCCCGCCGGCATCCCCGCCGCCGAGCAGGCCCGGCTGAAGGCGCGCTATGCCGCCTTCATCCGCGACCGGCTGAACCCGGCCCATGCGCGGCTCAGGGACTTCATCAAGACCGAATATCTCCCTCACGCCCGCGACGCCGTCGGCCTTGGCCAGATGAAGGGCGGCCCCGCCCTCTACCGCTACCTCGTCGAGCAGAACACGACGACCGAGATGTCGCCGGCCGAGATCCACGCGCTCGGCCTGCGCGAAGTCGACCGCATTCACGGCGAGATGGAGAAGGTAAAGAACGCCGTCGGCTTCAAGGGCGACCTCCACCAGTTCGCCGACTTCCTGCGCACCGATCCGCGCTTCAAGCCGGCCACGGCCGCGGCGATGCGGGAAGCCTTCCTCGACATCGACCGCCGCGTCGGCCTCGTCGTCGGCCGCGACTTCTCGGTCATCCCCAAGACCCCGCTCGAGATCCGCCCCGACCCGCCCTATCGCGAGAAGACCTCGGCCGGCGGCGAGTATAATAGCGGGACGCCCGACGGCTCCCGCCCCGGAATCTTCTATTACAACAGCTACGATCTCCCCTCGCGCTACACCTGGGGCTACGAGACCCTGTTCCTCCACGAGGGGCGGCCCGGCCACCATTTCCAGATCAGCCTGGCGCAGGAGAACACGAAGCTCCCCGCATTCCAGCGCTTCGGCGGCAACACGGCCTATGTCGAAGGCTGGGCGCTCTATTCCGAGAGCCTCGGCTACGAGCTCGGCTTCTTCACCGATCCGTACCAGAATTACGGCCATTTGAACGACGAGATCCTGCGCGCGATGCGGCTGGTGGTCGACACCGGCATCCACTCGATGGGCTGGGGCCGCGACCAGGCGATCAAGTACATGCTCGAAAATTCGGCGATGAGCCCGACCGACGCCACCGCCGAGGTCGAGCGCTACATCGCCATTCCGGGCCAGGCGCTCGCCTACAAGGTCGGCCAGCTCACCATCCGGCGTCTGCGCACCAAGGCGGAGCAGGCGCTGGGGCCGAAGTTCGACGTCCGCGACTTCCACGCCCAGGTGCTGATGTCCGGCGCGCTGCCGATGGAGGTGCTGGAGCGCAAGATCGACGACTGGATCGCCGCCAGGAAGCGGGGCTGAGATTATGGCGGCGACGGCCGAGCCGAGCGCGGCGCACCGGCCGGTGTCGCGCGGCTCCACCGCCGTCGCCGCCTTTTCGACCATCGTCGAATGGTATGATTTCACCCTCTACCTCTATTTCGCCACGACCTTGTCGCGTGTCTTCTACGGCGGCGGCGGCGGCGGCGCGCTCGGGGCAACGCTGGCGGGGTTCGCCGTTTCGTACTTGATGCGGCCGCTGGGAGCGGTCGTCTTCGGCCATATCGGCGATCGCCGAGGCCGCAGGCCGATGATGCTCCTGTCGATGGCGCTGATGACCGCGGCGATGCTCGCCATCGCCGTGCTGCCGACCGGCGCGCAGATCGGCCCGGCGGCCGGCTGGCTGCTCTTCGCCCTTCGCTGCGTGATGAGCTTCTCGGTGGGCGGCGAATATACCGGCGTCGTCGCCTACCTGGTCGAGGGCGCGCGGCCGGACCGGCGCGGCCTCGTCACCTCGATGGCCGCCGCGGCGAGCGAGGTGGGGGCGCTCCTCGCCGTCGGCGTCGCCGCGATCACGGTCAGCGCCTTCGCCCCGGCCGCGCTCGACGGCTGGGGCTGGCGCATTCCCTTCCTGGTCGGGGCGCTCTTGGCCGGCAGCGTGTGGATCGCCCGAAGGACGATGGAGGAATCGCCCGATTTCCACCGCCAGCGCGCGGAAGGGACGATCCCCTCCAACCCCCTCGCCCACGCCGTGACGGTGCAGCGCAAGGGCGTCGTCCGCGCCTTCGCCATCTCCGCCCTCGGCTCGATCACGTATTATGTCGGTATCACCTACGTCCCCGCCTTCCTCACCTCGACCGGCGCCACGATCGAGCGCGATTCGCTATGGCTGTCGACGGTGGCGGCGGTGGCGGTGATCCTCGTCACCCCCTTCACCGGGCTTCTGGCGGACCGCTACGGGCGCAAACCCGTCCTGCTGGTCCTCGCCGGTCTCAGCGCGCTGCTCCCGATCCTGCTTTTCTCGCTGATGGCCAGCGGCTCGGGTGGCCGCGCGCTGATCGGCGCAGTGGTGCTGGCCTGCGTCGCGGGCGGCGTCAGCGCGGTCGGCGCCGTAGCGACCGCCGAGCAGTTCAGCGGCGAGGGGCGGGTCAGCGGCCTCGCCTTCGGGGCGACCGGCGCCACCGCCATCTTCGGCGGCCTCACCCCGTTCCTCGCCCAATTGCTCGTCGAGCGCACCGGCTGGGCCATCGCCCCCGGCGCCATGATCGCCGTCGTCGGGATTTGCGTGCTGCCGCTGTTCCTGTGGATGAAGGAAACCG
>Ga0070659_100002988_pt1 | contig 12042 bp, 5 predicted proteins | sample KBSC23metaG_FD_64666 | JGI IMG/M metagenome (GOLD analysis project Ga0070659, IMG submission 64666) | Corn rhizosphere microbial communities from Kellogg Biological Station, Michigan, USA - KBS C2-3 metaG | ecosystem: Host-associated > Plants > Roots > Rhizosphere > Soil ...
AAAAGCATTTTTCATTGTCCGTACTGTCACGGCTGGGAAGTGCGCGACCAGCCGCTTGCGCTTTATGGCAACGGTACTGTCGGGTTTGAACTTGCCGAATTGCTCAAAGGATGGAGCGATGACCTAGTGCTTTGCACCGACGCCGTGGCGACACTCTCCGAAGATGAGAGCAGACCGTTACGCGATCACTATTGAATGTTTGTGCAAAGTCTCTTTACTAATCAAATCTAACCGAAACTACCTTCGAAACCCCGGCTTCCTGCATCGTCACGCCGTATAAGGCTCGTGCGGCCTCCATCGTTCGTTTGTTGTGCGTGATAACGATAAACTGCGTCTTTTCGGACATTTCGGCGATCTTGTTAACAAATCTGCCGACGTTTGCATCGTCCAGCGGGGCATCGACCTCATCGAGCAGACAGAAAGGCGACGGGCGATATTTAAAGATTGCCAAAACCAACGCGATCGCGGTCATCGCCTTTTCGCCGCCCGACAAGAGCAATATGTTTTGCAACCGTTTGCCCGGCGGCTGGGCAACGACCTCGATACCGGCTTCGAGAATGTCGTCGGATTCGAGCAAGGTCATCTCGCCGCGGCCGCCGCCAAACAGCTCCTGGAAAAATCCGATGAAATTTTCATTGATCGCTTCGAACGCTTCTTTAAATTTCAAACGTGAACGCTCCTTGATCTCACGCAGAGCTTCTTCGGCGGCAGCGATGCTGTCGATGATATCCTGTCGCTGTGAGGTTAAAAATTCAAGACGCTCTTCTGCTTCCGCAAGTTCCTCAAGCGCAAGCATGTTGATCGCGCCGAAATTTTCAAGCTTATCACGAAGGTCCACTGCCTGGGTCCGTGCCGATTCCAGATCAAAAGATTCATCAACCGGTTCCGTGTCGACAAGTTCCGCAAGTTGGGTGTTCAGTTCTTGCGAGCATTTTTCGTGAATGTTTCTGAGCAGCGTGACGGCCTCTGCCTTGCGGATCTCAAAACCGGCTCGCTCGTCACGCGCCTCCGCGGCACGCTTGTTCGCCTCCGCAAGCTCGCGGCTAAGAGCATCCGAGGTAGAACGGGCTTCTTCAAGTTTAGCGACCGCAGCGGTGAGTTCCGATTGTTCATTCGCAGTATCGTCGGTTGATGCGGCGATCTTTTCCGCGATCTCGGCAATGGATTCCTTTAGATTTTTGACCTTCGTCTCCGTATCCTTAACCTCCACATTCAATAGGTTTAGGCGAGCCTTGAGGTCCTTTTCCTCATTCTCGATACGCCGCAGCGCCGACTGCGCGGATCGGCGGCGTTCATCTGACGTTGCCGCCTGCATCCGCTTTTCATTAAGGACCGAATTTTCCGCATCGACGGCCGAACGGGCCGAGGCGACACGAACATTGATCTCCTCAAGAAGTGATGCCGCTGTCGCTCGAGCGATCTCGGCGGTTTTGGCATTCGCGGCAGCATCGGCCTTGCGCGATTCTATTTCCGAAATTTCCCTATCAACCTGAGCGGTCTCATCGGCGACGACCCTTTTATGGCGTTCTGCGCGTTCGATCTCCTGGCGTGCCGATGTTTCCTGTATCTCAAGACCGTGAAGCCCGCGTTCGACCTTAATGATCAACGATTGAAGATCGACCATTTTTTCTTCGGCCTGTCCAAGCCGCTGGCTGGCTTTATCCGTTTCCGCCTTTGCCTTGCCCAGATCAGCGGAAAGGCTTTTAACGGCTTTTCCGAGTTGGCCGAGTTCGCGTTTGAACGCAAGCAGCGATTCGTTCTTGTCACCTATCCCCGCCGGTTTGCCGCTGACGATCAACGAACCGCCGATCATAAGATCGCCATCCGTGTTTACCAGCACTTCGCCGGATGCGGACATTACGTCGGCGAAGTTATCTACAAGCCGCGCGGTCATCTCACGCGGAAAAACGTTGCGAAGCGTGGCCGCAAAATCGGGCGAGACACCGATAAGCTCCTCGATGGTATCGCCCGTGACGGGAGATACACTCTCCGTTCTTGAGTCTGGGGCAACCAGTATGGACGCGCGGCCCAGATCGTTAGAACGCAGCCATGCGGCAACCTTTTGAGCATCTTTGACCGAATCTACCAAAAGAGCCTGCAGATATCCGCCAAAAAGGTTTTCGACCGCCCTTTCCGCACGCTGATCGACGTTGAGCCGGTCGGCCAATACCCCGGAAAATTTGACGCCGATCTTGTCCTGAGCGGCAAAGAGCTTTTGGACCTGCGGAGCGTAAACCGCTCGCTTTTCCTCGAGTTCCTGCAAGGTATCAAGGCGGTTTTTCTTACGCGAAAATTCGTCCGAGATGGATCTGAGGTTTTCATCCGCTTGGCGCAAAAGATCGCGGGCATCAGAGGTTTCAGAAAGCAACTTTTGCTTTTCTGACTGAAGTCCCTCAAGTTTACGGCGTTCTGAGGCAACCTCGCCTTCAAGATCCTTAGCCTGCGCTACGTGATCCTTGTATGACTCCTCGGCCCTGATGGCCTCGCGGCGAAGTCCGTCGACACGGTCGGTGAGTTTTTCAAGGTTATGGGCAAGCTGCCGGTCAATTTCTCCAAATCGCTCGACGGCTGCGGTATGCTGAAGCAGATCGGCGCGAGCGGATTCGAGTTCCGATTCTATCTGGGTAAGATCGCCGTGTTTTTCTTGCTGAGCAATTTCTGCCTGTTTAAGGGCAAACTCTGCCTTACCGGCCAATTCACGCTCGGCCTGCTCTTCTTTCTGAAGCTTTGTAAACTCTGTAGTTGTTGACCTTAGGCGATCTTCGGTGGTCCTGATCTCTTCACTAAGGGCGTCAAGCCGTAAATTTAAGTTCACGACCTGTTCGCTTTGATATCGATGCTCACGTTCGGCGCGATCGCGTTCTAGGGCTTTTTCAGAATGATGGCGACGAAGCTCTGAAAGAGACTCCTCTAAAACACGCGAATTTTGCGTGGCTTCGCGAACCGCTTCTTCTTTTGCTGAAACTGCGAGAGCAAGTTCCCGGTCCGTGTCCGCAGCTGCAATAAGCGCTTGATCAAGTTCATTGACGGTCGCCGAAAGGTAACGCCCCTCGGCAGCAAACAGCGAGCGTAGCAGGACCCGAAATTCTTCCTGTAAGATCTTGTAGCGACGGGTTTTACTGGCCTGACGCCGGAGCGAATTTGCCTGCTTGTCGATCTCGGAAACTATGTCGGAAACGCGGCCGAGGTTTGTCTTTGCACTTTCGAGACGCGATTCGGCGGCACGCTGGCGGGTGCGAAATTTCGAAATACCAGCGGCTTCCTCAATAAGATTGCGCCGATCACCCGGCTTTGCCGAAAGGATCTGGCCGATCCTGCCCTGTTCAACGATCGCGTAATGCGCACCGGAAAGACCAGTACCGGCAAACAGGTCCTGTATATCGCGAAGCCGGCACGATTTGCCGTTCAGCAGGTATTCGCTCTCGCCCGACAGATAAAGGCGCCGCGTGACCGAAACTGCCTCGCCGGGCGCAAAGCCCAGCGCAAATGAACGAGGACGCCAGTGGCGCTTCGTTTTTACACGGGTTTCAACCGTCTGAACGGAACCGACTTGGGCTGCCTGAACCTTTTCTGTTTCTAATTCGTCGGAATGAAAACCGTTCGTCTCAACGACCGCGTCGACGGGAACCGCAAAAGGGTCGGAAGCCGTATTTTCGGGCTCTATCTCAGAAAGATCGACCGAATGGTCGTCAATTTCCGTAAGAGCCTGATCTATATCATCGAGCTCGCCTTCGTCAACATCAAGAAAATCCTCATCGCGAATGAGATGAAGAGTAACTTCCGCCATGCCGCCGGGCTTGCGGTTTCGGGAACCCTGGAAAACAACGTCCTTCATCTCGCCCCCGCGAAGCGACTTGGCGCGCTGTTCGCCGAGCACCCATGAGATCGAGTCGGAAACGTTGGATTTACCGCAGCCGTTAGGCCCGACAACGGCGGTTATGCCGCTGCCCGTAAAAACTATTTCAGTGTAATCGGCAAATGATTTGAAGCCGGTGATTTCGAGACGCTGAAGTTTAAACATTCTATAGTGCCAGGGAAAGAAAGTAGCACTATATTTTGTTGTATGAGGGGCTGTAAGTCAAATATTATGCGGCTAAAACAGGATGTCTGCCAATTAATCAGCTAATTAATAATTGATCAATTTCATAATTAAACAGCAGATATTTTGTTTACCACTTCTCGCCGTCAGGACTGCGGAGCCCCTGTGCCTCGGCGCGTTCATTGTCGAGTTCGGTAAGAACGTCCAAAAGGAAGTTGGTGTTGCTTGTGACCGCGATAACGACGGGGAATTCGTTCTCTGAGGTCGAAAATTCAAATGTGCCGCTGTTTAATTCGATGATGTCGCGAAAGGCCGTTACGCCGTTATGTCCGTTGCACTCGGCATCGACGATCTTGCCCTCGTTAAACGCAACATTTCCGAGATGCATATCGTTTTTGATGACCAGTAGGCCGGTCATCTTTGCATTCTCGACAACCTGGACCGCATCGAAAATACTGACATAACCGAGGTTACCGGCGAGGGTCACATCGGTCCGGATCTTTTGCGGCGATTTGTCGCGATTTAACGCAAAATCGGGCCGGCGGGCGCGGCGAATGGCTTCGAGGCCCGGCGCGACGGAAATCCTTGGATCTAAAAGCTTTGCCTCCTGCAAACGGTCGTAGGCGACGTCGAAATCCTCGCGGCCGATGTAGAGGCTGACCAAGGCAAGGCATTGACGTGCTGCCTCGTCTAAGTTCTTTTGTTTCACGCAGATGTCGCGCATTTTTTCACGAAGCGGAATGGAGCGCGGGCTGCGGTCGAGCGATTCCTTAAGAAGTTGGAATGCCTTTTCGGGCGAACTATATTTTACAAAGAGGTCGGCGTCGAGAAGGACCGATTCCAGAGAGACTTCGGTAAACGGCACGCTGCCTTTTTCAATAACTTCGTTCATAACAGGCGGGCGTGAACAAAAATGTTCAACCATTTAAAACTATCATAAACAAGCCTGTTTCGTCACGATAATTTTGCAGGTGGTAGGAGGCGGTTAATTACCGCCTCCTTTGATTTTCTAAAAGTCGAACCGAATGCCGAGGCGGATCTGGCGTTGGCGGTAGGTTCTGGTCGGGACGAGAAAATTCTGACGGGCGAGCTTCTGTGTGGCTGTCGGTTCCGTGCCGTCGTTGCGGAGCGCCTGGAAATCGACAAACTCTGCACCGTAGCTGAAAACCGTTGCGTTGAAAATGTTATCAAATTCGATCACCGGCCGCAGGCGCCTCCGCTCGCCGAATTTCCATTCACGTGTAACGCTCATATCGAATGTGAAAAGGCTCGGTCCATGGCCAGCGTTACGGGGCAAGTTGCCGCTTTTTGCGCCTATGGGCTGCAATGAAAATTGCGAAATGAGCGCGTCTGAAACCGGCGAGACCGATTCGCGCCAGACGATGTCTTTTGTGTTGCCGCTGAAATTGAGACGGTCGGTCCCGAGGTCGTCGAGGTTTCGGTCGCTGCCGCCCGCGCCGAGATTGAACGGAGCAGACGAGCCGTAACGCATGAGCGGCGAGAATTTCAATCTGCCAAACCAACGAGGAGTTTGAAAAGTTCCGGAGATCGCGACGCGATGACGACGGTCCTGAAGATTGCGTGCCCATTCGCGATCAAAATCGCCGTTTATCTCGGCATTTGCCGTATTATTCAGACCGTCGTCTTTAGTGCTCGAGAGCGTGTAGTTCGCACGGAGCGCGGCACCAAAGCCGTGACCCAGATTTCTGAATCGGCTGCGAATTTCCAGAATAAGCCCATGATAAAACGCGTTGCCGTACGAGCCGATACGCGAGGTTTCCTCGACAGTCTGGTCAGGTCGGAATTTTGCAATGGCGGCGAGAGCGATACCAACAGGCGCGCCGGTCGCGTTGTTGTTCTGTCCTTCGACGGCAACCGCCGGTGCAGTTGTTGACGAGTTGGTCGTATTGAGATTAACAAAGCAATTTGCGGTCGACGTGCCGCAGTTTGTCGTGCCGTCCTGCGTGGTCGTAATGCCGCTGCCGTCGCTGGTCTTGCCAAGATAAAATGTGTATTTGCGTTTAGACGAAAGCTCGAACGGATTGTGGATAAGGTAATCGGTCCAATCGGCATAACCGCTGGGCAGAATGGGAGCGTTCGGGTTGTAATCACGCCACAGACGAACGGTTTTGTTTATCGTGTAGTTCGCCTCGAACACATAGCCTTTGCCGATCTCGCGTTCGAATCCGACATTGTATTGATAGCTTTCGGGAATTTTGAGATCAGGCTCGACCGAACGCAGCGGATTGCCGGCGCTCGAAACATTCGTCGCAAAACCTGTGTTTTCGTTACATGGCCCGAGTGGGTTTGACACCGTCGGACACGTCGCGGCAATGAGCGATTTGAGATCGGCTGTGGTCGCAAAACTATTTGGAAATTTTTGCGCGATAGCGGCGAGGATGGCTGTCCGGCGCGTGTCGCTGCCCGATGTGCCTATGGTGTTTGTGTCGAATTCGACAAGGTTGCCGCCCGTGTTTTGGATCGAATCGGCAACGGTTCGAAGCAGGACGCGGTTGTAAAAGATGCCCGCGCCGAAGCGAATCACACCCTTGCCCTTTTTGAACGGGTCCCACGCAATGCCCAGGCGCGGACCCCAATTGTTGTTGTCCGACACGGCAGTTTCGCGCTCGTAACGAACGCCGTAACTGAGGGTCCAATTCGACGCGGGACGCATTTCGTCGTTGATGAAAAGTCCGTAGTAGGTGTTTTTGACATCCGAACCGGTTCCGAAATTTTGACGAAAACGCGACAGGACGTTGTTAGAATAGTTTAAGACGCTGCCGAAGTTGAATGTGCCGGTCGCATCGCCTAACCCCAGGACTTTTGAATTCACATTCTGAACATCGAACCCGCCCTTCAAGGTATGACGACCCAAAATGTACGTAAGCGAATCCTGCAGCTGAAAACGCGTTTCCTTGCGCGAATCGGCAAAATTGAGCGAAGTGCTGGTTGTCGAATTTCCGGCAACCAGCGTCTTGAGAGAGTTGCTCACCGGGTCGCGATAGCTGACGAGGACGACGGGGACGAGCGGATCGGCGGTCTGATAGCTTGGCTCATAGCGCGACCATTGTCCGCGAATTTGGTTTACGGCACGCGCACCGAAAACGTGATTGTCGGTAAAGTTGTACGCATCGGTGTTCTTATTGCTTTCCTGAAAAGCTTCTTCGAGACGCGAAACTGCGCTGCCGTTCGTTCGTGCGTTGTTTTTGTTGCCGTACTGAAAGCCGATCGTAAGATCATTGTTCTTGAACAGCTTATGATCGACGCGGGCCGTAAAGACATGGCTCGTGCTGGGCGTTGCAAAAATTTTCGAATACGGCGAGACAAAACCGGCGGTCGGTATCGCTGCATTGCACGCGGGCGAATCGGCTGCGGTGTTTGTATTGTCACATGTTCTTGAACTGCCGGTCGGAGCGGGCAGCGTGAAAAACGGATTCGGCGTAGCCGGAAGATAAGCATCGATCTGCGTTGTGTCATCGTATTTGCTGTATTCGTAGGTGGCCGAAAAGAACGTGCGTTTTTGACCGTTGTAGATCAACGGCAAAATAACCGGCCCGCTCAATGTAAATCCAGGATCCCAATCGGTGAACGGTGGGCGCGGAACCGGCGGGCGCGAAATCGCTCCGTCGGCGTTGTACAACGTTAAGTTATTGTAATAGGTATTTGCGTTCAGACGCGCGTCGCGAAAAAACATGAAAGCTCGGCCGCGAAAACGGCTGCCGCCTGCCCGGGTGCGAATATTGACACGTCCGCCTGACGCCCGGCCGTATTCCGCGGAAAATTGATTTGTGATCACCTGGACTTCGGCGACAGATTCGAGTGACGGTTGAAAGCGGTCGCGCGACGAGCGGTCGTCATTGTTATCGAGACCATCGATCGTAATGTTGTTCGAATAAGCCGTGCCGCCCGAGAGCGAAAAATTACCCTGCTCCAGCGGAGTGCCCGACGGATTTGTTCCGCGGTCATCGGCCAGGCCATTTGTCGAAAGCGATTCCTCGGCAGTGCCGCCAAGCGTCAGAACAAGGTCGAGGGCGTTGCGCTCGGTGTTAGGGATCTCCTCGATCTCACGCTCGCTTATGGTGCCGCCGACAACTGTCCGCGTCGTATCCACCGCCGCCTGTTCGTCATCCGCAACGACCACTTCCGAAGCGGTCACACCTGCGGGATCAAGCTGAAAATCGAGCTGAACGTTCTGGCCCGAAAGCGTTTGCAGACCGGCGCGGTCCTTTGCCCCAAAACCGTTTCCGACAGCTGAGATTTTGTATATGCCTGGTTTGAGCTGAACAAGTCGATAACGGCCTTCTGCATCTGTGGTAACCGTGCGGGTTGCTCCGGTCTCCGTAAGCGTCGCGGTTACCGTAGCACCGGCGACGGCAGCGCCGTTCGTGTCGGTAATCTTGCCTGTTATCTGAACATTATCAAGGTCCTGTGAGTACACCGCGCAGACAAAGAATATCAGCGCAAGCGCAATGCTCCGAAGTGGGGTTCGCATCAAGAAATTTTCTCCTGGTAGTAGGTGTTATGGGTAAAGCTAAGGGGAGTATTGTGCCGTGAAAGCGTGAGATTGTAAAGCCAGCCTCTGCGGCTTAATTAAATAATTACTAATTAATAATTAGATAATTAATTAGCAGACTGTTTGCCTAAAGATGATCGTACAGCTATGATTTTTATGACAAAAGCCTTGTAAAACGCATCAGGTTTAAGACTTGCTTGGGCAGAATGCCGAAAGCGGCGGGGCGTCGTACCGTTTGGAGGAAATCAATGGCAGAAAAAGGCGTGGACATTGCTCCCGCTAATGGGAAATTGGGTATTTTGCTGGTCGGGCTCGGTGCGGTCAGCACGACGTTCGTCGCAGGTGTCGAAGCGATAAAACGCGGCTTGGCGCAACCTGTCGGCTCGTTAACACAGACGGGTACGATCAGACTTGGAAAACGTACGGAAGGACGTTCGCCAAAGATCAAGGATTTTGTGCCGCTCGCTGATCTCAACGACATCGTTTTCGGCGCGTGGGATATCTTTACCGACAACGCCTTTGACGCAGCGATGAACGCCGGCGTTCTCGACAAAGACCTGCTCAATCAGGTGTCGGAGCAGCTTGCTTCGTTAAAGCCAATGCCCGCGGTTTTTGAGCAAAATTTTGTAAAGCGTCTGCACGGCGAAAACATCAAATCAGGCAAGACGAAAATGGAGCTCGCCGAGCAGGTGATCGAGGATATCGCAAGATTCAAACGCGAAAAAGGCTGCGACCGCCTTGTTATGGTCTGGGCCGCCTCGACGGAAATTTATCTGGAAGAATCAGAGGTTCATCAGTCCGTCGAAGCATTTGAAAAAGGTCTTTACGACAATGATCCCAACATTGCTCCGTCGATGATCTACGCGTATGCGGCGATAAAATCGGGCATTCCGTTTGCGAACGGCGCGCCAAATCTCACAGCCGACATTCCGGCGCTGACAAAATTTGCCGAGGCGCAAAAAGTTCCGATCTGCGGTAAGGATTTTAAGACCGGCCAAACGCTGATGAAAACGATCATCGCTCCTGGGTTGAAAGCGCGAATGCTCGGGCTCGACGGATGGTATTCGACAAATATTCTTGGCAATCGCGACGGCGAAGTGCTTGACGACCCCGAGAATTTTAAGACCAAGGAAGAGTCGAAGCTTTCGGTCCTTGAACACATCTTACAACCGGACGTTTACCCCGACCTTTATAAGGATTTTTCGCACGTTGTCCGCATCAACTATTACCCGCCGCGCGGTGACAATAAAGAGGGTTGGGACAATATAGACATCTTTGGCTGGCTCGGGTACAAGATGCAGATCAAGATCGATTTCCTCTGCCGCGATTCTATTTTGGCGGCGCCGCTTGTGCTCGACCTTGCGCTGTTTATGGACCTTGCACGCCGCGCCGATCTAAAGGGCGTTCAGGAATGGCTTTCGTTCTATTTCAAAGCGCCGCAGACCGCTCCCGGGCTTTATCCCGAACACGATCTTTTTATCCAACTCAAAAAACTAAAGAATACGCTGCGGTATCTGAAGGGCGAGGAACTAATAACCCATCTTGGTATGGATTACTACGAATAGATATTTGCGATAGTCTTTTGACCAAAAAAATGGACGGTTTACGAATAAATGTCGAAAACAGCCCATTTTCCACAAAGCCGTTTTCATTTAAATTACGTCGCTGTGAGTTTTGTCCGTTTAGGCATATATCTTGCCTTAAATAAAGGCGGAGAACGGATATCGAGAGGTATTCGTATGTGAGTGTTCTAGCAAAGCCGGAACTCTGGAGCGTACCGAGACTAGCTGCTGCCATAATTGCGAATACGCGGGCGATTCCAGATTATTCGTCGACTCATAATTGATTTTGCTTGCACAGCACATTATTTTTGTGTTAATTATTAGTCAGAACCCGATCGCTCGGGTCGTGTGCTCCAAACCTCTGGACAGTTCACCGACATCAAAAGTCCAGCCAACGTAAAATCTATTGAAATCATCATTATTGACGACAGATTTGCCGCCAAGATAGAGGGCAAATTCGATCTCGGGAATGCGTCAAACGGTTAGGGGAATAAACGGTTATCCGGTTCTGCCCACAGGAGAAGAAAACGAAAATGAAGAACGAAACAGCTAAGAAAAAGGAGACCTTGGAAAAGGGCGTTTTGCTTGACCCCGATCGCAAGAGTCCGCGAGCCAAGGAGTTTGAGGACAAGCTTTCGGGGTTGATAGTCGGCCAGGAACGCGCCGTCCGCCGTGTCAGCGGGCTGTTTCAAATATATCTCGCGGGGATGAACAACCCCTCGCGTCCGCTGGGCACGATGTTGTTTCTCGGACCCACGGGTTCAGGTAAGACCCGCGTCGTCGAGGCGGCAGCCGAGGTTCTGTTTGGTGAACCCCACGCCGTCGTCAAGATAGACTGCGCTGAGTTTCAGCATTCGCATGAGATCGCAAAATTGATCGGTTCGCCTCCGGGATATCTGGGCCACCGCGAAACCTCACCGATGCTGACGCAGGAAAATCTCGACAAAGCCCACACAGATGAAACAAAATTGACTTTCGTTCTATTTGATGAGATCGAAAAGGCCTCAGATTCCCTGTGGCAATTGCTGCTCGGAATTTTGGACAAGGCGACGCTGACGCTTGGCGATAACCGCCGCGTCGATTTTTCGAAGACCGTCGTCATCATGACCTCGAACCTCGGCGCACGCGAGATGTCCGAAATGATCTCGGGCGGCATCGGGTTTGCACCGACTAAGACGGACAAAGCGAAAGAAGATAACGAGATCGACACCAAGATCTATCGCACCGCGCTCGAAGCGGCAAAACGTAAATTCTCGCCCGAATTTATGAACCGCATCGATAAGGTCGTCGTTTTCCGCAGCTTGAAGGAACATCACCTGCGGCAGATCCTTGATATCGAATTAAAGGCGGTTCAGGACCGCATCACCGAATCCGCCGGAACAAAATTTATCTTTGAATGCACGGACAGAGCAAAGGAATTTTTGCTTAGCGAAGGCATCGATCTGAAATACGGCGCACGTCATCTGAAACGCGCAATTGAGCGTTTTCTGGTTTACCCGCTGTCGAACCTGGTAGCAACGCAGCAGGTCGAGACCGGCGATTTTGTAATGGTCGATTTCGATGAGGCAAAGGGTTCGCTGATCTTCAGAAAACAGTCGGGCAAGATGATCGTCAGCGAAATGGTCGAAGAGGCCTCGCAGCCGGAAACACTGGCCACCGCGGACGCCGCCGGCGTCCCGCTGCCGCGTGCATCGGCCGCCCCGCAAATGAGCAAGATAAAAGGCGAGAATACGGATAACGCTTAAAAGAGCAGAGGTCATCTAGGAAGTCGTTTTTCCGTGTCTTGCTTCTGTGTTTTCCATGGTAAAGGTTTTAAACCACGGAATGCACAAAAAAGAAGACACAGACGAAAACCCGAAATACACGATCAAATTCTACTTTTCAGAGATCCTCTAATCGATTCGACAATAAAGGCGGCTTCGGTCGCC
>Ga0070659_100002995_pt1 | contig 12020 bp, 14 predicted proteins | sample KBSC23metaG_FD_64666 | JGI IMG/M metagenome (GOLD analysis project Ga0070659, IMG submission 64666) | Corn rhizosphere microbial communities from Kellogg Biological Station, Michigan, USA - KBS C2-3 metaG | ecosystem: Host-associated > Plants > Roots > Rhizosphere > Soil ...
GCTCTTCGAGGATTTTGAGCGCGTCGATGTCGGTCGCGACTGGCTTGAGCATGGAGCCGCACTAGCGGGTCCGGGAACGAAAGCTAAGCCGCTTCGGCCTTCGCATCCTGATCGGAATCGAAACGCGCGTGCGCCGCGTGAATGTCTTCCACGTGTTCGAGCGCCCACAGTTCGAGCCCATGCAGAGCGGGCACAAGTGAGCGCCCGAGGTCGGTCAGCTCATAGTCGACGCGCGGCGGGATTGACGGCGTTACGGTCCGGCTGACCAATCCGTCGCGTTCGAGATTGCGCAGCGTCAGCGTCAGCATCCGCTGCGACACCGTGGGGATTTCGCGCCGCAGCTCATTGAAGCGCTTGCTGCCGTTGGCGAGCGTGGTGACCACCAGCACCGTCCACTTGTCGCCGATCCGCGAAAGCAACGTGCTGATCACCCGGCATACGGGATTGGTCGGATCCTTCATCGGTTACCTTCCTGTTCCCGCGCCACGCGGGTGTTCCTGTCCCACAAATTTGTTCGTCCACCACAAAAAAGTGCGTTCTTGCGAGCGTTTTGTCGGTGGTTATCTAGGGTGCCTCGGTAACAAATCTATACCAAGGAGGCAATAGTGACCATCCTGCATATCGACAGCAGCATTAACGGCGAAGCCAGCGCGAGCCGGGTGATCACGAGTTCGATCATAGAACAGGTGAAAGCCGGCAATTGGGGCGAAGCCGTCGTCTATCGCGATCTCGCAGCCGATCCGCTGCCACACCTGACGGAGCGCGGTCAGGACCCCGAAGTGCTCGACGAGTTCCTCCAGGCTGACGTCATCGTGATCGGCGCGCCGATGTACAATTTCACGGTGCCGACTCAGCTCAAGGCCTGGATCGACCGCATCGTCGTCGCAGGCAAGACTTTCAAATATGGCCCCAACGGCCCGGAGGGCCTCGCCACGGGCAAGCGCGTGATCATCGCGCTGGCGCGCGGCGGGATCTACAGCGAAGGCTCTCCCGCCGCGGCGCTTGAACATCTCGAGACCTACCTCCGCGGAGTCTTCAACTTCATCGGCATCGAACCCGAGTTCGTCGTCGCCGAGGGTCTCGGCGTCAGCGCCGAGCATCGCGAGAACGCGATCAGCCAGGCGATCGGCGAAACCGTTCGTCTCGCGGCCTGAATTGCTTCGGCGGCGCATCCCCCGCCGGCTCTCAAGCCCCGGCGCAAATGGCTGCCCTCCCCAGCAGCGCCGGGGTTCGTTTCAGAAGCTCGCGGAGGCTCTGCGCACTTTTCTGTGACGAGAAGGCACTCGTTGAGCAGATTCGACGCCTACGTGGCGGGTAAAGTTCGTTTCAAAATGGATGAAATTCTCGCCGCTGCTTAAGTCGGCGATAACCGGGCGCACCTAAACACTCCGCCGTGTCTACAGGCGGTCAGACGATTAAATCCGAAGGCGGTCGCGCCTTGCTTCGCGCGGTCGCGCTGCCGACCGCAGCGATTCTGATCGTGCTCGCGGCAATCGTCGGCAGCGTGCTGGATATTTCAACGAGGAGAACTGACGCGCTTGCGCTCAGCCGCCAGACCCAGCGCATCAATGTCGCGATCGAGCAGTCCCTGAAGGCAGTCACCGTCGATCAGGAGGCTTCGACCTACTGGGACGATGCTGTGACCCGGACGCGCGAGCGGCCGCTCGACCTCGAATGGCTCGACAACAATCTCGGCGTCTGGTTCCACACCTATTATCAAATCGACGAAGCTTATCTCCTCGATGAGCGCGATGCCCCCACGTATGCGATGCAGAACGGCCGAAGGGCAGCTCCTGCGTCCTTCCGGCGGGTCGCGGTCCCGGCGCTCAACCTCGCAGCTCAGCTTCGCGAACGATTGTTGCGTGGTCGCCTGCTTCCCGATGGTTCCGTAGGCAAGACGGTCGGCGCTTCGGAAGTGGCGGTCGTCGGAGGACGGCCTGCGTTGGTCAGCGTCAAGCCGATCGTCTCCGAGACGGGCAATATCCCACAGGCTCCCCGCTCGGAATATTTGCACGTCGCGATACGGTATTTGGACGGGAGTTTTTTAGAGCGGATTGCAAAGCTCTACGTCGTCGACGAACCGCGGTTCAGCCGGACTGAACCGCAGGCCGCATCCGTCGCGATCCGGACTTCGAGGGGCCAAGTCGTCGGTTACGTCACATGGAATGCTTTCAAGCCCGGGCAACAGGTCGAAAGCCAAATGCTGCCGGTTCTCCTGGCGACTCTCCTCGTCGTCGGCGTTCTGATCAGCCTCCTGCTCGTGCGAGTCAGGCGCAGTCGGATGGAACTCGAAGCAAGCCGTGCGCAGGCGCAGCATCTGGCATTTCACGACGGGCTAACCGGCCTCGCCAACCGCGCTCTTTTCGAGGATCATCTCTCATTGGCCCTCAGTCGGCGCAATACGCACGCCGCCGTGCTTTTGCTCGACCTGGATCGCTTCAAGAATGTCAATGACACGCTGGGGCACCAGGCAGGTGACGCTCTGATCCAGGAATTCGGCAAGCGCCTGTCCGCACTCACCCGCGACAGTGACACGATCGCCCGCTTCGGCGGAGACGAGTTCGCCATCCTAGTCGAAGGCGCGTCTCTGCCGATCGTCGGTCAACTGGCCGAGCGTATCCTCGAGGACATTCGCCGCCCGTTCGACATCTTGGAGGCACAGGCTCACGTCGGCGTCAGCATCGGGATCGCCATGTCGCACGGCTCCGGCGGCGATCCGCTCGACCTGGTCCGCAAGGCCGACATCGCCTTGTATCGCGCCAAGGATGGCGGGCGAAACACCTATCGCCTGTTCAGCCCGGAGATGGACGAGAGCGTCAAACTGCGCGGCACGATCGAGGAGGAGCTGCGCGACGCGGTCGCGACGACGAAGGGTCTGTGCTTACATTATCAACCGCTCGTCGCGAGCAACGGCAAGGTCGTTGGGCTCGAAGCGCTCCTTCGCTGGGAGCATCCGCGGCGGGGTCTTATTTCGCCGGATCAGTTCGTTTCGGTTGCCGAGGAGACCGGGCTCATCGTGCCGCTCGGCGAGTGGGTGTTGCGCCAGGCGTGCCTCGCCGCCCGGGGCTGGCCAGGGCTATTCGTCGCGGTGAACTTGTCGCCGGTCCAGTTTCACGCGCCCGACTTCTACGACGTCCTGATGCGCATCGTCAGCGAAACCCGTGCGGACCCGAAGGCGATCCAGCTCGAGGTAACGGAGCGGGTGCTGCTCGACGATGACGATTCCGTGCGCGCGATCCTCGCCAAGCTCCGCACTGCCGGCTTCAAGATCGTGCTCGACGATTTCGGCACCGGCTATTCCTCACTTAGCTACTTGCGCAAGTTCGAAGTCGACAAGATCAAGATCGACGGCAGCTTCGTCCAACATTTGGGGGAGGCTGCGGACTCCGCTGCAATCGTGACCGCCGTCCTCGCGCTTGGACGGGCAATGGGCCTGATCGTGTCGGCGGAAGGCGTTGAAACCGCCGACCAGCGCGCATTCCTGCATATCGCAGGCTGCAATGAGATGCAGGGGCATTATTTCTCGCGGGCAGTACCCGCAGGCGAGATCGCGCCGCTGCTCGGCAGCCGCCCGTTTTCGTCGGCTGCAGCATGACTGGGGCGCGCATTCTTGCCGCTGCAGCGGCTGCCTTGCTGTGGACTGCGTCCGCTGCAGCGGCGGATCTGTCCGGAGAAGCAGGCGTGGTCAGCGATTATCGCTATCGCGGAGTCTCGCTCTCCAACCGCAACCCGGCGCTGCAGGCGTCGGTCACGCTCGAGCATGATTCCGGCCTGTACGCGACCGCTTGGGGTTCGACACTCGGCCATGGGACGCAGACCGAGGTGGATTTCACCGGCGGCTATTCCAAGGATCTGTCGAAAGGCTTCAGCCTCGACGTTTCGAGCACTTACTATTCCTACCCGTCACAAGGCTCGGACAATTATTTCGAAACGACCGCACTCGCGACCATGACGCGCGGAGGGGCCGAAGCAAGTCTGGGGTACAGCTTCGTTCCGGGTCAGCGCGCGACGCGTGATGGCAACGGGCGCAGGCATCGCAACGGCTATGCGTTCGCAAAGGGCAGCTATGAGGTTGCCAAACTGCCGCTAACCCTCAACGCGTCCGCCGGGTATGAGCGCGGCTGGTTCGACGAGGTCGAGCACGGAGGGAAATTGGACTGGACCGTGGGCGCCGATCTGAAGCTCAAGCCGGTCAGAATCGGCCTCGCTTATGTCGGCAGCAATGCCGACGCGACTGCTCACGACCGGCATGTCGTGGTCGGGTCGTTGTTCCTGACCTGGTGAGTCAGGCCGAGAGCAGCCGCAGCGGATTTTCAATATAGCCCTTGAGGGCCTGCATGAAGCTCGCTGCATCCCAGCCGTCGACGACGCGGTGGTCGCAGCTGAGCGACAGATTCATGCGCTTGCGGATCTCGATCTCGCCGTCGATGGGCACCAGCTTCTCCTCCACCTTGTTCACGGCGAGGATCGCGACTTCGGGTCGGTTGATCACGGGCGTCGACGTGACGCCGCCCATCGGACCGAGGCTGGAGATGGTGATGGTCGAGCCCATCAGCTCGTCACGCCCCGCCTTACCTGTGCGGGCGGCTTCGGACAGGCGCAGGATCTCGGTCGCCAGCTGCCAGACGCTGAGGCCCTGGGCGTTGCGGATCACCGGGACCGTAAGGCCGTTCGAGGTCTGCGTCGCGACGCCCATGTGCACCCCGCCATGGCGAGTGATGACATTAGCATCGTCATCGTAAGTCGCGTTGAGCATCGGCCATTCGGCGAGCGCCTTGCTCATCGCGGTGATCAGGAAGGGCAGGAGCGTGAGCTTCGGATTCGGTCCGCGGTCGCGGTTCATCATCGCGCGCGTTTCCTCGAGCGCGGTGACGTCGAACTCTTCGACCAGCGTGAAATGCGGGATTCGGCGTTTCGCCTCCTGCATATTCTCCGCAATCTTGCGGCGGAGGCCGACCACCTTGATCGCCTCGTCTTTGCGCGGAGCGGCCGACCCACGGGCCGAGACGTTGCCGCCATTGTAAAGCAGATAGGCATCGAGGTCGGAGTGCCGGATCCGGTCGGAGGTGGTCTTCACCTGCGCTAGATCGATGCCGAGATCACGGGCCCGCGCTCGCACGGCGGGAGAGGCGAGGACTTGGCCCTTCCCCGGTTCTTTCTCGGCGACTTCTGGTTCGACGCGCGGCGCCGGCGCCCCCTTCGATTTCTCCGCTTTCACGTCGGTCGCGACGATTGGGATTTCCTGCGCCTGCTCCGGTGTCGCTTCGACCGCACCGTCGGCGAGCGGACGCTCGTCCTTACTGTCATCGACCGGCTCCGCGGCGCGGTCGGCGCCTTCCGTCTCGATCACCGCAAGCACCGATCCGATCGGAATCTGATCGCCGACCTCACCGGCAAGCTCGAGCACCTTGCCCGCGACGGGGCTTTCCATTTCCACGGTCGCCTTGTCGGTCATCATGTCGGCGATCTGCTGGTCCTCGGCGATCGTATCGCCGACCTTCACATGCCAGGCGACGATCTCTGCTTCGGCAATGCCTTCACCGATGTCCGGGAGCCTGTATTCGAAACGCGCCATGTGGGTCAGGCCTCCATAGCCTTCTTGATCGCCGTGCCGATCCTTACGGGGCCAGGGAAATAGGCCCATTCGAGCGAATGGGGATAAGGTGTGTCGAAGCCGGTCGCGCGCTGCACGGGCGCTTCGAGGTGAAAGAAGCAGCGCTCCTGCACCAGTGCGCTTAATTCGGCGCCGAAGCCGTTCGTGCGTGTGGCCTCATGAACGACGACGCAGCGACCCGTCTTTTGCACCGACCGTTCGATCGTTTCGACGTCGAGCGGAACGATGGTGCGCAAGTCGATTACCTCGGCATCGATGCCGAGTTCGCGGACCGTCGCCAGAGTGACATGCACCATCGTCCCGTAGGCGAGAATGGTGACCTCTTCGCCTTCGCGCACGACCGCGGCCTGGCCGATCGGGATCTTGTAATAGGCTTCGGGCACCTCTGCCGCGGGGTGTTTCGCCCAAGGGGTTAGCGGCCGGTCAAAGAAACCGTCGAAGGGCCCGTTGTAGATGCGCTTGGGCTCGAAGAAGAGAACCGGGTCATTGTCCTCGATCGCCGCAATCAGCAGGCCCTTGGCGTCGTAGGGCGTTGAGGGGATGACGGTCTTCACACCCGCGACATGCGCGAACAGCGCCTCGGTCGACTGGCTGTGCGTTTGGCCGCCGAAGATGCCGCCGCCGTACGGCGAGCGGATGACCATGGGCACGTGCCATTCACCGGCCGTGCGGTAGCGCAGGCGCGCGGCTTCGGAGACGATCTGGTCGTAGGCAGGATAGATGTAATCGGCGAACTGGATCTCGGCGACCGGCCGCAAGCCATACGCCGCCATGCCGATGGCGGTAGCGACGATGCCGTTCTCGGCGATCGGGGTGTCGAACACGCGGCTTGTGCCATACTTCTTCTGCAGTCCTTCGGTCACCCGGAAGACGCCGCCGAAATAGCCGACGTCCTCGCCCATCACGACGACATTTTCGTCGCGCTCCATCATCACGTCATGGGCGCTGTTGAGCGCCTGGATCATGTTCATGACGGCCATCGGCGTTTCGCCTCCAGCTCGTCGACCATTTCCTGCTGCTGCTCCTTCAAATGCCAGGGCATCTCTTCATAGACGTCGTTGAACATCGTCCGCACGTCCTGCGGGAAGTCGATGCTGGCGGAATGGAGCGTGCCCTTCTTTTCCGCTTCTCGTTGGGCACCGCGCACCTCGGCCGACGTCTCCTCCTGCAGAGTCGCGTGCCGCTCTTCGTCCCACTCGCCGAGCGCAACCAGATGTGCCCTCAGCCGCTCGATCGGGTCGCCGAGCGGCCAGGCCTTGGCTTCATTGCTCGGCCGATATCCGGATGGATCGTCTGAGGTGGAATGACCTTCTGCGCGGTAGGTGAAGAACTCGACCAGGGTCGGGCCGTTGTTCGAGCGCGCGCGCTCGGCCGCCCAGTTCACTGCGGCGTAGACGGCCAGCGCGTCATTGCCGTCTACGCGCAGGCCGGCGATGCCATAGCCCTTCGCGCGCTGAGCGAAGGTCGCTTTCTCGCCTCCGGCTATCCCGGAAAAGCTCGAGATCGCCCACTGGTTGTTGACTATCGCGAGGATGACCGGCGCGTTGTAAACCGTGGCGAAGGTCAGTGCGGCGTGAAAGTCGCCCTCAGCGGTCGCGCCTTCGCCGGTCCAGCCCATGGCGATGCGGCTGTCGCCCTTGATCGCGCTGGCCATCGCCCAGCCGACCGCTTGCGGGAATTGCGTCTCGAGATTGCCCGAGATCGAGAAAAAGCCGTGCGCCTTGTCGGAATACATGACCGGCAGCTGGCGCCCCAGCAGCTTGTCGCCTTTGTTCGAATAGATCTGGCACATCATGTCGACGAGCGGATAACCGCGCGAGATAAGTAGTCCCTGCTGGCGATAGGTAGGGAAGTGCATGTCCTCGCGATCAAGGGCGGCGGCGGCAGCAACGGCGATCGCCTCCTCGCCGGTGGACTTCATATAGAAGCTGGTCTTTCCCTGGCGCTGGGCGCGGTACATGCGATCATCGAAGACGCGTACCGTGACCATGTCGCGCAGCATCTTGCGCAGCGTGTCGGGGTCCAGCTTCGGATCCCACGGGCCGACCGCCTTGTGGTCCTCGCCGAGCACACGGACGAGGTGAGTGGTGAGCGGGTGCGTGTCGTCCGCGGCGGCGCTGGTGTCGGGGCGCGGCGCACTGCCGGCTGCGGGAATGTTGATCGACGAGAAGTCGGGCGTGTCGCCCGGCCGGAACGCCGGTTCGGGCACGTGCAGCGTGAGCTTCGGCCGGTTTGGCTTGAGCCGTGCGGGATCCTTGTCACTCATAGCTGGCGCGAGCGTTAGTCGCGGTCAGGCTGCCGAGCAAGCAAGGGGAAAAGGCGCGAGGTCATTGGATCCCAAGCCGAATTTCCGCCGTACTGCTGCGCATGCCCGGTTGCGCTTCGTGGCGCGGCGACTGGATCCCAACATCGGTCCCGCGTTGACGCTGAGGGTCGGGAACGGCAAATGCGCGTGCATGGCCGACAAGCAGACCGACAGCCCGCCCGATCGCCTCTCGCTCGACCCGCGGAGCGACTATTATGACGAGGCGCTGCTTTCCCGCGGCGTAGGTATCAAGTTTAACGATCAGGAAAAGACCAACGTCATCGAATATTCGATCTCCGAAGGTTGGATACGAGTTCCCGCGGGCAAGAGCCGCGACCGCTACGGCCAGCCGATGACGATCAAATTGAATGGCAAGGTCGAGCCCTATTTCGAGAACTGCGCTGAAGATGCGGGCGATGAGGGTGCCACTAAGAGATAATCCGCCTCAGGACGGTGACTTGGTTTCTGACGCAGGAACGTGCGGCGCCGCTTCCGACGGATAGGACGCATTCGCGCGGCGCTTCTCGCGCCACTTCTTGAACGCCCAGCCGCCTAGCGCGACCGCCGCAAGCGTGGGAACGCTGCGCCTCGCGATCGCCGCTGCGCCATAACCGAGGATAGCGCCCTTCGCGCCCTGGTTCCTGCCGGCGATCCTCTCGCCCAGCCACGCGCCGAACAACTTGCCGATCATACGCTCGAACTCCTCCTGCACTCGGTCGAACTCGACGCGCCGCGGGTGATGAATGTTCCCGACCGCACATTGGGATTTGCCACCAACTCTTGGTTGGGAAAATCCACCAGCAGTACATTCCGCGACTAGGTTTTGGCGGTTTTCTGCGATTGGCACGCTCCTTGATTAGTAGTGTTCATCGGCCCGCAACCAAACAGCGGACAAAAAAAGGAGACACACAATGTCGTCGCAATCGCAGTTCACCCGGACCCTGGTCGCCATCGCCGCGGCGCTCGTGATGAGCACGGTCGCAGTCGGTGCGGCCGTCGGTCCGGCCTCCGCCAATGCCAACCCGCTCCAGGTCCGCATCAATGCCTGAACTCGAAATCCTCGAAGCCAAGGTCCCGGTACGCACGCCGGTGCTGGTCAAGGAGCCTGAGACCGCGTCCTCGCGGTTCGCTCCGGTCGCCGGCTGGCTCAGCGGTCCGGTGTTCAGCCGCGCTCGTGACATCTTCGCGGCGAACATGACCGAGCTTCTCGACCGGGCCGAAGATCCGGCGCGGATGATCCGCATGATCATCCTCGAGATGGAAGAGACGCTGGTTGAAATCCGCGCCACGGCGGCCCGCTCGATCGCCGACATCAAGGAGATGCGGCGCGCGGTGGTCCGGCTCGACGAGCTTTCAGCGGATTGGACCGCCAAGGCCGAGCTGGCGCTGAGCAAGGACCGCGACGATCTCGCCAAATCGGCGTTGGTCGAGCGGCAGAAGGCCGCCGAAATGGCCGACGGCCTGCGCGACGAGCTGAGCCAGATGGAGCAGGTGCTGCGCGGCTACGAGGCCGACATCGCCAAGCTTCAGAGCAAGCTGCGCGAAGCCCGCGCCCGCCAGAATGCGATCGCGGCGCGGTTCGAAAGTGCAGTTGCGCGGGCAAAGGCGCGCGAGATCATGCACGGCAGCCGCACCGCGGAGGCGTTCAGCAAGTTCGAGATTCTCGAGCGTCGCGCCGACTTCGCCGAAGGCCGCGCCGAAGCGCTTGGGATCACCAGCCTCGAAGACGAAATCGACCAGCTGCGCGCCGACGAGAAGATCGACGCCGAGCTGGAAGCAATGAAAGCCGCGCTGAAGGCGCGCACGAATTAAGGGAAGGAAGGGGACAATGACGATGGCCCGGAAAGTTTATCCATACTCGCTCGACCGCCACGATGCGAAGATCGCCGGCGTCTGCTCGACGCTTGGTGCCAAGTGGGGGATCGACCCGACCTTCATCCGCATCGCCTGGGTGGCGATTCCGCTATTCACCCCGGTCAACTTCACGACCGCGCTGATTGCCTACGCCATCGCCGGCATCTTCCTCGCGGTGCAGAAGAAAAGGTCGATGACGTCCGACCGCCGGATGAGCGACTTCGACCGCATAGGCGAAGTATCCCGCCGCAAGCCCACCGTCCACGCGATGGTCAACGACCTCGACGAGACCGATCGCCGGCTGATGGCGATCGATCATCACATCAACAGTCAGAATGAAGAGCTGGCGCGCGAGATCGAAGCGCTCCGCCAGGAGGAAAAGTGATGGATCCGATCACGATGGCAGTGCTCGCAGCGAGCGTCCTCGCCGGAATGGGCGCGGCAAGCTGGGCAGGGCTCAAGGCCTGGAACGGGTGGCTAGAGCTCAAGAAGATGGAGCTTACGCAGTCCGTTGGCGACCGTGGGCTTCCGCCGGCGAGCGGCAGGATCGAGATCGCCGACCTTCGCGAACGGGTTCGCAAGCTCGAGGCGATCGCCGCCGGGATCGACATCTGACCTGATTGCCCCGCGCGCTTCGCTCCCCAAGCGCGCACTGATGAGGCGGTTCGGCTCCCCTTCGCCTGACCGCCTCTTTCATTGCGCGAAGCCTTAACTTTCGTTAGGTAGACAGGAGGGGTCCTCGCTGCCTTCGCGTCGCTAGCGAGGTTCCGACCCTCGGCGGCCCGGCAGGCGTCAATCTGCCGGGCCGTTTGGCGCTAATAGGCGAGCAGCGCCGTCACAATGAACAGCGCAATGACCAGCACGGCTGCGGCGGCGAGGACGCTGCGCAGCTCATGGTCATTGCTCTGCATCGACCTCCCACTCCTGGGCTGTACAGTCTCTAGAAGCTCACGCGCGCGCTGAGGCGAATGTCGCGACCGGCGAGCGGGGCATAGTCCTTGAGGAAGCTCGAATGCCGCCGCGCAACGACGTCGAACAGGTTGTTGCCCTGCAGCGACAGCGTCAGTTCCGGGTTTGCCGCGAACGGGTGATAATCGAGCGACGCGTTGACCAGCGTATAGCCGGCCGTGTCGGTCTCGTTGGGCGCAGTCCGATGCTGAGCGGACACATGCTCAACCTCCAACCGGCCATCCACCTGCCCGCGGGAGCCGGTCAGCGCGCCGAGCACACGGAACGGCGGAATTTGCGGCGCCGGGCCAAAATTCTTGATCGTCGCATGCACAGCGTCGGCAACCACTTCCGCTCCCCAGTCAATGCCGAGTGCCTTGCCCAGCTTTGCGTCGCTTCCCAGCTCGAATCCGTAGTAGTTCGCCTTGCCCTGCCGATAGTCGTAAATCGGCAAGCCGTCTGGATCGCTTCCGGTGGTTGGCGCGAGGTAGATGAAGTTGTTGAAGCGGCTGTAGTAGACGCTTGCCTGCACATGCACCGGGCCGGCTGTCCGGTGCACGCTGAGCTCGACACCGTTGCTCGTTTCCTTCTCGAGATCCGGATTGCCGATCAGGAACTGCTGACTGCCGCCGTGCGGCCCTTGCGAGAAGAGCTCGTCGATCGAGGGAGCACGTTCATTGTACGATAGCGACACGCCAGCTCGCCAGCCGGTGGCGAATTCGTAATTGGCGCCCAACGACGCTGAAACAGGGGTGAAGTTGCGGGCGAGAGGCTCCGTTCCGATGTCGGTTTCCGCACCGACTTCTTCGCCATGCTCGGCGATCGTCTCGTCTTCATCGGCCTGCAGCTTGGCAAACTCGATGCGCGCCCCGCCCTCGAGGCGCACCTTCCCAAGCACCAGCGACTGGAGCGTGAACAACCCGAGCTGCCGGTTGGTGCTGTCGGGCAGATATTTCTCGTCGCCGGCGAGGAAGACCCTTTGCCGGGAGAACTGGACACCGCTGGTGCCGCCCCAGCCGCCGCGCTCGTTCTGCACGACGTCGGCGCGCATTTCGCCGGCACGGGTACGGAAGCTGGACCCAACGGAGCCGTCCTCTTCGAGTTCGTCATGGTGATATTTGCCGATCCCGCCGCGAAACTCGAAGATCTTGAACAAACCTTCGCCGAGCGGGATGTTGACGCGCGCATCGGCGCGGGTTTGGCGGCCAACGAGGGTCGGCTGCTCGGCCTCGCCCTCCGGGTCCAGCGAGAAACGGATTGGCACACCATATTTGAAGGTGTGGTGGGTGACCGACAGGC
>Ga0070659_100002996_pt1 | contig 12018 bp, 9 predicted proteins | sample KBSC23metaG_FD_64666 | JGI IMG/M metagenome (GOLD analysis project Ga0070659, IMG submission 64666) | Corn rhizosphere microbial communities from Kellogg Biological Station, Michigan, USA - KBS C2-3 metaG | ecosystem: Host-associated > Plants > Roots > Rhizosphere > Soil ...
AGCAGCCGCATCCCCGGCCGCAGCCGGAGCTTGCGGGCCACCAGGTCGTACTTCGCCGCCTGGGCCTGCTCCAGGGTGTCGGCCGGATCGGTGAACAGCGCACACGTGTAGGTCATCGACGGCCCGAGCACGTTGGCGTAGAAGGCGTTCGAGACGTCGTAGTGGTGCTCGATGGCGCCCTGGTCGCGCCCGCGCGAATGGCGCAGGCCGCGCACCGCCCGCCGCCACGGCGGGATGGTCTCCTCCGGCGGGGGCGGCGGCGGGCGCAGCCGCTCCCAGCCCATCCCGCGCACCAGCGCCAGCACCTCGCCGGGCGCGGGCACCCGCAGGTGCAGGCTCTCCCAGAACCGCTTGAGCAGCTCGTACGGGTCGCCCGGGTGTACCCCGCTGGGCACCAGGTCGCCGGCGACGTAGGCCCGGGCCAGGCCCAGCTCGCCGGGCGCGGTGAGCAGGTAGGACAGCCCCCGCTCCGACGACACGTGCAGCGAGTACGGCGAATCCGTCGGCCCGACCGAGCTGCCGTCGTAGGCGGTGATGCGGATCTGCGGGTCGGTGCGGGTCACCGTGCGGATGATCGTGGCCACCGACGGCATCGGGTGCCTGCGCGGAATGCCCGTCGCCGCCGTCGGCTCGCGATCGGTCAAGCTCATCGTCTCTGCACCACCTTCTCGTACAGCCCGGTCAGTCGGTGGTCGGGGTCGTACCGCTTCTTGACGACCCGGTAACTTTCCCCGCCGTACAGCCGGTCGAACGTCTCCCTGTCGTAATAGGCGTCCGAGTAGAGCGTCTTGTGCCCCGTCAGCTCGGTCACCTTGGCCTCGATCGCGCGGTTGACGTCGCCGTCGCGCGCGCCCGGCGCGATGTCGACAGCGCCCCAGAACCCGGCGTTGACGTAGGACGCGCCCGGCGTCAGCGGGTACAGCGGCCAGGTCCGGGTGCCCGCCCGCAGCGGGCACAACCACACCGGCGACATCCGCACGTGCCCGGCGAACCAGCGCAGGAACTCGGCGGTGCGCGCGGTCGGCAGCTCGACGTCCTGCACGACGCGCTCGCTCGGCGGCCGGCCGCGCCGCCGGTCCAGCCGACCGGCGATCCGGTAGCGCTGTTCGAGCATGTAGATGCGGTGGTAGACGTCGCTGCGGCGGTACCGCGCCGGCCACAGCCGGCGCACCGCCGGGTTCTGCACACCGAACGGCCGTGAGCACCAGAACCAGTCGGTGTCCCAGCGCCACAGGTAGTCGTAGGCGCTGAGCAGGTCGGTCTCGCGCGAGCGCAGCGAGCGGTAGTAGATCCGCTGGCCGGTGTAGTCGCTGGTGGCGCCGGGTTCGTCGGTGAATTGCGCGAGCACCAGATACGACTCGTCGGGCGCGAACATCACCGCGTCCATCGCGTCGACGCGGCGGCCGGCCCGCTCGCCGGTGGCGATCACCTCGTCGATCGCGGCCATCAGGGCGTCGAGGTCGTCGAAGCGGACGTTGCGCAGCGCGACGCGCGACGCGACCGGCTGCAGGTCGATCCGCAGCCGGGTGGCGTACCCGAGGCTGCCCTGCGAGTTCGGGAACGCGGCGAACAGGTCGGCGTGCTCGCCGTCGGGGCGGGCGGTGACCAGCTCGCCGGCGCCGGTGAACACGTCGAGCTCGCGCACCGACTCGTGCGGCATGCCGTGCCGGAACGACGTGGACTCGATGCCCAGGCCGGTGACCGCGCCGCCCAGGGTGATCGTGCGCAGCTGCGGGACGACGAGCGGCATCAGCCCGTGCGGCAGCGTGGCGTCGACGAGCGTCTCGTAGGTGCACATGCCCTGGACGTCGGCGGTGCGGGCGGCCGGGTCGACGGAGACGACCCCGGTGAGGCCACCGACGTCGAGGCCGGGTGCGCCGGTGCGCTGGCGCGGCCGGAACAGGTTGCTCGTGCGCTTGGCCAGCCGCACCGGGCTGTCGGCCGGCACGGCGACGTACGACGCGCGCAGCGCCGCGACGGCGCTGTCGTGGTCGACCGGACTGTGCGCGGCCCCGCTCATCCGGTGAATCCTACTCATCGGTAGTCGTGATTTCCGCCAGCGGTTGCGCGGCACTTCGAACGGGATAAATCTGTTGGCATGCGCCCGAAGCGGATCTTCGCCGTCCTTGCCGTGGTGGTCACGATCCTTGCGGGCGCCGCGGTCGACGCGGCCGCCGCGCCGGCCGCCGACGGTGCCGGGGCGGCTGCCGACGGCGCCGGGGCGGCCGGGCCCGCCGGGCTCGCCGAGACGCGACGCCTGCCGGAGCGCCGGTTCGTCGTCACCGGCGACGGCTTCTACCAGGTCGGCGCCGCGGACGGCAGCTACCCCGCGACCGGCTGGCACATCCGCGGCGAGATGGGCGGCTTCTGGACGCCGCCGATCAAGCTGCTCGACGGGTTGTGGTTCGCCGTCGACGGCCGCTGGCTGAAGGCGACCCGGTTCACCTCGGCGCCCGGCCTGACCCGGATGGAGTTCGCCGCGCCCGGCGGGACGCGCGTCGAGCGCGTCGACGTGGCGCCCGACGGCGGCCGCGCCGGCCTCGTCGGTCTGCGGTTCTCCGGTCCGGCGCGGCGGCTCACCCTCGCCGCGCAGGCCCACTCCGAACTGCTGCCGGCGTACCCGTGGGGGTTCAGCACGCCCAGCGCCGCCGAGGCCAACCTGCCCGACCAGGGCTCCTTCGACGGCCGGAACCTGCTGTTCCGCGACGCGGGCACGCCGCCGTTCGCCGGTGCCCGGGCCCACGACTACGCGGCCCTCGTGGGCAGCGACCTCGTCCCCGACGGGCACCGTCTCGGTGCAGGAATGCGTGGCCCGCAGGAGCCGGCCGTGATCTGCCCGGAGACCGACCCGCCGCCCGGTTCGGCTCCGCTGCGCTGCGACGACGGCCCGTACGGCAGGGGAACCGGCGGCGAGCTGACCTACACGCTCGACGTGCCGCGGGGCGGGCGCACCGTCTGGTTCGCGGTCGCCGGGTCCGACGCCGGCGTCGTCGGGGCGCGGGCGGAACTGGCACGGGCGCTGCGCGACCCCGCGGCGGCCCTCGGCGCGAAGGTCGCGGCCCGCGCGGCCGTCGCCGCGCGCACCCGGGTGGACCTGCCCGGCGACCCGCTGCTGGCGCGCAGCGTCCAGTGGTCGAAGCAGAACCTCGCCGACTCCGTGCAGCAGGCCCGCGACCTGCAGGTCTTCGCGAGCCGCGAGGGGCACGAGTACCCGCCGCCGGCCGGCACCGTGGCGCGGGCCCGGTGGATCGGCGCGGGCTGGCCGGACTATCCGTGGCTGTTCGCCACCGACGGCGAGTACAGCGCGTACGCGGCCGTGGCAGCCGGGCAGTTCGACGCGGTGAAGGACCACCTACGGGCGCTGCGCGACGTCAGCGAGATCGTCAACGGCGGCTCGGGCAAGGTAGTGCACGAGGTGACGCCGGACGGCCAGGTGTTCTTCGGCGCCAACGCCGACGCCGGCAACACCGACGAGTCGGCCAAGTTCCCGAGCGCGGTCGCGCTGGTGTGGCGGTGGACCGGCGACAACCGGTTCCGCGACGAGATGTTCGGCTTCTCGGTGCGGGCGATGCGGCACGTGCTGTCCCTGGACGCCGACGGCGACGGTTGGCCGGAGGGCCTGGGCAACGTGGAGCGGCCCGGGATGGGCCCGGAGAAGCTGGACGTGGCCGTCTACACGATCCGCGGCCTGCGCGACCTGGCCGACCTGGCCGCCTCGCGCGGCGACGCCGCCACCCGGGACTGGGCAGCCGGCGAGGCCGACGCCCGGCAGCGCCGGTTCGAGGCGACGTGGTGGTTCGGCGCGGACGCGAACTCCTACGCGGACTCGCTCGCGGCGGAGCCGGCGAACGCTCCGATCTTCCAGCGGCACTGGACCGGCCTGACGCCGATGGAGGCGCTGCTTCCCGGCAGTCCGACCAGTCCGACCGGGACGCCGCTCGCGTCCCCCGAGCATGCGGCCGCCGCGCTGGCGCAGCGCGAGCGGGCCTGCTACACGGGCGAGTTCGGGCTGTTCCACACCGGCACCGGCCCCACCAGCGCGCCGGCCGGGAACCCCGGCCCGTCGTGCGACTCCGTGGTGTCGTCGGTGCCGGCCGAGCGCTCGACGTTCTCGCTGAACACGGCCGTGATGGCCGTGGCGGAGGGCAACTACGGGCGACTCGCCGCGCAGCGCCGGTACACCACGGGCAACGCCCGCATCCAGCTCGACCCGGCGGTCTGGGAGCTGCCCGGTGCGATGCCGGAGATCGCCCCGTCGCCCGACTTCGTGGCGAACATCGATCAGGGCTTCCTCACCCGCTCCAGCGTGCTCCAGGCGTGGGGCACCTACGGGATCCTCTGGCCGGTCGTCACCCAGTACCTGGGCGTCGCGCCGGATCTCGGCCGGGGTCGGCTCGCCGTCGTGCCGGAGCTGCCCCCCGGGCAGAGCCGCGTCGCCGGCCACGACATCCAGCTCGGTGCCGGCTCGCTGGACGTCGCGGTCAGCCGCTCGGGCCGGACGCTGCGGGTGGCGGTCGGCGGGCGGGTCGGCGCCGAGCTGACGCTGGGAGCGGTGCTGCCGGCCGGGGCTGGCGTCGCCGGGGTCCGGCTGGACGGGCGCGCGGTGGCGTACCGGGTCGACCGGACGGCGCGCGGCGCCGCGTTGACCGTGGCCGCCGGGCATGCCGGGACGCACCTGCTGGTCATCGAGCTGCGGTAGCCGCCGCTGGGGGTCGGCCGGTGTGATCTGCGACCCGCCGGCGCGCGGTCGGACGACCAGCCGGTAGGTTGGTTGAGTGGTGATCATCAATCGAGTCGACGGCCGATACCCGCTGTCACCGGGCCAGGAGGGCATCGCGCGGCTGTTCCGCGACGGCCTCTGGGACCAGGTGATCGACGAAATCGACGGCCGCCGGATCCGGATCGGCGACCGGTGGTTGATCGACTTCGCGTCGTGCAACTACCTGGGTCTTGACCTCGACCCGGAGGTCCAGGCCGAGATCGGCGCCCAGGTGGCCCGGTGGGGGACGCACCCGAGCTGGTCGCGGATGCTGGGCAGCCCGCGGCTGTACCCGCTGATCGAGGAGCGGATGGCCGACCTGCTCGGCGCCCCCGACGTGCTCGTCCTGCCGACGATCAGCCAGATCCACCTCGCGGTGATTCCCGTCCTGGCCCGCGGCGGCGCCATCTTCCTGGACGCCCGTGCCCACCGGACGATCTACGACGGCTGCGTGTACGCCCGCGGCGAGGGCGCGCGGCTGCACCGCTTCCCCGCCGACGACGTCGGCCACCTGCGTGAACTGCTCGCCGCCGCGCCGCCCGGCCAGTCGAAACTCGTCTGCGTCGACGGCGTGAACAGCATGACGGGCAACGGGTCCGACGTCGCCGGGTTCGCGGCGGCGTGCCGCGACCACGGCGCGCTGCTCTACATCGACGACGCGCACGGGTTCGGCGTGATCGGTGAGCGCCGGCCCGACGAGACGTCGCCGTACGGCGCCCGCGGCAACGCGATCGTCCGCCACCTGGGGGAGACGTACGACAACGTCGTTCTCGTGGGCGGCTTCTCGAAGGCGTACTCGTCGATGCTGGCGTTCGTCGCGTGCCAGCCGGAGGTCAAGCGGCTGCTGAAGGTCGCGGCGCCCACGTACCTGTACTCCGGGCCGGTGCCGACCGCGTCGCTGGCCACGGTGCTCGCCGGTCTGGACGTCAACGCCGCGCGCGGCGACGCGATCCGCGCCGACCTGTACCGCAAGACCCGCCGCGTGCTTGACCACCTGCGTGCGCTCGGCGTGGCCACGCCCAACCGGACCGGGTTCCCGCTGGTCCTGGTGCCGTTGGCCGATCCCGAGGATCTCGACCGGGTCGGCCACGCCCTGCTCGACCGGGGCATCTACCCGACGCTGGCGCCGTATCCGGGTGTGCCGCGCAGCGAGGTCGGGTTCCGCATCCAGGTCACGGCCGCCAACACGGACGAGGAGATCGACTCCCTGCTGCTGACGCTCGACCACGTGCGGGGTGCGCTCCGGCAGTCGATCTAAAGGAGATCAAGCGTCCGCTCCACCGATTCCTTCGACGCGGGCAGCAGCGGCAGGCGCACGTCGGGCGTCGGGATCCGGCCCTGCGCGTGCAGCACTCCCTTGAGCACGGCCGGGTTCGGTTCGGCGAACACCGCGGCCGAGAGCCGGGCCAGCCGGTGCCCGAGGTCGCGCGCCAAGGCGGCGTCGCCGTTCTCCCAGGCGGCCGCGAGATCGACGAACCGCGCGGTGGCGAGGTGCGCGGTCGCGACGATGCCGCCGGCCGCGCCGAGGGCGAGCATCGGCGCGAGCACCGCGTCCTCGCCGGCGAGGATCGCGCAGTCGGGCGGTGGGTCGCCGAGCAGGGCGACGGTCGCCGCGTCGACGCCGTGCGCGGCGTACTTGAACCCGGCGACGTTCGGCAGGCCGCCGATCGCGCGCAGCGCGGCCGGGCTCAGCTCCTGCCCGGTGCGGTGCGGGATGTGATAGACGATCAAGGGGACGGGGCTCGCGGCGGCCAGGTGCGCGAAGTGGGCCAGCACGCCGGCCTCGCCGGGCCGGCTGAAGTAGGGAACGGGAACCAGCGCCGCCGCCGCGGGTGGCGCCTCGGTGAGCGCCGTCGCCGTCGCGCGGGTGTCGTTGGAGCCGGCTCCGACCGTCAGGAAGGCATCGTGCGCGAGCGCGACCGTCGCGCACACCTCGACCACGACGCGCCGTTCCGCCTCCGTCAGTGTGGCGTGCTCGGCCGTGGTCCCGAGCGCGACGAGGCCGGCGGCACCGGCGGCGAGCACGTCGCGGGCGAGCGCCGCGAGCGCATCGGTCGCGACGGCGCCGCCGGCGGTGAACGGCGTGATGAGCGGGACGTGGATGCCACCGGGGATCGTCATGCGGTCCAGGCTGCGGGCGGACGGTCGGTAGGTCCAGTTCACGCTCCTTGAGGCGAGCGTAAGCTGACCTGATGCTCGACGTCCGCCGCCTGCGCCTGCTGCGCGAGCTCGCCCTGCGCGGCACGATCGCCGCCGTGGCCGACGCGCTGCGCTACACGCCCTCCGCCGTCTCGCAGCAGCTGAGCACGCTCGAACGGGAGGCCGGGGTGCCGCTGCTGGAACGCACCGGCCGCCGGGTGACGCTCACCCCGGCCGCGCTCACGCTGGTGCGGCACACCGAAGACGTGCTCCGGCGGCTGGAGGAGGCGGCGGCCGACCTGGCCGGCGCGCGGCACGGGCTGGCCGGGCCGGTGCGCATCGGCACGTTCCCCTCGGCCGGCCGCTCGATGATCCCGGCCGCGCTCGTGGAGCTGGCGCGCCGGCACCCGGGTCTGGAGCCGATGGTCTCCGAGCTGGACCCGGCCCTGGTCGCCGACGCCCTGCGCGCCGGCGAGGTCGACGTCGCGCTGGTGCACCGGTACGACTTCGTCCCCGAGGTGCCGGCGCCCGGGGTGACCACCGATGCGCTGTGCGTGGAGCCGATGTACCTCGCGACGCCCGCGGCCACCGGCGTCGTCGGCACCGGTGGCGCCGTCGGCGCCGTCGGCGCCGGTGGGCCGCCGGACGTCGACCTTGCCGGTCAGCGCGCCTCCGCCTGGATCACCGCGACACCGGGCACGATGTGCCACACGATGACGGTGCGGGCCTGCCAGGCGGCCGGCTTCCGGCCCAGCGTCCGGCACCGGATCGACGAGTTCGACACCGTGCTCGCGCTCGTCGCCGCCGGCCAGGGGGTCGCGCTCGTGCCCCGGCTGGCGGTCGTCGACCCACCGCCGGGAGTGCGGCTGACCGCGCTGCCGCTGCACCGGCAGACCCGGATCGCCTACCGCAGCGGTGCCGACGGGCACCCGGCCGTCAGCGCGCTGACCGCCGCCCTGCGCGCCAGCGTGCCCGCCGACCTCCGGGAGGATCAGGCCGCGTCGCGCCACATCGGGTAGAGCGGCGGCCCGTCGGGCAGTTGCAGCGGGGTGCGCACGTGCCGGAAGCCGAGCCGCTCGTACAGCCGGGCGTTGCGGTCGCTGCTGGCCTCCAGGTACGCGTGCCGGCCGGCCGGGTCCAGTTCGGTGTAGCGGTGCCGCAGCATCGCGGTGCCGATGCCGGTGCCCTGGTGGTCCGGGTGCACAGCGAGAAACGCCAGGTAGGCGTGGTCGCGGTCGAACGGGTGGTTACCGGTCATCAGGTCGTCGAGGATCGCGAAGCGCTTGAGCGACTCGGCGTCCAGGCCGCCCTCGAGCTTCGCGGCGAGCTCGGGGTCGTCGTCGGCGGGCGCCTCCACGTCTATGTCCAGCCACAGGGCCACGCCCCGGTACCCGTCGGTGGTGTACGCCCGGCCGGTGGCGAGGATCAGGTCGACGAACGCCCCGAAGAACGCCGGATGCAGCCGTGGCCGCTCGGCCGGGTCGGGAAAGCACCAGTTCGCGACGGGGTCGGCCATGAACGCCGCCGACATGGTGTCGGTCAGGGCCGCGGCCTCCGCCGGCTCCGCGCGGCGCACCTGCACGTGGTTCGTTGCCACCTGTCCTCCTGGACGGATACGTCATCCGATGACTCGATTGCGGTGCCATCATGCCGGGTGCCCGATTCACCGTACCGGCGACCCGCTGTGCCGACCGCTCCGGCCGGCCCGGGTCGACGGTTATCGGGTCGTGATCGGGAGGCGGGTGTAGCCGCGGATGCTCAGGCTGTCGCGGCGCTCCGGCTCGCCGTCGAGGGCCAGCGCCGGGAAGCGCCGCACCAGCGCGGGCAGCGCCACCTGCGCCTCCAGCCGGGCCAGCGGCGCACCGAGGCAGTAGTGGATGCCGCCGCCGAACGACAGCGGCGCGTTGTCGCGGCGGTCCAGGACCAGCCGCTCCGCCTCCGGGAAGCGCTGCGGGTCGCGGTTCCCGGCGCCCAGATAGGCGACGACGCGCTCGCCCGCCTCGAGATCGACGCCCGCCATCGCGACCGGTTGCAGCGCGATCCGGCTGACGATCTGCACCGGCGAGTCGTACCGCAGCAGCTCCTCGACGGCCGGCACGGCCAGGTCGGGCCGCTCCCGCAGGGCGGCCAGCTGGTCGGGGTTGCGCAGCAGCGCGACGAGACCGTTGCCGAGCAGGTTCGTCGTGGTCTCGAAGCCGGCGGCGAACAGCAGCGCGGCCATCGTGAGCAGTTCGTCCTCGGTGAGCTGGTCACCGGCGTCCCCGGTCGCGACGAGCGCGCTCAGCAGGTCGTCGCCCGGTTCGCGCCGGCGCTCGGCCGCCAGGCCGGCGAGGTACTCGCGGATCGTCGCGGCGGCCGGGTCGGCGGCGCGCAGGACCTCGCCGTTGACCACCTCGAGCACCTGCGTCCAGTCCCGGACGAGCCCCTGGAACTGGGCCCGGTCCGGCGCCGGGACGCCGAGCAGCTCACCGATCACGTTGACGGGCAGCGGGAACGCGAACGCGCCGACGAAGTCGACGCCGCCGGCACTCCCGGCTCCGTCCAGCTCGTCGAGCAGGTCGTCGACCATCGCGGTGATCGCCGGCCGCAACGCCTGCACCCGGCGGGCGGTGAACGTGCCGCTGACCAGCCGGCGCAGCCGGGTGTGGTCGGGCGGGTTGAGCAGCAGGATGCTCGTGAACAGCAGCCGCAGCGACGGGTGCTCGGCCCAGTCCGGGTAGCCGAAGAACGCCAGCATGTCGGGCGCCATGTGGCCGAGCCGGGAGTCGCGGGTCAGCGCGGAGCACTCGCCGTACCGGGTGACCACGAGGGCGCCGTCGGGGGCCCGCACCAGCGGCGAGATCTCGCGCAGCCGGGCATAGCGCGGGTACGGGTCCGCGCGCCCGACCGTCCTGGTGAGCTCGTCCAGGAGGGTGTGCGCCTCGGTCGACTCCACGATCCCCGTCACGCGGACGAGCGTAGCCGCCGATCGACGTGTCTCGGTCTAGGCTCTTCCGGATGACGATCGGGCACGCATGACGCCGCGGCTGGGCGTCAACGTCCGCAACTACGGGCCGACGGCGACGCCGGAGAACCTGCTGGGGTGGATCCGCTTCGCGGAGGAGTCCGGGTTCGACCTGGCGATGGTCTCCGACCACGTGGCGCCGACGCCCGACGTCGTCGACCTGTACCCGACGCCGTTCTACGACCCGTTCGCGACGCTGGCCTGGCTCGGCGCGGCGACCGACCGGCTGCTGCTCGGCACGACGGTGACCGTGCTGCCGTACCGGCATCCGCTGCTGGTGGCCCGGATGGCGGCGAACATCGACAGGTTCACCGGCGGCCGGTTCGTGTTCGGCGTCGGGGTCGGCTGGTCGGAGCCCGAGTACACCGCGCTCGGCGTCCCGTTCGCGCGGCGCGGCGCGATCATGGACGAGTACCTGGCCGCGATCGTCGCGGCCTGGACGGGCGACGTCGTCTCGCTGGACGGCCGGTTCGCGAGTTACCGCGACGTCGGCACCGGGCCGAGGCCCGCGCGGGAGCCGCACCCGCCGGTGTGGGTGGGCGGCACCAGCCCGGCCGCGATCCGCCGGGCGGCCCGGTTCGGCGACGCGTGGCACCCCAACAACGCCGAGCACGCTTGGCTGCGCGACACCGGACTGCCGGCGCTGCGGGCGGCGGCCGCCGACGCCGGGCGGCCGGTGCCGGCGTTCGCGCCGCGCATGCGGACCCACGTGAAGCCCGCGGGCCTGCCCGACGGGGAGCGCCGGCCCGGCGAGGGCAGCCTGGAACAGGTCGTCGCCGACGTGCTGACGCTCGCCGACCTCGGCGCCGAGTACATCGTGCTGGACACGAACCCCGACCACCCGCGCGCCGAGGCGCCGCTCGAGGACGACTGGCGCGACCTGGCCGCGGTCGCGGCGGCGTCCGCGGGCCCGCGGACGCCGGGTGTGGGATATTGAGGCACGTGGATTTCGACGGTGCAGTGGCCCTGGTGACCGGCGCGACGAGCGGCATCGGTCTGGCCACGGCGACCCTGCTCGCCCGGCGTGGCGCCACCGTTGTCTGCAACGCCAGCCGCCCGCCTGCCGACGGCGCCCTCGACGGCGTCGCCGGCCATGTCTTCCTGCGGGCCGACGTGGCCGACCGGGCCGCCGTCGACCGGCTGGCCGGCGAGATCCGGGCCCGCTTCGGCAGGCTGGACCACCTGGTCGCGAACGCCGGCGTCGCTCCCGTCTCCACCGACGGCGGGCAGACGGACGCCACCGTCGGCCGGACCATCGCTGTGAACCAGCTAGGCACGCACTACTGCCTTGACATCCTCGGCCGGTTGATCCAGGAGTCGAGCCGGCGCGGGTCGATCGTGACCGTCGCGTCCATCGACGCGATCATCGGCGAGCCGGCCGATCCGATCTACTCCGCGACGAAAGCGGCGGTGATCACGAGCACCCAGGCGTTCGCGAAGATCTACCGGGAGCCGCTCGTGCGGGTGAACTGCGTGGCGCCCGGCCTGATAGACACGCCGCTGGTGTCTCGGGCCGTGCGGGCTGGGTACGACACGGAGGAGGCGGTCCGGCCTACGCTGATGGCGCGGATCGGCCGCCCCGACGAGATTGCCGAGCCCATCGCGTTCCTGCTCAGCCGGGCCGCCTCCTACATCACCGGCCAGGTGCTGCGAGTGGACGGCGGATTCTGCTCGTAGCGACCGGCCGGCCAGCAGGGAGGCACGGATGAGCGGCGGCCCGGATCGGCCGTGGGGCAACGACGACGTCGACTGGGACGACTGGCCCACGGCGGACTATATCGACGAAATCTACGGCGAAGTTGCGGTTCCGGACGCCCAGGTCATCGAGCACCATTCGGCGTTTTATCGGCGATTCCCGCCCGATAGCCTCCTTCGCACCGTCGAGCTTGGCGCGGGCCCGAACCTGTACCCGCTCCTGCTGGCGGCCGGCGCCAGCCGGCACATCGACGCGGTCGAGCGCGGCGCGACGAACCTGGCGTACCTGCGGCGGCAGGTCAGCGACGGTCCGGACCGGACCTGGCAGCCCTTCTACGACCTCTGCCGGCGGCACAACCCCGACCTGCCGCCGACCATGGAGGAGGCGTTGCGCCGCGTGCATCCGGCTCACGGCGACGCC
>Ga0070659_100003001_pt1 | contig 12010 bp, 11 predicted proteins | sample KBSC23metaG_FD_64666 | JGI IMG/M metagenome (GOLD analysis project Ga0070659, IMG submission 64666) | Corn rhizosphere microbial communities from Kellogg Biological Station, Michigan, USA - KBS C2-3 metaG | ecosystem: Host-associated > Plants > Roots > Rhizosphere > Soil ...
GCGGCTGCCGTCGATCCGAAGGCAGACATCGATTTGAAGCCGCTGCTCGACCTTTTCGTGAACAACGAAGAGGTGCTGAAGATCTTCCACGCGGGCGGACAGGACCTCGAAATCATCCATAATCTCACCGGCAAGGTCCCGCACCCTTTGTTCGACACGCAGATCGCGGCGATGGCACTGGGGCATGGCGAGCAGATTGGCTATTCGAACCTGATCGAGAGCCTTCTCGGCCATAGCCTCGATAAGGGCGCGCGCTTCACGGACTGGGGCCGCCGGCCGCTGGACAAGCGCCAGATCGACTATGCGATCGCCGACGTGACGCACCTCGCCACCGTTTTCCCCCGGATGGTTGAAAAGCTGAAGAAGACGGGCCGTGGCGGCTGGCTGGACGAAGAGATGGAACGACTCGCCGACCCATCGAGCTTCGCCTTTCCGCCGGAAGATGCCTGGAAGCGCCTCAAGCTACCGAGTCGCAACGCCGCAGTCCTCGGACGTCTGAAGGCGCTTGCCGGCTGGCGCGAGACCGAGGCCCGCTCGAAGAATCTGCCGCGCGGGCGAATTATCAAGGACGACACACTGAACGAGATCGTCCTCCATCCGCCCAAGACGCAGGATGATCTCGGACGTGTTCGCGGGCTGTCCGCGGGATGGAAGACGAACGACATCGGCGCGCGGCTCATGTCGGCGATCCAGAACTCCAAGCCGCTGAGTACCGAGGAAATGCCGGACCGTGAGCCAAGGCGACCGGGACTCACGAAAGATGCGGCGCTCGTGAGCGATCTCCTCAAGCTGCTGCTTAAGATCCGCGCCAAGGAAACTGGCGTCGCCGCGCGCCTGATCGCACGATCAGACGACCTCGAGGCGCTCGCTGCGGGCGTACGCAAGAACCTCAATATCCTCAGCGGTTGGCGCTACGAACAGTTCGGCAAGGACGCAGTCGACCTGGTCGAGGGGCGCCTCGCCTTCGGGATCGAAAACGGCAAGCTCAAGATGAGCCGCGTGGCGGTGAAGGAGACCGTGGATGCGTAGGGTCCTTCTGGTAGCTCCTGCGCTCCTCTCCGCATGCTCGGCCGCGCCGGTCGAAGGCGGACCACCGCAGACGATCCCGGTACATGGGATGACGCCCGGTCACAAATGCGATGCCTCGGATACTGCTCGATTTATTGGTCAAGCCGGCGCGAGCGAAACCGGCGCCGCAATCATGCGCGCTACGCATGCCGCCGTGCTACGCTGGGCGCCGCCCGGTTACATGCTGACGATGGATTATAGCGACAGTCGCGTGACGGTCCGTCTCGGGCCCGACTACCGGGTGACTGAAATCAAGTGCGGCTGAGGCGCTAGGCCGCTTCCCCGATCATTCGTGCATCGATGAGGGCCCGGCGGATGGTCGGCAGCGACAGTCGCGCTCGCTCGGCGATCGCATAGCGGTCGACCGCTTCGACCGCCCGCTCGACAGTCCAGTAATCGCGGTGCAGCCGCTCGCTCATGAAGCGCAGCGCATCCGGTGGGACATGCAGACCGCGGTCGGCAAAATGAAGCTGGATCAGTGCAGCGAATAAGGCATCATCCGGGTGACCGATCCGTGCGATCGGCGTGACCGCCAGGCGCGTCTTGAGATCGGGAAGGCGCGGCGTCCAGGCGGGAGGGACCTCGTCCGCGACCATCACCAGCGGCCGTCCCGTGTCCTGTGCCTGATTCCAGGCGTGAAACAACTCTTCCTCATCGCGCCGGTCCGCCTCGTCGAAAAGCCGGCCGCCGACCCGTTCGACGAAAGTGCGCGCGAGCAAGCTTCTGCCGGATCGCCGTGGACCAGTAAGGATCGTCGCCTTGACCGCCCACAGGCTGAACTTGCGGAAATGATCGAACGCCTCTCGGTTGGCGTCGGAGACGATGAAGCGGGCATCGCCTTCGCTTTGCGGCCAGTCGAGCGGAAGCGCGATCTGGTCCGGGCCCTGCTTCACTGCTGGGTCTTTGGCGTTTGACCGCCGGGCGGAGCCGGCGGCTGCTGTGCTGCCGGCGTGGGCTGCGGCTGAACCGGTGGCGGCGGCAGAGAGGGTGGTTTCTCCGAATCGGAGTGGATCTTGATGACCGAGCCCTGCGCGAGATCCACAACCCATCCGCGAGCGTTAAGCGCGGCGGCAAGCTGCGCGATCCCGCCCTTGTAGGACACGAGGATATAGCTCGTGCCGCCGGGATTGATCTGTTGCGGAGCCGCCGAGTTGATACCCGCAATCGAGCGCAGGTGGGCCATTGCGAAATTGTAGAAATTCACGTTCTTGCCGCTGACCTGGATCTGGAACGAGTTGAACTCGCTCACCGGTGCAACCGGCTTCTCCTCCGCCAGCTGCGGAAGCACTGGCGGTGGTGGCAAGTTGAGCGACGAATCGCGGGTGAGCCGTCCGGCGGCGAGCGCCTGGGCGTAGATCTGGTCGATTCGCTGCGTACCCTGAGCCATCATGGCCGGGATCGCTTCGCTGTTCGGCGCGGTTAGCGTGAAGCCGCCGACGATCTCATTGTCGGGGCCGTGCCGGGCGATGAATCGCGCCCGCGCCGGACCGCCGGGATAGAGCCGCTGGAGCTGAATCTCTGCGACGAGGATGTCGTTCGCACCGTACATGTCGAGCAGGTTGCGCCACCAACCACGGCCGGGACGTGAAGCCTGTGAGGCATTGATCAGCAGCGGATCGGCGCCCATTCCGCTGACCCGAACATAATCGATCGGGCTTTGTGAGGTGCGGAATTGCGCCCAGGCGCGCTGCCACGCATTGCGCAGCTCAACACTCGTGGCGGTGCCTGCAGAGACCGTGACTGGGATCAGCAGCATCGGCACCGAGCGCTGGATTTGTCCGCCGTCCGCAAGTCCGAGGAACTGGGCCGCCCGCGCTCGGTCGAACAGCACGCCTAGATCCGCGATGTAGCGATTGGGACCAATCTCCTCGCGTTCGACGTTGATCGAACTGACGATCTGGTCGAGCGTTCCGTCGGGCAGGTTCGGGGCCTCGTTGATCGGCGCGTTGTGCATCTTCGCCCACAAAGCCTTGAAGCCCTGCCGCTGCGCAATCCGCCATCCTGAGTAGCGCGCAGTCTGCCCGTCCGGGCCGCCGACGTCGACGTGGATGCCGCCGATCTCGAGCGTGTTTGAACTGTCGAGCGGAAGGATGCCTCGGTCCCCGGTCTCCAGCTGCGCGTATATCACGCCGGAAATCCCCAGAGCGGCGGCGATCAGCATTGAGACGAGAATGGGACGGCGAAGCATTCGCGGCGTCTTTTGGCGACAACGGCGTGGAAATCCAAGCGGCTTGTCTCTAGTGCCTCGCCGCGATGAGCCAAAAGCCGCTAACCTACGCCGACGCCGGCGTGTCGATCGATGCAGGGAACGCCCTGGTCAAAGCCATCGGTCCGCTCGCCCGCTCGACGGCGCGGCCTGGAGCAGAAGCCGAACTCGGCGGGTTCGGCGGGTTCTTCGATCTAAAAGCGGCCGGCTATTCCGATCCGCTGCTGGTTGCGGCCAATGACGGCGTTGGCACCAAGCTCAAGCTCGCGATCGAAACCGGCCAGCACGACGGAGTCGGAATCGATCTCGTCGCCATGTGCGCCAACGATCTCGTCGTTCAGGGCGCCGAGCCTTTGTTCTTCCTGGACTATTACGCAACCGGAAAGCTCGACAACGAGGTCGCCGCGGCGGTCGTCGCGTCGATTGCGGAGGGGTGTCGCCGCGCGGGCTGCGCATTGATTGGCGGCGAAACGGCCGAGATGCCCGGCATGTACATGGCTGGCGACTATGACCTCGCCGGCTTCTGCGTTGGCGCAGTCGAGCGCGACAAGGTGCTGACCGGCTCGAATATTGCGCCAGGCGACCTGATCCTGGGCCTCGCCAGCTCGGGGGTACACAGCAACGGTTTTTCCCTGGTCCGGCGGATCATCGAGCAGGAGCGGTGGGACCAGCGACAGAATTTTCCAGACCTGGGATCAACGCTCGGCGAAGCGTTGCTGGAGCCGACGAAGATCTATGTACGGGCATTGCTTCCGCTTGTTCAGCAACGCCGAATCAAAGGTCTTGCCCACATCACCGGCGGCGGACTTCTCGAGAATATTCCGCGAGTTCTGCCGGACAATTGCCATGCCATCATCGAAGCCGACAGCTGGCCCTTCCCCACAATCTTCTCCCTTCTCCAGGAGGGCGGATCCATTGCTCCGGAGGAACTGGCGCGAACCTTCAATTGCGGAATCGGCATGGCCGTGATCGTCTCTCCTGACGAAGCGAAGGCTGTCGCGACCGCGCTTGAAGGCGCTGGCGAGGCAGTGTTCGAAATCGGCAGAGTCGAAGAAGGACGCCGCGGCTGCACCGTGAACGGCAAAGCCGGTTCATGGAACTCCACTGAGGACTGGTCCGCGACACACAATGCGTGATCCGAAGCGCGTTGGCATTCTGATTTCAGGGCGCGGCAGCAACATGCGCGCGCTCGTGGAGCAAGCCAGCACCTACGAAGTCGCGCTGATTGCCTCGAACAAGCCCGAAGCCGCCGGTCTGGAATGGGCGCGAGCGCGCGGGCTGCCAATCTGGGCGCTCGAGAGCAAAGGTGTTGGCAAGGAGGACTTTGACCGCAAGATGAGCGCGGCACTCGATGAGCATGGCGTCGGAACCATCGCCCTGGCTGGGTTCATGCGTATCCTGTCCCCTTGGTTCGTCGACGAATGGCGCGGGCGGATCCTCAACATCCACCCTTCCCTGCTTCCGAAATATCGCGGGCTCGATACACATGCGCGCGCCCTCGAAGCCGGCGACACGATCAGCGGCTGTTCAGTCCACATCGTGACCGAGGAACTCGATGCCGGCGAGCTGCTCGGCCAGGCGGAAGTCCAAATCGAACTGGGAGACACGCCAACGGCGCTCGAGCGGCGGGTGCTAGAAGCCGAACATCAGCTATATCCGAAGGTCCTAAGCGAGTTCGTGAAGCGATGAGCGATCCCCTTCAGAAGGTGCGTGGCGCCGCATTGGAGCTTCCCGAGACCGAGGAAAAGTTGTCGCACGGTCAGCCGACCTTTTTCGTAGCCGGCAAACAGTTCGCCCAGTTCCGCGACAACCATCACGGTGACGGTCGCACCGTCGTTTGCGTGAAGACCAGCGGCCTCGATGAGCAGGCGATGCTCCTCGAATCGGACCCAGATACCTACTCGAAACCCGCCTACCTTTGGCCGTCAGGCTGGATCTCGATCAATCTCTCCGGCGCATCCGTCGACTGGGACCATGTCGCCGACCGCATTGCAGCGAGCTGGGAGCTTGCGGCGCCGCGCCGGCTGTTGGAAGCTGGCGGGCGATGACCGAATCCCCCGAAGCACGCGCCCGCCGCCGTTTGATCAACCTCGGGGAGTTGATCGCGCTGGCCGCGCTGATCGTGTCAGCCCTCGGTGTATGGATCGCCTGGAAGAACAGCAGTGAGGAAAAGCCGACGCGCGTAGTCGAGGAGCGCTCTGCGGTGCCGCTGGCACTTCGCGGCACCGTGGACAGCGATGGCCGAAAGCTGACCATCATGCCCGCGGATCCGTCTCATGCGCTCCAATCGCTGAAGGTCACGATCAAAGGCGCTTCGCCGATCGATGTCGGCAGCGACGGCCGCCTTTCGGCAAGCGATGTCGAGTCCGCGCTCAAGGGCCGTGAGAAGGAGGCGAAGGATATCGCGCACAGCGCGCCCGTCCGCATTGACGCGCGCTACGTCGAAGCCGGCGCCGACCGCCGAGGCGGCGGGGCTTACGTGCTCCGCTACAAGTGGGAGGGCGGCGGCCTGTTCGGCGGCCGGTCGCTCCGTCTCGTTGGGCTCAGCCGCTAGGGCTTAACCCACGATTTCTTCCGGCATGAAGAAGAAGTCGATCTCGATCCTCGCATTTTCGTCGCTGTCCGACCCATGGACCGAGTTAGCCTCGATCGATTCCGCATAGGTTTTGCGGATCGTGCCCTCGTCTGCCTGGGCTGGGTTCGTCGCGCCCATCACCTCGCGGTTGCGCAGCACGGCGTTCTCGCCCTCCAGCACTTGAACGACGACAGGACCGGACGTCATGAAGGTGCAGAGATCATTGAAGAACGGCCGTTCCTTGTGGACGGCATAAAAGCCCTCCGCCTGGTCACGGGTCATGCGAATACGCCGGGACGCAATCACGCGCAGGCCGGCGTCCTCCAGCATCTTGGTGATTGCGCCGGTGAGATTGCGGCGGGTGGCGTCGGGCTTGATGATCGAAAAGGTGCGCGTCACGGCCATGACCGGGCGGTCTCCTGCTATTGGCTGGAATGGAATTTGGTGCGCGCCTAGCGGGGGCGAGCGATGCGGGCAACCCTCAGCCCTTCTTCACCCATTTACCGGCTTCCTGTGCCCAGTAGCGCCGCTCGATTCCCTCGCGACCGGCGAGCAGCTTCCAGGCGAGCCGTGCGCCGTCGAGCGTGATGTTGTCGAACAGATAGAAACTGCGGTCGTAGGTCAGCGCCGCCTCGCGCCAGGTGCCGTCGGCGATCAGCATATTCCGCGCCTGGTTCGGCGCGTCGGGACTGGTCGAGAGAAGGATCGGCTGACGGACGTCGTCCGCGCCACCCGCCAGACCATGGGGCAGGAAGCAAGTCGGACCTTGATCCCAGAGAATCCGGTCGAGCCTGGCGAGAAAACCTTCGTCCTCGGCGATTATCAGCAGCCGGCCATCGCTTTCGAGCACCTTATCGGCAATGCTCGCGATCACCTGTTCGGGCGGCGTTCCCGCAAGCTGATAGAAATCGACCTGCACCGCAGCGTCAGCTCAGCGCTCCAGCACGTCGGCAACATATTGGTCGAGCAGGCGCACCCCGAACCCCGTCGCGCCCTTGTCGTAGGTCACGCTTGCCTTGTCGGCCCAGGCTTTGCCGGCCATGTCCACGTGTGCCCATTTGACGCCATTGTCGACGAATCGCTGGATGAACTGAGCCGCAGTGATCGAACCGCCCTCGCGCGGGCCGACATTCTTCATGTCGGCGATCGGAGAATCAATCAGGCGATCGAACGGCTCACCGAGCGGCATCCGCCAAACCTTATCGCCCGACTCCTCGGCGGCCGCCTGAAGCTTACCGGCGAGCTCATCATTATTCGAGAACAGGCCTGCCCATTCGTGGCCGAGGCTGATCAAAATCGCGCCCGTCAGCGTGGCAAGGTCGATGATCGTGGACGGCTTGAACGTGCGCTGGACGTAGGTGACCGCGTCGGCGAGCACCAGGCGCCCTTCGGCGTCGGTATTGATCACCTCAACTGTCTGGCCCGACATGGTCGTCACTACGTCACCTGGACGCTGCGCAGCACCAGACGGCATGTTCTCGACCAGCCCGCAGACGCCGACGACGTTGGCCTTTGCCTTGCGCAGAGCCAGGGCCTTAAGCGCGCCGACGACGGCACCCGCGCCACCCATGTCCCACTTCATCGCTTCCATGCCGGCAGCGGGCTTGATCGAGATTCCGCCCGTGTCAAAGGTCACACCCTTGCCGACGAAGGCGACCGGCTGGCCGCCCTTGCCGCCGCCGTTCCATTTGAGAATGAGCAGCCGTGCCTCGCGGACTGACCCCTGGGCGACGCCGAGTAGCGCGCCCATGCCCAGCTTTTCCATCGCTGCGCGGTCGAGGACCTCGACCTCCAGGCCGGCGCCCTTGATCGAGGCACGGACGCGCTCGACGAAGCTTTCGGGGTAAATGATGTTGGCCGGCTCGGTGACGAGCTCGCGGGTCAGAGATACGCCCTCGACGACCGGGGCCCAGCGTTGTTCGTAACGCTTGGCGGCGCCGGCATCGCCGCCGACGACAACGATCTCCTCAAGCGTTGGCTTTTGATTGTCCTTGAGCTTGGTTCTGTACCGATCGTAGCGCCACGAGCGGAGCGCGGCTGCCAGCCCGACGCGCGCTGCTGCGTCGGCGTCATAGCCGAGACCGCTCAGGTCGATGACCGCCCTTTTTTCACCAGAGGTCTGAAGGCGCGCGGCCGCGGTTCCTCCGACCTTATCGGATGCTTCTCGCGGCGCGGAGCCGGGTCCCGTTCCGACCACAAGCAGCCGCCGCACGCTGCCGTTGTCGTCGATGAACTGCTCGGATGCGCTGGACGCTTCACCCTCGAACCGCTGGCGCTCGAGGGCTGCTGACACTGCCTTTTGAGCGGTCCCAAGGGCGCCGAGCGCCGAGCGGTCTTTGCCAGCGACCGGCAGCACGAGCGCATAGTCTCCCGTGGGCCGTTTGTCGGCGAAACGAATCTGCATCTCAAGGCAATCCTGCAAAGGCGAACGTTCCCCCGCCCTTTAGGGCGCAAGTTAAACCTTGGCAAAGTCGCCGCAGGAGCGATTGTCGCCGCGCTCCTGAGGTGCGATAGGCACGGCCCTTGGGAAGGTTCAAGCGAGGCGGGCGGACGGCGTTGCGGACGAAATTTGTCTGGTGGACGGCGCTGCCCCTGCCCCTGCTCCTGCCGCTCCCGGCGGCAGCGGCGGCACAAACTGCCGCGCCCGCACGCGCCCCTGCTCCGGTCACGGACGAAAATCAGATCGTCACCTTCAGCGCGGACACCGTAACCTACGACAGCGATGCCGACGTGGTGACTGCGAGCGGCGAAGTGCGAATGAACCGCGAGGGAAATTTCCTTGCCGCGGATCAGGTCATTTGGGATCGGAAATCGGGTCAAGTCTACGCCAAAGGCCATGTCGTCGCTGTCACGCCCGAAGGCGACAAGCTGATCGGCGAGAACGTCCAGCTAACCGATGACCTGCGCGACGGTACTGTCGACAATCTCCTGGCCGTGCTCGAGAGCGGCGGGCGTATCGCCGCGCAACACGGAGCGCGGGTGAACGGTGTTTCGACCTTTACCAACGCAATCTACACGCCCTGCCCAGTCACAACCGACAGCGGATGCCCGAAAACACCGAGCTGGGAAATCACCGCGGCGCGGGTGATCGACGATCCAAAGAGCTCGCGCGTCCGCTTCGAGGGCGGCCATCTGCGGCTGTTCGGGATCGGCCTGCCGTTGCTGCCGGTCATCAGCATCGCGCGGGGTAATGAAGGAGCGAGCGGCTGGCTCGTGCCCGACATCGCCATCTCGAGCCGCAACGGCTTCGAGCTGGCTGTTCCATATCATTTGCAGATCGGGCCCAATCGCGACGCCACGATCACCCCACACCTCTACACGAGCGTGCTGCCGGCTATCGAGGTGAAATATCGCGAGCTCAACAGCCTCGGCGCGTTTCAGGCCAGCGGATTTCTGACGTACGGGCGCGTCGACAGCACGACAACGACGAACGCTACCGGACCACGTCAACTGAGAGGTTATTTCGACGCGAACGGCAAATGGCAGCTCAACCCGGAATGGTCGATTACGACCTCGTTGCGCGTCGCAACCGACAAGACCGTAACTCGCCGCTACGACATCACCAACGATGACCGGCTGCGCAGCGTCGTCAACGTCGAGCGGATCACACCGGACAGTTATATCTCGATCGCCGGGTGGGGCTTTCAGGGACTCCGCGTCGAAGACGAGCAAAAGCAGATTCCTATTGCGCTCCCGGCGATCGATGCGCGCTTCCGCTTCGACGATATCGCCGGAGGGCATGCCGAGATCCAGGCCAACAGCCTCGACATCCTGCGGGTCGACGGCCAGGACACGCAACGCACCTTTGCCAGCGCCGAGTGGGATTTGCGGCGGCTCACGCCCTGGGGGCAGTCAATCACTCTCACCGCCTTCGGACGGGGTGACCTTTATCACACGGACGATGCAGAGGACACGACAGTCGCCATCTACCGCGGCACCAACGGATGGCATGCGCGCGCAATCGGTGCACTCGCAGCCGACATCCAATGGCCTTTCATCGGCCCGTTCTTCGGCGGCGTTCAGCGACTCGTCCCGCGCGTCCAGTTCGTCCTGACGCCGCCGACATCCAACATCGACATTCCCAACGAAGACTCGCGCTCGGTCGACCTGGAAGACAGCAACCTGTTCGCGCTCAATCGCTTCCCGGGCTACGATCGTTGGGAGGACGCCTCGCGCGTCACTTATGGTCTCGACTGGTCGCTGGAACGCAAGAACCTGTCGATCGAAAGCACGGTCGGTCAGAGCTACCGCTTCGGTCGGCTGAGGAGCATTTTCCCTGAAGGCACAGGACTTACGGACAGAGTCTCAGATATCGTTGGAAGAACGCACGTCCGCTATGGCCGCTTCATCGACATCACCCACCGTTATAGGCTCGACAAAGACAATTTCGCGATCCGGCGCAATGAAGTGGATCTGACTGTTGGCACGACCCAGACCTACGCGCAAATCGGCTATTTGCGTCTCAACCGGAATATTGATCCGACGATCGAGGATCTTCGCGACAAGGAGGAGCTGCGCGTCGCCTCCCGAATTCTGTTCCATCGCTATTGGTCGGTGTTCGGAGCGACGGTGATCGATCTCACGGACAAGAGCGAGGATCCGCTCTCGCTCGCGGACGGATGGGAGCCAGTTCGTAGCCGTCTTGGCATTCAATATGAGGACGATTGCCTCACGCTTGGCGTGACGTGGCGGCGCGACTATGAACGAATCGGGACCTTCCGAAAGGGCAGCACCTTCGCCATCCACTTGGCTTTCAAGGGCGTGAGCCGCTAAGCCTGCGTTCAGCGGGCCTCGGCAAGGGTAATTATCGGGAACTTAGGGAAAATCTCATCGTGGCATCAGCTTTTCGAGTGAACAGGACGCGGGTGATGATCGCCGGCGCCGCAGGGGCCCTTGGTCTGGCGAGCGGTGCCTTGGCGCAGGAGACAGGTCAGCCTGCGGATCAGCCGCAGCCGCAGGTCAACACCACACAATCGCTGAAGCTGCCGCAAAACCCGCAGGTGTTCGGCAATGCGATGCCGTCGGTCATCAAGGCGACTGCGATCGTAAACGGCGATGTGATCACACAGACCGATATCGACCAGCGGCTCGCGCTTCTTGCGATCGCGAACGGTGGCCAGATTCCTCCCGACGAAATTCAGCGGCTTCGCGAACAAGTGCTGCGCAACCTCATTGACGAAACTCTCCAAATCCAGGCTGCGAAAACCGAGAAGATCGACGTCAAGCCATCGGACATCGACAAGACTGTCCAACGCGTCGCCGCGGGCGTTAAGAAGACGCCCGACCAGCTTGCCGCGATGCTCGATGCGAGCGGGTCGAACATCAAGACGCTGCGCCGCCAGATCGAAGGTGAAATCGCCTGGCAGCGGCTGCAGCGCGCAAAGATCGAGAGCGGCGTCAGCGTCGGCGATGACGAAGTGAAGGCGGTTCTCGACAAAATGAATGCGTCCAAAGGCACGCAAGAATATCGCGTCGGCGAAATCTTCTTATCCGCGACCCCGGCAACCGACGCGCAAATCCTCGAGAATGCGAACAAAATTCTGACCCAGCTGCGCGGCGGTGCGTCATTCGCGGGTTACGCACGGCAATATTCGGAAGCCTCGACCGCAGCGGTCGGCGGCGACCTCGGCTGGGTGCGGCCCGAACAGCTGCCGCCGCAACTCGCGGATGCGCTGCGTCAGATGCCAGACGGTGCGATCAGTAATCCGATTCAGGTTCCCGGCGGCTATTCGATCATAGCCGTCCAGGAGACCCGCAAGATCCTGACGGCGGATCCGCGTGATGCGGTTCTGAGCCTGAAACAAGTCTCCATTGCCTTCCCGAAAGGCACGAAGCGAGAGGCGGCCGAACCGATTGTCGGGCGGTTTGCCGAAGCAGCAAAGAACCTCGGCGGCTGTGGCGGGGCCGACAAGCTTGCGACCGATTTCCACGGCGAGATCGTCAGCAGCGACCAAGTGAAGATGCGCGATCTGCCGCCAGCGTTGCAGCGGCTGATGGTTCCGATGCAAGTCGGTCAGGCGACGCAACCGTTCGGCTCGCTCGACGAAGGTGTTCGAGTTCTGGTGATTTGCGGCCGCGACGAAGCCAAGCAGTCGGCGCCGAGCTACGACGATATCTACCAGCAGCTTAATGACGAACGGGTCAATTCTCGCTCCAGGCGG
>Ga0070659_100003005_pt1 | contig 12009 bp, 16 predicted proteins | sample KBSC23metaG_FD_64666 | JGI IMG/M metagenome (GOLD analysis project Ga0070659, IMG submission 64666) | Corn rhizosphere microbial communities from Kellogg Biological Station, Michigan, USA - KBS C2-3 metaG | ecosystem: Host-associated > Plants > Roots > Rhizosphere > Soil ...
CCGCGCGGTCGAGCTGCCGGCGGAGCACCCAGCGCGGCGCCTCCTCGATGGGCTCGCCCTCCTCGGTGTAGACGTCGCAGAACACGAGCGCGGTCTTGGGCAGCCAGGGCAGGACGCGCCAGGTGGTCAGGTCGGGCACGAGCTTCATGTCCCCGTAGCCCCGCTCCCACGAGGTGAGCTTGAAGCCCGGCAAGGGCTCCATCTCCATGTCCACCGTGAAGAGGTAGATGCAGGCGTGCACGCCCTCGTGCAGGACGTGATCGAGGAAGTAGCGCCCGACCACCCGCTTGCCCATGAGCCGACCGAGGCCGTCGGCGAACACCGTGAGCACGGTGTCGACGTCGCCCTTCCGGATCAGGGCCTCGAGGCCCTTGGCGTCCATCGCCCGCTCTTCAGGCACGGGGGTCTCTCCGGGTGACGACGGGCGACGAGTGGAGGAGGCGGCGCAAAGCGCGGCAATCTTACCCGCCCGGGGTCGCCTCTGGCAATGCCTCGCGCGAGAGACGCCCGGGGTCAGGTCTTACATTCCTACATTTCCCGGCTGGCCGCACGGACCTCCGGCGGACGAATGTCGGAATGTAAGACCTGACCCCGGCCTAGCTGATCGGGACGGGGGGGATCAGGAGGATCAGCAGGATCAGGCAGAACACGCCCAGGGCGTAGCGGCGCGGCGACAGCGGCGTCAGGTCGTCGAGCGGCGGCGGATGGTGAAAGCCCATCAGCAGCAGGATGACGCCCGCGAACACGATCCAGTTGGCGGAGCGGAACACCGCCCCCAGCAGCATCAGCCCCACGAAGGTGGCGATCGAGACCTGCCGGTGCCAGGGGCCGAAGAGGGCGTAGGCGATCCGCCCGCCGTCGAGCTGGCCCACCGGGAAGAGGTTGAGCGCGGTCACGAAGAGGCCGACCCACCCCGCCAGGGCCACCGGGTGCACGAACACGTCCATGCCGCTCGGGATCGAGCCGAATACCATCCAGGTCAGGGCCCGCATGAGCAGGGAGTCGCCGAAGGTGAGTCCCGCGCCCTGGGGCAGCACCATCCCGATTCGGGACCAGGAGAGCCCCAGCAGCAGCGCGGGCACCGCCACCACCAGGCCCGCCAGGGGGCCCGCCACCGCTATATCGAACAGCGAGTTGCGGTCGCGCGCGGGCGATCGCATGCGGATCACCGCCCCCATGGTCCCGAAGAGGAAGATCGGGGGCGGAGCCGGGATGAAGAACGGCAGGCTCACCGAGGCTCCGTAGTAGCGCGCGGTGAAGTAGTGGCCGAACTCGTGGGTGCCGAGGATCGCCAGCAGGGTCGCCGCGAAGGGCAGGCCCGCGAGCAGGCGCGTCGGCTGCAGGAGCGGGTTGAAGGTCACGAAGGGGAAGGAGCCCGTGACCAGGCAGCCCGCGGCCAGGGTGGAGAGCACCGTCAGCACGAACAGCACCAGATTGAGGCCGGAGCGGCCGCGCTCGCCGACCTCGGCGAGCGGCACCGCGCGGATCCAGGCCAGGTCGCCCTGCCGGCCGAGGAACGGGGTATAGCCGAACGGCTTGAAGCGCGCCTCGATCAGGGCGAGGGCGCGCGCGGGCTCGACGAGCAGCGTGCCGCCCCATCCGTAGCTGGCCCCGCGAGCCTCCTGCCGCTCCACGCGGAAAACGTCCTCCACGTTGCGGCGCAGCAGGTCCTCGACCACGCCGATCCGATCGAGCGCGGCTCCGTTGATGCCGACGACGTCGTCACGCTCGGTCTGGAACGGCCAGAGACGCATGGCTGCAGGTTACCACACGGCCAGGAGCGCGACCGCCCGCCCGCACGCCTCGAGGCCACCCTCGCGAAAGATCACCCCCAGCACCGCCTCGAGCGCGGTGGCCAGCACCGAGTCCTTGTCGCGCCCGCCCATCTGCTCCTCCCCGCGCCCGAGGCGCAGATGCGCGCCGAGACCCACCCCGCGCGCCCAGCGCGCGAGGCTCTCGCCCGACACCAGGGCGGCGCGCCGCGGGGTCAGCACGCCCACCGGCTCGTCGGGCGCGATCGCGAGGAGCCGCTCGGCCACCACCAGCGAGAGCGCGGCGTCGCCCAGGAGGGCGAGCCGCTCGTTGTCGAGATTGCCCGGGTTCTCGTGGGCGAACGAGCGGTGGGTGAGCGCTTCCCGGAGGAGCAGGGGGTCCTGGAAGGGGTGGCCGAGCCGGGCGCCCAGCGCCTCCCGCGGGTCGACCGCGGGCGTCAACTAGGGACGATACTTCCGGAGGACGAGGGTGGCGTTGGTGCCCCCGAAGCCGAACGCGTTGCTGAGCGCGATCTCCACGTCCTGCTTGCGGGCCTGGTTGGGGACGTAGTCCAGGTCGCAGTCCGGGTCCGGCGTCTCGTAGTTGATGGTGGGCGGCAGGATCCCGTGGTGGATCGCGAACGCGGTGGCGATGGCCTCGATGCCGCCCGCGGCGCCCAGCAGGTGCCCGGTCATCGACTTGGTGGACGACACCGCGAGCTTGCGCGCGTGGTCGCCGAACACCCGCTTGATGGCCATGGTCTCCGACTTGTCGTTGTAGAGGGTCGAGGTGCCGTGGGCGTTGATGTAGCCCACCGAGGTGGGCTCGACGCCCGCGTCGCGCAGGGCCAGGCTCATCGCCCGCGACGCGCCGTCCGCCTCCGGATCCGGCGCGGTCATGTGGTGGGCGTCGCCGGTCATCCCGTAGCCCACCACCTCCGCGTAGATGCGCGCGTCGCGGGCCAGCGCGTGGTCGAGCGACTCCAGCACCAGGAGCCCGCCCCCCTCGCCGCACACGAAGCCGTCGCGGGTGGCGTCGAAGGGGCGGCTCGCGCGGCCCGGATCATCGTTTCGGGTAGACATCGCCTTCATCTGGCAGAAGCCGGCGAAGGTGAGCGGCAGGATGATCGCCTCCGACCCGCCCGCGATCATGACGTCGGCGTCGTTGCGCTGGATGATTCTCATCGCGTCGCCGATGGCGTGGTTGCCGGTCGCGCACGCGGTGACCACCGACGAGTTGGGCCCCCGGGCCCCGAATCGCATCGAGATCAGGCCCGAGGCCATGTTGATGATGAGCATCGGGATGAAGAACGGCGAGACCCGGTCCGGGCCCTTCTCGAGCAAGACCTTGTGGGTCTCGAGGAGGGTGGTGATCCCCCCGATGCCCGAGCCGACCAGCACCCCGAAGCGGGTGCGGTCCACTCGCTCCACGTTCAGCCCCGCGTCCTCCACCGCCATCGCCGCGCAGGCGATCGCGTACTTGAGGAACGGGTCGAGCTTGCGGTCGTCCTTCTTGTCGATGTAGCGGAGCGGGTCGAACCCCTTCAGCTCCCCCGCGATCCGGGTGGGCAAGGGCGAAGCGTCGAAGCGCGTGACGGGCCCGATCCCGGACTTCCCCTGGATCAGCGCGGCCCAGAACTCCTCGGCCGTGTTGCCCACCGGAGTGACCGCGCCCACCCCGGTGACGACGACGCGTCGCATCTCCGCCATGCTCACCCGCTCCGCTCTCAGGAGTTCTCTTTGATGTAGCTGATGGCATCCCCCACGGTGGCGATCTTCTCCGCATCCTCGTCGGGGATCTCCAGGTCGAACTCCTCCTCGAACGCCATGACCAGCTCGACGGTGTCGAGGGAATCGGCGCCCAGGTCCTCGATGAACTTGGCCGCGGGCAGCACCTCGTCCTCCTCCACCCCGAGCTGCTCCACGATGATCTCTTTCACGCGCTCCTCAACCGGCTTCGCCATGCCCTCCCTCCTGACTGCGGGTGATTCTGGATTCGTCAGACGTACAGTCCGCCGTTGACGTGGATCGTCTGGCCCGTGACGTAGCTCGCCCCGTCGCCGGCCAGGAACCGCACCACCTCCGCCACCTCGCGCCCCTGCCCGATACGCTTGAGCGGAACCTGCTGGAGCATCGCCTCGCGCGCCTCCGCCGGGATCGCGGCCGCCATGTCGGTCTCGATCAGCCCGGGAGCCACCGCGTTCACCAGGATGTTCCAGTGCGCCAGCTCGCGCCCCGAGGCCTTGGTGAGCCCGATCACCCCCGCCTTGGCTGCCGAGTAGTTCACCTGCCCCGGGTTGCCCATGGCCCCCGCGGCGGACGCGATGTTGATGATGCGCCCGCTCTTCTGCCTCATCATCACCTTGCCGACCGCGCGGGTCATCAGGAACACCCCGCGCAGGTTCGTGTCGAGGACCTGGTCCCAGTCGTCGTCCTTCATCCGGACCAGGAGCTGGTCCCGCGTGATGCCCGCGTTGTTCACCAGCACGTCGATGCGCCCGAAGCGCTCGCGGGTCACCTCGACCAGGCGGTCCGCGTCCTCGCGCTTGGTCGCGTCGGCGGGCACGCCCAGCGCGGGCGCGCCCAGTGATTCCAGCTCTTTGACCGCCGCGTCCAGACGCGCTGCGTCGCGGCCAGAGACTACCACGGAGGCGCCGTCCTCTGCCAGCAACCGGGCGATCGCGAGCCCGATCCCGCGGTTGCCGCCGGTGACGATCGCGACCCTCCCGGCCAGCGTCTTGGCCTCGGTCACGCCGGCCCTCCGGCCAGGGCCGCCACCGCCTTCTCGAGCGACGCCGGATCCTCCACCGAGTGGGCCCGGGCCCCGTCGAGCGTCCGCTTCAGCAGGCCCGCCAGCACCCGGCCCGGCCCCACCTCGAGGAAGGCGCCCGCGCCCTCGCGCTGCAGCCGCTCCGCGCACTCGGTCCACCGCACCGGGCTCGCCACCTGCTGGACCAGGAACGGCTTCACCTCGTCCGCGGAGGTGGTCACGCCCGCGTCGACGTTGCGCACGATGCGGATGCGCGGCGCCGACACCGCGACGCGGTCCAGCTCGGCGGCGAGGCGGTCCGCGGCCGGCTTCATCAGCGCGCAGTGGAAGGGTGCGCTCACCGGGAGCATCACGCTCTTGCGGGCTCCGCGCGCGGCCGCGCCGGCCACCGCGCGCTCCACCGCGGCGCGGTGCCCCGCGATCACGATCTGCCCCGGGGAGTTGATGTTGGCCACCCCGACCACCTCGCCCCGGGCGGCCTCCGCGCACACCTGCTCGGCGACCGCGAGGTCGAGGCCCATCAGGGCCGCCATGGCTCCGGTGCCCACCGGCACCGCCTCCTGCATGAACTCGCCGCGGCGCCGCACGAGCCGCACCGCCTCCGCGAAGGACAGCGCGCCGCCCACCACCAGCGCCGAGTACTCGCCCAGGCTGTGGCCGGCGGCCAGCTCCGGCGTCACCCCGCGCTCCGCGAGCGCGGCCGCCGCGGCCACGCTGGCGGTCAGCACCGCGGGCTGGGTGTTCGCGGTGAGGGCCAGCTCCTCGGCCGGCCCCTCGAAGCAGAGCCGCGAGAGGGGGAAGGCGAGCGCGTCTTCGGCCTCGGCCCACACCGCGGCCGCGGCCGGCGAGGCCTCGGCCAGCGCCCGGCCCATTCCCACCTCCTGGGAGCCCTGGCCCGGGAACAGGAACGCGATCGCGCCGGCTACCATCGCAGCAGCGCCGCACCCCAGGTGAAGCCGCCCCCGAAGGCGGCGAGCAGGATGAGATCGCCCGGCTTCACGCGCCCGGTGGCCCACGCCTCCTCGAGCGCGACGTAGACCGACGCGGCGCCGGTGTTGCCGTAGCGCTCCACGTTCACCATCACCCGCTCCATCGGCACCTTGAGGCGCTTCACCGCCGCCTCGATGATGCGCAGGTTCGCCTGGTGGGGCACGAAGAGGTCGAGATCGGCGGCGGTGAAGCCGTTGTTCTTGAGGATGCGCTCGGCGCACTCGCCGAACATGCGGACCGCGACCTTGAAGACCTCGTTCCCCTTCATCTTGGCGTAGTGCAAGCGTTGATCGACCGTTTCATGATTGGCCGGGTGCAGGGAGCCCCCCGCGGGCTGGATCAGGAGCTCGCCGTAGCGGCCGTCCGAGTAGAGATCGGTGTCGATGATCCCGTTGCCGTCGGCGGCGGGCCGCAGCACCGCCGCGCCCGCCGCGTCGGCGAGCAGGATGCAGGTGCCGCGGTCGGTGAAGTCGGTGATGCGCGAGAGGCACTCGGCGCCGATGCAGAGCACGGTGCGGTACTTGCCGGTCTGCACGTACTGGGCCCCGATCGACAGGCTGTACACCGAGCCCGAGCACGCCGCGTAGACGTCGACCGATCCCGCGTTGCGGCAGCCGAGACGATGCTGCACCAGGTTGGCGGTGGTCGGGAAGTGCATGTCCCCCGCGGTGGTGCCCACCACGATGAAGTCGATCTCCTCCGGGGTGACCTGGGCCCGCTCCATCGCCTGGTGGGCGGCCCGGATGGCGAGATCCGACGGCCCCTCCCCGTCCTCCACGATGTGGCGCTCGCGGATGCCGGTCCGCTGGACGATCCACTCGTCGGAGGTCTCCACCATCTTCTCCAGCTCCGCGTTCGTGAGGATGCGCTTGGGCGCGTAGGCTCCGATGCCGACGATGCGGGCGCGGGTCATTCGCGGCCTCCCTCCCGACCCTCGGCGAGGACGGCCTCGGCCTCGAGCGCGGTCTTGATGTGCTGGTTCACGTCGTTGCGAACCCAATCGGCCGCCACCCGCACCGCGTTCTTGATCGCCTTCACCGGCGAGGCGCCGTGGCAGATGATCGCGGCCCCGTTCATCCCGAGCAGGGGGGCGCCCCCCATCTCGGTATAGTCCACCCGGCGCTTGAGGCGCGCAAAGGCCCGCTTGGACAGGGCCGCTCCCGCCACCGACAGGATGTCGCGCGAGAGCTCCTCCCGGATCATGGCGGTGAGCATCTCGGCGAGGCTCTCCGAGACCTTCAGGCACACGTTGCCGGTGAAGCCATCGGTGACGACCACGTCGCAGCGGCCGTTGTAGATGTCGCGCCCCTCGATGTTGCCGATGAAGTTGAGAGACGAGCCGCGCAGGTCCTCGAACGCGTCCTTGGTGAGGTCGGTGCCCTTGCCCTCCTCCTCGCCCACCGAGAGGAGCCCCACCCGCGGGTTGTCCTTGCCCACGATGTGGCGGGAGTACACGTGGCCCATGACCGCGAACTGGAAGAGCTGACGCGGCTTGGGGTCGACGTTGGCCCCCGCGTCGATCAGCACCGTGTACCCCGCGAGGCTCGGCAGCGCGGCCGCGATGGCGGGCCGGTCGACGCCCGGCAGCACGCCCATCACGAACATGCTGATGGCCATGGCGGCCCCGGTGTTGCCCGCGGAGACGAGCGCGCCGCACTCGCCCTCCTTCACCAGCTCCGCGGCCACCCGCAGCGATGAGTCGCGCTTGCGGCGCAGCGCCTGGGACGGCGCCTCCGCCATGCCCACCACCTGCGTGGCGTGGCGGACCGTGACCGGCAGGTCCTGGGCGTTCAGGCGCGTGATCTCGCGCTCGATGGCGGGACGGTCGCCCACCAGGACCGACGGCAGCCCGAACTCCCGACACGCGGCCACCGCACCCTCGACCACAACGGCGGGGCCGAAATCGCCTCCCATGGCGTCGACCGCGATCTTCATGGCGCCGATCTTATGGCACGGATCGGTCTAGCCGGAAAGAACTATTCCCCCTCGACCGAGATGACTTCGCGGCCCTTGTAGAAGCCGCAGTGGGGGCAGATGCGGTGAGGCGGCTTGACCTCGCGGCACTGCGGGCAGAGCGAGCGGGTCGGGGCGACCATCTTGTAGTGCGTGCGGCGCTTGCGGCCGCGGGTCTTGGAATGGCGTCGCTTGGGAAGAGGCATCGGGTCTCCTATCGGGTCCGCTCGGCCCAGCCCTTGAGGGCCGCCCAGCGCGGATCGGGCACGTGCGTCTCGCAGGCGCACGCGGTCACGTTGCGATTGCCGCCGCACACCGGGCAGAGCCCCCGGCAGCCCTCTCCGCAGAGGGGCTTCATGGGCAGCGCCAGGTTCGTCTCGGTCTCGAGCAGCGCGGTGAGATCGAGCTGCCCGTGCTGGTACACGTCGGTCTCGAGGTCGTCGGCTCCCAGCTCCCGCTCCTCCCCCCGCGTGGCCGGGGCGGGCACGAAGCGGGCGTCGACGCTCGGGTGCACGGTCACGGTGTAGGGCTCGAGGCACCGGCCGCAGTGGAGCGGCACCCGGGCCTCGATGTCGCCCCGCACGAAGACCACGTCCCCGTCCTTCTCCACCACCAGGGACAGCTCGTCGAGGGCCCAGGTCGCGTCCTCGAAGGGACGCGGGAAGTCCGCGACCCCCTCGATGCGCAGACCCTCGTCGGGGATCTCGGCAATCTGGATGAGCACTGTCAAGGACTCCTAACGTTGTGTCAATTAAGGCGTTTTAAGCGAAGCCGCGTCAGTATAGGCGCGCGAAAACCCCTTGTCAACCTAATTGCCCGTCAACACGGGCGTTGCTTGACGGTCCCGGGGGTCGCTGCTACCCTTCGATCGGGAGGCGCGAACCCATGGGCAACCTCGTGAAAACCGGTGTCTTGCTGGCGGCGCTGACGGTGCTGCTCGTGCTCATCGGCGGGGCCCTGGGCGGGCAGCACGGGATGCTGCTGGCCTTCGTCATGGCCATGGTCATGAACCTGGGCAGCTACTGGTTCTCGGACAAGATCGTCCTGTCGATGTACAGGGCCAAGCCGGTCGACGAGGCGCAGGCGCCCGGCCTCTACCGGATCGTCCGGACCCTGGCCACCCGGGCCGGCATCCCGATGCCGAAGGTCTACATCATGCCCGAGGAGACCCCCAACGCCTTCGCCACCGGCCGCAACCCGCAGCACGCGGCGGTGGCGGTCACCGAGGGCATCCTCCGGGTCATGAGCGAGGAGGAGCTGGAGGGCGTCCTGGCCCACGAGCTCTCCCACGTCCAGAACCGCGACACCCTGATCATGGCCATCGCGGCCACCCTCGCCGGCGCCATCACCTACATGGCGCACATGGCCCAGTGGGCGATGATCTTCGGCGGCGGCCGGCGCGACAACGACGAGGAAGGCAGCGGCGGCGTCCTGGGCGGCATCCTGATGATCGTGCTCGCGCCCCTGGCCGCCACCCTCATCCAGCTCGCGGTCTCGCGCTCGCGCGAGTTCCAGGCCGACGCCAGCGGAGCCAAGCTGGCCGGGCAGCCGTGGGGCCTGGCCAAGGCGCTCGAGAAGCTCGAGATGGCGTCGAAGATGGCGCCCATGCCCGCCACGCCGGCCACCGCGCATCTCTTCATCGTCAACCCGCTGAGCGGCGGCGGCTTCGCGAGCCTGTTCTCCACGCATCCGCCCATCGCGGAGCGGGTGGCGCGCCTGCGCGCCATGGCCTCGTCCCGGGCCAGGTAGCTCGATCGTCGATCCGCTCGACCGGACCGTAGCCGCCCCGGGGAGACGGGCCACCGTCTCCCCTTTTTCACGGCCATGATCGCGGCGCAGGACCTTCGCAAGGCGTACGGCCCCACGCTCGTCCTCGACGGCGTCTCCCTCGCGCTGCCGCGCGGGCAGTGCCTGGCACTGCTGGGCCCGAACGGGGCGGGCAAGACCACGCTGCTGCGCCTGCTCGCGACGCTGCAGCGCCCCACCTCGGGCGCGCTCGTCATCGACGGGGTGGACGCGGTGCGGGAGCCGGACCGGGTGCGCCCGCTGCTGGGCGTGGTGGCCCACGGCTCCTACGTCTACGAGGACCTGACCGCGCGGGAGAACCTGCGCTTCTGGGAGACCCTGCGCGGCGGCGACCCGTCCCCCGCCCGCCTGAGCGCGGCGCTCGGCCAGGTGGAGCTGGACGCGGTCGCGGGCGAGCGGGTGCGGACGTTCTCGGCCGGGATGAAGCGCCGGCTCGGCCTGGCCCGCGTGCTCCTGGCCCAGGCGCGGCTGCTGCTGCTCGACGAGCCGTTCACCGGCCTCGATCGCCGCGGCCAGAAGTGGGTGAACGAGTTCCTGCTCTCCTTCAAGGCCGGCGGCGGCACCGCGGTGGTGGCCACCCACAGCCTGGGCGGGAGCCTCGCGGTGGCGGACCGGGTCGGCATCCTGGCCCAGGGGCGGCTCGTGCTGGACCGTCCCGCCGTCGAGCTCTCGCCGGAGGCGCTGCACCGGCTCTACGAGAGCCTCACCGAGAGCGCGGAGCCCGCCCCGTGACCTACGTCCGGCGCGCGTGGATCGTGTTCCAGAAGGACCTCCTGATCGAGCGCCGCTCGAAGGAGCAGACCAACGCGCTGCTCTTCTTCTGCCTGGTGCTGCTGTTCCTCTTCCAGTTCGCCCTCGGCCCCGATCGCGACCGCCTGGCCGCCGCCCTGCCCGGGCTGCTCTGGCTCGGCTTCATCCTGGCCGGCCTCCTTGCGCTGGGGCGCAGCTTTCTCGCCGAGCGAGAGAACGACTGCTGGGAGGGGCTGCGCCTCACCCCGGGCGACAAGTCCGCCATCTATCTCGGCAAGCTGGCGGGCAACTGCGTGCTGATGGCCGCGGTGGAGCTGGTGCTGGTGGTACTCTTCGGGGTGTTCTACAACGTGGACCTCTTGACGCCGGCCGCGCCGCTGGCCCTCGTGCTGGCGCTCGGTACCCTCGGGCTCGCCTCGGTGGGCACGCTCTTCGCGGCCATGACCACGCAGGCCCGCGCGCGGGAGCTGCTCTTCCCGGTGCTGCTGCTGCCGGTGCAGGTGCCGGTGCTGCTGGCCACCGTGAGCGCAACCCAGGCCCTGCTGCTGGGCCAGCCGCTCGCCGACGTGGCCCACTGGCTCAAGCTGCTGGCCGGCGCCGACTGCGTGTACGTGACGATCGGGATCCTGACGTTCGAGTTCGTGCTCGAGGCCTGACCGGAACGATGTCCGGAGAGAGACGATGACGCGGGTGCTCGGCTGGCTGGCGGCACTGGGGCTGCTGGCGGGCGTGGCGGCGGGCTTCGGCTACGCCCCGCGCGAGGCCATCCAGGGCAACGTGCAGCGCATCATGTACCTGCACGTGCCCTCGGTGCTCACCGCCTACCTCGCCTTCGGCCTGGTCCTGCTGGGCAGCATCGCCTACCTCGCCACGCGGCGGCCGGGCTGGGACCGGCTCGCGGCCTCCGCGGCGGAGATCGGGGTGCTCTTCACCGCGATCACGATCGTGTCGGGATCGATCTGGGGCAAGCCCACGTGGGGCACGTGGTGGACGTGGGACGCGCGGCTCACCTCCACCGCGATCCTGCTGCTGGTGTACGTCGGCTACCTGATGCTGCGCGGCCTCGTCGATGATGCCGAAGCGCGCGGCCGCTATGCCGCGGTGGTGGGCATCCTGGGCGCGGTGAACATCCCGATCGTGCACTTCTCGGTGAAGTGGTGGCGGGCGCTGCATCAGCCGTCCACGATCCTGGGCCCCGGGCCCTCCCCCATCGATCCCGCCATCGGGCTCGCCCTGCTCGTGAACTGGATCGCCTTCACGCTGCTGTTCGCGTACTTCCTGGCGCGGCGGATCGAGATCGCCCGGCTCGAGGAGACCTGATGCCGGCCAACTGGAGCTACGTGCTCGCCGCCTACGGCCTCGCCGCGGTGGCGCTCTTCGGCTACTGGCGCCACCTGGCGCGGCGGGCCCGCGCGCTCTCCGCGCGGCGTGGCGCGCCCGTCTCGTACCGGACGCCGCATCGGACGCCGTCGTGAGCCGCAAGGGCAAGTTCCTCGTCGGCGGCCTCGTGATCGTGGCCGCGCTCGCGTACCTGATCTACGCCGGGGTGAGCCAGTCTGTGGTCTACTTCGTCACCCCGTCCGAGCTGGGGGCCGCGCCGGTCGCGGGCAAGTCCTACCGCCTGGGCGGCATGGTGATGCCGGGCACGCTCCAGTGGGACGCCAAGAGCCTCGACCTGCGCTTCACCCTCTCCGACGGGCAGGCCGCGGTGCCGGTGCGGCACCGCGGCACGCCGCCCGACCTCTTCGCGGAGAACCGCGGCGCGGTGGTCGAGGGCACCTGGAGCCACGACGGCTACTTCCAGGCCACCACGATCCTGGCCAAGCACTCCGAGGAGTACAAGGCTCCGCACGATGGGAGCCAGGCCGGCTACAAGGAGCTGCTCAAGACCCTGAAAGGCTCGGAGGCCAAGCCATGACTCCCGAACTGGGCTACGCTGCGACGGTCGCGGCCCTGGTCCTCGCGGTCTACGGATCCGGCGCGGCGGCC
>Ga0070659_100003012_pt1 | contig 11988 bp, 9 predicted proteins | sample KBSC23metaG_FD_64666 | JGI IMG/M metagenome (GOLD analysis project Ga0070659, IMG submission 64666) | Corn rhizosphere microbial communities from Kellogg Biological Station, Michigan, USA - KBS C2-3 metaG | ecosystem: Host-associated > Plants > Roots > Rhizosphere > Soil ...
CGCGCTAACAGAACATGGACACGGCTCAGATCCGGGTGGGATGGAAACCCGCGCCAAACGCGACGGCGATCATTACATCTTGAACGGCAGCAAATGCTGGATCGGCAATGCCTCGATCGCGGACGTCAAAGTTGTTTGGGCGAGGGATGACGACGGCCGTGTGGGTGGATTCGTCGTTGAAAAGGATGCGCCCGGATTTCGCGCGCGCGACATCGAGGGGAAGTTCAGTCTGCGCATGTCCCGAACTTCGGAGTGCTGGTTCGAAGATTGCCGAATTTCTGTGGAGAACCGCTTGGCGAACGCTCGGGGACTCAGTGCGCCGTTATCATGTCTATCGTATGCGCGCGTGGGGATCGCGTGGGGCGTCATTGGCGCGGCGATTGATTGTTACGAAACAGCGCTGGCGTACGCCAAAGCGCGCGAACAATTCGGCCGACCGATTGCTAGTTTCCAATTGGTACAACAAAAACTTGTCTGGATGGCGCAGGAAATAACCAAGGCGCAGTTACTAGCGCTCCGTCTTACTCGATTGATGGAGGCGGGCAAATCGCGTCCTGCGCAGATCTCGATGGCGAAACGCAACAATGTTTGGATGGCCCTGCAATGTGCGCGCAAAGCTCGGGACATTCTTGGCGCTGCCGGCATCACCGATCAGTATTCCCCGATTCGGCACCTTATGAATCTCGAAAGCGTGTTCACCTACGAAGGCACACATGACATTCACACCTTGATCATCGGTCGCGATATAACGGGCTTGAATGCCTTTGGCGGATGATCTGGGGAGCGCACACGCCCTCGCGTGTCGGCGATAGCTCCCTCGCCATCGCTAACTTTTTCCCGCGGAGCATTCCGGCGAGGGCGCCGAAATGTGCACGCGAGGGTGTGCGCTCCCCAGAGTTGGGGCACCAACGCTGGCGTGCCGCGGGATCTCTTCGGCTTTGCTCAGGATGACGTGGCCAAGAAATTAGTTAAGCTAAAGAATGAGTGAGTCAGTTTACATTCTCGGGGGCGGGCGCACGGATTTTAAGCGCAATCTGAAGAAGGAAGGCAAGACAATCCGGCACATCATTATAGAGGCCGGTAAGAAAGCCATCGATGATGCGAAGATCGATCCTGGCGAAATTCAGGCGGGAGCGGTTGGCAATTTCAACGCGGGCCAGTTCACGAAACAATTGCAACTCGGCGCGTTTATTCCCGAGATCGATCCGAAATTACGCGGCATTCCCACCATGCACACCGAAGCGGCGTGCGCGTCTGGCGCGCTGTCGGTGTTGTTAGGCGCAGAATGGATTATCGGCGGATTCTATGACGTCGTGCTCGTTGTCGGCGCGGAACAACAGAAAACGATGTCGGCCCTCGATGGTTCTGATGTGCTTGGCGCGGCTGCCGACTATCACAACGAAAAACCAGAGTACGGCGATTTCATGTTCCCGAAGTTGTTCGGTCGCATCGCGCAGATTTACATCGAGAAATACGGCGCTACGGAAGAGGCTCTGGCACTTGTGGCGTGGAAAAATTATGCGCACGCGAAACTGAATCCGCTCGCGCAAATGCGCGATGCAGATCTTACTCTCGATTCCGCATCACAGGTTTCGGACAAGAATCCGCACGTGGCGCCACCGCTGAAAGTGTCCGATTGCTCACAGATTACCGATGGTGCGGCGTCGGTTGTCCTCGTTTCCGGCAGGTACCTCGACAAAATCGGCCGGGACAAAAACAAAACTGTCCGGCTATTTGGCTACGGTCACACGACCGACTACCTGCCGCTCGACAAGAAGGATGCGCCAACGTTTTCGACGGCTCGCAAAGCTGCGGAGAAAGCTTTCCAAATGGCGAACCTGAAGCCGCGCGATCTTCACGGCGCCGACGTTCACGATTGTTTTTCGATCACAGAAATTGTCGCATACGAAATTCTCGGGCTCGCCGCGCCGGGTAAAGGCGTCGATCTTGTGAAGAGCGGGGCGACAACGCTACCGCAAGTGCGTCCAGAAAAATCCAAGGCGCCGTTCCAAATTCCAGTGAACGCGGGCGGCGGTCTGATCGGTGACGGTCACCCTGTCGGCGCGACCGGCGTTCGCCAGGTGTTCGAAGCCTATCAACAGCTAACCGAACAAGCCGGCGCGCGTCAGATTGAAAACGCGAAACGTTTTCTCACGTTCAACATGGGTGGAAGCCTAACGACTTCAGTCGCCATGCTCTGGGGCCGCGATTAATCGCGCAGCATAAGGCGTCTGACACAGACGCCGCTACAACAACTGACCAAATATTGTAGGGCGTTTCCGTGAAATGCCATTGGGTTCCGCACAGTTTTGAAATCCAAAAATGTGGGGGCGTGCGTTTTCTGAATGTGGTCGCCCTCCAAATCGAAGAACTGCCGCCAATCATCAGAGAGGACGTGGAAGATTTCCTGGAAACGCATCCACGCAGTCCGGCCGCACAACTCCGTCCTAAATTAGGAGTGGTTGGCAGCGTCTGGCTTGCCTATATCGGGCCTAAACTGCAACCAGGCACCAACGGCTTGGGGCCTACACCGCGTGAGGCCTTGGAGGATTTTAATCTGCGCTTCATGGAACCGCTCATTTCACGAAACGGTTCACAGCGAGAATAGCCCGCGAAGCTGGCGATTCAGATGAAGGTTCCATTCACACTTGGAGAAATTGGCCACTTTGGCTTGGCTGTCCGCGATCCGAAGAAGAGCGCGAAATGGTTCGAGCGGACTTTGGGTTTGCGGAAGGAATTCGAATTCGACAGCGGCGTGGCGGTTGGAAACGAGTACGTCACGATCGCGTTGTTTAAAGGAAAGCCGTCGCCGGAAACGATTGATCACATGTCATTTCATCTACCGGATATGGCGACGCTGCGAAAGGCGCTCGCTCATTTGAAGGAGCTCGACGTCGATATTGAAGATCCGGGTGACGAAATTGGTCCGGAAGCCCCGGGTTCGAAACATATGGGCCTGTGGTTTCATGACCCGGACGGCTACCGGTGGGAGCTAAGCGTCCAAGGCGGAAAGTAATTACTCAAGAAAGGACGGCTTCCAACCGTCATTGATTTTCCCGGACGGTTGGAAACCGTCCTTCCTTGAACAGTCATCGCGCATAGCTCAGCTTGCGCGAACGCGAGCTGCTATGAAAACCTCCACGATCACCATTTCCGAGAGTAACGCGTTTGTAACGACTTTCGATTTACCGCCGGTGAGCAGTGGGCCTTTGAATGGACTGCGCTTTGCTGTTAAAGACACAATCGATATTGCCGGTTTCAAAACCGGTTGTGGTAATCCGAGGTGGCGCGATTCCCATCCCGCCGCAGCAGTCCACGCTGTTTGTGTAGAGCAACTTTTGCTCGCGGGTGCCCGCTGTGTTGGCAAAACCATTTGCGACGAGTTGGCTTTCAGTCTTCTGGGTGAGAATCACTTTTATGGGACCCCTCTCAACGCGCACGCTCCGGATCGTGTGCCGGGTGGGTCGTCAAGTGGATCGGCTTCCGCGGTTGCATGCGGTCTGGTGGATTTTGCGTTGGGAACGGACACTGGCGGCTCTATCCGAGTTCCAGCGAGCAATTGCGGAATCTGGGGTTTCAGGCCATCACATGACTTTATATCGGTTGCTGGCGTGAATCCGCTGGCGCCATCATTCGACACAGTCGCTGTCCTCGCCCAGAGCGCCGATCTGTTGGCAAAGGTGGGACTCGTTTTATTGGCTGACGCACCGGTCTCCGCGGGCAAACCCGCGACGATCCATTTGCTTCGAGAGGCTTTCGCCATTGCGGACCCCGACGTTCAGGAAGCCTTATCGGAGCCGCTTCAGCGGCTACGCGAAATATTCGGTGGCATCGTGCGAGAGTCATCGCTGCAAGAGCTGGTTGGCGATGACGCTGGACATAGCTTCCCGACATGGGCCGAAACTTTTTGCGTGATCCAATGGGCGGAGATCGAGAGTTGCCTGGGCGCTTGGATAGCTAACGCCAGGCCGGAGTTTGGCCCCGGGATAGCTGCCAGTTTCCAACTGATGAAGCAACTCGACCGGCGACGTGTCGCGGAAGCAGTGCAACGACGCGAGCAATATTTTCGAAGTTTGCATCAGTTTCTCGGACCGGAAGATCTGCTGTGCATCCCAACAACACCTGCGCTCGCTCCTCGTAAGGGCGAGCCACCCACACGCAGTTCGAGTGGGAGCGGCTATTATCCTCGCACATTATCGCTGACGAGCGTTGCGGGGATGGGCCGCCTGCCGCAAGTGTCGCTCCCAATAGCCGACGCCGACGGGGTGCCAGTCGGGTTGTCGTTACTTGCGAGGCATGGAGAGGACTCATTCTTGTTGCACGTGGCAAAGAATGTTGATCGAGAAACACGTCTGCAGTTGAAGGAGTTGTAAACGGCGTCGTAACATCGCCGCTCGCGCACGGTTCATCCACGTGCGTAGCGCACGGCCAAGTGCCTGCATTGACACGATATTTAAGGGTCTTAACTTTTTCGTCCACCATCACAAAATGAACACTTTTGCCTCTGAGAATGGGGACGGAAAAGACTTCGTTTCGCACGCGCCGGGGTATTGGTCGGACACAGCACCAGGACTTTGGAACGATTGGAAATGGCAGCTCAAGAACAGAGTTACTACGCTGCCGCAACTCGAGAAATATTTGGAACTGAGCGCGGAGGAACGCAGCGGCGTTCTGCTGTCCGGCGACAAACTCGCGCTGGCCGTTACTCCACACTTTTTTAACCTGCTGCCAGCAAACAATCCGGATGACCCGATCAGGCGTCAGGTCATTCCGCGAATCGAGGAAACGTGGGCCTCGCCTTACGACATGGCCGACCCCTGCGGCGAAGATTCGCACATGCCGGTGCCTGGTCTGGTGCATCGGTATCCTGATCGTGTCCTATTCCTGGTGACCGATCGTTGTGCTAGCTACTGCCGCTATTGCACCCGGAGTCGAGTGGTTAGCGGAGTTGGCGAACAGGAATTGCACACCAATTTCGACGAGGCGTTTCGTTATCTCGAAGCACACACCGAAGTCCGCGACGTGCTTTTGAGTGGCGGCGACGCTTTGATCTTCAGCGATGACCGGCTTGAGAAGCTGTTGTCGCGTCTGCGCAGTATCAGGCACATCGAATTTTTGCGGATCGGTACGCGGGTGCCGATTTTCCTGCCACAGCGTATCACGCCCGAGTTGTGTGCGATGCTGGCGAAATATCATCCGCTCTGGATGAGCGTTCATGTGAATCATCCGCGCGAGCTCACCGTCGAGGTGAAACATGCCTTGGAGCGTCTGGCTAACGCCGGCATTCCACTGGGCAACCAGAGTGTCTTACTCGCGGGCGTCAACGACGACCTTGAGACGATGAAGACTCTCGTGCACAAGCTGCTGATCTGCCGGGTCCGGCCCTACTACGTTTACCAGTGCGACCTGATCAACGGTTCGTCACACCTGCGGACGTCGGTCGCCAAAGGCCTTGAGATCATCGAGGGATTGCGCGGCCACACCACAGGTTACGCCGTGCCTCAGTTCGTAATCGACGCTCCCGGTGGTGGCGGGAAAGTGCCGATTAATCCCGGTTACATTCTCTATCACGACAACGAAAAAATCGTGATCCGGAATTACGAAGGGAAAATCTTCGAATATCCCGAGACCGGGAACGAAAACCTGCAGTTCGCGCCGCAGCGCGAGTACCACGACGAGTATCTCTACTCGTAGGTCTCTGAATTTCTGGCAAAAGCGCACCCTGCTTTTCGTGTGGCCGGTCTTGCACCCGGCTGCGCTTTGTTTGTAATTTGTTTTGTGACGGTTGTGTAAACTTTACGCTTGCGTATTAAAGATTGCGGCGTGTAAAGTCACGCACTTTCGTTCACCTCCAAACATTTCAGTCATATGAATCAACGTTTAATTTCTGAAATCGGCCGCACCCAGCGGCTTGACATCATCAACTCCCTAAAGCGCACCAAGGGCATGTCTGTCAACGAGCTCGTGGAAAGAATGGGCATGAGCTACATGGGCATCAAACAGCATTGCATCACATTGCATCGCGACGGGTATCTGGATACGTGGCGGCGACCACAAAAGATGGGCAGACCGGAAATGGTCTATCGCCTTACGCGCCGCACGCATGATCTGTTTCATGCCGATAGCCACCAGTTGACGCTGGACTTGTTGAAGGCATCCGAAGACATCTACGGGCCGAACGCGCCGGAGAAGTTGCTTTACAGCATTTTCAAAAAGAAAACCGCGGCGCTGAAAGCCAAGGCGAAAGGAGAGACCGTCGCGGAACGCGCGAAATGGCTCGCGCACGTACGCGATGCTGAAGGCCATATGGCTGAGTTTCTGACCAACGAGAAAGATGGCGGCCCCCAAATTCTTGAGTGTCATTCGCCGCTTCTTAACGTGCTGGAGCACTACCCGAATGTCGGCCGGTTCGAGCAGGACATGTTCGAAGCCGTGCTAGGGACGCGTGTCCGCCGCGAAGTAAGTCGTAACTCGGGTTTGTACGAGTGCGCATTTTACTTCTCCGCGTAGCGGGAAGGAACATTGGCTTGCAGCCTGTGTGCCCAGCGGGTTTGTAACCCGCTTTAGGGATCACGGAGTGACGGCTCCCAGCCCCGAAAGCTTTCGGGGCTGCCAAGTTCGCCACGGCGAATCCGTCCTGTGGCGGACCGTCCCCCTTGTTTCTTCTTTCGCTCAGAGTGAATCTCGGTTGATTGGAGGCGCATGACCCGGGTATTTCCATCGGTCGTCATTGACAACGTGCAGCCGTTAATTGATTGCGGACGTTCCCCGGTCAAGCGGGTCGTGGGCGAAGATCTGGTTGTAGAAGCCGACATTTTCAAGGATGGCCACGACGTGGTTGCGGCGGTTCTGAAGTGGCGTGTTGTTGGCAAGCGTGCGTGGCGGGAAACGCCGATGGCGTTTGTTGATAACGATCGCTGGCGCGGCGTGTGCACCCTCTACGATCAGGCCATTCACGAATACACCGTGGAAGCCTGGACGGACACATTCCGCAGTTGGCAGCAAGAATTCGCAAAGAAATTTGAGGGCGGGATTTCTGATCTTCGAAGCGAAGCCTTGGAAGGCGCGGCAATTGTGAAGGCGGCCGCCAGCCGGGCACGTGATCCAGTGGACTCCGCGCGCCTGCGCGAATTCGCCGAGCAAATCGTTGCCGGCGCGAATTCACAAATTTACGCGATCACGCGGTCCGGTGAGCTCGAAGTGCTTATGGCGACGTACCCAGACCGCGCCGATGCCACGCAATACGAACCGGTTCCTCAAGTCGTGGTCGATCGTCCGGCGGCATTGTTTGGCGCGTGGTATGAATTTTTCCCGCGCTCGGCAGAAGGCCGTGGCGATCGAGGATCGACTTTCCGGGATTGCTTGCCGCGCGTGGACGACGCAAAGGCAATGGGGTTTGATGTCCTTTATTTTCCACCGATTCATCCTATCGGCGAGACTAATCGCAAGGGTCGCAACAACGCGGTCACTTGCGAGCCAGGCGATCCCGGGGTGCCGTGGGCGATCGGCGGTCAAGCCGGCGGACACAAGGCGGTGGAAACGTCGTTAGGGACGCTGGAGGATTTTGACTGGCTGCAAAAGGAAGTGCGCAAGCGCGGAATGGAGATTGCCCTCGATTTCGCCATCAATTGCTCGCCCGATCACCCGTACGTCAAGGAGCATCCGGAGTGGTTCTACAAACGGCCCGATGGCACAATCAAATTCGCGGAGAATCCGCCAAAAAAATACGAAGACATTTATCCAGTAAACTTTCGATGCGAAAACTGGCGCGAGCTTTGGGCCGAGATGAAGAGCATCGTGCTGTTTTGGGCCGAACGCGGCGTGCGGATCTTTCGCGTGGATAATCCGCACACCAAGCCGGTCGCCTTCTGGGAGTACTTGATCGATGGCGTTCGCGAGAAATATCCGGACGCGATTTTTCTCGCTGAAGCGTTCACCAGGCCAAAGATGATGAAGGCGCTGGGCAGAGCTGGGTTTAACCAAAGCTATACCTATTTTACGTGGCGAAATTCGAAGCAGGAGATCATCGATTATTTCACGGAGCTCACGCAGACTGAGATGAGCGAATATTTTCGGCCTAACCTCTGGCCGAACACGCCTGACATTCTTCCGCCTCTCCTTCAAGAGGGCGGCCGCCCTGCGTTCATGATTCGGGTGCTTATGGCGGCAACGCTTTCGCCCCTTTACGGAATCTACAGTGGATACGAGCTGTGCGAGAACGAAGCCTTGCCGGGTCGTGAGGAGTATCTCGATTCCGAGAAGTACCAATTTAAGGAGCGCGATTGGAGTGCGCCCGGAAACATCAAGGACTGGATTGCGCGCATAAACCGAATCCGGAAGCAGAACCGGGCGCTTCAGATGTACACGAACCTGCAGTTCTATCACGCCGACAACGATGCTATTCTATTCTACGGCAAGATGACCCCAGCGCGGGACAACATCATCCTCGTGGCGGTGAATCTGGACCCGTTTCGCAAGCAAAGTTCGTTTGTCCATGTGCCAATTGAGGAATTTGGGCAGATGGAAAGCGATGAGTATCAGGTGCACGATTTGTTAAACGATGCGCGTTACATTTGGCGCGGTCGGCAAAATTACGTTGAACTAGATCCCGAAATTCAACCCGCACACATTTTTCTCGTCCACCGCTCCTGAGGAATTCGCAGCGAAGTCAACCCTCGCCAGCCGGGAAAGAGGCAACTAAAGAAGCGAATGTATGAACAATTTGCTGAAAATTACCTCTAATCATGAACGCCGGCCCTGAGAGCCATTTGCATCGATGAATCGCTCCGCATATCATTACAAAATTTCCGGCATGAAGATTTGGGTTGTCCTCTTTGCCGCGCTGGGGAGCGCGTCGCCGCTGCTCGCGCAGGAACCTACGCCGCCACTGGTGCCGCAGCACTCGCAGACGGTGCTGGAGACGCTGGTCAAAGCGGGTCCGGTGATGATCCCGATGTTTTTGTTGTCGATTTTTTTCGTCGCGCTTGTGGTTGTTTACTTCCTGACCATCCGTCGCGGAGCGGTCGTTTCGAGCGGTTACATGGCGACTGCGGATGCGCTTCTGCGTAAACGCGATTATCTCGGGTTGCTGGCTGTTTCCAACCGGCATGGAGAAGCGATCGCGCGTGTTGTGCAAAAGATGCTCGATTTCACAACCAAGAATCCACACGCAGATTTGCAGCAGGTCCGCGAAATCGCCGAGACAGAAGGAACACGCGTGGCCGCCAGTTTGAACAACCGCGTCATTTACCTGGCCGATATCGGGATGATTGCGCCATTGCTGGGGTTGCTGGGCACGGTTTTTGGAATCATTCGTTCATTCGGTGCCTTAGGTGCTGATATGGGGTCAGCGCGTTATATCGCGCTCTCGCGCGGGATTAGCGAAGCGCTCGTCAACACCGCTGCGGGCCTTGCGATCGGTATTCCGGCCATGATTTTTTACGCCTTCTTCCGCGGCAGGTCGCAGAAATTGATCTCCGAGTTGGAGGCAGCTTCAACGCACGTCCTCGCGTTGCTTTCATTGCAATACGGCAGACGCGCGGAGCGAATGCCTGCTCTGATCGAGGACGAACTCTAACTCGGTTGCTATCATGAATCTTCGCGGTCGCGCGCCTTTACATCATCCCGGCATTCAGCTTGCGCCCTTGGTCGATGTGTTGCTGCTTCTTCTAATTTTCTTCTTGCTCACCTGGAATGCAGCGCGCACTGAGAACGAGCTTGACGTGAAAGTGCCAAAGGCGTCGGCGGCGAAGGAGAAGTCGGCTCCGATCGGGGATGTGATCGTCAATGTTAAGGCGGACGGCAACGTCGTTGTGAACCGCCGCACCTTGAGCGGTCCCGATCTCCAGGAATTACTGAAAAACATGGTTCAACTGAATCCCGAGCAAGCCGTGGTGATTCGCGGCGACGAAGCTGGCGCCTACAAGAACATTGTCGAGGTGCTGAACATTTGCACCGAAGCAGGGGTAACCAACGTAGCTTTCGCCACTGCAAGATGAACATCACGCGCGGCGCGGCCAGTCTTTTCGGACTGGCGATGCTGCTTTGGACCGCGAGCATCGCCATTGCTCAGTCGGACCCGGAAGTGCGCCGTGCTCGTCCGGTAGATGAACCGCCTGTTCGGCGCGCGGCCCCAGCAGACGAATCCATCGACAGAGTTCTCCGCTCTTTAAAAGACGAGAATGCAGAACCATCATCGCGCGAAACTGAAGGGGCGGATCAGCGTCAACTCGAGTACGCCAACGGCTTGTTTACTCGCAAATTGTACGACCTGGCGATCCCTGAATATCAAAAATATCTCGAGGACTACCCGGGCCGCGCTGGCCGGGCGAATGCTTATTTTTCACTCGGGGAATGTTATCGAAATCTCCATCGCGATTCGAATGCTCGTACCAATCTCCAGAAAGTGCTCACCGAGTACGGCGACAGCGAATTCGCCGGGCCTGCGGCATTCGCGCTCGCGGAGACGGCGTTCACAGATAAAGACTACTCCACGGCGCTTCCGCTTTTTCATCGTTCCGCCGGCAAGTCGAAGGAACCGGCGGTGGCGCTCGCGGCGCGCTATTTCGAAGCGCGCTGCCTTGAAGCTCTCGGCAAAAAAGACGAAGCAGCCGATATTTACGCGCAGGTCGCCGAGGTGGGGAATCCAAATCCATATCGCGAAGATTCCCGAGTGACGGCGGCAACCATCTTCGCTACACGGGGAAAAAAACTCGATGCGCTGAAGCAGTACGAAGCGCTGGCTAATGAAGCACAGAAACCGGCGTTGAAAGCAGAGTGCGCGGTGCGTGGGGGCTTGATCGCGCTCGAACTTGTCCAAGCGGACAAAAGCAAGCCAGACAAAGCCATGGCAGATCGAGCCGCCGCATTGTTTCAAAAGGGGCGCACTCTGCCTGACGCGGGAAAGTTCCGTGCGATTGCGCAAGTCGGTTTTCGCCGGTTGCAATTTCAGACTGGTCAATACGCGCCTTTGTTGGCCGACTATAAAAAGGAATTGGACAAGCTCCCCGAGGCTGCTCAGGCAGAGGTGTTGTTGCTCGCCGCAAACAGTGAACGCCAACTTAACCATCCAAAGGAAGCCGAGACGCTTTATCACCAGATCACTGCGAAGTTCCCGGATCGCGAGGAAGCAAAGGACGCCGCTTACCAGCAACTGATTAACGTTTATAACTCCGATCCGTCGGCGCTCTCCGCCGCCGTGGACCAATTCCTCGCAACAAACCCCACGAACGAGCGTGCCGATCAAGCCAAGCTGTTAAAGGCCGAGGCGCTTTACAAACAACAGAGTTATACCGATGCAGCGGCATTGTACGGCGAACTGCGAGCGTCTGAGCTTTCTCCGCGGCTGCGCGCCGAAGCGGCGTACAAACTTGGGTTGTGCCACGTCCAGACGAAAAACACTCCCGGCGTCATCGAAGCTTTTACGTATTACCTGCAGACGTTTCCCGACACTCCGCAAATTCCGGCCGCCCTGGCTCAGCGCGCTTTGGCCTACGAGCAGAGCAAAAATTACGCTGCCGCGCTTACGGATCTCACCATTATCCTTGCCAAATACCCGAAGGCGCACGAGCGCGAGGCGGCGTTGCAATTGAAGGCTTTGATTCTCGGGCAACAGGACAATACCAAAGGGATGGTCGATACTTTTCGGCAGCTCCTGAAGGAATTCCCAAAAAGTTCTGTCGCGGCGCAGGCGCAATATTATATCGGGAAAACCGCGTTCGAGGCGAAGGATTATAAGGCGGCATTGCCCGCGCTGAACACTGCCCGTCAACTGAACAAGGAGCAGTACTACAATCTCGCGTCCGTTCGCATCATTCTTTGCCAGTTCTATTTAAGAGATCGGCCTGCGCTCACCAAAGAAGTGAACAATTTCATGGCGGAAAGTCAGAACACGACTGTGCAGCCGGAGGTTTTGGAATGGCTCGGAATTGAATATTACAACGAGAAAAATTTCCAGGCCGCGGAAAAATATCTCAGCGCGCTTCGAAA
>Ga0070659_100003018_pt1 | contig 11979 bp, 12 predicted proteins | sample KBSC23metaG_FD_64666 | JGI IMG/M metagenome (GOLD analysis project Ga0070659, IMG submission 64666) | Corn rhizosphere microbial communities from Kellogg Biological Station, Michigan, USA - KBS C2-3 metaG | ecosystem: Host-associated > Plants > Roots > Rhizosphere > Soil ...
AACTTACAAAGCGTGACTCCCGCAAGCGACAAGCGCGCTTCACCGAAGCGCCAGAAGCCGCCAGATCATCGGAAGGACGGATGGGCATGGCGTCGTCTATGCCTGCAGCAGCCACAGCACGAGGGCGCGCCATTCAGCCAAGCGACTACCTGCCTCAGGAGGATGCCGTTCCCGTCTTTTCCAGTCGACGCATCAATTCGCTCGCGGGAGGGAAGGCATGACCAGGGGCCAAGATCTGACCGTACACAAAGACCTCGTGGGGTCGATTCGGATCGACCACTACGCCTATGAGCAAATTCTTGATGCGATCACCGAGGCGCTGGAGGACGTCTGCGAGGATCCTCTTATGGCGTGTTCGGCTGCCGTACCATCGTGCCAACTCATCGTGGGTGGAACGCGTACCGGAAAGTCCACCGTTGCAACGGATGTCATGGCGCGTTTCGCACCGGCGCGCAATCGGGAAGGCGTTCGTCAGTCCATCGTGTATGCCGCGGCTCCGCCCAAAGGAACCGTCAAGGCCATTCTCGAGCAACTCTTGAAGGCCCTTGGCGATCCTCATTGGGCCAGAGGAAGCGAGAGCAACATGACGCAACGCCTGTTGACGCTGCTGAGAGGTGTGGGCTGCCGGATGATCATCATCGACGAGTTCCAGCATCTCAGCGACAAGGGGCAACGGAGGTTGCTTGCCCGGACGGCGGACTGGCTGAAGAACCTGGTCGAGGGCAAGGAATGGGCCTTGGTCGCGATCGGGCTTCCGGAGGCAATCTCCGTGATCAATGCCAACCCCCAGCTCATGGCGCGCTTCGATCCGCCGTTGGTAATGCCGCTGTTTGATTGGAACGACGATCAGTCTCGTGCGCAATTCAAGGCGATCCTCATGTCGTTTGTCAGAGAGCTTTCGCCGTTCGAGCTCCCTGACCTTGGCAACCACGAGTTGGCGTTGCGCATGTACCTGGCGACCAGTGGGCGCATCGGGCTCTTTGTGAAGTTGATGGACAGGGCGGTCAAGACGGCCATTCGTAAGGGAGATCCAAGGATAAGAATGGAGGATCTCGTTGTTGCCTTCGAGCGATCCATCTGGTTCGCACAGGACTTTCCTCTTCCCGGAGGACCCTTCCGAGGGGACATCAGCCTGTGCCAAAACGCCGCGCTGTTAACGAGCGTGATGCATCTGGCCGCTCATGATAGTTATGCAGACACGAGCGCGAGCGTGCGCGTCCAGTTGTCCGGTGAGGGCGAGCGGCGGCCAAAGAACGCAAACAGAAAGTCGGAAAAGCGCTATGTCAGAGAAGAGCTGGAGCGCGCGCTATGAAAATTCCACGTGCACGAAAGTCACGGGCCATGGTGCAGGCTCTCTCTCCTCATCAGTCATCGAGCGGGCGGACTTCTCGCGGATCTAGCGGTGACCAGCTTTGCAGGCTGGTGGTGACACCTAAGCCCCTGCCTACCGAGTGTGTGACGGGATACCTGCATACGCTATGCGATGCCAACGGATATCCGAGGCCATCGTTCATGTTGACCGGACTACTTGAGCGCTCGAACAAGAACGGATATCGGTTGGTTACCCCCGACCTCTTGCGCTCGATGACGGGGATCAGCAAGGCCGCAGCACGCCGCGTTTGCCTGACGCCTTCGAGGCAGGGTTCGCGAAGTACCGTGCAGCTGCTCGGGCAAATGGTGCATACCTCCGAGCTACGCATGGATGCGTTCAGGATATGCCCTCTATGTGTCGCCGAGGGAGGCCGTCACGAAGCGGCGTGGCACCTCAAGATGGTCAACTGGTGCGCGAAACACCGCCTGAGGCTTCTGGAGTCGTGTTCTTGCTGCGGCCACGTGCTTGAGTGGAACCGACCTGGCTTGGGCGAGTGCCAATGCGGTGCGGACCTAACGACTCAGCGAGTCGAAGCACCGAAATGCTCGGATGCATTGGCACGGTTGACGGAGGTGTTTGAAGCGGCGCTCTACAGCCAACCTAAGGTTTGCCGTGTTCCGGCGCAGATGTCCCATCTGGGACATCTGACTATCTATGGGCTGAGTCGGCTTATCTTCGTCCTGGTTGAGCAATTGCCGACGACCGGAACCCCACTGGTGCAAGGGCGGCTAAGGGACAGCGTCGTCACCGTGGACCAGATGGAGACGGTAGCACGCATCCTTGATGATTGGCCGCATGCGTTTCAGCACTATCTCACCGAGCGCTATGCCGCCGAAGTGCAAGCGGACTTGTTCGGCGACGGGTTCCGCAGCGCGTTCTACTGGGCGTTGATGACGTTGAACAATGTCAAAAAGACCACGGCAACATCTGAGTTCGCTTTTCTGCGTGAGCAGGTGTACCAGTTCGGCGCCAAATACTTGCCCCGTGAGCGTCTCGTCCGCGGGAGCAAGGCTCAAAGCCCGATTGCCTTTTCGTGGGCGACTCTTCTTGAGGCCGCAGCCGAAATAGGAATGGATCCGAGGACGTTGGCTAAGCGCGTGAAGTCGGGTGAAATCCCGGCGATCGAGGCGGACAGCCGCCGAAGAAACAGAAACCTTCTGATCGACATGGAGTGGCTGCGGCGTTGGAAGGTCTCCAGGTACGCCTCAGTACATGTGCGAGACGCTGCGGAGACCATAGGAATCTCGGTGGCTCTCCTTCGCGCGGCGAGAAAGGCTTGCATCTACGAGTCTCAGTACCACGCCCGAACAACTGCGGGCTTCACCGAAGAGGATGTCAGTCGCTTTTCAGCGATTCTAACGAAGCTGGCGAAGCAATACTCGATAGACGGGACACCTGGCGGGATCACGGATGGCGAGGCGAACCTACGGTCCACTAAGAGCATCACGCGGCGGATCAACATATTGCGAAAGCTCCAAGGGCGCCATCCAGAGATTTGGCAGCCTGTCGAGGATCCAACGACACGAGTTGACGCACCGGTAGAGGTCGAGGTCTATGGGCATGGCCCCGTGGTCGTGGGGTGTGGTGAGGAGGTCGGCGGAGGGGCGAAGGACCATGAGTTCTCAGTCCTGTCTCGTTGGCCTAGCCCAGTGCATGCAAACGGCGTCGGCGAGATGGTCGATCTACTGGTTGCCCAGGGTGTAGGGGAGAAGGACATCCTTCTGGCGACCGAGGGTAAGGGCGCGATAAGCGAAGAGGTACGGCGAGAATTTTTAACGCATTGGAAGAGCGAATGGCGCCGGCTCGAGCAAGTGGAAGAGGAGATGCGAGGACTGATACCGGAGTGGGTGTGGGATCGAAACATGAGGAAGTATCTGAGGAGCTTTCAAGACCAGGATGCCAAGAAGCTCGAGCAGGCAGGTGAGTTGCTTGGCGTGTGGCTACCGATCTACGGCGTTCGCGTGTATCCACTGTTTCAGTTCGAAGGGCTCATGGTGAAGAGAGGGCTGCGAGACCTCCTTGGCCTGCTGCCGAAAGATACGCACGGCTGGACGCAGATGAGGTGGCTCGCGGCGCCGCGCCCAGATCTGGGAGACAGGCGACCGATAGATGTTGCGCGAGAGGATCTTGATGCCGTCGTTCAGACTGCGAAATTCTCCTCGCTTCCGTTGCGGTCAGGCAAAACCAAAGATAGTTTCCTCTGTGGAGGAGTCTTGATGCGGACGGATGGCCACTCCAGCGAAAGGGATATGTCATGACACATCGCCTTGGGTCCTACTCCGATTGGCGGACCATCGCCCCTGTTGAGATCTGCCCACAATGTGGAGGAGCGCGGCTTCGGTCGCGAGACTGCCCAAAAGGATTGGAAGTCGAGTGCTTGGCCGGGTGTGGCTATCACGAAGTGCTTACCGATCTTAGCCGCGAAGAGTTCGAGCAGTGGCTGCAGAAGGTACGCGCGCTACGCAGTTCATGACTCTCGAGCGAGCTATAGGTACCTATATATGGAGAGTACGCTTGCCAAGACTAAATTTAGAAAGAATCGAAGAGTTCTGTGCGGCTTGGATTGCAAGGGCTGGCGAGGCAGATACGCGACATATTGCCGGCGTTTTTGATCGTTTTTTTGCACTGTGGGTTGTGTACAACCGGTTGTACGAAGCGGCAGCGCGGACATTGGCACAAGAAGGTCATGATTGGGCTAGTGCTTTCGTAAGGCGAAATCAGCCCTTTAGGCCGCTTCCCGATCGAATGTCAGCTACTCGTGGAGTCATACTTTTCTGCGGTCGGCAGAGGTTAGCCGCCGCAATTGCTCAGCATGATGGTTGCAGCCGAATGCTCGAAGCCACGTTGCAGGCCATCGACTCTGGCTTGCTGTTCCTTAATGAGGATTACCAAACAGGAGAGCCTGATTATGCTAAGGATCGTGAGCTAGTGGGGCATGTGCGAAAAGGCGATCCTGGTGCGCTTTTGGAGCTGCTATACCAAGCACGCTGTAACCTCTTCCATGGGCAGAAGGCATACTCCGAGGTTCAGCGGCCGCTGCTTGAGGGAATGATTGAGGTGCTTGTCGTAACCATTGAGCAAGTTCGTGCTTCGCTACGAAATCGTGCGACTGAGTGGGAATAAGTCAGAGCGTCCTAGCGAGAAGGAAAGTCCGTGCAGCCCCATGCCTTGTACTTTGGCTTGCCCCTGATACCTTCGTAGCACCGCCGCAGTTCGGAGAGATCAATTACCTCCGTCTCCATCGGACGCAACCGGGTTGGATCCGCCAGCGCCATGGACACGGCGCCATCGCCTTCGTGAGCGTTGATGTACTGGAAACCGTCGTAGCCAAGGCCCTTCAGCCAAGTCCCAAACACGGCGAGTCGGGCTGGCCTGTCCTCGGGGCTCCCCTTGAGCTGGCGGGACAGTGGGGTCGCGTGGTCCCATGACGGGAAGAGGCGTTTGTCTGATCGCAGGCGTCCAATCCAGACAGCGGGGTCGGGTGAATCGAAATCGGCCACATCAAGGAGATTCAGGTCCTCCGGCACCGTGAACGAGGCGAGATGGGGCTGGCCAGTCGCGCCGTCGAGACAATACCTGTCGGTGAGCAACTCGATGGCGGCTCCGCGTGTGCCTAGATGCGTGAAGGGATACCACTGCTGACCCTCAGGAGGCAGTGTGAAGGTACCGTGGTACCACGTCTGATCAACGAGTTGCGTCACGCGTGCGTCCTTGAGTGCGGATTCTGGTCAGGTGGAACATCGGTTTCGGTAGGCGCTGGTCACCCTGATGGTGTTGACCACCCGTCGAGCGGCGCCTATCGAACGTCCCTCATCGACGCCAGACTACTGACGTCCGATGTCCATCGCCGAGCTCGGTTCGCACAGAGGGCGCTATCATCGTCTCAGCCAGCTGTGGTGTGCGGACATGAATCAGGAGCAAGTCATGATTGAGCCGTTGGTGCTGAAGGGGCGTTTTACGCTGCCCTCAGAGTCTGAGCCCTCTCAGAGCGAGCAGTACGATCCGGAGTGTCAGATTTGGATCGACACGGCCACGGGGCGCCCCCTCATTGAGACGCTGCGCGCGGCCGGTGGGCCGACCCCGTTCGGGGAGACCATGACGACGGAGAGTCGAGAAGGAGCGGATCAATCCGAGATCACAGCACTCGTCGCCTCCCAGTTTGGCGAGACGATGGTGACCAAGAGCCAGGAAGGCCACGATCAGACCGGCGAGTCGCCCATGGTCTCAACGGTGGGCGAAACCACCAATACCTACACCCGCGAGGGAGTGGACACGACGGAACTGAGTGCTCTGGTTCATGCTGCTTATTCTCACCTCTGAAAAGGACTTAGCGGCGGATTACCTCATCGTCCACCTCCAGCGCAACGGTCTGCCATTCCATCGGTTGAATGCCGAAAGCTACCATCAACAATTCGGGACTTTCAGGCTGGGGCGTGAAGGGGTCACGCGTACGATCCGTGCAAGCAATGGCACCCTAGTTGACCTCGCGGAGGTCCATGCGGTGTGGTATCGACGCGCGATTCACCCCGAGGTATCGCCGCGAGTGGTCCCTGACCAGCGCCGCTTTGTCGCGGGAGAAACACGTCACTTCTGGGCAGGGCTGGTCCTCTCTTCAGATGCGCGCTGGGTCAATCCCATCGACAAGGTATCTGTGGGGGAGCTGAAGCTGGTTCAGCTGGAATTGGCGCAGCGGCTGGCGTTCGACATTCCACGCACGCTCGTTTCCCGCGCCCCCGAGGAACTACGCGAGTTCGTTCGGAGCGTGGGCCCGGTCATCTGCAAGCCGGTTTACCATGGCCTCTTGGTGACGCCAGGGGAGCGGTCGTCGGCGTACACGCGACGGATCACCTTGAGTGATCTGGACGATTTAGATGCCATCGATGTGGGCCCGGTCCTGCTCCAGGCGGAGGTGCCGCGTCGCGCGGATGTGCGCGTGACCTTCGTGGGAAAAGCAGTGTTCGCCGTGCGCATCACCAGTGCCGATGCCTCGCTCGTCGATTGGCGCGTGCCGGGCACCCAGCTTGCTTATGAGGTCTTCGCGTTACCTGACGACATCACAGAAAAGTGCCGAGCCATGCTCGAGGCCATGGGGCTGCATTACGGCGCCTTTGATTTCATCGAAGATCTTGAGGGGCGATTGGTGTTCTTGGAAATCAACCCGACCGGCGAGTGGGCTTGGCTTGAAGAGCAGCTCAACCTTCCATTTCGCGAGGCGTTTGTACGGCTCTTTTATGACCAGTAAGAAGCCCACATCTTATACAGCACAGCCGCCGGGCGTCATTGGGACCGGGATCGGCGGAGGCGTGCGCACTCAGTGCAAACGCATCTTGCGCGGCCTCTGGAGGACAATTTGGATTTCCTTCTGCCCGTTCAATCCCACGCCAGAGGACATCCTTCTTCCGCCAGAGCCGACGGGAGACGTGACGGCTGAAATGCTCGCGCAGTGCGAGGAAATCTACGAGCGCACCGAGTCCACGCGCAAATTTATCGAAGATAAGGCCCGAGCGACCTTCGCGATCCTAACGTTCTTGGTGCCCTCAATCGGCGCGGCCTTCGTATTCTTGCTGAATCAAACCGACCATACCTCCGTCGCTTATCACGTTGCCAATTGGCTGATCATGGCGTCGGGTGGCCTAGCGTTCCTCGCATTCTTGTCCATCGCGCGTGCGACCGCGGTAAAAGCCCACATGGACATGCTCTTGGGTTCCGTGATCGATGAGGCCAATGGAACGTTCAAGGAATATGATGCAAAAAACTACGTTCGCGGGATGTTGTATTGCGCAAGCTGGAACGGCGGACTCAATGCGCACGTGGCGCAGTTTGTGCGAGGAGCTCATGTGCTCATATCGCTCTCGGTCGTGTTGTCCTTTATTGCAGCGATCCCTCTGGGCCATGCGTACGCCAACGCTTCAGCAAGGCAGGCCGCGGAAGCCAAGCAAAATCCGGTGGCGCTCCAATTGGCAGCGATCCATCAGGATCTGGTTGCGCTGCGCCACGATCTGGCTCTTCGCGAATCCCCACCCGCAGCGCATGCAGGCGTAACTCCTGCACCCGGCGCCCTAGGCTCTCCTTCAAGCCCCGCCCCGGACCAGCTCAAACATTTGCAGAGCATTCAGCCACCTGCCCAGACCAACGGTGATACCACCAGCCATACTGGAAGTAAGTAACCGCCATTTTGTACCTCAGGGTTGAGCCACGTGCTCAAGACCAGCGCGCTGATCAACACCAGCAGCTTCGTCAGCCTTCACCGGATTAGGTGATCAACCTGACCGAAATCCGCACCTTGAGTCCTTGGCTTGGCGACAGGCTACCCCTGTCCTGTGCGCATTGGGCTGGGTCAGTGCTCGCCAGTCGGCAGTTGTTCTCTTCTAACTCATTGATGTGTATATGTTACGGATGAACTGGCTGAGCTAGCGTCTTTTGGGGCGCGACGTAGCGGGAAACTAGCGCCTTATGGATATCATCCACTAGCATCCGCTTCGATCTGGCTCGTTGCAGGACCTCATTTTCGTTAGTCGCGTGATAGCAGCTTTTGGGAGAACCCACAGCGAGCATGACGCGCGATAGCGTGACGGGGTCTTCATGCTGATGGTTATCGACGCAGTTCGCAGCGCCGGGGCGGGGGCTGCGCTGTATTCCCGGGTTCTCGGTGGTGCCGGCGTAGTGCGGTTGTGGTGGCGATGTTTGGGGATGCTTCGCGCCTTGCATACGGCGGTCGGTAGAGGCTGCGCGTGGGTGGTGGCTGGCTGCGGTCGGATGGATCTGGCTGATCCAAGCGGGCGTTTGGCGACGCGAAGGCCTAGCGGCGCGGGTAAGTTTGGGTCGATCTTTTCTGAAACAAAAGGGCCGCAGGCTAACCGCTTCCGGCGCAGGAAGACTCTGACCCCTGTTTCGGGTCCTCCGCGGATTTTACGCGATTCGTTTTCACGAAATCTGGCATGGGTTCTTCTGTTGATTTCACTCTGCACCCCAGATGCAAAGGGAGCATGTCTAGACTGGTCGCGAAGCGTGGGAAGGCCCGACCATAGCGCGGTGTATACGGGCATGCTGGGCGAGCACCCCGTTCGGATAATGCTGCATTTGGATGTCGCAACTGGACACTTTGACGGGGCTTATGGGTACAACGACCAGCCCGTCGTGTTGATCTTGACCGGCGACATGCTGCCTGAAGGCGTTGGAGCAGAACTCGATGAGCGCGATCCACAAGGTCATTTGACAGGGCATTTCACTCTGAGGTTTTTCCGGCCTCGGCCGGCTGGGGAAGATCTGGCGGCCTATGACAAAGAGGATCGGAACACGTGCGAATACTTGACCGGCAGTTGGCGCTCTCTTTCGGGAAATAAGAAGCGAAAAGTTGCGCTATTTCCAGATGGAGAAATTGACCCCGTCTATGACGAGGAACGCGAAATGAATGAAGTGACTGCCTATAAGTTGAGGCGGGCTATGCTCGATAGCAATCGTAAATCCTTCGCATCGTTATTGAGGTATCCATTCACTAAAAATAGTGGGCGGTGGGTTGTCGGCGTTTGGAATAACCCCGAAGAAGTTGTAAAAAATTACAACAAAATTATACCGTTTTCGAAAAAACAAATAAAGGATGCCGTGCCGCATATCCTTCAAACCTCACAGGATACGAGTCAGTTCATGAATGGGTCTGTGTTCATAACGCATGGAAAAGTAACTCTAATATGCGGTGGTCGCTGTCCGGTGCTCCCCTGACGGGTTATACCCGAAAAGGTGTCAGGGACAATTTCCGTAACTTGTTTGGAATTGTCCCTGACACCTTTAATGTCCCCGTGACCGGGCAAGCCGGAACACGACGGGGACGGGGGCTAGGGATGGCGACAGGGCTTTTCATGTCGACGAAGGTTTGCGTTGAGGCTGGCGCCAGAGAGGTGCGTGCGGCGCGTTCCTGGCTTTCGATCGGGGCCACGCGTTGGCGCATCCTGCGCGCCGCGGACGCTGAGGTTGGCAGAGACGGCGATTGGGTGGTGGCTGCCTGCGATCAACCGGGAATTTCTGGCAGAAACGAGCAAGTCGCGATGAGAGAAGTGGCGGCCGGTGATTTGAGGAAGTCGGACCTGTCGTCGATCCCCACCGAAACAGAAAGACTAAGTGCGGACCGCTACCGACTAGGGCAAAAGCGAACCCTGACCTTGAGCGGCGCTTTGCTTTTCCTGGTAGGGCTGATGTCATTGTGCCTGGTTGGGTGCGGCAATGATGATCGGTCGGCGCCCAAGCCCACCATCAATCCCGATGCGCATGTCTACACCACCATCCGCATCCTCGTATCCGACCCGAGAATAGACGACGTTAGAGTGGAATCCGATTGGGTTGTCGGGAACCTCGGATGCGCACCAATTATTCAACCGGAGGGTTATGCAAGGGTGCAGCAGGTCACCACACTTGAGCAAGTGACAAAAATAGACGGTGGTTATAAGGCTAGGCTGCTCGAAGATCGTTTTCAGCGAGATAAATGTAATTGGATGAATGGTGGCATGAGCGTTTCATTCATGCAGAGAGGTCGAGGATTCGCTTTGCTTGGTATGGGGCCCAAAGAGCTTAATGCTGGAGCGCATATACCGCTCATTTGTATTCCGCCATTTAATATCGAAAATAATACCTATGCAGGCGCCTGCTATCCAGCAGAACGTTTGACGCCAAAGCTAAAAAAAACAATTGGGAAATTCACAGTGACATTAGAGGTTGAGTCATGACATCGTCAATGACGGACGCTGTTGGGCTGTCAAACGTTGTATATAGCCCGTCAACTAACCGAGTCAGTAAACTAACCGGGTCAGAGCCCGTTAAAAGGAAGGGGATTCCATGGGGCGCGGAAGCGGGGATGAATTGAGTTGGTTGCAAGCAAAGGCAAGTAAGGGGGCGGAGGGAATTGGGAAAAAGGTGTCAGGGACAATTTCCGTATCTCGGAAGTGGACCTGGCCTACTTTTAATTTTTTGAAGTCGGCTCTGATCCTTTTTATCCCGTGTCTTGGAAGCTCTGGTTCCGGCCGACCACGCCACCGCGGGGTCGCGCCGCTCGTCTCCACTGCTGGTTACTGCTTGGAGCAAGTCGATGTCCGTATTCCTCATCCGTAGCTTTGACGACCCGCGCAGTTTCACGCCGCGGAATTTCCCGCAAGGCGTGCTGCCGCGCACGCCGGCGGAGAGTTACGTGCCCTGGGCGCTCACGGCCGACCGGCGGGTGGTATATGCCAGAACCGGCGAGCACACGGGTTGGCGTGGCGGATCGGCAGGGCTGCGGCCTTACGACAGCCTGGTCAGCCAGGATCGCCGCCGCCTCGCCGAATCGGCGCTCGGCCTGATGGCGCTGGATCATCCACAGTTCACGGCCGACGGGGTCGGGCGGGTCAACCTGGCCATCCAGAAATACCTGGACCTTCAGCTGGTGACCAACCGCGCCGCGCTGACGAAGGAGCTGTTCGCCATCGGCCAGTACTTCTACACCGGCGGCGGCACCGGCTTCGGCCGGATCGATACGGTGGCCAAGGCGGCGCTCGGACCCGATGGCGTGCGCAAGGGCATCCTCAGTGCGCTGGCGCGAGGACGGCTGGACCAGAAGATGTCGATCCACGACGCCATCGGCCGCAAGGTGCTGCCCGCCTTGGGCGGCGAGCAGCTGGCGACGTACAACCATTGGGGGCCGATCCTGCGCCAGGACTGGTTCGACGATGCCGCCAAGCGCGGTCGCAAGCCGGCCGCGCAGCGCGCGGGCGCCACCAGTGTCGGGGGCATCGTCAGGCCGGACCAGGCCGGGGCGGTGGGCACCACAGCGATCGCGCGGGGGCGCGGCGTCGACATGTTCCAGCGCGACACGACGCGCACGCGCCAGCCGGAAGCGGATGCCTATTACGATGACGTCGACGCCCGCAACCTGTTGTTCGGTGCCGGCATATCGGGCACCACCGGTTCGCTGCTGCAATCGGCTTTCGCCTTCGCCGGCGTGCTTCGCGGGGAACCGCTCAAGCAATACGTGCTTGCCATCATCGGTTATCTCGTCGGCGGTGGCATGCACAGCTATCACGAGTCCATGGCGGTGGCGAACAAGGCGGGACTGCCCTACAACCCGGGGGCTTATGCATCCAGCCTGCCGCAGGCCTTCCTGGGCTCGATGCAATACGCGGCCTGGCGCACGGACTATTACGACATCGTCGAACTGGGTGCGACGCACTGGCGGAACAATGCCGGCGCCTTGCCGTCGCACCTGAACCGGCAGTTGACGCCGTCCTGAGTACGGGCCCAGCTTCCCGGGTGCCCTCGCCGCCGTGCCGCGAGGGAGTTGCCGGTCAGTCCAGCAGCGTCAGCAGTGCTTCGTAGCGGGTGTCGGCGGGGAAAGGTGTCAGGGACAATTTACGGTGGCTTTTTTGGAATTGCCTCTGACGCCTTTCTCCACCAGCGTGGCGATGACGGTGTCGATCGATGGCGCAATGGTGGGTAACGATGCGGACGTCATGCATGGTTCCTTCATCAGGTTTTCGGGCGTCGGCTGGAGCGCGCTAGTGCGCCAGTGCTTCCTCCGCCGCACTGAACGCCGACTTCCCGCCCAGCCGCTCATCCGGCATGCCGGTCGCGAACCAGACCACGCC
>Ga0070659_100003021_pt1 | contig 11974 bp, 16 predicted proteins | sample KBSC23metaG_FD_64666 | JGI IMG/M metagenome (GOLD analysis project Ga0070659, IMG submission 64666) | Corn rhizosphere microbial communities from Kellogg Biological Station, Michigan, USA - KBS C2-3 metaG | ecosystem: Host-associated > Plants > Roots > Rhizosphere > Soil ...
GAAGTCATCACCGTGCCCGGCGATCGCACGCCCGCCGGCGCCAGCTTCCTGGCCATGCCCAGCGCCGCGCCGGCCCTCGCCAACGCGGTGTTCCGCGCCAGCGCCGTGCGCGTGCGCCGGCTGCCGTTGATGAAGGAACTGTTGCGCTTGCTGTGAGAGCTTGTGAAGAAACTGCCCTGCCTTTGCTTCCCCCATGCAGCGGAGGGAGGAAGGAAGAACGGCGCCCCACGCCGGCCCGTCGAGTTTTTCACGGGCTGTGAGCGCGATCCGCCAGCGACGAGTTCACGCCGCCGGCGCGCCCAGCACGGTCACGACCACCCGGCGCCGATGCGGCGCGTGTCGGTGTTCCCACGATGCCCTGCCAGGTGCCGAGCAGCAGCGCACCGTCGCGTACGGGTACCTGGAGGCTGACCCCGGTGAGGATCGAGCGGACGTGCGCGGGCATGTCGTCCGGGCCTTCGGCATCGTGGCGGAAGATCGGATCGCCATCCGGCACGGCGCGGGCGAACCAGCGTTCCAGATCCTCGCGCACGGTCGGGTCGGCGTTCTCGCCCAGCAGCAGCGAGCAACTGGTGTGCGTCGTGAACACGTGGGCGACGCCGGCTTGCAGCCGGCTCGCGGCCACCGCGTCGGCCACTTCGCGGGTGATGTCGCTGAAGCCGCGACCGCCGGTGCGCACGACGAACTCGCCCTGCGCAGCACCCGGCGCATGCGGCGGCGGGATCACGGGTACAGCAGCCGGCTGGTCCAGGTCTGCCCGTGGCGGCTCCAGCGCACCCGCTCGTGCAGGCGGAACGCGGCGCCGTACCAGAACTCCAGCATGTCCGGCTCCACCACGAAGCCGCCCCAGTGCGGCGGCCGGCTGACCTCGCGCCCGGCGAACTCCGCTTCGTAATGCTGCACGCGCCGCTCGAAGGTGTCGTGATCGGGCAGGGTCTGCGACTGCAGCGAGGCCCACGCGCCGATCTGGCTGCCGCGCGGGCGGCTGGCGAAATAGGCGTCGGACTCGTCACCCTGCAGCTTGCGCGCGACCCCCTCCACCCGCACCTGCACGCCCTCGCGCAACTGCTTCCAGTGGAAGCACAGCGCCACCTGCGGATGCGCCTCCAACTGGCCGCCCTTGTCGCTCTGGTAATTGGTGAAGAAACGGAAGCCGCGCTCGTCGACGCCTTTCAGCAGCACGATGCGCGAGGCCACCTGGCCGGCGCTTTCGATGGTGGCGAGGTTCATCGCGGTGGGTTCCGGGTCGCCGCTGGCCTTGGCCTCGTCCAGCAGGTGCAGGAAGGTGTCCAGGATTTCAGGTTTGAGCATGATGTGTGAAACTTCCCTTTTGCGTCGTGGCCAAAGCGCGCCATCGTGGAGCGAATGAACCTGTCCGATGATAGTGCAATGATCCCCGCACCCCGTGTCGCCCCAACGCCGGCGACGGCGCGATCCTTCCGCAAGCCGGGTGAAGAAGGCGGCAACGGCGACGGCCGGGCGCGCTGCCGGCGGCACGCGCCCGCCGGTGGCGAGGTTCGACGCCGATGATGTCGCAGGCACAGCGGCAGAACGAGGCGCTGGCCGGCCACCTGCTCGACCAGTACGCGGGGCGCATCGCCCGCTCGCGGCGCCCCTACATCCTGGGCCTGTCCGGCCTGCAGGGCAGCGGCAAGAGCACCCTGGCGCGCGTCATGCAGGCGCAGGCCAAAGCGCGCGGCTGGGCCACCGAAGTCCTTTCGCTGGACGATTTCTACTACGCCCGCAGCGAACGCGAGGCGCTGGCGCGCGACGTGCACCCGCTGCTGCGCTCGCGCGGCGTGCCGGGCACCCACGAGATCGAGCTGCTGCTGTCGGTGCTGGCCGCCGTGCCGCAGGCCTCGGATCGGCTGGCGGTCACCCACCCGCGTTTCGACAAGGGCCGCGACACCCGCCTGCCACCCTCGCGCTGGCCGCGGATCACCAAGCGCCCGGTGCTGGTGATCGTGGAGGGCTGGGCGCTCGGCATCCGGCCGCAGCCGCTGACCGCGCTGGCCCGGCCGATCAACGCGCTGGAGTACGACGAGGATCCCGATGGCACCTGGCGGCGCTGGGTCAACAAGCAGTTGCGCGGCTACCAGCCGCTATGGCGCAAGTTCGACGCGCTGATCGTGCTGCAGGCGCCCAACTGGGACATCGTGCGCCGCTGGCGCGGCGAGCAGGAGGAGGAACTGCTGGCGCGGCATGCCCCGCTGGCGATGGACGCCGCCGCCATGGCACGCTTCCTGATGCATTTCGAGCGGCTGAGCCGCCACGCGCTGGCCACCCTGCCGGCGCTGGCCGACACCGTGGTGGAATACGACGACGACCGCCACGTGACGGGGCTGACCCACGGTTGACTGGGCGCGGGGAGCGGCGCGGCGCGATGCCGCCCCGGTTCCGCGCCCCGTGCCGGCCTCGCTCAATCGACGACGAAATTGACCTTCATGTTGACCCGCCATTCGGTGACGCTGCCGTCGTCGCCGGTGACCACCTTGATCTCGTTGACCCAGGCACCCTTGATCTTCTTCACCGATTCCGCGGCCTTGCGCAGTCCATGCTGCACGGCATCCTCGATGCCCTTCTTCGACGACGCGTTGATTTCGATGACCTTGGCTACTGTCATGGCGTGAATCTCCCGTCCAGACGTGCAAGCGGCACGCAGCGCTCCCTGTCCCGAAGCCCGAGTCTGGCCCCGGCTCGCGCTGCAGGACAAGCCGCACTGCGTCATCCGCTCAGGCGGGCTGAACCTGCACCGCTGTGCCGTAGGCCAGCACCTCGGTGACGCCCTGGGCCACGTCGTTGGCGTCGTAGCGCATCGCCACCACGGCGTTGGCGCCCATCGCGGCAGCGTGCTGCAGCATCAGTTCGAAGGCTTCCTCGCGAGCCTTCTCGCACAGCTCGGTATAGATCGAGATGTTGCCGCCGACGATGGTCTGCAACGCGGCGCCGAGGTTGCCGACCACGCTGCGCGAGCGCACCGTGATGCCGCGCACGATGCCGAACGCACGCACGATGCGGCAGCCGGGTATCTCGTTGCCGGTGCTGACCTGGTGATGCGGGACGGAATTGGCCATGACGTTCTCCTCGGGTTGCGTGTCGTGAACTGGCGGATCAGGAATCAAGCATTGCCGCATAGCCCGCGCGCGCATCCGGCCAGCGCGGCACGAAGCCGCTGGCCAGCAGGCGCGCATTGCTGAGCCGCTTGCTGCCGATGCCGGGCGGCGGCGGCCCCGTGGCGGGCGGCGGCGCACCGAGCAGGTGCGCCAGGTGGTCGTACAGCACGTCGAGCGGCAGCGGTGTGCTGTCCACGCCGAGATAGCAAGGCTGCGGATCGGCCAGATCCAGCAGGTGCACGATCGCCGCGGCGGCGTCGTCGACATGGATGCGGTTGGCCCAATGCGGCACCGCGCGCGGCACCCGCGCGGTGCCGGCGCGCAGGCGATCGAGCAGTTGCAGCCGACCGGGCCCGTACAGGCCGGCCAGCCGCAGCACGATCGAGCGGATCGGCTGCGCCGCCAGCACGCGCTCAGCCGCCAGCAGACTCGCCCCGTTGAACCCGGGCGGGGCGACGGCCGTATCCTCGTCGACCCAACCGCCGGCATGCTCGCCATACACCGCGCTTGACGAAACGAACAGCACGCGCCGAAGCGTGCCGATTCGCGCGGTCGCCAGCAGGTGTCCCAGGCCGTCGACGAAAACGGCACGGTAGGCCGCGGCATCGCGCCGATCCGGTGTCGGCAGATAGACCAGTCGGGTGATCCCGCGCGGCAGCTCGCGCAAGCTGTCCGGCCGGGTGAGATCCGCGCGCAGCCAGTGGATGCCGTCGTCGTCCATGGCCGGCGGATGCCGGCGCAGCGCCCACACCTCGTCGCCGCGCTGGCGCAACCGCCGCGCCACGCGCAGGCCGAGGTCGCCGCAGCCGGCCAGCAATACCCGCTCGCTCACCACGAGCCTCCTTCGACGCCTGTTAGCATTTGCCCATGAATCCGTCGTGCAACCTGTTCATCGTCGGACCGACCGGTGCCGGCAAGACCTCGGTCGGGCGGCGGCTCGCCGATCATTATGGCCTCTCGTTCGTCGATCTCGACCAGGAGGTCGAACAGCACTGCGGGGTGGACGTGAACACCGTGTTCGAGATCGAGGGTGAAGCCGGTTTCCGCCAGCGCGAGAGCGCGCTGCTGGATGCCCTGAGCCGGCGCGCCGGCGTACTGCTGGCCACCGGCGCCGGCGCCGTGCTGGCTGCCGGCAACCGCCAGTGGCTGGGCCAGCGCGGCTACGTGATGTGGCTGCAGGCCAGCATCGAGCAGCAACTCGAACGGCTCGAGCGCGACCAGCGCCGCCCCCTGCTGGCGGTGCCCGATCGCCAGGCGCGGCTGCAGGCGATGGCCGCCGCGCGCGAACCGATCTACCGGGAACTTGCCGACCTCGCCGTGCCCGGCCACCATGGCAGCGTCAACGCCGCCAGCGAGCGCTGCGTCGCCCTGCTCGACCGGCACTGGCAACGGCTCCCTCCCTCTCCGTCCGCACACCAGGCATGAACAAACCACCCCTGCACAGCATCCACGTCGCGCTGGGCCAGCGCAGTTACCCGGTATGGATCGGCAGCGGCCTGCTCGCCGACCACACCCGCTGGCGCCCGCTGCTGCGCGGCCGCCATGCGCTGGTGGTAAGCAACACCACGGTGGCGCCGCTGTACCTGCCACGGATCGAGGCGGGGCTGGACGGCCTGCGCTGGTCGTCGTTCCTGCTCGATGACGGCGAACTGCACAAGAGTTTCGACAACGTCGGCCGCGTGATGGACGCGCTGGGCCGGCTCGGCGCCACCCGCGACGCCTGCGTGATCGCGCTCGGCGGCGGCGTGGTCGGCGACCTCGCCGGCTTCAGCGCCGCCTGCTGGATGCGCGGCGTCGACTTCATCCAGATGCCGACCACCTTGCTGGCGATGGTCGATTCCTCGGTCGGCGGCAAGACCGGGGTGAACCTGCCGGTCGGCAAGAACCTGGCCGGCGCGTTCCACCAGCCGCGCGCGGTGATCGCCGACATCGACACCCTGGCCACCCTGCCCCAGCGCGAGTACCGCGCCGGTCTGGCCGAGGTGGTCAAGGGCGCGGCGATCGGCGACGAGGCGTTCTTCACCTGGCTGGAACAACGCGCTGACGCACTCGCCGCACGCGAGGTCGATGCGGTGGTGGAGGCAATATCGCGCAAGGTGCAGTACAAGGCCGGCGTGGTGGCGCGCGACGAAACCGAGCAGGGCGAGCGCGCCCTGCTCAACTTCGGCCACAGCTTCGGCCACGCCCTGGAAACTGCCGGCCACTACACCACCCTGCTGCACGGCGAAGGCGTGGCGATCGGCATGCTGCTGGCCGCACAGATGTCCGAACGGCTGGGCATGAGTGAGCCGGCGGACAGCGCACGACTGCAGCGGCTGCTGCGCAAGCTCGGCCTGCCGGTGGCGATCCCGCCGGGGATGGACTCGCCGCAGCTGCTGGAGTTGATGCGACTGGACAAGAAGAACGCCGCCGGCCAACTGCGCCTGATCCTGTGGCGCGGCATCGGCCGCGCCGAGATCGTCGGCGACGTGGCGGAGGCGGACGTGGTCGCCACGCTCGATGCCGCCATGGTCAGCGACCAGCCGGTGGCTTGACCCACCAGTCACCTCCCCGGAATCCGGATCGGTGCGCTGCCGTGATCGCCACCGTTTCGCCGGCGGCTTCCCATGCGCCCCGCCGGGAAGCGGGCCTGCGAATTACTGCACGCTGATCGCCCCCTTCATCAGGGCGGAGTGACCGGGGAAGCTGCAGAAGAACACGTACGGGCCGTTGCCCTGGATCTTGCTCACCGGGAAACTGACGGAGGTGGTTTCGCCGCCGCCGATCAGGCTGGTGTGGGCAATCACCCGCGCATCGTCCGGCTTAACGTAGCCGGCGGATGCGCCCGCGGTCATGCCGTCGGCATCCACGGCCTGCATGTCCGACTGCCTGGTGATGACCACATCGTGCCCCATCGCGGTGACCGGCATCGTGCCGGTGTGCTTGAGGGTGATCTTGAAGTCGGTGCAGGACGACGGCACCACGATCGACGACACGTTGTACTGCATCGTGTCGCTGCCTTCGATTTCCGTGGCGCAATCGGTGACGACGGCCGTGCCCTTGCCGTTGTCCATCGCCGGCGCGGCCGCGGTGGTCGCTGCCGGTGCCGGCGCCATCGTCACCGGTGCTTCGGCCGCTGCCGTGGAAGCGGTTGTCGCCGGTGTAGCCATGCCCGACGACGTCGGCGAAGACGAGTTGTCGCTGCAGGCAGCCAAGGCCAGCGCACAGGCAGCGGCAAGCAGACTCAGTTTTACGTTCATCGACAGTTCTCCTCGGTTGCAAAATCGCATCATCGACCAGCGGTGCTCTGTATCTCGTGAAGGTCGGCGGCAAACATCGCGCCACCCTGCCGGGTCACACCGGGCCCGCCACGACGGACGCACCGTCAACGCCGCTTGACCGCGCCGTGTCGCCGACATATATTCACCCGTATGGATGAATATAACGACGCTCGCCTCGATGCACTGTTCGCGGCCATGTCCGACGGCACCCGGCGGGCGATCCTGGCACGGCTGGCGCAGTCGGATGCGCGGGTGACCGAGATCGCCGGCGCGTTCACCATCTCGCTCAATTCCATCTCCAAGCACATCCGCGTGCTCGAACGCGCGGGCCTGGTCACGCGCTCGGTGCGCGGGCGCGAACACCTGCTCTCGCTCAACGCCGGGCCGATGGCGGAAGCGGCGCAATGGCTGGAGTTCTACCGCCAGTTCTGGGCCGATCGGCTGGCCGCACTGGAATCCTTCGTCATCAACAAGCGCCGCACCGACAAGCGCCGGAGCAAGCAATGACATCGACACCCGCCAGCGACGCCGGCACGAGCGCAGCCCCGGGCAGCCACGGCCGCCGGATCGTGGTCAGGCGCACCATCCCCGCCACGGTCGACGAACTGTTCGACGCCTGGCTCGACCCGCACAGCCTCGCCCAGTGGATGCACCCGGGCACCGACACGCCCAGCACCGCGACCGTCGATCCGCGCGTGGGCGGCACGTTCGAAGTGGTGATGCACCACGCCGACGGCACCAGGCGCCATCGTGGCGAATATCGCGTGATCGAACGCAACGCCCGGCTGGTGTTCAGTTGGGTCTCCGACGCCACGCATCACGCCGAGACGCTGGTGACGGTGGACTTCAACATCCTGGGCGCCGGCACCGAGATCGTGATTACGCATGAGCGCATGCCCGACCACGCGGCAGGCGTTGCGCACACCCACGGCTGGACGGCCGCGCTGGAACTGCTGGATCGCCTGCTGCGCCACTGAACTGCCACGAACACCCCGAGGAGAACGCGATGGACAACCCTGCCAACCCGATCACCGTCACCGCCTTCCGTTGGGTTCCGCACAAGGCGCGCGGACTGGTGCGCGACCTGCGCGTGCGCTGGGCACTGGAAGAAGCCGGCCTGCCCTACCGCAGCAAACTGATCGGCCCGGCCGACCAGGCCAGTGCGGAGTACCGCGCGTGGCAGCCGTTCGGCCAGGTGCCGGCGTACGAGCAGGACGGCATCATCCTGTTCGAGTCCGGCGCCATCGTGCTGCACATCGCCGAACAGTCCGATGCCTTGATGCCTGCCGATGCCGCCGGTCGCGCGCGCGTGCGCACCTGGCTGTTCGCCGCGCTCAACTCGATCGAGCCATGGGTGCAACAGCTGGCCGGCATCGACCTGTTCCACAGCGGCGAAGCGTGGGCGGAGCAACATCGCCCGCAGGTCGAGGATTTCGTCAAGCGCCGCCTCGGCGCGCTCGCCGACTGGCTGGGCGATCGCGACTACCTGGAAGATCGCTACACCGCTGCCGACCTGCTGATGGTCACCGTGCTGGATAACCTGCGCCACACCGACCTGCTGGCCCAGTACCCCACGCTCCAGGCCTATGCCGAACGCTGCCACGCGCGCCCTGCCTACCGGAAGGCCTTGCATGACCAGCTGGCGGACTTCGTGCCGGATCCGGTGGCCGCCTGACACCCGCCACGCAAACATGGCCGGTCGCCGCCCGGGAAGCGGAACGCTAACCTGCGCCCGGATTCCGGGTAGCGCATTGCGCCTGCAACCAGGCACGCGGTGAGGCGCCGACTGCATGGGTAAACGCCCGCGACAGTGACGACGCGCTGCGATAGCCAAGCTGCAGGCTCGCTGTCTTGAGCGAAGCGCCGTCGCGAAGCAGGGCCTGCGCGATCGTCACCCGCCATTGCGTCAGATATTCGGCGGGTGCGCGGCCGACGTGCCGCTTGAACGCCGCGGCAAACGCGCTGCGCGACATGCCGGCCGCCTCGGCCATGGCCGCCAGCGACCAATCCGCATCGGGCTGCTCATGGATCGCCGTCAACGCCCGCGCCAGCTTCGGGTCCGACAGGCCAGTCAGCAATCCGGCCGGCAGTTTCGCTTCCTCCGGGTGATCGAGCAGCCAGCGCAGCAACTGCAGCAGCAGCACGTCGAACAGGCGGTCGGCCAGCAGCCGCTGACCGCAGCGCACCCGCTCGGATTCGGCGAACAGCAGGCTCAGCGTCGGCGCAAGGCCATCCACCGCATGCAGCGGCAGCATCAGCAGCGACGGTAACGCGCGTGCCAACGGGTGTTGCGCGCCGCCGTCGAAATCCAGCGAGGCGCAGACAAAATCCGAGCCATCGACCGGGGCATTGTGGAAGACGTGCGCCAGCGGGCGGGGGTAGAACAGCAGAGTCGGTTCCGTCACCTCGATCCGGCGCGGCAGGCCGCTGCCCGCCCGATGCGTCACGACCAGCTCACCCCGCCGCAGCACGTGCAGAAAGCCCCGCCCCGGTTTGGCATCGAACTGCACCAAGCCGCACAACGGCCCGGCATGGAACAGGTGCGCGCGCACGTGGAAGCGCTCCATCAATGATGACAGCCGGTCGAGGGGGGAGGGCATGGCCCGCTCCAGGATTCTGGACGATTGGCCGCATTTTATGGACTAAACGACACCAATCACAAGGTGTCGGGAGCCATGCTGTCCACGCACCGCGCATCCGCGCATCCGCGCATCCAGCGCAGCGTTGAAAAGAGGAAACGCCATGACCCTACTCCCGCAGTTGCTCCCCCACACCACATCCACGGCTGGCCGGCGCCTCGCCGCCGCCGCGGCCATGCTGCTAATCAGCCCGCTCGGCCTGGCCCACGACGGCACTCCAAGCGGCGGGGACAAGCACGCCGGCGGCATCCGCAGCGAACCGGCCGTGGCGGTACAGGCTCCGTTCGACATCGTGCAAACGAAAATCACCACCGAAGGCAATATCGCCACCTTCCACATCGACGTCTCCGGCCGGGCCGGCGACAGCAAGCCCGCGAAAACCGGCAAGCTCGCCGGCAGCCGCGTGTTCTCCTACGTCTGGCCGACCACGCTCGATCCCTACCTGGTCGGCTTCGAGCACGACAGCGGCATCCTCGCTTTCGCCGTCACCGCGCACCCGGACTTCGACGACACCCCGTTGTTCGACGAAAACGGCGACGGCAACCCGGACAACGACGGCAACCTGTGGCACTCGCACTGGGTGGTGCTGCAGCGCGACGACGCCTGCGGCAGGAACGCGCTGAAAGTCGTCGATATCCCCGCGGGCAGCAAGCCGCGCCTGCCGAAGACCTGGCCGGGGCTGCCCATCCTGATCGACAGCCCCGGCTGGAGCCCTGCCTTCAAGGGCGGCACGCTGGAAGTGCGGGTTCCCTTCGACGACATCGGCGCAGTCGACACCGCGCGCTTCGACGGCGTCACGGCCGCGCTGCGCGTCAACGCCAGCGTCCACAGCCCGCTGCTGTGCGTGGCGAACGTATTCAAAGTCGCCTCGGGCGATCTGTCGCTGCCCGGCACAGTCGGGCACTGACGCAACATGCCGACCAGGCGGCCCGCCGTTCGTTTCGAATGGTCGGCTTGCCTGCGCACACCCCCCGCCGCACGAGGAAAACACCATGAACCGCGTTCCCCTGATCGACCGTCATGCCACCACGCCCGACCGCAGGCAGCTGCTCGACACCATCCAGCGCGCATTCGGCACCACGCCCAACATGTTCCGCGCGGTCGCCAACTCGCCCGCCGCGCTGCAGAGCATGTGGGGCGCGTTCGACGCGCTCGGCAACGGCGTCATCGCCCCGGCGCTTGCGGAACAGATCGCCGTGGCCATCGCCGACCGCAACGCCTGCGAGTACTGCCTGGCCGCGCACACCGCCCTGGGCCGCAAGGCCGGCGTCAGCAGCGATGCCCTGCGCGCCGCGCAGGCGGGAATTTCGCCCGATCCGAAAACCCGGACCGCCCTGCACTTCGCGCTCAAGCTGGTCAACGCCCGCGGCGCGATCGACGGGGCCGACGTACAGGCGATGCGCGACGCCGATTTCAACGACGAGGCCATCGTCGAAGTGATGGCCCACGTCGCCCTCAACCTGTTCACCAACTACATCAACGTGGCGCTTGCGGTGCCGGTGGATTTTCCCACCGTGGCCTTGCTGCGTGCGGCGTGATACCCGCCTTGCCCAGGGTAGCCGCACATGGCGGTCGCCGGTCGATCGGCGACGATTCAGCGCAACAGCTGCAGCACGACCGCCAGCACGATCGCGGCGAACATCCCCGCGATCGCATCGTCGATCATCACGCCGAAGCCGCCCTTGACGCGCCGATCGAACCAGCGGATCGGCCAGGGTTTCCAGACGTCGAACAGGCGGAACAGCGCGAAGCCGGCGCCAAGCATCCACCACGAGAAGCCCGCGGCGGGAAGCAGTGCCGGCAGCAGCGGCAGCAGCGCCAGCCACTGGCCGATAAACTCGTCCCAGACCAGGCTGCGGTGGTCGTCGACGCCGAGCGCGCGGCCGGCAACGTCGCAGGCGCGCACGCCGACGGCAAAGCCCGCCAGCAGCACCAGCACGTAGAGCCACGGCGGCAGCTCGCGCAGCGCCAGCCATGGCAGCAGGGCGGCCAGTGAGCCGAAGGTGCCTTGCGCCAGCGGTGCCAGTCCGGAACCGAAGCCGCAGGCGAGCCAGCCCCACGGCGTGGCCAGCAGGGCGCGCCGCTGGGCGGCGCTCAACTGTTTCTTCGCACTCACGCGAAATGCTCCCAGCCGGAACGGCCGCCATCGAGCCAGCCGCCATCGTGGCCGCGCACACGCACGCCCTCGCCGGCCACGATGCGGCCGATCCGCGACACGCCGCAGCCGAGCCGCGACAGGTCGGCCTGCACCTGGCTCAACCGGGTGGCCGGGACGCAGAAACACAACTCGTAATCGTCGCCGCCGCTCAGCGCGAACTGCAGCGCGGTGGTGTCGTCGTACAGACCAAGCAGGGCCGACGAGCGCGGCAGCAACGCCGCGTCGATCTCGGCACCGACGCCGCTGGCGGTGCAGATGTGGCCCAGATCGGCGAGCAGGCCGTCGGACACGTCGACGCAGGCGTGCGCCTGCTCGCGCAAGGCGATGCCGGCGGCCAGTCGCGGGACGGGACGGTTGAGTCGTTCGATCAGGAAGGTGCGCAAACCGTCGCGACCGTCATCGTCGCGCCGCGGTTGCTGCAGGGCATGCAGGCCGGCGGCGGCATCGCCCAGCGTGCCGGTGACCAGCACCGCGTCGCCTGCGCGCGCACCCTGCCGGGTCAGCGCCTTGCCCGGCGGCACGAAACCGTGCACCGCCACGCTGACCGCCAGCGGCCCGCGCGTGGTGTCGCCGCCGACCAGGGCCAGCCGCTGCGGCTTGGCCAGTTGGACAAAGCCCTCGACGAAACCTTCGACGAAGGCGCGGTCGGCCTGCGGCAGGGTCAGGCTCAGCAGCGCCCAGGCGGGACTGGCACCCATCGCGGCGAGATCGGAGAGATTCACCGCCAGCGCCTTCCAGCCGATGTCGGCCGCGGCGGTACCACGGGGAAAATGCACGCCGTCGACCAGGGTATCGATGGCCACC
>Ga0070659_100003025_pt1 | contig 11966 bp, 17 predicted proteins | sample KBSC23metaG_FD_64666 | JGI IMG/M metagenome (GOLD analysis project Ga0070659, IMG submission 64666) | Corn rhizosphere microbial communities from Kellogg Biological Station, Michigan, USA - KBS C2-3 metaG | ecosystem: Host-associated > Plants > Roots > Rhizosphere > Soil ...
GACTTGCGGGCCTTGGTGACCTGCGGCTTCTGCCCGGTGATCAGGGTGAGGTCCTTGATGGCCCCATCGATCACCTTCGAGTCCCGAGCGGCCTCACCGACACCGGTGTTGACGACGATCTTGACGAGCCCCGGCACCTGGTGCACGTTCGTGTAGCTGAACTGCTTGGTGAGGTTCGCCGCGATCTCGCTGCGGTACTTCTGCTTCAGGCGCGGCTGGGCGTTGTCAGCCTTCGCGGCAGTCGTTGCGGTTGCCATTTAGAGCTTCTCTCCGGACTTCTTCGCGTACCGGACGCGAACCGTCTTCTTGACGCCGTTCTTCTCGACGACCTCTTCGCGGAATCCCACGCGGGTGGGCTTCTTGGTCTTCGGGTCGATCACGGCCACGTTCGAAATGTGGATGGGGGCCTCGTGGGTCTCGATGCCACCGGTCTTGGTGCCGCGCTGGGTCTGGCCGACCTTCACGTGCTTGGTGACGAAGTTGACGCCCTCGACGATGACGCGGTTCTTCTCGACCTGCACCTCGATGACGCGACCCTGCTTGCCGCGGTCTCCGCCGCGCTCCTGCGTCGGGCCGCTGATGACCTGGACGATGTCGCCCTTCTTGATGTTCGCCATGACTAAATGACCTCCGGGGCGAGCGAGATGATCTTCATGAACTTCTTGTCGCGGAGCTCGCGGCCGACCGGTCCGAAGATGCGCGTGCCGCGCGGGTCGCCGTCGGCCTTGAGGATGACGGCGGCGTTCTCGTCGAACTTGATGTACGAGCCATCGGGACGACGGGTCTGCTTCACCACGCGGACGATGACGGCCTTGACCACATCGCCCTTCTTGACGTTGCCGCCGGGGATCGCGTCTTTGACCGTGGCGACGATCACGTCGCCCAGTCCCGCGTAGCGGCGGCCGGAGCCACCGAGCACGCGGATGGTGAGGAGCTCTTTGGCGCCGGTGTTGTCGGCGACCTTGACTCGGGATTCCTGTTGCAGCATGAGTTACTTCGCCTTCTCAACGATTTCGACGAGGCGCCAGCGCTTGGTCGCCGACAGCGGCCGGCTCTCGCTGATCAGCACGAAGTCGCCGATGCCGGCGGTGTTGCCCTCGTCGTGCGCCTTGACCTTGGAGGTACGGCGGATGACCTTGCCGTACAGCGGGTGCTTCACGCGGTCCTCGACCTCGACGACGATGGTCTTGTCCATCTTGTCGCTGGTGACGTATCCGCGGCGCACCTTGCGGTATCCGCGCGCGTTCGCGTCTTTGACGTCGTGGGCGCTGTGCTCGTGCCCGGTGGGGACGGCCGCAGCCTTGACCTGTGCCATTACTCGGCCTCTTCCTCAGTGTTCGAGTCGTCAGCCGACGCCTCGGACTTCTTGGCGGCGGCCTTCTTCGGGGCCTTCGCCGGTGCCTCGCTCACGACGGGCGTGGCACGGATGCCCAGCTCGCGCTCGCGGATGACGGTGTAGATGCGGGCGATGTCGCGCTTGACCGCGCGGAGGCGCCCGTGGCTCTCGAGCTGACCGGTGGCCGACTGGAAGCGCAGGTTGAACAGCTCCTCCTTGGCCTTCTTCAGCTCGTCGATGAGACGCTCGTCTTCGAAGGTGTCGAGCTCGGTCGATGCGAGCTCCTTGGATCCGACGGCCATTATGCGTCGCCCTCCTCGCGCTTGATGATGCGTGCCTTCAGGGGCAGCTTGTGGATGGCGCGCAGCAGTGCCTCGCGAGCCAGGGTCTCGTCGACGCCGGCGACCTCGAAGAGGACGCGGCCCGGCTTGACGTTGGCGACCCACCACTCCGGCGAACCCTTACCGGAACCCATGCGGGTTTCGGCCGGCTTCTTGGTGATCGGGCGGTCCGGGAAGATGTTGATCCAGACCTTGCCGCCGCGCTTGATGTGACGCGTCATGGCGATACGAGCGGACTCGATCTGCCGGTTCGTCACGTACGCAGGAGTCAGCGCCTGGATGCCGAACTCGCCGAACGACACCTTGGTGCCGCCCGTCGCCTGTCCGGTGCGTCCGGGGTGGTGCTGCTTGCGGTGCTTGACCTTGCGGGGAATCAGCATGATTACGCCTCAGCTCCTGCCGTGGCGGGCGCGTCGGCACGGGGGCCGCGGCCGCGCGGGCCACTGTCACGGCGCTCGGGCCGGGTCGACTTCTGCGACGCCTGCTCGCGAGCGAGTTCTTTGTTGGTGATGTCGCCCTTGTAGATCCAGACCTTCACGCCGATGCGGCCGAAGGTGGTCTTCGCCTCGTAGAAGCCGTAGTCGATGTTCGCGCGCAGGGTGTGCAGCGGCACACGGCCTTCGCGGTAGAACTCCGAGCGGCTCATCTCGGCGCCACCGAGGCGGCCGGAGACCTGGATGCGGACGCCCTTGGCGCCGGCGCGCTGAGCACCCTGCAGCCCCTTGCGCATCGCGCGGCGGAATGCCACGCGGGCGCTGAGCTGCTCGGCGATGCCCTGGGCGACCAGCTGCGCCTCGGCCTCGGGGTTCTTCACCTCGAGGATGTTGAGCTGGATCTGCTTGCCACTGAGCTTCTCGAGGTCGGAGCGGATGCGCTCGGCCTCGGCTCCGCGGCGGCCGATCACGATGCCGGGACGCGCGGTGTGGATGTCCACGCGCACGCGGTCGCGGGTCCGCTCGATCTCGATCTTCGCCACACCGGCGCGGTCGAGGCTCGTCTTGAGCAGGTTGCGGATCTTGATGTCTTCCGCGACGTAGTCGGCGTAGCGCTGACCGGGCTTCGTCGAGTCGGAGAACCAGCGCGACACGTGGTCGGTGGTGATCCCGAGTCGGAACCCGTAGGGGTTGACCTTCTGGCCCATTACTTCTTCCCTGCCTTGGTGGTACCGGTGGTCGACGGCGTCGACGCCCGGCGCTGGCTGCCCGCGCTCGGGGCGACCAGCTCGTCCGGAGTCGCGAGCACGACGGTGATGTGGCTCGTGCGCTTCAGGATCTTGAAGGCGCGGCCCTGGGCGCGCGGCTGGAACCGCTTCAGGGTCGTTCCCTCGTCGACGTACGCCTTCGCGACGAACAGGTCCTGCTCGTCGAGGTAGCTGTTGCTGGCATCCGCCTTCACGCGAGCGTTGGCCATCGCCGATGCAACGAGCTTGTAGATCGGCTCGGACGCGCTCTGCGGGGCGAACTTCAGGATCGCGAGAGCCTCGGCGGCCTGCTTGCCACGGATCAGGTCCACGACGCGACGGGCCTTCTGAGGGGTCACGCGGATGTGTCGCACGCGGGCGATCGACTCCACCATTTCTCTTCCTCCTCTACGCCACCGCGTTAGCGGCGACGACCCTTCTTGTCGTCCTTCTCGTGTCCACGGAAGGTGCGCGTCGGCGAGAACTCGCCCAGCTTGTGACCGACCATGGTCTCGGTGATGAACACCGGGATGTGCTTGCGGCCGTCGTGCACGGCGATCGTGTGGCCGAGCATGGCCGGAACGATCATCGAGCGGCGCGACCAGGTCTTGATCACGTTCTTGGTGTTGGCCTCGTTCTGCGTCGCCACCTTGCGGAACAGGTGGTCATCGACGAACGGACCCTTTTTGAGACTGCGCGGCATTGTTGTCGATCCCTACTTGCGCTTCTTGCCGACGGTGCGGCGGCGAACGATGAGCTTGTCACTGGGAAGGTTGCGCTTGCGCGTCCGGCCTTCCTTCTGGCCCCAGGGGCTGACCGGGTGACGTCCACCGGACGTCTTGCCCTCACCACCACCGTGCGGGTGGTCGACCGGGTTCATGGCGACACCGCGGACGGTCGGGCGGACGCCCTTCCAGCGCATGCGGCCGGCCTTGCCCCAGTTGATGTTGGACTGCTCGGCGTTGCCGACCTCGCCGATGGTGGCGCGGCAGCGCACGTCGACGTTGCGGATCTCGCCGGAGGGCAGACGCAGCTGGGCGTACGGGCCGTCCTTGGCGACGAGGCGCACCGAGGCACCGGCGGAGCGCGCCATCTTGGCGCCGCCGCCCGGCTTCAGCTCGATCGCGTGGATGACGGTACCGACCGGGATGTTCTTCAGCGGCAGGTTGTTGCCCGGCTTGATGTCGGCGCCCGGACCGGACTCGACCACGTCGCCCTGGCTCAGCTTGTTCGGCGCGATGATGTAGCGCTTCGTGCCGTCCACGAAATGCAGGAGCGCGATGCGCGCCGTGCGGTTCGGGTCGTACTCGATGTGCGCGACCTTGGCGTCGACGCCGTCTTTGTCGTTGCGCTTGAAGTCGATGACACGGTACTGCCGCTTGTGACCTCCGCCGATGTGGCGGGTCGTGATGCGGCCGGTGTTGTTGCGTCCACCGGTCTTCGACAGCGGCTTGAGCAGCGACTTCTCGGGCGTGGAGCGCGTGATCTCGACGAAGTCGGCGACCGACGAACCGCGACGACCCGGAGTCGTGGGCTTGTACTTGCGAATAGGCATGGTGTTCCTCCCCGGCCCTAGCCGACAGCCGTGAAGATGTCGATGGTGCCGGACTTGAGCGTGACGATGGCGCGCTTGGTGTCCTTGCGCTTGCCGATGCCGAACTTGGTGCGCTGCTTCTTGCCGGTGCGGTTCAGCGTGTTGACCGACGCGACCTTGACGCCGAAGATCTTCTCGATCGCCAGCTTGATCTCGGTCTTGTTGGAGCGCGGGTCGACCACGAAGGTGTACTTGCCGTCATCGATCAGGCCGTAGCTCTTCTCGCTGACGACGGGCGACAGGATGACGTCGCGCGGGTCTTTGTTGTAGCCGCTCACTCGCCGGCCTCCTCGGTCTTGTTCTTGCTTCCTGCGCCGGAGACGGCACCCTTGGCACTGACGAACGCATCGAACGCGGCCTTGGTGAACACGATGTCGTCGCTGACGACGGCGTCGTAGGCGTTGAGCTGATCGGCGAACAGCACGTGGACGTGCTTGAGGTTGCGCACGCTCTTGAAGGCGTCGTCGTCGCCGCGCTCGAGCACGATCAGAACGTTCTTGCTGGTCGCGATGTCGGCGAGCAGCGCTGCGGCGTTCTTGGTGCTCGGGCCGGCCGTGCCGAAGTTCTCGATCACGTGCAGGCGCTCACCGCGGGCCCGGTCCGACAGCACGCCCAGCAGAGCAGCGGCGATCATCTTCTTGGGGGTGCGCTGCGAGTAGTCGCGCGGGTGCGGTCCGTGGACGATGCCACCACCGGTGTGCTGAGGGGCGCGGATCGAGCCCTGACGAGCGCGACCGGTTCCCTTCTGCTTGAACGGCTTGCGGCCGGCACCCGACACCTCGCCGCGGCGCAGGGTGTTGTGCGTGCCCTGACGAGCGGCGGCGAGCTGCGCGGTGACCACCTGGTGGATCAACGGCACGTTGGTCTGCACGTCGAAGATCGCGGCAGGCAGATCGACCGAGCCGGTCGACTTGCCCTTCGCGTCGATGACGCTCAGCGAGGAGGTGGAGTCAGCCATGATCAGGCTCCCTTCACGGCGTTGCGGACGAAGACGATCCGACCGCGAGCACCGGGGACGGCGCCCTTGATCAGGATGAGCCCCTTGTCGAGGTCGACCGAGTGAACCGTGAGGCCCTGGACGGTGACGCGGTCGCCGCCCATGCGCCCCGCCATCCGCATGCCCTTGAACACGCGGCTGGGGGTCGAGGACGCACCGATCGAGCCCGGCTTGCGGTGGTTGCGGTGCGAACCGTGCGATGACGAGACGCCCTTGAAGTTGTGGCGCTTCATGACACCGGCGAAGCCCTTGCCCTTGCTGGTGCCGACGACGTCGACCAGCTGACCGGGCTCGAAGATGTCGACCGCGAGCTCCTGGCCGAGCGCGTATTCGGCGGCGTCAGCAGTGCGCACCTCGGTGAGGTGTCGGCGCGGGGTCACGCCGGCCTTGTCGAAGTGACCGCTCGCGGGCTTGTTGACCTTGCGAGGGTCGATCGCGCCGTACGCGATCTGAACGGCGCTGTAGCCGTCTTTCTCCTCGGAGCGGACCTGGGTCACGACGTTCGGGGAGATCTCGACCACGGTCACCGGCACGAGCCGGTTGTTCGCGTCCCAGACCTGGGTCATGCCGAGCTTGGTGCCCAGCAGACCCTTGGTCGTCTTGGTGGAAGTCATGCGGATTCCTTCTCGGCCTAAAGCTTGATCTCGATGTTGACGTCGGCGGGCAGGTCGAGACGCATGAGCGAATCGACGGCCTTCGGCGTCGGGTCGATGATGTCGATGAGACGTTTGTGGGTGCGCTTCTCGAACTGCTCGCGGCTGTCCTTGTACTTGTGAGGAGAGCGGATCACGACGATCACGTTCTTCTCGGTGGGCAGGGGCACCGGACCGACGACGGTCGCGCCCGCGCGGGTCACCGTGTCGACGATCTTGCGCGCCGACGCGTCGAGGCCGGCGTGGTCGTACGACTTGAGCCGGATGCGGATCTTCTGTCCCGCCATGTTGTCTCTCTCCTGTTTCCGCACGGCACCCATCACAGGTCCGTACCCGCGCGGCTCATGACTGGGCCGCGCACCGCTGTTCTGCTGTCAATCCCTCCGACCCCCGCGGTCGGGCGTGTCGCAGGCTCTTGCGAGCGCAGCGCACACACCTTCCCCATCCGATCCGGCGCATGGCCGACGCGACATCAAGGGTGGAAGGATTCGAGTGAAGCTGTGTTCTGCTGCCCGCCGCCCAACCTGGTCGAGAACCGGTCCCTCACGGAGCTATTCGCTCGACGAGGCACAGTTCCTGGGTTGTGCACTGCACTGACAGTGATCCGCGCGCGAACGCACGGAATGTTGAACTAGACGAGTTTGCCACATGCCTGCCATTGCTGCAAGCTGCGTGGCGCGCCGCGGGAGGGCCATTTCTGGCCGTCCCGCCGCCACGGCGAGGCCGTCTCGGCCTCGCGGTCACCTACCGGCTCTCTAGACCCCGGTCCCGCCCGACTTCGGCTCGGCGGTTGCGTCGTCATCGCCGTGGATCAGGTGGTCGGCGCGGTCCTTGACCTCGCCCGCGACATCCTTGGCCTTGTCGGCGACGTCGCCCGCCACGTCCTTCGCCTTCTCGGCGGCGTCCTCCGCGAGGTCCTTGGCTTTGTCCACGATGTCGTCGAGTCCCATGATGTCCTCCCGCGGGCAGAACATCCGCCCATCGTGGCCATTCTGCTGGCTGACGGCCCCCAGGTAAAGCGAACGCGGGGAGTCGCGGTCGTCAAGAAAACAGCAGGGTGCACAGTTGCGACTCCACCGAGCCGGGCCGGGACGGGTCGATCGTCTCGCCGTGCTCGTACCGGTCGATCAGGCGGGGATCGATGTAGCTCGCCCGAGCGATCGCCGGGGTGTTCTCGAGCACCTCGGCAGCCGCGGCCACGGCGGCCGTCACAGCGCGGCGCCGGTCGGCCTTCGTGGTCTGCGGTCCGCTCCTGGCCAGGCTCACTGCCGCCGCGGCGGTCCCTCGCAGGGTGCGGAAGTCCTTGGCCGAGAACGCCCCACCGGTGCGCCGGCGCAGATCGTCGTTGATCTCGGCGGAACTGATCGGATGCCACCGGTCGGCCCCGCGCCAGGCGAGAAGTCGGGCGCGCCGATCACGCCGGGCCAGCAACTCGATCACCGCGGCGAGGTCGCGGTCGTGGAGCTCGGACCTCCACCCGCGCCCGCTCTTGGCCGGAAAGCTCAGCCGGACGATCCCGCCCTCGGTCACGCGGGCGTGGGCGCACAGGAGCGTGGCGAGGCCGAACGTGCCGTTCTCGTCGACATACCGCTCGGAGCCCACCCGGAGCGCCGCCGAGTCCAGCAGTCGGAAGGCGGCCGCCAGCACCCGCTCGCGACCCAGCCCCTCGCGCCTCAGATCGCGGGTGACCCCGCGTCGCGCGGCGGGGAGCGCCTCCGCGAAGGCGAGCATGCGATCGAACTTGAGCCGGTCCTTCTGCTCGCGCCAGCTCGGGTGGTAGAGGTACTGGCGCCGGCCCGCGGCGTCGAGGCCGGTGGCCTGGATGTGCCCGTTGGGGTGCGGTGCGATCCACACGTCGGTCCAGGCGGGAGGGATCGCCAGCCCGGCGATCCGATCGAGCAGTCCGCGGTCGGTGACGGTCGCGCCCACCGCATCCCGGTAGGAGAATCCCGACCCGGAACTGAGACGGTGGATGCCCGGCCCGGTCGAGTCGCTCCGACGCAGTCGCATGGGTCGACGATAGGTCGGCGCACGACGAAGGGGCCGGGCCTTGCGGCCCGACCCCTCACGTACTAGGTGCGAAGAACTACTTGAGGATCTTCGTGACCTTGCCGGCGCCCACGGTGCGGCCACCCTCACGGATGGCGAAGCCGAGGCCCTCCTCCATCGCGATCGGCTGGATCAGCTCGACCGTGATGTCGGTGGTGTCGCCGGGCATGACCATCTCGGTGCCCTCGGGCAGCGTGATGACGCCGGTGACGTCGGTGGTGCGGAAGTAGAACTGCGGACGGTAGTTCGCGTAGAACGGGTTGTGACGCCCACCCTCATCCTTCGACAGGATGTACGCGGTGCCCTCGAACTCGGTGTGCGGCGTGACCGACCCGGGCTTGACGACGACCTGGCCGCGCTCGACATCTTCGCGCTTGGTGCCGCGGAGCAGCAGACCGCAGTTCTCGCCGGCCCACGCCTCGTCGAGCTGCTTGTGGAACATCTCGATACCGGTGACCGTGGTCTTCTGCGTCGGGCGGATGCCGACGATCTCGACCTCGGAGTTGATGGCGAGGGTTCCGCGCTCGGCGCGGCCGGTGACGACGGTTCCACGACCGGTGATCGTGAAGACGTCCTCGATCGGCATCAGGAACGGCTTGTCCTTGTCGCGGATCGGGTCCGGAACGGACTCGTCGATGGCGTCCATGAGGTCGAGAACCGACTGGCTCCACTTCTCGTCGCCCTCGAGAGCCTTCAGGCCCGAGACGCGGACGACCGGCGCGTTGTCGCCGTCGAAGCCCTGGCTGCTGAGCAGCTCGCGGACCTCGAGCTCGACGAGCTCCAGGATCTCCTCGTCGTCGACCATGTCGGACTTGTTCAGCGCGACCAGCAGGTACGGCACGCCGACCTGCTTGGCGAGCAGCACGTGCTCGCGGGTCTGCGCCATCGGGCCGTCGGTCGCCGCGACCACGAGGATCGCGCCGTCCATCTGAGCGGCACCGGTGATCATGTTCTTGATGTAGTCGGCGTGGCCCGGGGCGTCGACGTGCGCATAGTGGCGCTTCGGCGTCTCGTACTCGACGTGCGAGATGTTGATGGTGATGCCGCGCTGACGCTCTTCGGGCGCCGAGTCGATCGACGCGAAGTCGCGGGGCACGTTGACCGCCGACGGGTACTTGTCGGCGAGCACCTTCGAGATCGCCGCGGTGAGCGTGGTCTTGCCGTGGTCGACGTGACCGATCGTTCCGATGTTCACGTGCGGCTTGGTCCGCTCGAACTTGGCCTTAGCCACTTGGTCCTCCTCAGGACTAGATTTTTGCGTTGCTTACTTTACGGGATGGGGTCTCGCCAGGCTTGCCAACCTGGGAAGGCGGCTCGACCCGGTGGGTCGGGCTGCTAGTCGCCCTTGCTCTTCTGGACGATCTCGTCGGCAACTGCCTTCGGGACCTCCGCATAGCTGTCGAACGTCATCGAGTAGACGGCGCGGCCCGAGGTCTTCGAGCGCAGGTCTCCGACATATCCGAACATCTCTGACAACGGCACCTTGGCCGTCACGACCTTGACGCCGGTCGCGTCCTCCATGGACTGGATCTGTCCACGGCGGGAGTTCAGGTCGCCGATCACGTCGCCCATGTACTCCTCGGGCGTGCGGACCTCGACGGCCATCAGCGGCTCGAGCAGCACGGGGTCCGCTCGGCGAGCGGCCTCTTTGTAGCCCATCGATCCGGCGATCTTGAACGCCATCTCAGACGAGTCGACGTCGTGCGACGCGCCATCGACGAGGGTCGCCTTGACGCCCACCGTCGGATAGCCCGCCAGCACGCCGACCTGCATCGCGTCCTGGATGCCGTGGTCGACCGAAGGGATGTATTCGCGCGGCACGCGTCCGCCGGTCACAGCATTGACGAACTCGTAGCTGATCTCAGGGGTCACCTCGAGCGGTTCGATCGTGATCTGGATCTTGGCGAACTGGCCCGATCCACCCGTCTGCTTCTTGTGGGTGTAGTCGTGCTTCTCGACCTTGCGGCGGATCGTCTCGCGGTACGCGACCTGGGGCTTGCCCACGTTGGCCTCGACGTTGAACTCCCGCTTCATGCGGTCGACCAGGATGTCGAGGTGGAGCTCGCCCATGCCCTTGATGATGGTCTGGCCGGTCTCCTGGTTCTGCTCGGTGCGGAACGTCGGGTCTTCTTCGGCCAGCTTCTGGATGGCGACACCCAGCTTCTCCTGGTCGGCCTTGGTCTTCGGCTCGATGGCGACCTCGATCACCGGGGCCGGGAAGGTCATCGACTCGAGCACGACCTGCGCGTTGGAGTCGGACAGGGTGTCACCGGTGGTGGTGTCCTTCAGGCCGATGACCGCGTAGATGTGGCCGGCGGTGACGCTGTCGACCGGGTTCTCTTTGTTGGCGTGCATCTGGAAGATCTTGCCGATGCGCTCCTTCTTGCCCTTGGTCGAGTTGATGACCTGGCCGCCCGACTCGAGCTTGCCCGAGTAGACGCGGATGTAGGTCAGGCGACCGAAGAAGGGGTGCGTCATGATCTTGAACGCGAGCGCCGAGAACGGCTCGTTGGCGTCGGCGTGGCGCTCGATGATCTTCTCTTCATCGCGCACGTCGTGGCCCTCGATGGCCGGCATGTCGAGCGGCGACGGCAGGTAGTCGACCACCGCGTCGAGCATGGGCTGCACGCCGCGGTTCTTGAACGCGCTACCGCAGAACACCGGGTACAGCTCGCTGGCGATCGTCAGCTTGCGCACGGCGGCCTTGATCTCGGCGACCGAGAAGTCGGTGTCGCCCTCGAGGTAGCGCTCCAGCAGAGCGTCGTCGGCCTCGGCGACCGTCTCGATCAGCACGTGACGGTACTCGTTGGCCTTCTCGACCAGGTCGGCCGGGATCTCTTCGATCGCGTACTTGGCGCCCATCTCGACGTCACCCTTGGCATCCCCGCGCCAGGTCAGCGCGCGCATCTCGACCAGGTCGACGACGCCCTCGAACGAGGACTCCGACCCGATGGGGAGCTGCATGACAAGCGGCTTGGCTCCGAGGCGCTTGATGATGGTGTCGACCGTGTAGTAGAAGTCGGCGCCGAGCTTGTCCATCTTGTTGACGAAGCAGATGCGCGGCACGTCGTACTTGTCGGCCTGGCGCCACACCGTCTCGGACTGGGGCTCGACGCCCTCCTTGCCGTCGAACACCGCGACCGCACCGTCGAGGACGCGCAGGTTGCGCTCGACCTCGACCGTGAAGTCCACGTGTCCGGGGGTGTCGATGATGTTGAGCTGCGTCTTGTTCCAGAAGCAGGTCGTGGCGGCCGAGGTGATGGTGATGCCGCGCTCCTGCTCCTGCGCCATCCAGTCCATCGTGGCGGCGCCGTCGTGCACCTCGCCGATCTTGTGCGTGATGCCCGTGTAGAACAAGATGCGCTCGGTCGTCGTCGTCTTGCCGGCATCGATGTGGGCCATGATGCCGAAGTTGCGGACCTTGGAGAGGTCGGTGAGCACGTCCTGTGCCACGGGGTACTTCCTTCTTGTTGAGAGTTGAGCAGGTCGAGGAGCGCGAAGCGCGTATCGAGACCGGGGTTTCGATACGCCGCTTCGCGGCTACTCAACCGGCGAGAGATTTACCAGCGGTAATGCGCGAAGGCCTTGTTGCTCTCGGCCATCTTGTGGGTGTCTTCGCGGCGCTTGACCGCGGCACCCAGGCCGTTCGAGGCATCCAGGATCTCGTTCTGGAGGCGCTCGGTCATGGTCTTCTCACGACGGCCCTTGGCGTAGCTGACGAGCCAGCGCAGAGCGAGCGTGTTGGCGCGGTGAGGCTTGACCTCGACCGGCACCTGGTAGGTCGAGCCGCCGACGCGGCGCGACTTGACCTCGACC
>Ga0070659_100003029_pt1 | contig 11951 bp, 10 predicted proteins | sample KBSC23metaG_FD_64666 | JGI IMG/M metagenome (GOLD analysis project Ga0070659, IMG submission 64666) | Corn rhizosphere microbial communities from Kellogg Biological Station, Michigan, USA - KBS C2-3 metaG | ecosystem: Host-associated > Plants > Roots > Rhizosphere > Soil ...
AAACGCCTACCAACATACCGCCCAGCCCGTTCGGCACGACGGCAATTTTCACGGATTTACCGGTGTGCGCATCGTTCGATTGAGTGACGGCTTCGAGAGGCGTGTAAATGGGGAAATCCGCGCTGTCGGATGTGTAATAGCCTTCCGGATCCAATTGGCCTTCCACCGTCACCCACGACTCGAAGCCGCTGTTGGGTAATTGTGTCTGTGACCTGGCGGCCGTCAAAACGGTCAGCGACAGCAGTAACGCGTAAAGTTTTTTCATGCTTCGGTTGTGTTTGGTTAGGGAATGTTTGTGTTTACTCAAAGCTATCGGAATACTTTTGCTTTTATACATGCCCATTGCCAACATCATCTTCGACCTCGGTGGCGTGCTGCTCGACATCGACTACAATCTCACCGTGGAGTCGTTCAAAGAACTCGGCGTTCCTTACTTCGAAGAAGTGTTTTCCAAGTTCCAGCAAGACCGCGTGACGGACAATTTCGAGAAAGGCGTGATCTCGGACAACGATTTTCGCAACCACATCCGCGACGTAGCCGGCATCAATTACGACGACGAATCCATCGACCGCGCGTGGAACGCGATGTTGCTTCAATTCCCGCCGAAAAAAATAGAGTGGCTCAAAGAATTGAAATCGAAGGGTTACAAAATTTTTCTCCTCAGCAACACGAACATTATTCATTTCCGCTCGTTTACTCATTCCTTCGAAGTGCTGTTCGGCACTGCGTTTGATAGCCTGTTCGACCGCGCGTACTACTCCCACCAACTCGGTATGCGTAAGCCGGAAAAAGAAATTTTTGGAAAAGTGCTGAACGATTTCGAACTTCAACCTGCAGAAACGCTTTACGTCGAAGACAGTAAACAGAACGCAGACGCCGCCAAACCCCTCGGCTTCGAATGCGTGCTGATTGAAACCAACGGCGATACCCCCGCCGCCGTCGACGAACGTTTAGCGCGTCCTAACATTTCCTAAACACTCCAACTCCCTTTCCTATGGAGAATCCACGTTTACCCCGTCGCATGCCGCAGACCAAACCGAGCGTACAGCAAGTAGAGACTGACGTCGAGCTCGTCATCTGCGCGCGTTGCATTTTGTACAACGACAACTACCACACCTTCGAAGAAGTCATCGATCAGATCATGCTCGCGATCCGTTGCAGCATGCGCCGCGCCGAAGACTTGACGTCGCAGGTGCATCACCAAGGCTACGCCGTCGTGCACGTCGGAGCGCTCGAAGACTGTTTGGAGATCAGCGCGGTGTTGAGCGAGATCGATTTGCGCACGGAAGTGCAGTTGTAAGAAAGTTTTTAGTCCGTAGACCTTAGTCCGTAGTGTTGCTCAAGCAATGCTTCGTTCATTGCCGTAACGACTGTGTGAGTCTGAGCTTGCCAAAGACTGATTGCCACCAAGGCGTTTTCTTGACTTTGTCATTCTGAGCACAGCGAAGAATCTCTTTTGCTTAAGTCAACGACAGAGATCCTTCGCAAGCTCAGGATGACAAAGAACAAATGATGCACTGAGATTCCTCCCAACGAAACGTGGAATCGGAATGACAAGGCGGGAAACGTTAGCTGATTTTATTCCAGCTCAAATACTTGTGCAACACCATTGGCAACTCAATCGAGCCGTCGGCTTGCTGGTGTGTTTCGAGTAACGATGCTACGATGCGAGGTAACGCGAGAGCGCTGCCGTTAAGCGTGTGCGCCAACTGCATTTTGTTGTTCGCGTCGCGGAAGCGGAGTTTCATGCGGTTGGACTGGAACGTTTCGAAGTTGGATACGCTGCTTACTTCAAGCCATTTGTCTTGTGCGGGTGAATACGCTTCGAAGTCGTAGGTCAACGCGGAACCGAAACTCATGTCGCCGCCACACAACCTTAAGATGCGATAAGTCAAACCCAACGCTTGCATCAAGCTTTCAACGTGCGACACCATTTCTTCCAACACGTCGTACGACTTGGTGGGATGCGCTATTTGCACGATCTCGACTTTGTCAAATTGGTGCAAACGGTTCAAGCCGCGAACGTCTTTGCCGTAAGAGCCGGCTTCGCGGCGGAAGCATTGCGAGTACGCGGTGAGTTTGATTGGCAGTTCTTCTTCTTTGACGATTTCGTCGCGGTACAAATTCGTCACCGGCACTTCGGACGTTGGAATCATGTACAGGTTGTCTTCCGTCACGTGGTACATCTGACCTTCTTTGTCGGGGAGTTGTCCGGTGCCGAAACCGCTTTCGGCGTTGACCATCAGCGGCGGTTGGATTTCTTTGTAGCCTTTGATGTTGGCTTCTTCGAGGAAAAACGAGATCAACGCGCGTTGCAGTTGTGCGCCTTTTCCCATGTAAACCGGAAAGCCCGCGCCGGTGATTTTCACGCCGAGTTCGAAGTCGATCAAGCCAAACTGTTTTGCGATTTCCCAGTGCGGTTTTGCTTTTGTGTTGGCTTTTGCTTCCGGTCCGCCGCCGCGCACTTTTTCGTTTTCTTCCGGCGTCTTGCCTTTCGGCACGGACGCGTGCGGCGTGTTCGGAAGTTTTACGAGCAGGTCTTTTTGTTGTTCTTCCAGCGTTCGCTTTTGTTGTTCCAGATCCGCGATGGCTTGTTTGTTCGACGCGACTTGTTGCTTTTTCTGCTCCGCTTCTTCTTTCTTGCCTTGCCCCATCAACATCCCGATTTCCTTCGACACCGCGTTCGATTGCGTGAGCAGCGCGTCCAGCTTCACCTGCGTGCCGCGGCGTTCTTCGTCTACTTTTAAAAGTTGGTCGATGACGGGTTTTGCGTCGAAGTTTTTGGTCTTCAAACGTTCGATGACTTCGGCGGAATTTTGTTGGATATACTGGAGCTGGAGCATTGCGGATTTTTAAACGGCGGCAAAGATAAGCGGCGACACAAGACACATCTTAACGCCTTGGTGACGAACGTCATTTGTTAGGATAAGCGAAACCCGAACTTTGTAAACTCGTATGTCCACGGCGTCGCACCGCTTGCGGTTTTATTTGCTGTCGTTTTTGCGTCACGATTTCCGCGCGAGCATCACGGTGTTTTTCGTGGCGCTGCTGCTGTGTCTGGGGATTTCGTTGGCTTGCGGCGCGCCGGTGTACAGCGGGTTGGTGGCGGGAATCATCGGCGGGTTGGTGGTGTCGTTGTTGAGCGGTTCGGAGTTGAGCGTGAGCGGACCGGCAGCGGGACTGACTGCTATTTGCGCAACGGCGATTGTCGAACTCGGAAGCATCGAAACGTTTTTTCTCGCGGTTGCGATTGCCGGTGTCGTACAGATTTTACTCGGCGTATTTCGGCTTGGTGGCTTCACGCAGTTCATTCCGAGCGCGGTCATCAAAGGCATGTTGGCAGCCATCGGCATCATTCTCATCTCGAAACAAATTCCCTTGCTGATCGGCTACGGCGCGCCGGACTTTTGGACCAACGAGTTGTTCAACATTGCCACCTTGGACCACGCGTTCTCGCACGTGCAATCGATTTACATGCACGCGAATCTTGGTGTCGTGGTTATCACGTTGACGTCGTTTGCCGTTTTGATTTTATGGCATCGCTTCGCGAGCAAACGCGTTGGTTTTATTCCGACGTCGTTCGTGACGGTGATGTGGGGTGTGATGCTCGGGATGTTGTTCGACGTCGCGTTGCCGCGACTGCAGCTTGACCGTTCGCAGTTCGTGAACGTTCCCGCCAACGTGTTCGCGTCGATAAAACTTCCGGACGTCACCAACGTGATTCACAGCTACGCCGTTTGGAAAACCGCCTTGGTGATTTGCTTCGTCGCGTCGCTCGAAACGTTGCTCAGCATCACCGCCATTGACAAGCTGGACCCGCAACACCGCGTGACGCCGCAGAACCGCGAGCTCGTGGCGCAAGGCACCGCCAACTTGTTGAGCGGACTTCTCGGCGGGCTTCCCATCACCGCCGTCATCGTGCGTTCGAGCGCCAACGCGGAAGCCGGCGCGCGTTCGCGCTTGTCGGGATTTTTTCACGGCGTGTGGTTGCTGCTTGCCTTGGTGACCGCGGTGTCGTTGGTGAATCGCATTCCGTATTGCGTGCTCGCGGTGATTCTGGTGCGCACCGGTTACAACCTCGCGAAGCCGACGATGATACGCGCCGTGTACAAGCTGGGACGCGAACAGTTTTTGCCGTTCGCGGTGACGGTGGTTGCGGTGTTGCTCTCGGATTTGTTAATCGGCGTGGCGGTGGGGATTGTGTTTTCGGTTTACTTCCTCGTGAAGCACACGTACCGCGCGGGTTTTGTGGTGAAAGAAAAGTTGGACGGACACACGCGGCATTACAAGATTGACCTCGCGCTGAACGTGAGCTTTCTGAACAAGCAACGCGTGCTGGATTTGCTCGACAAGATTCCGGAGTATTCGATCGTGGAAGTGGACGGCACGGACTCGGTGTACATCGACCACGACGTGCTGGAAATTTTTGCGGAGTTCAAAGCCAAAGCGCGCCGCAAACACATCGAGCTGGTGTTGAAAGACGTGCCGGAGGTGCAGACGATTGGGGTGCATTGATGTCGCGCACCAAAGGATGTGTAATTTTACGATTAGCTCATGGCTAACATATCCATCGACAACCTAAGTAAACCCGAGGTCGAAATTCCAGAAGTCGACCTAGCCGAAGCGGGGTTTACGAATTCAGGCAAGACCAAATTCAAAGAGACAATTCAAGATTTCTCTAATCAAATTTTTGAGAAAGCTGTTCGTTATGGAGATGCTGAAAAGGGTGACGGCTTGCAACGGGAGATAACCCACGACCACATCACAGCTGCTTCTTCGACAATCTCGAGAACGTTTGGAAAAAAGCAGAAGTCAAGTTGGCTTGTTGCCAGCCAAGTTGGCGAGTATTTATGTACAGGTGTAGCCGGCGTCGGTGGCGGTAATTTGAAGGAACAATGGGGTATAATAACCTTTGGTATCGGCTTGGGTATAGCAGTGATTTTGATTGTTGTTCGATTAACCAATTCCAAGGAGTGACACAATGGAAAAGTTTGAAAAGGTAAAGTATACAGAAGCGGCTAAAGAACAGCTTGAAAAGTTCAAGATTGATCAAGCTAAGATGTTGGAACATGAAATTGTTAGAGGCAAATACTATCCTGGAGCAGATTTTATAGAAATCACAGCGTCAGATATTCAGGATTTTGCTAAGAGAGTTTATGTTAGGAACAGAAGAAAGCTTGATGTCCGATACTTGCTCGTGTATACTTATTTCATTGCAGGTGTGATGATTGGACTGTTTGGGATTTACTATCAAAACATTGTTTACATATGGCACAATCAGCCAAAGCAAGCTCTTTATATATTGATGGGTGCGACAATGATTTTTATGAGCTTGATACTGCTTTTCTTTCTGCGCTCGCGCGAGAAAAGACAAATTGATATTCTGAACCGAAGAAGGATTGAGGAATTGGAGAAATCGCTCATGGTAGACGACTTTGGAATAAAGTCGTACTACGATGAAATTGCGAAAAGAAACACCCTATTAGACTTAGATAAAAGTCAGATTGAAACTCTTAAATCATTAATGGAATCAAACATTATAGAGCAATCAAAAAAGAAACCGACGTAGTGCGTTGTGAATAGTTGCATCCCACATCGATTGCGGCGTATTGAACCTGAACATGAAATTGGAGAAGATGCCCAGTTAATAATTTTAATTTCCGCGCCAATTCCTTATTTTTACGTCCGGTTGATATCCGCGCGTTAGCCACCAACCCGTTTCCGGCTGGCGTTTCTACTTCCACAGATTTCGTGCAACCGCTTCCCACTCTTTAGATTTTCCTTCGACCTTAATACACGCTTTTACAAAAGCATTACCGAATTCCAATCGTATGTACGACATACTCCAGCTCAACGAAATGTTGGTGCCCGAGCTCAAAGACGTAGCCGAAAAACTCAAAGTCAAGAACTACGAAAAGCTCACCAAGCAAGACCTCATTTACAAAATCCTCGACCAGCAAGCCATCCACCCCGAGCTCGTTGGCGGCAACGGCGCTTCCACCGCGTCGGAAGAAAAGCCCAAGCGCGCTCCCGCAGCCCGCGGCAGAAAGCCCAAAGCCGATAAAGACGAAGACGGCGCAGCCGCAACCACCACCGCGGCACCGCGCCGTTCCGCCGCTCGCGATGCAGACGCCGGCGCGGTTGGCACACCGCCTCCCACCCGCGCTCCACGCAAAGACGCGCACCGCGACGCGGATGCCGGCAACGACGGACCGCCACCAAGCCGTTCCCCGCGCGCCGCGCAACCTACCGCCGAGCGTTCGCCGCGTCCGGACGGTCGTCAACAAGCCGATGGACAAGCGCGCAACGGAGAACGTCCGACCGAACAACGCAACGAACGTCCGCAGCGCAACAACGACGGTCCCGCTCATCCGGATCAACCGCAACAACGTCCGGCGCATCCGCCGCGCGAACCGCGCAACGCGCCGCAACCCCAACAGCAGCGTCCGGACAGCCAGCCCGCTCCCGCAGGTGGCGTGATTTACTCCGCGGACTTGTCGAAAGGAAATGTCGGCAACGTGTACGCGTCCGCTCCCGCTGCCGAGCCCGTTGCGCCGCCGCAACCGCGCACGGACGGTCAATCGCAACCCAACGTTGCTCCGCAACAACAACAACAGCCGCAGCAACAGCCGATGCGTCGCGACGGCGGTCCACAACAACAGCAGGAGTTCCGTCAGGGTCAACCGCAGCAACAACAACGTCCGCAGCATCCGCAACAACAACAGCGTCAGCAGCGCGACGATTTTCAGCCGCGTCAACAACAGCAACGCAACGACATCCCGCGCGACCAGCAACAACCGAATTACGAGCGTCCGCAACAAGCGCCGCAACGCGACAACCCGTTCAACTTCGACATGGACGGCGCCGTGAGCGGCGAAGGCGTGTTGGAAATCATGCCGGAAGGTTATGGCTTTTTGCGCTCCTCGGATTACAGTTACCTCTCGTCACCGGATGACGTGTACGTGTCGCCGTCGCAAATCAAGCTGATGGGAATTCGCACGGGTGACACCATCGTCGGTTCCATCCGTCCGCCCAAGGAAGGAGAGAAATATTTCGCGTTGCTCAAGGTGGATTCCATCAACGGCAAAGACCCGCAGAAAATCCGCGACCGCGTGGCGTTCGAATACCTCACGCCGCTGTTCCCGCAGGACAAACTGAACCTCTACACGGAGAACAACAACTACAGCACCCGCATCATCGATTTGTTCACGCCGATCGGCAAAGGACAACGCGGTCTGATCGTGGCGCAACCCAAGACCGGTAAAACCAACATCCTCAAAGAAGTAGCCAACGCGATTGCAGCCAACCACCCCGAAGTGTATTTGATCGTGTTGTTGGTTGACGAACGTCCGGAAGAAGTAACCGACATGGAACGCAACGTGAAAGCCGAAGTGGTCGCGTCGACGTTCGACGAAGCCGCGGACCGTCACGTGAAAGTCGCCGCCATCGTTTTGGAAAAAGCAAAGCGGATGGTGGAGTGCGGTCACGACGTTGTGATCCTGCTCGACTCCATCACCCGTCTCGCGCGTGCGCACAACACCGTGTCGCCGTCGTCGGGTAAAGTGTTGTCCGGCGGTGTGGAAGCCAACGCGATGCAAAAGCCGAAGCAATTCTTCGGCGCAGCGCGCAACATCGAGAACGGCGGTTCTTTAACCATCATCGCAACCGCGTTGACCGACACCGGCTCGCGCATGGACGAAGTGATCTTCGAAGAATTCAAAGGCACGGGCAACATGGAATTGCAACTCGATCGCCGTCTTTCCAACAAACGCATTTTCCCCGCCATCGACGTCGTTTCCTCCAGCACGCGCCGCGACGATTTGTTGTTGGACCGCGAGTCGATGCAACGTCTTTGGATTTTGCGCAACCACCTCGGCGATATGACGTCGGAAGAGTCGATGCGTTTCCTGCTCGAACAAATGAAAGGCACCAAGTCGAACGAAGAGTTTTTGGTGTCGATGAACGGATAGAACAGTATCAAGTACTCAGTATTTAGACAATAGCCCTGACTTCGGTCGGGGCTTTTTGTTTTTGCGATGTCGTGTCTGTCACACTGAGGTTCTCGAAGTGTGACGTCCATTGAGCTTAATCGAAGTCAGTCTTCGAGAACCTCAGACTGACAAGCACATAAGTATCCACCAAGGCGTTTTGGTGATAACATGTTGACAACAATTTATGGAAACTGTGCGTAACGGGTGGACAACTGCTGAGCTGGCACGATGTTCCCAAAGTCAGTGTATCAGCGACCAATTCGATCAAGACAAGTAGCCATAGCCCGCCGAAAGTCTTTTTTAAGATGAGTAAGCACCATCCGGAGAGCCTCCGCCGTTTGTGGAGGCTTCTTTTTTTGCTTTCGTGAAACGGCAATCGCTTATTTTAGACCTGATTAATGGTTTTACGTTGCAGCCCTTTTTCGAAAGCTTGTAAAGTCTTGATACTAAGTACTTGGTACTAAGTACTATTTTCCCTACTTTTGCCTTCCCTTTTTAAAGAAACCACGTCAATACTCTTCTTAACAGATAAACGATGAAACGGACCTTCCAGCCTTCCACCACCAAGCGCAAAAACAAGCACGGGTTCCGCGAGCGCATGAAATCCAACGCCGGCAAGAGCGTGATCGCCAGCCGCCGCAAGCAAGGACGTAAAAAACTGACCGTTTCTGACGAAAAGAAACTTAAATAAAACGTTGACCGGCTTCACGCTGGGTGCTGACGAACGGATCAAATCCAAGAAAGAATTCGACGGGCTGTTTAAAAACGGCTCGTCTTTTTTTTTGCCGCCGGTTCGCGTGCTCTATCAGTTCGCCGATTTCGAAGGGGACGTGCCGGCGAAAGCGGCTTTCAGCGCGCCGAAGCGCCATTTCAAAACCGCCGTCGAACGCAATTACATCAAGCGCCGCATGCGGGAAGCGTACCGTCAACTCAAACCGGAATTGTACGAAACGCTCCGGCAACAAAACCGAAAGTTGCTGTTGGTCCTGATATGTCAGCAATACGTCGAAAAGATTACCGTTGCTGAGTTTTCGTTGATAATTTCAAAAGCCTTTGACCGTTTAACGAAGAGCTGACGAACGCGGCGCGTCAAAACCGCGTTGGTTCATGACGTCCGACACCGCACGAAGCATGCGCAACCCGTTTTCACTTTTTATGATTGGCTTGGTACGCGCGTACCAACTCGTCATCTCCCCATGGTTGCCGTCGGCTTGCCGTTACACGCCGACGTGTTCGCAGTACGCGGTCGAAGCAATTCAGAAGTACGGTCCGCTGAAAGGCGGATGGCTGGCGACTAAACGGTTGGTCAGTTGCAACCCGTGGGGTGGACACGGTCACCAACCCGTTCCGTAATTTTTGAAAAACTATTTAAAACCGAAGTAACTTTCAATGACTTTCCAAGTAATAACCTTTCCTTCCTCTTTACTATGAAACTTAAGTACCGCATCGGCGTGTTGGCGATTGCCGTGGTGTCAGCAGCCGGATTGCTTTCCTTCACCGGCAACAACAACTACTTCGAGATCGCAAAAAACCTCGACATCTTTTCGTCGCTTTACAAAGAAGTGAACGCGTATTACGTGGAGGACGTGGAGCCCGGACAGTTCATGCGCAAAGGCATCGACGCGATGCTGGAGAGTCTGGATCCGTACACCAACTACATTTCCGAAGACGAAATCGAAGGCTACCGTTTTCAAACGACGGGTAAGTACGGCGGCATCGGCGCGAGCATCCGCAAAGCGGGTGACTTCGTGGTGATCGCGGAGCCGTACGAAAATTATCCGGCGTATAAATCTGGTCTTCGCGCCGGCGACATGATCACGGAGATCGACGGTCGTTCCATCAAAGGAAAATCCACCGACGACATCAGCAAGATTCTGAAAGGACAACCCGGCACGGAAGTGAAACTGACGGTGACGCGGTACGGCAAGGACAAGCCCGAAGAAGTAACGTTCAAACGCGAAGAAGTGAAAGTGAAATCCGTTCCGTATTCCGGCATGCTCCGCGACGGCATCGCTTACGTTCGTCTCACGCAGTTTACCGACCAATGCGGACGCGAAGTGGAAGACGCGTTGCGCGATCTGAAAGCGAAGAACGAGATTAAAGGCATCGTGCTCGATTTGCGCGGCAACCCCGGCGGTTTGTTGAACGAAGCCGTCAACCTCACCAACATTTTCGTGGACAAAGGACAACTCGTGGTGAGCACGAAAGGTCGCGTGGAAGAATGGGACAAAAACTTTTCGACGCTGAACGAGCCGTTTGACACGAAGATTCCGGTTGCCGTACTTGTGAATTCGGGCTCGGCTTCTGCTTCCGAGATCGTGTCTGGTTCACTTCAGGATTTGGACCGCGCGGTGATCATCGGACAAAAAACATTCGGCAAAGGGTTGGTACAAACGACGCGTCCGTTGTCGTACGGCACGCAACTGAAAGTCACCACGGCGCATTACTACACGCCGAGCGGTCGTTGCATTCAGGCGCTGGACTACGGCCACCGCAACGAGGACGGTTCCGTCGGCAAGATTCCGGATTCGCTCAAGAAAGCGTTCCGCACCGGTGTCGGTCGCACGGTGTACGACGGCGGTGGCATCGAGCCCGACGTCGCGTTGGAGGCCAACAAATATTCGCCGGTCACCGTGAGCCTGGCCGAGAAAAATTTGATTTTCGATTACGCCAATTTGTACGCGAGCAAACACCCCACCATCGACAGCGCCGGCAAGTTTCAGTTCACCGACGAGGACTACGCGGCGTTTGTGACGTGGGTAAAAACGAAAGACTACGATTACACCACCAAGTCGGAAGAAGCGCTCAAGGATTTCGAAAAGACCGCCGAAAAAGAAGAATACTACGACGCGTTGAAAACGGATCTCGCCGCGCTGCGCACGAAAATGGACCACGACAAAGACCGCGATCTGACCAAACACAAAGACGAAATCTCAAAACTGTTGGCGGAAGAAATCGTGTCGCGATACTACTACCAAACCGGTCGCGTGCAAACGTCGCTGAAGCAGGACAAAGAAGTGGACACCGCCATTTCGGTGTTGCTCGAGCCCACGCGTTACAAACAATTGCTGGCCACCAACAGCCCGAAGAAATAAGCGGACCGAAATACAACGATTGAAAAAACCCTCCGACCCATTGGAGGGTTTTTTCATGATTTTACGAATGCCGATATTTGATTTGCGTCCAACGCCTTCACTGTCGAAGCGTGATGTCCGTCTATGAAAAAACTGTTACCGCTCGCGCTGCTCGTTTGCTTTGCGTTTCAAACGAAAGCCGTCAACGTCACCATTATTCAATCGTATTCCTCTGCCAACACGTCGAAGACGCAGGATACCGTTTGGCGGTATTTGGCCAACGGCATGGGTTACAACGCGACGATAGTCCCAAAAAGCACGCTGAACAACATCGCGAATCTTGCCGGCACGGACGTGTTGATCGTCGCTTCCGGCATCCAGGATTTCGATTCACCCGCACAATTGCAAACGGCGATTCAATTTGTCCAAAGCGGCCGTGCGGCGTACATCCAGTCGGAATACCAAACCATTTACCAAGGCAACCGAACGTTCGATTCGCTGATGATGGCACTCGGTGCGGATTTTCATTGGGGCGGCACCCAAACCGGTTTGATCGACGTTAACGTTTCGGGACCGATGTCCACGTATCCCAACGCGGTAAACACCGTCAGCTATTTTACCTTCGGTTGCTCCGGCAACGGCACGGGTGTTCACCCGTTCATCGAATACAACGGCTACAACATCGCGTTCTATTACATCGATTCCACCTGGGCAAACGGCCGTGTGGTGACTGTGAGCGATGAAGATTGGTGCTGGCAACTTCACTCCACGCAATTGATGGAGAATATCCTGTATTTTCTGACTCAGGTCGAACCGACAGCCATTGCAACGGCAACGTCGCACGATCGTACACTCGACATATTTCCCAACCCCGCGTCGCCAACTT
>Ga0070659_100003033_pt1 | contig 11942 bp, 10 predicted proteins | sample KBSC23metaG_FD_64666 | JGI IMG/M metagenome (GOLD analysis project Ga0070659, IMG submission 64666) | Corn rhizosphere microbial communities from Kellogg Biological Station, Michigan, USA - KBS C2-3 metaG | ecosystem: Host-associated > Plants > Roots > Rhizosphere > Soil ...
CGGGGCCGTCGGTCCCCGCCGTCCACTCTTGGAACCGCTCGCCGGTCCGGACGTTCCGGTCAGGCGGCCGCCGGGGCTGCGGTCTCAGCCTTGCTGAAGCTCAGCTCGCCGTCGGCGGCGTCCACGAGAACGTGGTCACCCGCCTGGAACTGCCCCTCGAGCAACGCCAGCGCCAGCTTGTCCACGAGCTGCTTCTGGATCACGCGCCTGAGCGGCCGCGCGCCGTAGGTGGGGTCGTAGCCCAGGTTGCCGAGCAACGTGCGCGCCTCGTCCGTCAGCTCGATCTCCACGCCGCGCTCGCGCACCCGGCCCGCCAGCTTGTCCACCTGGAGCTCGACGATCTGGCCGATCTCCTCGCGGGTGAGCTGGTGGAACTGCACGATCTCGTCGAGCCGGTTGATGAACTCGGGCTTGAACGTGGCCTGCACGCCCTCCATCCCGCCCGCGACGTTGGAGGTCATGATCAGCACCGTGTTCTTGAAGTCGACCGTTCGGCCCTGACCGTCGGTCAGCCGACCGTCGTCCATCACCTGCAGCAGCACGTTGAAGACGTCGTTGTGCGCCTTCTCGATCTCGTCGAGGAGCACCACGGAGTAGGGCCGCCGGCGCACGGCCTCGGTGAGCTGGCCGCCCTCCTCGTAACCCACGTAGCCGGGAGGCGCGCCCACGAGCCGGGACACGGAGTGCTTCTCCATGTACTCCGACATGTCGATGCGGATCATGGCCTGCTCGGAGTCGAACATGAACTCGGCGAGCGCCCGGGCCAGCTCGGTCTTGCCGACGCCGGTCGGGCCTAGGAACAGGAAGGTGCCGATCGGGCGGTTCGGATCCTGGAGCCCGGCGCGCGAACGCCGCAGCGCGTTCGACACGGCCTCGACCGCGTCGTCCTGGCCGATCACCCGCTCGTGCAGGCGCTCCTCCATCTGGATCAGCTTCTCCACCTCGCCCTCCATCAGCTTGGAGACGGGGATGCCGGTCCACTTGGCCACCACCTCGGCCACGTCCTCGTCGTCGACCTCCTCCTTGAAGAAGCGGACGTCGCCGCCACCGCCGGCCTGTGACTCGGCCTGCTCGAGCGCCCGCTCGAGCTCGGGAATCTCGCCGTAGCGGAGCTCGGCGGCGCGCTGCAGATCGGTGTCGCGCTCGGCGCGCTCGGCCTCGCGCTGCGCCTCGTCGAGACGCTTCTTGAGATCGGAGATCGCGTCGATCGAGGACTTCTCCTGCTCCCACTCGGCCTTCATCGCGTCGCGCTGCTCGCGCAGCTCGGCCAGCTCGCGCTCGATCGCGTCGCGGCGATTCACGCTCGCCTCGTCGGACTCCTTGGACAGCGCCTGCAGCTCGATCTCGAGCTGCATGATGCGCCGCTCCACCTCGTCGATCTCGACCGGCACCGAGTCGATCTCGATGCGCAGCCGCGACGCCGCCTCGTCAATCAGGTCGATCGCCTTGTCGGGCAGGAAGCGATCGGCGATGTAGCGGTGAGACAGCATCGCCGCCGCCACGATCGCGGAGTCTTGGATGCGCACCTGGTGGTGCACCTCGTAGCGCTCCTTGAGACCGCGCAGGATCGCGATCGTGTCCTCCACGCTCGGCTCGTCCACCATCACGGGCTGGAAGCGGCGCTCGAGCGCGGCGTCCTTCTCGATGTGCTTGCGGTACTCGTCGAGCGTGGTGGCGCCGACCGCGCGCAGCTCGCCGCGCGCCAGCATCGGCTTCAGCAGATTTGCGGCGTCCACGGCGCCCTCGGCCGCGCCGGCGCCCACGATCGTGTGCAGCTCGTCGAGGAACAGGATGATCTGCCCCTCGGCGTCGGACACCTCCTTGAGCACCGCCTTGAGCCGGTCCTCGAACTCGCCGCGGTACTTGGCGCCCGCGATCAGCGCGCCGATGTCGAGCGCGATCACGCGCCGGTCCTGCAGCGAGGCCGGCACGTCGCCGGAAACGATGCGCTGCGCGAGGCCCTCGACGATCGCCGTCTTGCCGACACCCGGCTCGCCGATCAGCACGGGGTTGTTCTTGGTGCGCCGTGACAACACCTGGATCACGCGACGGATCTCGTCGTCGCGACCGATCACCGGATCGAGCTTGCCGTCCTCCGCCGCCGTGGTCAGATCGCGGCCGTAGCGCTCGAGGGCCTGGTACTTGTCCTCGGGCGACTGGTCGGTGACGCGGTGCGGCCCGCGCACCTGCGCCACGGCGTCCGCGAGCTGGTCGTGCGTGGCCTGAAGGTCGACGTTGGGGTCGCCGCTCAGCGCGAGCAGCAGGTGCTCGGTGGAGACGTACTCGTCGCCCATCGAGCGCGCCTCGTCATCGGCGCGCCGGACGACTTCGGCCATCGCGCCGCCGAGCTCGGGCGCCGCCGAGGAGTCGCCGGTGACGACCGGGAACCCGTCGAGCTGCTCGTTGGCGCGAGCGCGAACCCGCTCGGGATCGACGCCCAGGCGCTTGAGCACGGGCACGACGATGCCGCCCTCCTGCTCGAGCAGCGCGAGCAGCAGGTGCACCGGAGCGACCTGGGGATTACGACGCCCAGCGGCCAACCGCTGGGCGGCCTGGATGGCCTCTTGAGATTTGATTGTGAATCGATCAGCTTGCATATCTCGTAACTCGTAGCTAGGAACTCGAAACTCTCTTAATCGGGATCTTCACTCCGCCCTGTTCCCTCGGAACGAGGGCCTGCTTGGGCTGCGGCTGGTACGGCACCATCTCGAACCGGAACGAACGCCGAACGCGCTCTATCTCCGTTCGCATCTCCTGCTCCATGCGCTCCACCTCTCGCTGGAGCCGGGCCATGCGCTCGGTCACTCGCTCGAGGTCGCGTTCCAGCTCGAACACCCGCTCCACCCCGGCCAGGTTCATGCCCATCTCGGAGGTGAGCTCCTGGATCCGGCGCAGCCGCTCCACGTCCTCCTGCGAGTACAGGCGCGTGTTGCCACTCGAGCGCTTGGGCGTGATCAGGCCGCGCGTCTCGTAGATGCGCAGCGTCTGCGGGTGCATGCCCGCCAGCTCAGCGGCCACGGAGATCATGTAGACGCCCTGCCTCTTGTCCGGCTGACGCTCGCCCGCCGTCGCCCTCTTCCTCGCCACCGCCTACCTCCTCTCTCCGAACAGCCGCGCCCGCGGGTTGCCGTTCATCACGGACGCGAGCTCGTCGACGGCCTGCTTCTGCTCCTTGTTGAGCGAACGCGGAACGTCGATCGTCAGCCGGTAATGGATGTCTCCACGGCCCTTGCCGTTCAGCTTGGCCGGACCCTCGCCGCGCAGGCGCTGGACGGTGCCGTGCTGGGTGCCGGCAGGCACGCGGATGCGCTTGGTCCCCGACAGCGTGGGCACCTCCACGGTCGCGCCGCGGATGGCCTCGGGGATCGTGATCGGCACGTCCACCTCGAGGTTGTCCCCCTTGCGGCGGAACACCGGCGAGTCGCCCACACGCGTGATTACGTAGAGGTCGCCGGACGGACCGCCGCGGCGCCCCGGCTCGCCCTTGCCGGCCAGCCGGACGCGACTGCCGTCCTTCACGCCCGCGGGGATGTTCACGCGATAGCGCTTGACCTGCATGGTCTGGCCGCGGCCGTGGCAGGTCGGGCACGGATCGGTGATCTGCGTGCCGGTGCCGCCACACAGCGAGCACGGCTGCGAGATCGAGAACAGACCCTGACCCTGCGACTCGATGCCGCGGCCCTGGCAGCGCGGGCACACCTGCGGACTCGTGCCCGGCTTCGCCCCCGTGCCGTGGCACGTAGGACAGGAAGCGGGCACCTGGGCGGTCACCGGCACCTGCGCGCCCTCCATCGCCTGCTCGAACGAGATGTGCACCTCGGTCTCGAGATCGCGGCCGCGCTCGGGCCCGGGACGGCCGCGGCCGCCGGCGCCCCCGGCGCCTCCGAAGAGGTCCGACAGGATGTCGCCGATGCCGCCGAAGCCGGGGCCGGTCCCGCCCGTGCGGAAAGAGCCGGGGTCGAAGCCGCCGCCGAAGATCCCACCGCCCTGGTCGTACTGCTTGCGCTTCTCGGGGTCGGACAGGATGTCGTTGGCCTGCTGGATGTCCTTGAAGCGCTCCTCGGCCTGCGCGTCATCCGGGTTGCGGTCCGGGTGGTACTGACGCGCAAGCTTGCGGTAGGCCTTCTTGATGTCGTCCTGCGAGGCCTTCTTATCGACCCCGAGGGTCTTGTACGGGTCCTTCGGTGGCGCCATGGGTTAGGCGCTCACAATCACTCGCGCTGGGCGAAGAACGGTGTCGTTCAGCCGGTAGCCCTTCTCCACCACGTCGACGACGACACCGGGATGAACGCCGTCCGGCGCCGGCCGCGTGGACAGAGCCTCGTGAACGGTCGGGTCGAACTGCTCGCCATCCGGGTTGAAGGCCTGCACGCCTGAACGCTCGAGCACGCCGAGCAGGTCGGCGCGCACCAGGCGCACACCCTCCACGACGGGCGACGAATCGCCGTCGTCATGCACGGCCGTCGCCAGCGCGCGCTCGAGGTTGTCGAGCACCGGGAGCAGCTCGCGGACGAGCCCGGCCTTGGCCCGCTCGCCCGCGGTGGCCGCATCCTTCGCGGCCCGCTTCCGGTAGTTCTCGAAGTCGGCCTGAGTGCGCTGAGCGATCTCGAGGTACTTGTCGCGTTCCGCGACAAGGTCCACGGTCGACGGTCCACCGTCCACAGGATTTTCCTCTGTGGACTGTGGACTGCGGACTGTGGACTGGGCCTCAGTGGCGTCGAGAATTTCCTTCTCGGCAGCCGGGTCCTGCTCGCCACTCGGCTCGCCGGACTCCGGCTGCTGCGTTATTGGCTGCTCCTCGATCACTTGTCGCTCTCACCGTCCACGACCTCGGCGTCCACGACCTCTTCCTCATCGGACGAGGCATCCGTGGCTGCACCGTCGCCCGCCGCGCCGTTGGCGCCATCGGCCTGCTGGGCCTGCGCGGCCGCGGCGTACATCTGCTCGGACACCTTGTGGAAGGCCTCCTGCAGCGCCTGGGTCTTCGCGTTGATGTTCGCGACGTCCTCGGACTCGAGCGTCTCGCGCACGTCCTTGATCGCCGCCTCGATCTGCTCCTTGGACGCGGCGTCCACGGAGTCGCCCATCTCGTTCAGCTGGCGCTCGGCCTGGTAGGCCGCGTTCTCAGCCGTATTGCGGGCCTCGACCAGCTCGCGCTGGCGACGGTCGTCCTCGGCGTGCGACTCGGCGTCGGACACCATGCGCTGGACCTCCTCGTCGGAGAGCCCGGAGCCTGAGCGGATCTCGATCTTCTGCTCCTTGCCGGTGCCGAGATCCTTGGCCGACACGTTGAGGATGCCGTTGGCGTCGATGTCGAAGCCGACCTCGATCTGCGGGATGCCTCGCGGCGCCGGCGGGATGCCGGTGAGCTGGAACTTGCCGAGCGACTTGTTGTAGCTCGCCATCTCGCGCTCGCCCTGCAGCACGTGGACCTCCACGCTCGGCTGGTTGTCCTCAGCCGTGGAGAAGATCTCCGACTTGCGCGTGGGGATCGTGGTGTTGCGCTCGATGAGCTTGGTCATCACGCCGCCCTTGGTCTCGATGCCGAGGGTGAGCGGGGTGACGTCCAGCAGCAGCACGTCCTTGACGTCGCCCGCGAGCACGCCCGCCTGAATCGCGGCACCAACGGCCACGACCTCGTCGGGGTTCACGCCCTTGTGCGGGTCCTTACCGGTGACCTGCTTGACCTGCTCCTGCACGGCGGGCATGCGGGTCATACCGCCGACCAGCACGATGTGGTCGATCGAGTCACCGGTGACGCCGGCGTCGTCCATCGCCTGCTTGGTCGGACCGACGGTGCGGTCGAGCAGGTCGGCCGTCAGCTCGTTGAGCTTCGAGCGCGACAGGCGCGTGTCGAGGTGCTTCGGGCCGGACTGGTCGGCCGTGATGAACGGCAGGTTGATCTGCGTCTCCTGCGTGGTGGAGAGCTCGACCTTGGCCTTCTCCGCCGCCTCGTACAGACGCTGGAGGGCCATCTTGTCCTGCGACAGGTCGATGCCCTGTGAGGCCTTGAACTCGCCGACCATCCAGTCGACGACCGCCTTGTCGAAGTTGTCGCCGCCCAGGTGGTTGTCACCCGCGGTGGCCTTGACCTCGAACACGCCGTCGCCGATCTCGAGCACGGACACGTCGAAGGTGCCGCCGCCGAGGTCGAAGACGAGGATCGTCTGGTCCGTCTCCTTGTCGAGCCCGTACGCGAGCGAGGCCGCGGTGGGCTCGTTGATGATGCGCTTGACCTCAAGCCCGGCGATCTTGCCGGCGTCCTTGGTGGCCTGGCGCTGGTCGTCGTTGAAGTACGCGGGGACGGTGATAACCGCGCTGTCGACCGTGTCGCCGAGGTAGGCCTCAGCGTCGGCCTTGAGCTTCTGCAGGATCATCGCGCTGATCTCCGGCGGCGAGTACTCCTTGCCACCGGCGCTCACGCGTGCGTCGCCGTTCGGGCCCGAAACGACGGTGAAGGGGACGATCTTCTCCTCCTCCTTGACCTCACCCTCCTTGCGGCCCATGAAGCGCTTGATGGAGAAGACGGTGTTCTCCGGGTTGGTGACCGCCTGGCGCTTCGCGACCGTGCCCACGAGGCGCTCGCCGCCGGACGTGAACGCGACGACGGACGGCGTGGTGCGCGCGCCCTCGGCGTTCTCGATCACTCGCGGCTCACCACCCTCGAGCACGGCCATGCAGGAATTGGTCGTACCGAGATCGATGCCGATTGTCTTTGCCATAACTGGTTGCTTCCTCCTGTCGGAAAAAATCTAAGTGGATGTATAGCAACCTTGGGCGCGTTTGCCCAGTCATGGCGCAGGTTTCTAGTTCCTAGTTCCTGGTTCCTAGTTTGGCTCTCTGACGGGCCTTTCCGTAGGGACAGAGGCTCAGCAACGGGCAGTTGTCGCAGTCCGGGTTGCGGGCCGTGCAGGTCCTTCGTCCGTGGCGGATCAGGCCGACGTGGACCTCGTAGGCCTCGTCGGCGTCGTCACCCACCAGGCGCAGCATCTCGTCGTGGGCCTCCTCGAACGAGGCCTTCGGGCGGAAGAGGCCGAGGCGCGTGCCCACCCGGTACACGTGGGTGTCCACCGGGACGTCCGGCATCCCGAACGAGAAGAGCAGCACGCAGGCCGCTGTCTTGCGGCCCACGCCCGGCAGCTCGACGAGCTCCTGGCGCGCCTGCTCGAGCGGCTCGTCCGCGAGGCGCGAGAGGTCGTCGTCGCCGATCGCGCGGAGGATCTGCTGGATCCGCCCGGCCTTCACCCGCGAGATGCCGCCTGGGCGGATCGCCTCCTCAACCTCGTCCTCGTCGGCGTCGCGCACCTCGGCCCAGCTCGAGAAGCGCTCGCGAAGGCGCGCGTAGGCCACGTCGCGGTTGCGATCGTTCGTGTTCTGCGACAGCACCGTGAGGATCAGCTCGTCCACCGGCGCGTGATGTGGATGCGGCTCGGGCCGCCCGTATGCCTTCCGCAGCCGGTCGCGGATGGCGCGCAGCTTGCGCCGGTCGGCGGGCTTCCAGTCGCTCACGGCTGAGAACTTATGCGCTCTAATGCAGCAGTGGCTCTGAGCGAGAACCACGCGCAGGTCGGCGACGTGGATGTGTTCTGGCGCGAGGCACCGGTGCCCGACGGGCGCGCACCCGTGCTGTACGTGCACGGCAACCCGACGAACTCCGACGATTGGATCCCGTTCCTCGAGCGCACCGGCGGGCTGGCGCCCGACCTGCCCGGGTTCGGCCGCTCGGGCAAGCCCGCGCACTTCGACTACTCGATCGAGGGCTACTCGAATGCCCTCGAGCTCTTCCTGGCTGGTCGCGACGTCGAGCGCTACTCGCTGGTGGTGCACGACTGGGGCTCCGCGGCGCTCGGGCTCGCGCAGCGCGCGCCCGAACGGGTCGAGCGCCTCGTGATCATCAACTCGGTGCCGCTCCTGCCGGGCTACCGCTGGCACCGCCTGGCGCGCATTTGGCGCACCCCGCTCGCCGGCGAGATCTTCATGGGCCTGAGCACACGCTGGGGCCTCAAGCAGATATCGCGCGAGGGCACGGCGGGGCCAGGCCCCGCGCCGGACGAGTTGATCGACCGCGTCTGGGACCACTTCGACCACGGCACCCAGCGGGCGATCCTCAAGCTCTACCGCTCGGCGCCGGCGTCGGTGCTCGAGCGCGCCGGCGACCACCTCGGGGATCTCCGCTGCCCCGCGCTGATCGTGTGGGGCCAGGACGACCCCTACATCCCGGCGTCGTTCGCCGCCCGGTTCGCCGACGCGCTGGGCGGGGATACTCGTGTCGAGCTTCTACCCGGCGTAAGCCACTGGCCCTGGATCGACGACCCGGGCGTGATCGACACGGTGGCGGACTTCCTGCTGAGCTGATGGCAGCTGCCGAATCCACTCGCGCGCGGTCCCGCCCGCTCGCGCCCGCGCGCCTCGACGTGTGGCGGGTCGCCCCGGTGATCGCGGCGGTGCTGGCGGGCGCCGTCTATCTCGTCACGGCGCCCAAGACGGGCGACCTGGCCGCGCATGTGTTCCGCTCCGAGCTCTTCGGCCTGCACGGCTTCACGGTCTGGAACGGCGCCTGGTACGGCGGGCATCACACGCCGGCCTACTCGATGCTGTTCCCACCGCTCGCGTGGCTGGTGGGGCCGGCCGTGGCGGGAACGATCGCGGCGGTCCTGGCGGCCGCGCTGTTCGAGCCGCTCGCCCACCGCCACTTCGGCCCGGGCGCGCGCTGGGGCTCGCTCTGGTTCGGGGTCGCCACCTCCTCGATGCTGTTCACCGGCCGGCTGCCGTTCGCGATGGGCGTGGCGCTCGGCCTCGCGTCGCTGCTCGCGCTTCAGCGCAGGTACACGGTCGCGGCGGTGGTGCTGGCGATCCTCTGCCCGCTCGGAAGCCCGGTGGCGGGCGCCTTCCTCGCACTCGCGGCGGTCTCCACGCTCCTCGCCGCCGATCCGGCCTACCGCCGCGGCGCGCTGCTCGTCGCGGCCGGCGGCATCGTGCCGACGCTGCTGCTGTCGCTCGCGTTCCCGGAGGGCGGACATCAGCCGTACGCCCTGCTCGCGTTCCTGCCCGTGGTGGTGTCGATGGCCGGCTTCGCGCTGCTCCTGCCGCGCGAGGAGCGAACGCTGCGGCTCGGCGTGATCCTCTACGCGCTCGCGGCGATCGTGGCCTACGTGGCGCCCACGCCGCTCGGCGGCAACGCGTCGCGTCTCGGCGAGCTGTTCGCCGGGCCGGTGGCGCTGTGCGGGATGCTCACCATCCGGCGCGACCTCGCTCGCCCACTGATCCTTGCTGCGCTGCTCGTTCCCCTCGCGTTCTGGCAGCTGTCGGCGCCCGTGCGCGCGCTGACCAACGGCGAGGACGACGCCTCGCGCTACCGCGTCTACTACCGGCCGCTCGTGGAGTTCCTCGAGGACAACGACGACCCGCCCGGCCGCGTGGAGGTGGTATTCACCGACGCCCACTGGGAGAGCGCCTACCTCGCCATCCACCAGCCGATCGCGCGCGGCTGGGAGCGGCAGCTCGACATCGGGCGCAACTCGCTCTTCTACGACGGCACGCTCAACGCCCGCAGCTACCGCGGGTGGCTCGCCGACAACGCGGTCCGCTGGGTCGCGCTGCCCGACGCGCGGCTCGACTACAGCGCACGCGAGGAGGGGAGGCTCGTGGCCGGCGGACTGCCCTACCTCAAGCTGCGCTGGACCTCGCCGCACTGGCGCCTCTACGAGGTCACGGACCCGCAGCCGCTGGCCACCCCGCAGGGCGGAGCCGACATCCGGGCGCTTTCGTTCGGGTCCGAACAGGTGCGCCTCCGGGTGGATCGCGTCGGCAGCGCCCTGGTGCGGGTGCGGTGGACTCCCTACTGGGTCGCGAACGGCGCGTGCGTGGAGAAGGACGGCAACTGGACTCGGATCACGGCGAGGCGCACCGGCATCGTTCGGCTACGTATCGATTTTGCGCCGATCCGCGTGTTCCAGCACGGAAAAAGGTGTGCTTAGCCGTACCGGCGACCACCCGCCCGGGTCGTTAAGCTCCACTCATGGTGCGCTCACGGAAACTGCTCACCAGGATCCTGCCGAACGGGCCGGTGGATGCGCTGCGCCAGCTTCTGCTCTTCGGCGGCGCGTACTACGTCTACCGGATCGTTCGCGGCGTGGTCGACGGCCAAGTGGAGGCCGCGTTCAGCCATGCTCGCACCGTGGTGAACACCGAGCGCGGGCTGCACCTCTTCTTCGAGCCGAGCGTGCAGACGTGGACGATCAGCAGATCGTGGCTGATCCACATAGCGGACTTCACCTACGTGAACGCCCACTTCGTGATCACCACGGCGTTCCTGGTCTGGCTCTACTTCTGGCGCAACGAGGCCTTCTACTTCGTGCGCAACATGTTCATGGTCGCGATGGGCTTGGCGTTGGTGCTCTACATCCTGTACCCCACCGCGCCGCCGCGCTTCCTGCCCGAGTGGGGCTTCACCGACACCGTCACCGACTTCTTCGGCCAGGGCGCGTCGCACAGCGCGAGCGTGCTCTACAACCCATACGCCGCGATGCCGAGCATGCACGTGGCGTTCGCCCTCATGATCGGGGTCACCGGCTACCGCCTCGTCAAGTGGCGGCCGGCGCGGATCTTCTGGCTGGTCTATCCGCTGTACATCGCGTTCGTCGTGATCGTCACGGCGAATCACTTCTGGATGGATGCCGCCGTCGGGGCGGTTGTGGCGGTCGCTTCCGCCTATGCTTCCGCGGTGCTTGCCCGGGCTCGTCCTGATGCCTGGGCATTCGCCGGGGCAACCGCTTGACATCAGATCCTGGGGATAGTCCCGGCTCGGCCACGCGAGAGCGGCGCCGGGCCAAGGGCGGCAGGCGCCGGAACGGCGAGCCGCTCACAGCCGCCGAGGTGCGGAGCCTCGCGCGCGACCGGCTGATCGAGTCGCGCCTCACGCCCAACGCCATATCGATGACCGGCCTCGTGCTCAACGTGGCCGCCGCCGTGCTGGTCACCCAGCGGCTCTTCTTCCTCGCCGGGATCACATTCATCATCGGCTCGGTGATGGACACGCTCGACGGGCGCTACTCGCGCATGTCGGGCAAGGGCACGCCGTTCGGCGCGTTCCTCGACTCCACTCTCGACCGTGCCGAGGAGGGCATCGTGCTCGCGGCCATCGCCGCCTACTTCGCCAAGTACAAGCACGACGAATGGGCCGTGGCGGCCGTGGTGATCGCGGTGGTCGGCTCGCTGCTCGTGAGCTACACGCGAGCGCGCGCCGAGGCGCTCGGCGTGGAGTGCAAGGTGGGCCTGGCGAATCGAGCTGTACGAGTCGTCATCCTGTCAATAGGCTTGGTGTTCGCAGAGGGCGCGAGTTTGGGCGATTTTTCCCTGCTCAAGCCCGCCATCTATGCGATGGCGGTGCTCACAACCGTCACCGTGCTGCAGCGCGTCTTCCATGTGAGGGCTGAGCTGAACCGCACGGATGCCGCGTAACCTCAAGCGGCGGCCGGAGTTCGATAACCCTGTGCGCTCCCGAGATCGGGGGGCCATGCGCAGACCTCAGGAGGGCTCAGACTTGACTCAGAACGGAACCACCAACGGCGCCTCGCGCTACCAATCGGACAAGGTCCGGGTGGCGATCGTGGGCGTCGGCAACTGCGCCTCTGCCTTCGTGCAGGGCACGCAGTACTACAAGGACGCGGACCCCAAGGAGCGGGTCCCCGGCCTGATGCACGTGGACCTCGGCGGCTACCACATCAGGGACATCGAGTTCACGGCCGCCTTCGACATCGACAAGGAGAAGGTCGGCAAGGACCTCTCCGAGGCGATCTGGTCGGGACAGAACAACACGATCAAGTTCGCCGACGTGCCGAACCTGGACGTGCCGGTGCACCGCGGGATGACGCACGACGGGCTCGGCAAGTACCTCAAGGAGAAGATCACCAAGGCGCCCGGCGAGACCGCCGACATCGTCT
>Ga0070659_100003036_pt1 | contig 11938 bp, 9 predicted proteins | sample KBSC23metaG_FD_64666 | JGI IMG/M metagenome (GOLD analysis project Ga0070659, IMG submission 64666) | Corn rhizosphere microbial communities from Kellogg Biological Station, Michigan, USA - KBS C2-3 metaG | ecosystem: Host-associated > Plants > Roots > Rhizosphere > Soil ...
AGCAGTACTTCTTCTTCCAGCGATCCCTATGCAAAATCAAGGGTCTATTTTTCCACTGAAGTTCCATCATATGGCGTGGCAAAAGATGTAAAGACCTTTACCATTCCAAGAGGGGGTGGTTACGTGTATGCCATTGTTGATAATTACCCAACCAACTTTAATATCACTTCATTGAAGTTATATGTGTATAAATCTGTTGGCGGCACTTATGAACAGCAGGACGAGAAAACCTACACGATCAACGGCAATTATTACTTTACTTATTTTAAATGGACGTTTGACGATGCCGGGGATTATAAGTTCGTAGTATATGACGGGAATGACAAGTATGTGAACACGGGATATGTCTCTATAGGCTGGCAATAGGCAGCAAAGAAATAAATGAAAAAGCCCCGATGATTCGGGGCTTTTTCATTTAGAAGTTTCGTTCTACTTGATTCTTGATCTTTGGCAAGGTTTTCAGGTATGCATAAATGGCTTTTGCTTCACCATCGCTTAAATAAACATAAGGTTTCATTGGTGGACGCAATGCCGGTTGGCCGTTGGGGACAATTCCTGTTTTTACTGCTTTTACAAATTGATCTTCTGTCCATCTTCCAATGCCTGTTTCTTCATCCATCGTCAGGTTCATCGAATAAATTTTGCTGCCACCAGGCATTTCAAACTTATTTCCTCCGCCAAAAAATCCTTCTGATTTTTCCGGGTTGATAAAATCATCTGTTTGAAAATCTCTTGAATGACAAGTGTAGCATTCAACTCTGTATAGAGAAACATACTGTCCCCATTTTACCGCATTGGTTGTATCGGGTTGGGGAACAGATTTGTAAAACGGCATCGGTTTAATGATCTTCATATTCGTCAAAAACTTTGACAGGAAAGAATATTTCGAATCAATATTTTGTGAAGGATCTGCCTGCACCCATTGGTTGTCCGAACGCAAAAATGCAATCACAGATTGCAGATCTTCATCCGACATTTTTTGAAGCTTTGCCATCAAGGGCAAAAATCTTCCGTCGGGTCTTACCCCCGTTCTTAGCAAATAATACAATTGCCCGTCTGTCATTTTTCCAATGCCATGGACCGGATCGTTGGTAATATTTCTTGAATAGATTTCTCCAAACTGCGGGACCTCTTCCATTTTTCTTCCTGTCAGTTTACCGGTGTTTGAATTCATATGACAGTCATTGCACAGCATAGCTGAAAGTTCCCTTCCTCTTTCAACTCTTTCCGGCGTGGAAACTACTTTCAATTGGAAATTTTCAGCTGTGTATTTGGGGATTCCCTTAATGGTGATAAATGCTGCAAAGCAGCCAACAATCACCACCAGGATCCCGATGATGATCAATAAATAGCGAAGTGCTTTTTTCATAACAGTGGTTTTCGTTAACGAAAATTAAGTTTTGTTTGCCTAATTACTTAACAAAGCGAATGAATTGTGCAAAAAGCTGCATGGATTGAGAACCTAAAGGAATTAGTTTTCCCGAATAAATTCCTTTAGGTTTGCACGCCGTAAAAGTGTCGTCTGAGACGCTATTGGTCTAATCTCAACTAAAATAAATCATGTCTTTAATTGTTGTAGGTACAATGGCTTTTGATGCTATTGAAACTCCATTTGGTAAAACAGATAAGATTATCGGTGGGTCTGCTACTTATGTTGCTTATTGCGCAAGCAATTTTGTTCAGCCTGTTCAACAGGTTTCTATTGTTGGTTACGATTTTCCAAAAGAAGTGTTGGACGATCTTGGATCAAGAGGTGTGCAAACACAAGGTGTGGAAATTATAAAAGATAAAAAATCATTCTTCTGGTCCGGTAAATATCATTTGGATATGAACACACGTGACACATTAGTTACCGATTTGAATGTGTTGGCCGATTTCAATCCTGTTATTCCTGAAACTTACCAGGGTGCTGAATTTTTAATGCTCGGTAATTTAATGCCCAGCCTTCAAAAAAAAGTGATTGAGCAATTGCACGAGCGACCAAAACTGATTGTGCTTGATACAATGAATTTTTGGATGGAAACTGCGTTGGACGACTTAAAAGAAGTGTTGACAATGGTTGATGTGCTAATGGTAAATGACAGTGAAGCAAGAGAATTGAGCCAAGAACATTCCCTGGTGAAATCTGCAAAAAAAATAATGACGATGGGTCCTAAATATCTCATCATTAAAAAAGGAGAACACGGGGCTTTGCTTTTTCATAATGATCAAATATTTTTTGCACCGGCTTTGCCATTGGAGGACGTTTTTGATCCGACAGGTGCCGGAGATACGTTCGCAGGGGGCTTCATTGGTCATTTGGCAAAAACAAAGGACATTTCTTTTGAGAACATGAAAACAGCCATCATTATCGGCTCGGCAATGGCAAGTTTTTGTGTTGAAAAGTTTGGAACAGAACGGTTAAGAGAAATCAGCAAAGAAGATATAGATAAACGATTAGCCCAGTTCAGAGAACTTGTAAATTTTGATATCGAGCTTGTAGGATAAAGTTTTTGAACAAACAATATAAAGTCCTGCCAAATGCAGGACTTTATTGTTTGTTTTCGTTTCAAAAAGCCCCGCGGTTGCGGGGCCGAGTACACAACACACATGGAAAGTTATTTGGTCATCTTCAATTCGATGGCCAAATATAAGTTCGTGGAATTTTGTAGCACAAAGTGACTAAGTATCGGCACATATGGCAAAGCGTTAACAGCGCATTAACGTAACGGGCTGAATAGACCGGTTAATTCGTGGTTAATCAGTTGACATTTTAGAAAAAGAGAATGCAACTTTACAGTTCTGGAGTAATATCATGGTCTTTCGTTCGCAAACAATTCGCCTCGCAATTTTTATAAGCACATTCATCATTGCTGCCATCATCATCTTTCAACTGGTGTGGCTCCGGAAAATTTATTACAAAGAGCAAAAAGAATTTAATTACGGTATTGCCAAGTCTGTTCGGGGATTTTATGAAGACATCAACGATTCGTCGCCAAAAACCAACAACTTAAATACACTGATTTCAAGTCCGAACGAACAAACCTTTTTTGTCAGGGTTACCAAACCACAGTTGAGCATCGACAGCATTCAATATTATCTGCAAAACGAGTTGGAAGATGAAAACATTTTCACCGATTGCTATGCTGGTTTTTACAATGCTGCAAAAAAATCGTACGATTTCACTCTTTACCTTCCTTCGGCCACTTCTGCAAAAAACGAAAAAATAGAAGTGCCTTCTTCAGGAAATTCATATAACCATCTTACTCTTTATTTTCCGCATCGCAATAAATACATCTTATCGAAAATGAATTTATGGATCACATCGAGTGTGATTCTTTTAATTGTTTTGATTTTGTTGGGAGCCAGTATTTATTATTTGTACAGGCAACAATTTTTAAATGAAATTCAAAAAGATTTCGTGAACAATTTCACCCACGAATTCAAAACGCCTGTTTCTGTTATCAATCTGGCAGCAGATGTTTTGACAAATCCTTCAATCGTAAACAAGCCGGATAAACTTGCGAAATATGCTTCCATTGTTCAATACCAGGGAAGTTATATGCAGGATCAAATTGAACGTTTGTTACGTCATGCTTATTCAGAAACCAATCTGCTTCACCTTCAAAAGAATAAAATCAATCTTAATGAAGTAATTGAAGAGGCATTGAACAATCTTCAAACACTAATTAGTGCCAAGCATGCGACCATCGAGTGTTCGTTCAATGCCCCCGACCCTTACGTAGAAGCTGATAAGGGTTACATTCAAATTGTAGTTACCAATTTGGTTGAGAATGCACTGAAATATGCAAAGGAACCAAAGATCATCATCACCACATGGGCCAACGGTTCGGAGATCATTATGTCTGTAAAGGATAATGGGAAAGGAATAGAAAAAAAATACGTCGAAAAGATCTTTAAAAAATTCTATCGTGTGCCCAATGGAGAACAGGTTTCAGTTCGGGGGTTCGGGTTAGGACTTGCTTTTGTTAAGCGGATTGTAAAAGCACACCACGGGAAAATACATGTGGAAAGCATACCTGGTGTCGGCAGCGATTTCAGAATATCTTTGCCGGTGAGTTAAGTATATGGCACAGGAAAAAAACATCAAAGTTTTATTGGCCGAAGATGATTTGCAAATGGGCTTCATCATCAAAGACAATCTGGAAGAAGAAGGCTACGAAGTAATCAATTGTCCCGATGGACAAATCGCATGGGAACAGTTTCAAAGGAAAACTCCGGATATCTGTTTGCTCGACATCAACATGCCCGGACGTGATGGCTTCAGTCTTGCAAAAAAAATAAGACAACGCAACGATGTTGTTCCCATCATTTTTCTTACAGCAAAAGGAATGGAAGAAGATAAGTTGAAAGGGTTTGAAACCGGGGCGGATGATTACATCACCAAGCCTTTTAGCATGAAAGAACTGATTAGCCGCATGAATGTTTTTCTTCGACGCAATAAATTGCTCATGCCTTCTGCTCCGCCGGAAATTGTAGTGGGACGTTTAAAATTTTTCCCTGCAGAAAACCGCTTGATGAAAGGCGAGGAAGAAATTATTCTAACACAAAAAGAAACCGATCTGCTTCATTTCTTTTTTGTCCATGCAAACAAAGTGGTGAGAAGAGAAGATATTTTAAATCATGTTTGGGGCAAGAATGATTATTTTTTGGGCAGAAGTATGGATGTATTCATTGCTAAACTTCGCAAGCTGTTGAAGTCAGAGGAATACGTTCACGTAGAAACTATTCACCAGGCAGGTTACAGAATGAACATTACTGAGCAGGTTACAAAACAATGATTTAAAATTTAGCCGCAATCGAATCAATCAATTTCATTACTTCCACACCTTCATCTGCACTGCAAGGATTAGACGACTGGTCTAAAAAGTATTCAACAACTTTTTGAATCATCGGTTGCTGAACGTGTTGCAATCTTTCAAACTCAATTGAAGTTTGAATACCATCTCTTTCAATAATCAAAGGATTGTTATCGAAAATGCTGAAGTAAAGTTTTCCTTTTGTTCCGATAATTTGGCAGGAATCTTTTCTTTCAGGAAATGTAAAACACCAGCTACCGTTGAAAAGAATGCTGTCATCAAATAAAATTTGTCCGCTTGTTGTATCATCGGCATTATAAAAGCCTGAAGCATTGAATGAAATGCCGGAAGATTTTTTTGGTCTTCCAAAAAAATAAAGCATTAAGTCAAGCTGGTGCGGAGCTAAATCATAAAACAATCCGCCACCGGAAACAGAAGGGTCAATTCTCCAATTGACCTCCGTGTGTGCTATCATTTTGGACTGGTGCGGTTGAAATAATTGCAGATTGATCATCCTGGTATCACCAATCTCTTTTTGATTCAGCAGGTTTTTTATTGTCAGAAACAGGGGCTGTTGCCGGCGGTAATGTGCAACGCACAATTTCACTTTGGTTTGTTTTACTGCTTGAGCAATTCTGCTTGCTGCCTTCGCATCAATTGCCATTGGTTTTTCAAGATAGACAGGTTTTCCCGCATGTAAAGCCTGGATTGCATATTGCTCGTGTTGTAAGGGAGGAGTAGCAATGTAGATCGCATTGACATCCGGATCATTAATTAATTGCTCAGCATTATTATACCATTTTTCAACGTTATGCCTTTGTGCATAGTCTTTTGCTTTATCAGCATTTCGGCGCATGACAGCAACTAACTTTGAATTGGGCACTTTATTAAATGCTGGCCCGCTTTTTAGTTCTGTCACATCGCCGCAGCCAATAATTCCCCATTTAATTATACAATTCTGCATGATACAAAAACTCAGATTTGTTTAGTGGCCGGGGCCATTTTTGCTTCCATTCTTCTCACTCTTCTCAATGCAGGAATAAAAAGAATGGAAACGATCAATCCCATAATTCCTTCCAAAAAAACCGTAAGCGGCGCAGATGACACATGCGCCAGCCAACCTGTAAGCAAAATTCCAATAGGTTGAATTCCCTGGAAGGCCATCACATAGTAACTGATAACTCTACCTCTCATTCTTTCTTCCACACTGGTTTGAATATAAGTGTTGGTTCCTGCAATCTGCGTTAGCATTCCTGCTTCACCGATCATGATGATGAATAATGCCATCGATAAATGACTTGTATAAGAAAACAACATCAGGCTAATTGATAACAGCATTGAAGAAAGAACGATGAGGCGTAAAAGATTCGGATTCTTTTTTAGTGTTGTCATATAAACCGCGCCAAACAATGCACCTAATCCTGATATACTATTGAGCCATGCAAATGTGCTTACATTTCCCTTGAAAACAGTCTGCGCATAGACGGGAAACAAATTCGAATAAGGCATTACAATTAAACTGCTCAACGCCATAAGTGCAATGGCAGAACTGATTCCCCGATGATGCCTTATGTAAACAAATCCTTCCTGTAAGTTTTGCCAGATGGGTTCAATATGTTTTTTTCTTTCTGGTATATTCAGCTTCATCAGTAACAAAGAAACCAATACCGCAAGGAAGCTAAGAAAGTTGAACAGGAAACAAACGCCTTCTCCAAAACTGCTTAATAAAATCCCGGCTGCTGCCGGTCCTATGAGTCTTGCCAAAGTAACCATTGAAGAATTTAACGCAATGGCATTGGGCAGATCCTTTCTGTTTTGTACCAAAACAATCATCAGTGATTGGCGGGAAGGCATATCAAATGCGTTGATGATACCGAGTAAAAAACTGAGTGCAATGATGCCAGTGATATTGTAATGCCCGGTTAAGACCATTAAGGCAAGCAAGCCTGCCTGTATCATTGAAGCAATCTGTGTCGCAAGTAAAGTCCTGTATCGACTGTGCCTGTCAACATAAGCTCCTGCATAAGGTGAGAGAATCAGCATCGGGATCTGCCCGACAAACCCCGTTAATCCAAGAATGAATGCAGAATGGGTGAGATCATACACGAGCCAGCTAACGGCAATGCGTTGCATCCACGTGCCGATAAGTGAAATGGCTTGCCCGAAAAAGTAGAGCCTGAAATTATAATAGTTTAATGCTCTTAACGAAGAAGGTAGTTTCATTCTTAAATTACTTCCTTTCTGAACTAATGCCGTTAAACAACTGCAAAGAACATGCTTATTTAATAAACATGTTTATGGAACGAGGAAAAATCTCTCTCGCATAAATATTTATTAGCTGACCATATTAAAAATTTATGAACCGGTCTGCATTACCAGTATTCAGCTTCGGTTGAGTCTCACTGCTGTGCTGAAACACTTCTATTCAGCACTTTACAATATGAGGGTTGCAATCGGCAGGAATCTTTAAGCATTGCCGAACAGGATTCATTTCGTCAATGGCCGCAGGATAGAAGCGAATGCTGCCACAGGCGGCAGCAGCGAATAGTCCGAACCAAAGCTGTTTTGATTAGACAAGGATGAAAGCCCCGAATAAAGCCAAATTGAAACTGTTGAAGGGCTAGCCTATAATTTGTAAAGGTTCGTGTTGTTCTTCTTCAGCTTCGTGCATGGCAACATAGAGCTTATGGTCTTTTACAAAATTGCACCAGTAGCAATCAGGTTTGCCGCAACCCTTGTAAAAGTCATGCTCCTGAATTTTGTTCCATGTTTCCGTGACCTGCTTTTCAACAATTTCTTCGTGTTCGGGTAAAATCACTATTTTCTTTACATCAAATTCTTCATTGCTGTTTGGTTCAATAAATAAAAACTCGATGCTTCGCAATTCTTTGCTTTTATCTCTTTGCCTGTCGAAAAGCAGTTTGTAAAAAACAGCTTGCCGCCAATAATTCCCGCCTTCTGGCTTTTTTGGATGCTCTGCCTCGGCAAATTCATAACGCCTGTTTGATTTTTCCAGGCTTCCGGTTTTAAAGTCGGTAATCACAACTTCGTTTCCCCAATATTGAATTTTATCTGCAAAACCTTTTAGGGGAATGGAATTGAATGTTGCTTCCATTGGAACTTCTGTTCTTACAAATTCATCGCCTTTGTTGATAAAGAAATTATCATAGAATGCAGTTAGGCATTTTACACCGTAATCGGTAAAACGTTTTAAACTTTCCTCGGTAAAAACATGCCTGTTGTTTTTGATATGCCACTGGAACCTGCTGATCAATATTTCCAATGGGGGATACGCTCTATCTGTTTCCATCATTTTGTTGTAATAAAAACTAAGCGCATCATGCATGCTGGTTCCAAATTGTGCACTTTCGCTGTACGCTCCGGGAATGCGAACAAGAGAATTGTAATAAAACTTTAAAGGGCATTCGAGATAATTGTTCAAAGCCGTTACGTTCATTTTGAATCCAACCAGTAATTGCTCAATAAAATCCCGCTCTGCTTTTTCCAATTCTGGTTGCTGAATCAATCCATAGCGAAGTATACTATATTTCAATTTTGTTTCTTCCGAAATGGAAACGGGCTGCAACTTCAAATTATCGCCGGCCATTTCCGCAATGAAACGGGACGCTTCCAGCTCCTTTCCATCGTTGCTAAATTTTGGGAAAGAGATGTACAAAAATTTTTCTGCTCTTGTTGCTGCAACAAAAAACAAGCGGCGCAATTCTTCTTCTTTTTCTTCCGGCGTTTCTTTTGTAAAAATGTTTGGTGGCAGTTTATATCCCTGGCTGAATTTTCTCTTTCCTTCCCAGAGCGAAGAATGGCATCCGATGAAAAAAACATATTGATATTCCAAACCTTTGCTGCCGTGACAGCTCAACAGATTCACTCCTCTTTCATTGCCATTGGTTTGAACCAATGGAATTGAAATTCCGTTTTCATCAAGCAGTTCAATTTGCTTTACCAAATCTTTCAATCTTAAATCAGGATTTCGTTTGCATTCATCCTGAACAAAATCAAAAAATCCATTTAGTAATTGCATCAACCATGCTTTGTCGGGCTGTTGCATGATGTAGGAAATAATATTGGTTTCATTGAAAAGAAACTCAAACCATTTTAAGATGGGCATGTTCTCACTTTCTGTGATGAGCTGCTCTAAAGTTTTATGAAGCGCAATTAATTTGTCCGTTACTTCATCTCCGCTGAATAGTTTTTGTTGATTGCCGGATGCAAGCACATTCAAATATTCACGGATGGATTTTGGCGCTGACTTTTTATTGTTTCGCTGGTTGAGATAAACTTCATTGCTGATCGTTGCAATTTTCAGTGCGGGAATTTTATGAAACTTGTGATGAAGAATTTCAAATAAAACCGGTTCCCCGCTAAAAGGGATTTGTGTTTCTGCAATTACGTAATTCAAATAACAAAGAATGTTTTTGATGAACGATTCTTTCAACAAATTAATATTCTTCCTTGTGTAGTAAGGAATGTTTTGCAGTTGTAAAAATTTCTGCAGCTCTTCTCCGGTGCGATGTTCTTTGTAAATCACTGCGATTCGTCCGGGTTGGGTACCATCGTCAATCAGTTGACGAATTTCTTCTGCAATTAAAATGTTTTCTTCAAACTCATTACTTACACTTCTGATAACAGGGGCAATTTTCAAGTCCTTATGATCAGGATTGGCCGCCGTTAATATTTTTTCAAGCTCCTTGTATTCGTTTGTTAATCTTTGTGTGTTGTTTTGAATGAGCGCATGGGCTGAATCTAAAATCGGTTGAACGCTCCGGTAATTCTGGGTGAGTACTACTCTTAGTAAATCGTTGTATTTGCCTGCAAGCATCCGCATGTTTTCCATGTTGGCTCCCTGGAACCGGTAAATACTCTGATCGTCATCACCTACAACAAAAAGGTTCGGACTTTCATCTTGCCAATAACTCACCAGCAATTCCACCAATTTGTTTTGTGCACCGCTTGTATCCTGGTATTCGTCAACCAAAATAAATTGATATTGCTCCTGGTAGTTTGCCAACGCATCTGCATTCGTTTCGAAGACATTGATCACCCAATTAATCATGTCATCGAAATCGTAGCGTTGTTTTTCCCTTAAAATCGTTTGGTAGGCAGGAAACGCTTCCACAGCGGCTTTGAGGCGGGTCATCTTTTCCTGCTCTTTTTTTCCTTCCTGCGTTAATTCGATAATTCCTTTTTTCGCTTTGACCTTATTATAAAATGTATCAGGAATAATTTCTTCGACATAATCGTTAATCTTCTTCAGCAAAAATTCTGTTGTCCATCCTTCGCGTTTCATATTGCTGAACAACTCTTTCAAATAAGTTGCTTCGAAATAGGCATCGGTTTTATACCGCTTTAACGGATGATTGTTGTCGAAACTGTCAATCAATTCCATCAAACATTGCACCTGTTCCAATTCATTAATAGGTTGCAATTCTTTTTTATGAAACAAATGCATGTTCTGCTGAATGACCATGTTGCAGAAAGAGTGGAATGAATGAATGTGCACACTGTAAGCATCAGGTCCAATGAGGTTGAGCAAACGTTTTCTCATTGCCAATACACCCGCGTCGGTGTAGGTCAAACAAAGAATATTTGAAGGTAAATAATCAGTATCTAAAAGTATTTTACCAATGCGGACACTAAGGATTTGTGTTTTACCAGTGCCGGGTCCTGCAATCACCATTACAGGTCCGAATATTTTATCAACAGCTTTTTTTTGCTGGTCATTTAGTTTGATATATTCCTCGTTGAACTTTTGTAAAAGTTGCTCTCGTTGTATCGACATTGTAAAACGCTTTGGATTAATTTCTCACTTACCGATCTGTAAACTCAGTTCTTTTCCCGAAGGTCATGGTTGACATCAAAGGTAAAGGGTTTGCTATGGATTTTAGTATTTGAAAAAGAAAGATCTTAAAACAAAAAGCCATCAGATAAACTGATGGCTTCTGAATATTGATCAACAAAAATCGCTGGCTTATTTTACGTGTTTGTTCACGATTTTAGCCAACTCGAACATTGAGATTTGATCTTTACCAAACAAAGGTTTTGTCTTTGCATCGGCATTGATCATTCTTCTGTTGTTTTTGTCCTGCAAACCATTTTTCTTAATGTAATCCCACACTTTCTTTACAATCTCAGTACGTGGAACCGGTTTAGAACCTACTACTTCACCCAATGTCGCATCCGGAGTTAATGGAGCCATAAAAGCTGCATTAGGTTTACGTGCTGATTTCTTTTTAGGAGCTGCTTTCTTAGCTGCTTTTTTTGGGGCCACTTTTTTAGGAGCGGCTTTTTTTGTTGCTTTCTTAGCTGCTTTTGCAGGAGCCTTCTTTGCGGCTTTTTTTGTTGTTTTTTTTGCGGCTTTCTTTGAAGCTTTTGCCATAAAAATTAGAATTTAAGGATTAGTAAGAACGTTCTTTACTGCTGACTAAATTAATATTATCTATTTAATACTCCCAAAAGAGTTTTCCATATAGGTCAATAACCTGCAAATATTCTTTTTACCTCTCAAACCGATGACGTTTTTGATTGCTGTTTTGCCGGTAATCCGGGGGAGAAAAATACCTTACTTTTGAAAAGCCTTGCATCCTTTACCATTTAACCTACAACCAAATGAAAAAGTTGCTTCTGCTGCTTTTCCTATTCTTTCTTTTTTGTTTCTACAACGGCTACGGCCAGGATTTATCCCCGAAAGAATTAAAGAAACTCTCGGTAGAAGAACTGATGAATGTCGAAGTGTCGCTGGTTTCACGAACACCTGAAAAGCTTACTGAGGCTGCATCTGCCATCCAGGTTATTACCGGAGAGGACATCCGCAGAAGCGGGGCCACCAATGTTGCAGAAGCTTTACGGCTGGCTGCCAATTTGCAAGTTAACCAGCTTTCTTCAAGCGTTTGGCTGGTTGGGGCTCGTGGTTTCAATAATGTTTTTGCAAACAAATTATTAGTGATGGTTGATGGCCGCACGATTTATACTCCTTTATACGGCGGCGTTTTGTGGGAGCAGCAAAATGTTTTGCTGGAAGATATTGACCGCATTGAAGTAGTAAGCGGACCGGGGGGAACATTGTGGGGACCAAATGCGGTTAATGGAATTATCAATATCATTACCAAATCATCAAAAGAAAC
>Ga0070659_100003042_pt1 | contig 11921 bp, 8 predicted proteins | sample KBSC23metaG_FD_64666 | JGI IMG/M metagenome (GOLD analysis project Ga0070659, IMG submission 64666) | Corn rhizosphere microbial communities from Kellogg Biological Station, Michigan, USA - KBS C2-3 metaG | ecosystem: Host-associated > Plants > Roots > Rhizosphere > Soil ...
GGCGAACGTTGCGTTAAAAAATTCACCGGATGCGACGTCGAGCGAGTCAAGGGTTTCGGTAACGGTGATGTTGCCGTCCGAATAATTCAATTGCAGGCTGTGCAACGTGTCGGCGCTCATGTTCCGGCAACGTGCGGTCACCGGGAACGGCGCTTCCGCCAGGCTCAAATAGTTTTGCCCCGTTATGTTCAGCACCGACACGTCGTTTGACGCATCTCCGAGGATGAATTCGTAATAAACGTTATCGTAAGTGGTCAAACTGGCGCCGGATTGGTTCATCACGTCCGGCGAACCCGGTGCTCCGTAAGCTTCGCTCGCGTCAATTTGGATGCCCAGGCTTACGCCGGCCGGCGTACCGGTGTGTTGTTGTTCAACGAGGAATATTTTGTTCGTGTTCTTTTCCAATACGATGGACCATGAAGCCGTCGCCGGTGAGACGGGGTTGGCGTATTCGTAGAACGTAACCCAGAATTGCGAAAGGCTGTCTCCGTTCGCAACCCAATTGTGATCGCCGCCATAAACTCTGCTAGCACTGAATGCGGGTGCGATGCCTATTATGCATACCGACTTGTCCGGGATACCAACGTTGGGCAACGCGACATTGGCAAAGCCCGGTACCGCGGTTGCAGCGGTGTCGAATGTCAACACACCGGAAGAAGACACTTTAAAAGCCGTGACGGGCACGCCGTTGAAATAAAACGTGAACGGCAGTTGGTGCACTGCCGACCACTGAGGGGGTTGGACGCCTAAAAAGTAAATAGCCCCCCAGTCGTAACCAGGGTATCCGACGTCGTAACCGACCGCCGGGATGGGCATGCCGCTGGGATTGCCGTGGGGTTCGTAGTTGGGTAAGCAGTGGTATTGCGCAGATACGCCGAGCGCAAAACAAAAGTGCACTACAACGAGAAAGTATTTCATGGCAGGAGGTATAATAATCGGCTAAATATAACACCGAAACGATCCTCACCAAGTCCTCACATAATTTATTGTTTACCTTTTGAGAATCGAAGAAAAGTACTACTTTTGCATTCCCTTTTCAAAAAGGATGGGGTAAAACCGTTGTAACCGTGCAACTTACAAAGAAAAGAAAAGCAGCGCAATCCAAAGTCAAAAAGGACCACGTCTATACCCTGGACGCAGCTGCAGCTCTCGTAAAAGAGGTAAACACCGCGAAATTTGACGCTTCCGTCGATTTGCACATCCGCCTTGGCGTGGATCCCCGCAAAGCCGACCAGGCCATTCGCGGCACCGTGGCATTGCCACATGGAACCGGCAAAACCAAAAAAGTTTTGGTGTTGTGTCCGCCGGAAAAAGAAGCCGAAGCGACTGCCGCAGGAGCGGATTACGCAGGGTTGGCTGACTACGTGACCAAGATCGAAGGCGGCTGGACCGATGTCGATGTTATCATCGCAACGCCGTCCGTGATGCCGAAAATCGCTCGTTTGGGTAAAATCCTCGGTCCGCGCAACCTGATGCCGAACCCGAAATCCGGTACCGTGACGGAAGCTGTGGCAGATGCCGTTAAAGAAGTGAAAGGCGGTAAAATCTCCTTCCGCGTCGACAAGCAAGGCATCATTCACACGTCGATCGGTCGCGTGTCGTTCACGAAAGAAAACATCGCCGGCAACGCCGCTGAATTGATCAACACGATCGTTCGCATGAAGCCGTCGTCTTCGAAAGGTCAATACCTGAAAAGCGTGACTTTGGCTTCCACGATGAGCCCCGCGATCTACCTCGACGTTAAAACATTAGCATAACTCTCCTCAACTACACTATAATGACCCGCGAAGAAAAAGGACAAGAAATAGCCGCGTTGACGGAGAAGTTGGCCAACGCCACCACGTTCTACATCACCGACGCATCCGGACTTACGGTTGAACAGGTGAACAACCTCCGCCGCGCTTGTTTCAAGCAAGGCGTTGAAATGCAGGTGTCGAAAAACACGTTACTCCGCAAAGCCCTGGAAGCCAACGGCAAAATCACTCCGGAACTGGACAAAGCTTTGAACGGTCCTACGGCTGTTCTGTTTTCCGAAACCGGTTCGATTCCTGCTCGCGTGATCTCGGATTTCCGCAAAGCATCTAAAGGTTTGGAAAAGCCGGTACTCAAAGCAGCATGGATCGACGCCGCTGTTTACGTTGGCGAACCGGAACTCGAAGGTTTGACCAAACTCAAAACGAAACACGAACTCATCGGCGAACTCATTGGCTTGCTCCAGTCTCCTGCAAAAAACGTCATCTCGGCGCTTCAATCGGGTGGCAACAAACTCGCCGGTATTTTGAAAACTCTCGAAACGCGCAACGCAGCGTAACAATAAGGTTGATGGTAAACGGTGTGTCGTAAACGGAAAAACCAAGGTTGGGACGAAAGGCTTCCACTTCTAGTTCCCACCAGGGCGTTTCCAAATACAAATACCGATTACCAGATACCCTTTCCACAACAAACAAATAACTAACAACTCATAAACTCAGAACAATGGCAGATCTTAAAGCATTCGCAGAACAACTGGTGAGCCTCACGGTAAAAGACGTGAACGAACTCGCAAAGATTCTGAAAGACGAATACGGCATCGAACCCGCAGCGGCTGCTCCGGTTATGATGGCTGGCGGTGGTGGCGGCGCTGCTGCTGCTGCTGAAGAAAAAACCTCTTTCGACGTGATCCTCAAAAGCGGCGGTGCTGCTAAATTGACGGTCGTGAAAGTGGTGAAAGAAATGACCGGTCTGGGCTTGAAAGAAGCCAAAGACCTCGTTGACGGTGCTCCGAAGCCGGTAAAAGAAGGCGTGTCGAAAGACGAAGCCGAATCTTTGAAAGCTAAATTGACGGAAGCCGGCGCCGAAGTTGAGATCAAGTAATCTCGACACGCGGATATAAGCGACAGGCGTAGCGGTGAAAACCGCTCCGCCTGTACGCTATTTTATTGATTCACTCTTTTTTCCCGGAACCACGATGTCAGCAACCACCCAACGCGCACAGCGTATAAACTTCAGCAAGCTGAAACAACAGCTCGACTACCCGGATTTCCTCGCGATTCAGGTTCAGTCGTTCCAGGATTTTTTCCAGCTCGAAACCACACCGGACAACCGGGGACACGAAGGTCTTTACCGCGTGTTCATGGAAAATTTCCCCATCACGGACTCGCGCAACATTTTCCAGCTCGAGTTCCTCGACTATTTCATCGACCCGCCGCGTTACACCATCGAAGAGTGTATCGAACGCGGTCTCACATATTCCGTTCCGCTCAAAGCCAAATTGCGTTTGAGCTGTAACGACGAAGAACACATCGACTTCCAGACCATCGTTCAGGACGTGTTCCTCGGCAACATCCCGTACATGACCCCGAAAGGTACGTTCGTGGTAAACGGCGCCGAGCGCGTCGTGGTATCACAGCTTCACCGTTCGCCGGGTGTGTTCTTCGGACAATCGTTGCACCCGAACGGCACCAAGATCTATTCCGCTCGCGTCATTCCTTTCAAAGGCGCGTGGATGGAATTCGCAACCGACATCAACCACGTGATGTACGCGTACATCGACCGCAAGAAGAAATTCCCGGTCACGTCGCTACTCCGCGCCATCGGTTACGACACCGACAAAGACATTCTTAAACTGTTCGACCTGGCGGATGAAATCAAAGCCAACCGCGAGAACCTGAAAAAATCCGTTGGACGCAAGCTCGCGGCCCGCGTTCTCCGCTCGTGGATGGAAGATTTCGTGGACGAGGACACGGGTGAAGTGGTAACGATCGAGCGCAACGAAGTGATTCTCGAACGCGACACCGTGCTCGACGACAAAAACATCGAACAGGTTTTGTCCAACGACGTGAAGACGGTGATTCTTCAAAAAGAAGAAGCCAACGCCGACTTCTCGATCATCTACAACACGCTCCAGAAAGACACGTCCAACTCCGAACTCGAAGCCGTGCATTTCATCTACCGCGCGTTGCGCGGTACCGATGCACCGGACGACGAAGCGGCACGCGGCATCATCGACAAATTGTTCTTCTCGGACAAACGCTACGATCTCGGCGAAGTTGGTCGTTACAAAATCAACCAGAAGCTCGGCGTTAAAAACGAGCTCACCAAGAAGACCCTTACCAAAGAAGACATCATCACGATCGTTAAGTATTTGGTGATGCTGGTGAACGGCAAAGCCGAGGTGGACGACATCGATCACCTGAGCAACCGTCGCGTGCGCACCGTTGGCGAACAATTGTACGCGCAGTTCGGCGTCGGTTTGGCGCGTATGGCGCGTACGATCCGCGAGCGGATGAACGTGCGCGACAACGAGGTGTTCACGCCGATCGATTTGATCAACGCGCGCACGCTCTCCTCCGTCATCAACTCGTTCTTCGGAACGTCGCAGCTTTCGCAATTCCTCGACCAGACCAATCCGTTGGCGGAGATCACGAACAAGCGTCGTATCTCGGCACTCGGGCCGGGCGGTTTGAGTCGCGAGCGTGCGGGCTTCGAGGTTCGTGACGTTCACTATTCGCACTACGGCCGTCTTTGCACGATCGAAACACCGGAAGGACCGAACATCGGTCTCATCTCGACGCTGTGCGTGCACGCGAAAATCAACGCGATGGGCTTCATCGAAACGCCGTACATGCGTGTGAAAGAAGGCGTCGTGGAGATGAACAAAAAGAAAGTCGAGTACCTGAGCGCCGAAGCGGAAGACAACAAGATCATTGCGCAAGCGAACATCCCGATCGACGAGAAAGGAAGATTCGAAGAAGACAAGATCAAGTGCCGCCACCAGGGCGATTTTCCGATCCTCGAGCCGAACCAGGTGGAGTACATGGACGTTGCCCCGAACCAAATCGTGGGTGTGTCCGCGTCGCTCATTCCGTTCCTCGAACATGATGACGCGAACCGTGCCTTGATGGGATCGAACATGCAACGTCAGGCCGTTCCGCTCTTGCGTCCGAACTCGCCGATCGTCGGCACCGGTTTGGAAGCGAAGACGGCACAGGACTCACGTTTGCTGTTGAACGCAGAAGGCAACGGCGTGATCGAATACGTGGACGCCAACGAAATCCATGTGCGTTACGACCGCAACGAAAACGAAGAAATTACGTCGTTCGAAGGCGCTGTTACGGTTTACCAACTGACGAAATTCAAGAAGACGAACCAAAGCACCTGCATCAACATTAAACCGATCGTTCGCCGCGGCGACAAGGTGAAAGCCGGTCAGGTGTTGTGCGAAGGTTTCGGCACGCAAGCCGGCGAATTGGCGCTCGGGCAAAACCTCCAGGTAGCGTTCATGCCGTGGAAAGGTTTCAACTTCGAGGACGCCATCGTGATCAACGAACGCATCGTGCGCGAAGACATCTTCACGTCGTTGCACGTGGAAGAGTTCGAATTGGAAGTGCGCGACACGAAACTCGGCGAAGAAGAACTGACGCCCGACATACCGAACGTGAGCGAGGAAGCCACCCGCAACCTCGACGAGCACGGCATCATCCGCATCGGCGCGCACATCAAGGAAGGCGACATTTTGATCGGTAAAATCACGCCGAAAGGCGAGAGCGATCCGACACCGGAAGAGAAACTCCTCCGCGCGATCTTCGGTGACAAAGCCGGCGACGTGAAAGACGCGTCGTTGAAAGCACCGCCGTCGACTTTTGGTGTGGTCATCGACAAAAAGCTGTTCTCACGCGCCAAGAAAGACAAAAACTCAAAAGTTCGTGAGAAAGAAGCGCTGGACGCGTTGGACAAGGAATTCGAAACCAACGTCAAAGAACTCAAAGGCATTCTCACCGAAAAGTTGAGCAAGCTTTTGAAGGACAAAACTTCGAAAGGCATCCAGAACTACTACAAGGAAGCCGTGATTGGCAAAGGCGTGAAGTTCACGCAGAAGATTCTCGAAACCGTCGACTTCAACAACCTCGACCCCTCCGACTGGACGAGTTCGGACGAGACGAACGACGCAGTGAAACGTTTGCTGCACAACTACACCATCAAGTACAACGAAGTCAACGGTCGTTACAAGCGCGAAAAATTCAATATCTCCATCGGCGACGAACTGCCAACCGGCGTGTTGAAGCTCGCCAAGGTTTACCTCGCTCAGAAGCGCAAGCTGAAAGTAGGGGACAAGATGGCGGGTCGTCACGGTAACAAAGGCATCGTTGCGAAAATTGTGCGCGCGGAAGACATGCCGTTCCTCGAAGACGGAACGCCGGTCGACATCGTGTTGAATCCGCTCGGTGTACCGTCCCGTATGAACCTTGGTCAGATCTACGAAACTGTTCTCGGTTGGGCCGGCTTGAAAACCGGTCAGAAATACGCAACGCCAATCTTTGACGGTGCGACGCTGAAAGAAATCGAAAACGAAATCGAAAAAGCAGGACTTCCGGCGTTCGGTCAGACGTATCTCTACGACGGCGAAACCGGCGAACGTTTCCACCAACCCGCTACCGTCGGCGTGATCTACATGCTGAAGCTGAGCCACATGGTGGACGACAAAATGCACGCACGTTCGATCGGGCCATACTCGCTCATCACGCAACAACCCCTTGGTGGTAAAGCACAATTCGGTGGTCAGCGTTTCGGTGAGATGGAAGTATGGGCTCTCGAAGCTTACGGCGCCTCGCACATCCTGCAGGAATTGTTGACGATCAAATCGGACGACATCGTGGGTCGCGCGAAAGCGTACGAAGCGATCGTGAAAGGCGAAAACCTGCCGCGTCCGAACATTCCCGAGTCGTTCAACGTGTTGCTGCACGAGTTGCGCGGCCTTGCGCTCGATCTGAAGTTCGATTAACAACAAGTACCAATAACGACGAAGCCGTCGCGAGTAATCGCGACGGCTTTTTGTTTGCCATCAACCCGTCGAGATTAAAGGTTGATGACGTCGAAACGAAGGCACTTAACGACTTGACTTCTTGCTGCCTTTCTTCGCGCTTGACTTTTTCGAACTGGATTTCTTGGCGCTCGACTTTTTACTAGCAGACTTCTTGCTGCTTCCGCCGGATGATTTCTTCGCGCTGGTTTTCTTCGACGGCACCTTCGCGCCTTTCTCGCGTGCTTCGTTCAAGCCGATCGCGATCGCTTGCTTGCGGCTCGTTACTTTCTTGCCGGAACGTCCGCTTTTCAACGTTCCGCGTTTCTCTTCGTGCATTGCACGTTCAACGGATTCACCCGCTTTCTTTGAATACTTAGCCATAGTTATTTTTTGTCGCGTTGCAAAAACAACGTGCCTTGCTTTCCACGATTAACATTTGCCTGTGCATTGAATCGCGTTGCCAAACATGCAAGGTGATTTGCGTCGGCTATGAAACGACGCGTAATGTCATTCAAGAATTACTTCCGGATTGCCATACGCGATTTTGGAAATTGAATTTGTAACGTGCAGCGCTTCGGCATCAAACCACGCGTTGGTGAAAGAAGTTGAATCAGTTTTTGAGTCGCCGACAACTCCGAAAAACAGGCTAAAAAATTATTGTAACTTGCTGACTGTCAACGCAATTGTTTGTGGTTTTGTTGACCCTTTTTGACTCTTTTTCGGTTGATTTTTCGCGATGAATCCCCAGTATTTACAAGTCCTCAAGCAACGTTTCGGTTACGACCAGTTCCGCGGTTTTCAAGCCGACGCCATCGACACCGCCATGCACGGCAAAGACGCCTTGGTGGTGATGCCGACCGGCGCGGGTAAGTCCTTGTGTTACCAGTTGCCGGCGGTGTTGAGCGAAGGCGTGACGGTCGTTGTGTCGCCGTTGATTGCGTTGATGAAGGATCAGGTCGACGCGTTGTTGGCAAACGGAATTTCTGCCGCCGTGATCAACTCGTCGCTCAACGCCGTCGAAATGCGTCGCACGATGGAATGTCTGCACGACGGTTTGTACAAGCTGATTTACGTCGCTCCCGAGCGTTTATTTTCCGGCTCAAACCCTTTAATCGACATCCTGAAAAATTTGAATGTGAGTTTGTTTGCCGTTGACGAAGCGCATTGCATCTCGCATTGGGGACATGACTTCCGGCAGGATTACATGGAGTTGGGTCAGCTCAAATCGCATTTCCCGAACACGCCGGTGATCGCGTTGACCGCGAGCGCGGACGAAGTGACGCGTCAGGACATTCTGGAAAAACTGAACCTGCGCCAACCCAAAATTTTCGTCTCGTCGTTCAACCGTCCCAACATTTATTATTTCGTCGAGCGAAAGCAGAAGATGACGGACAAGATGATGGCGTACCTGCGAACGAAAGCCAACGAAAGCGGCATCATCTATTGTTTGTCAAGACAGTCGACGGAAGACGTTGCGGAGATGTTGGTGCGTAACGGTTTCAACGCGTTGCCGTACCACGCCGGTCTGCCGCCGGAAACCCGCAAGCGCAACCAGGAATTGTTTCGCCGCGACGAATGCAAAATCATCGTGGCGACGATTGCTTTCGGCATGGGAATCGACAAACCCAACGTGCGTTACGTGATTCACACCGACTTGCCGAAGAACATCGAAAGCTATTATCAGGAAACGGGACGCGCGGGTCGCGACGGTTTGCGCAGCGACGCAATTTTGTATTACAGTTCCGGCGACATCATCAAGCTACGGCGTACCACAATGTCCGAGGAATACCGGATGTACGCGAACCTGATGCGCCGCAAGCTCGGTCAGATGGCGGACTACTGCGAAAAGCCGATTTGCCGACGCAAGCAACTGCTCAATTATTTTAACGAGGACTCGCCGGACAACTGTAACAGTTGCGACGTGTGCCTCGGCAACTACGAAACCTACGACGGCACCATCCAAGCGCAAAAAGTCATGTCCGCGGTGGCGCGGTTGAACCAACGGTTTGGCGTCGGGATGGTGATCGATTTTTTGCGCGGCTCGCAAGCGGAAAAAATAACGCCTTACATGCGCGCCATGCCGACGTACGGCATCGGCAAGGACACGCCGGCGGAAGAATGGCGCCGCGTGATCCAGTTGCTTTGCGACAACGGCTTGCTGAAAAAAAGCGACGACGTGTATTCCGTGTTGAAGTTGACGCAGCGTTCGTTGGCGGTGTTGAAAGGCGAAGAAAGAGTGTTGCTGGTGAAACCCGCGGTGGAAGAAACGTTGCATTCGTCGAACGGAGGATCGAAAGACAAGCCCACGAAGCCGCACGACAAAGAACTGTTCGAGTTGTTGCGTGCGATGCGGGCTCAACTCGCGAAACGCGACAACGTGCCGGCTTACGTGGTGCTGGGTGACAACTCGTTGATGGAAATGGCGACGTACTTCCCGCAGACGCTCGAGGAGTTGGAAAAGATCAATGGCTTCGGCGTGTTCAAGATCAACAAGTACGGTAACGATTTTCTGCACGTGTTGAAACGTTACTGCGACGAACTCAATATCGCCTCGCAAGCACAACAAATCACAGCGATCAAGAAACGCAAAGAGCGCACGATCGGCAACAGCGAGATAGAAACGTACCGCATGTTTCGCGAAGGAAAAGACGTCAACGAAATAGCAGCAGCCCGAAACTTGCAACCCGCAACCGTCGAAACGCATTTGTTCAAGTTCGTGCAGGAAGGAAAAATCAAAGCCAACGAGTTGGTGAACGAATACAAAATCGACGTCATCAGCCGCGCTTTGAAAGGCAATCCCGACGCTTGGTTGCCGGAGTTGAAAAACGCTTTGGGACAGGATTATTCCTTCTTCGAGTTGCGCGTTGTGAAAGCGGCCAACGACATCAAGCGCACTCAGGCGGCGTAAGGAAGCATAGCATTTCGGCGTAACGTGTTCCACGCGCGAGCGGTTGACGGCACAAAGGTTTAGGCGAGAAGCAAAACCAAGTTTATGAAGCTGCGTTATCCCGCTTTGTTTTTTCTCGCGCTGATACAATGGGGTTGCGCACCCACCAACCCGATCAAAATCGCCGGCTACGACGTGAGCAACGACGACGAAATCAAATACACCGACATCCCTTGCTTTTCGCCGCGCATCATCCACGACACCGACACGTTTGAAGAACGTAAAATTCTTGACGCGTACCGGTTGCACAACCACCAAGGCTATTTGATTCGCTTCAAAAGCGGCAAAGGCAAAGAGCGGAGCACCTATCTGGTCGAGATGGACACAACGTGCGCCGTCACGCGCGTGACCACAGCGTTTCCGATGAATCAACCTTAGTCACCAACCCGTTTGAAACAAAAAGCCCCGCTTGAAAGCGGGGCTTTAGTCTTGCTTCTATTTTAGGCCGAAGGCTTTTTTCACTTTGCTCACGTAATCGAGTTTTTCCCACGTGAACAATTCCACTTTTACTTTTTTGGTTTTGCCGTCCGGCGTTTGAAATTCTTTCGTGACCGTTTTAGGTTCGCGACCCATGTGACCGTACGCGGCCGTTTCGGAGTACATCGGCGTGCGGAGTTTCAAACGTTGTTCGATGAAGTACGGCCGCATGTCGAAGATCTCGTGCACCAGCTCGGAGATTTGACCGTCGGTCATATCCACTTTGTTGGAACCGTAGGTGTTGATGTAAAGGTTGGTCGGTTGCGCCACGCCGATCGCGTACGACACTTGCACCAACACTTCGTCGCACACACCGGCCGCTACCAAGTTCTTCGCGATGTGGCGCGTGGCGTAAGCCGCGGAGCGGTCCACCTTCGACGGGTCTTTGCCCGAGAATGCGCCGCCGCCGTGCGCACCTTTGCCGCCGTACGTGTCCACGATGATCTTGCGACCCGTCAGACCCGTGTCCCCGTGCGGTCCGCCGATGACGAACTTGCCGGTGGGGTTGATGTGGTACTTGATCTTGTCGTTGAACAAGTGTTTGTACTTCGGGTACTTGGCTTTGACGCGCGGGATCAAAATGCCGATGATGTCCTTGCGGATTTTCTCGGCCATTTTCGCGTCGGTGTCAAAGTCGTCGTGCTGCGTGGACACCACGATCGCGTCGATGCGGATCGGTTGGTTGACGTCGTTGTATTCGAGCGTCACTTGCGACTTCGCGTCTGGACGCAGGTATTTGATTTGTTTGTTCTCGCGGCGCAGGTCCGCCAGTTCCACCAACAGTTTGTGCGCGAGGTCCAACGCGAGCGGCATGTAGTTGTCGGTTTCGCTCGTCGCATAGCCGAACATCATGCCCTGGTCGCCGGCGCCTTGCTCTTCTTTGCTCTGGCGTTCGACGCCTTGGTTGATGTCGCCGGATTGTTCGTGGATGGCGGAGAAAATGCCGCAGGAGTTGGCTTCGAACATGTACTCGCTTTTCGTGTAGCCGATGCGGCGGATCACCTCGCGCGCGATGTCTTGCACGTCGAGGTACACTTTCGATTTCACTTCGCCGGCGAGCACGACCTGACCGGTAGTGACCAACGTTTCGCAAGCCACTTTGGAGTTCGGGTCGAACGCTAAAAAGTTGTCGATGAGCGCGTCGGAAATTTGATCGGCGATTTTATCGGGATGACCTTCGGAAACGGATTCGGAGGTGAACAAGTAAGGCATGGGAGTTCAATTTTTGGGAACGGCAAATGTAACGGATAATGGATTAGAAGCTCCGTCGCGAAGCGCTAGTTTTGCCGTCCTTTTGAAAACAATAAACCGCGGTTGACGGCGTTCCGGTACGGTATCTTTTAATATGCATTTGCGTAGAAAACCTGTATGTCCGGTCCCGTGTCGCTGAAAGCGCTTTTATCGACGTTCGCTTTTTTTTGTTTCGCGACGATCTCGTTCGCGCAGCAAAGCGAATTCGGCGTGTGCGTCGGCGGCACCACCTATTTCGGCGACCTGAACACCCAAACCAGTTTCCGTTACACCAAGCCGTCCTTGGGCGCGTATTACCGTTTCAATTACGACCCGCGTTTGTCGGCCAAACTGCAAGCGAGTTACGGCAGGGTGGAAGGGAATGACGCCACGGCGGACAATTATTTCCAACGCGAACGCAACCTGAGTTTTTTCTCCGACGTGTTCGAAGCGGCGCTCACCGGCGAGTTCAACTTCATGGAATAC
>Ga0070659_100003044_pt1 | contig 11918 bp, 10 predicted proteins | sample KBSC23metaG_FD_64666 | JGI IMG/M metagenome (GOLD analysis project Ga0070659, IMG submission 64666) | Corn rhizosphere microbial communities from Kellogg Biological Station, Michigan, USA - KBS C2-3 metaG | ecosystem: Host-associated > Plants > Roots > Rhizosphere > Soil ...
CCCGAACAGCCTGAGGCTTCCCACTAGCTGACTGGCGAAGGGGACCGCCGGCGCATTAGTGTCTCGCAATGAGATCGGCGCCCCTCCCCCGTATGCGCTGGCTGGCGGTGGCCTCTGCGGCGATCGGTGTCGCGATCTTCGTCCTGGCGCTCGGCCAGACGCGGAGCAGTGCGGCGGGCGCTCCGCTGTCCATCTCCATCTCGGGCAACCACTTCGTGAACGGCGCCGGCCAGCCGATCCGCCTGCTCGGCGTGAACCACGCAAGCTTCGAGTACGCCTGCGACGAGGGCTACGCGTATGACGACGGCCACATGACCGATGCCGACGCCGCCACGGTCGCCTCCTGGAACGCCAACGCGGTCCGGGTTCCGCTCAACGAGGACTGCTGGCTGGGCATCAACGGTGACCCGAGCAACTCCCAGGCCCCTGATCCGCCACTGACCCAGGCGGGATACCTGCAGGCGGTGAAGGACTACGTCGCCGCTCTGCACGCCCACGGCCTCTACGCGATCCTCGACCTCCATTGGAGCGCCCCCGGCGCGCACAAGGCCGACGGCCAGCAGCCGATGCCCGACGACCACTCGGCGGCGTTCTGGAGCTCCGTCGCGGCAACGTTCAAGAACGACCCGGCCGTCGTGTTCGACGTCTTCAACGAGCCCTTCTCGCCCGGCGATCCGCGATCTGGCGATGACCCCGCTCATCCGGTGAGCTGGGACTGCTGGGCGAATGGCGGCTGCACGGTGCCGCGCTACTCGAACACCGCCACGCGCGAGGCGGACGTATACACGGCGGCCGGCATGCAGGCGCTTGTGACCGCAATCCGCAATACGGGGGCAACGCAGCCGGTGCTCGTCGGCGGCCTGGACTATGCCAACGACCTGTCGGAGTGGCTCACTCACGCTCCCAACGACCCGCTCAACCAGGAGGCCGCCTCGTTCCACAACTACATGGGCAAGGCCTGCGACAACGTTTCCTGCTGGAACAGCCAGATTGCTCCGGTCGCGGCAAATGTGCCGGTGGTCACCGGCGAGTTCGACGAGGACAACTACCTCGAACCCCAGTGCGCCAACCACACGCCGTCGACGTTCGACCAGGACTACATGACCTGGGCCGACCAGCACGGTGTCGGCTACCTGGCGTGGGGCTGGTGGGTTCTCAGCCAGCAGGAGAAGGACGGCGCGGGATGCAGCGCCTTCTACCTGCTCGACGACTACAACGGCACGCCGGCCGCCCCGAACGGGACCGCTCTGCACGATCACCTGCTGTCGCTGGGAGGTGTCAATCCTGGGAACGGCGGGGGCAGCACCACGAGCAAGCCGCGGATCAAGCTCAAGACATTCAAGGCGTCGGTGGTGGCCGGCGGCTCGAGGGTGCGGTTCACCCTGCGCTCGGCGCAGAGCTGCCGCGGCAGGCTGACCGGCCAGACCGTCAGCAAATACGCGGTGAGCTCGGCCAAGCACAAGCGCCGCAAGGTCTCCCTCGGCTCGGTTCGGTTCTCGCTCAAGGCGGGCAAGAGCAAGACCGTCGTCCTCAAGCTCTCGAAGGCCTCACGCAGGTTGCTGAAGGCCAAGCACAAGCTCAAGGTGCGCATCACGATCACGCTGACCAGCGCCGCCAACAGCCGCACGGTCATTCATCGCAGGATCACGCTCAAGGTACCTCGCGCTCACGTCCGCCACTGACGCGGCGGCGCGCGTCCGGGCTGGGCTGCCGAGATCTCGCCGCGAGTGCCTGTCCTCAGGCTGGGCGCCGGAGGTGATCGAACTCGAGACGACTATGAAGGACCCGCGGCTCGCGTTCTTGACTGGCTGACGCGCGCCAGGTCCTCCGCCCGGCGCTACTCGCGTGCGTACTGCTCGGCCGCCTGCGACTCGAACTCGAAGCCCACGAACTGGTCGTCACCGATCACCCAGGCATCGTGTCCGGGCTCGATGATGTAGGCATCGCCGGGACCGATATCCAGCTCGGTTCCGTCGTCATGCGCGATGTGCAACCGGCCGGATTGCACGACGCCCACGTGTCGTGCCTGGCAGCTGTCGGTGCCGGCGACCGGCTTGATGCAGTCGGACCATTTCCAGCCTGGCTCGAAAGTCATCCGGGCGGCCGTCGCGCCGCCCATCCGGACAACATCGACCCGAGTCTTCTCCGGAGTCCGCGTCTCGTCGGGCGACTCGAAAGCTCGTGATTCAACACCAGCCATTTGACCTGTCCTCCTGTGATGGCGGTCTATTGCGGTCGTGCCGGGGTCGAGGGATTCCGACACTAACCGCAGAGCGAGGGTGGTGCGCAAGCCCGGCGCATTCGCACAAATGGATGTAACGCCCCTTGCGCCGAGCTGGACCAGGGCGCCGTGACCAGAATCCGCCAGGCTGGCGCCGCGGAAACGCCGGCACTCGAGGCGTTGCAGCGCCGGTCCTCCGACGTCTGGCCTGAGTATCGGGAGCAGCTCGCGGCAAATCCCGATGCGATCGAGCTGCCCCAGACCTTCGTCGATCGTGGCTGGGTCCGAGTCGCGGTCGCCGACGAGGGGGCCCCAATCGGCTTTTCGGTTGTGATCCCAACCGACGGTGTGAGGCACGAGCTCGATGGGCTGTTCGTCGAACCGGCGCACATGCGAAGAGGGGTGGGGCGAATGCTGGTTGAAGACGCAGTTGCCCGCGCGTTCCATGAGGGCGCCGAGTATCTAGAAGTGACCGCAGGTCCCGCCGGAGGCTTCTACGAAAAGCTGGGTTTCCAGCTAGTGGGCGCAGCACAGACGCGCTTCGGTCCCGCGGTGCGCATGCGCCGCACCTTGATCCAGCTCCGCCACGCATGACGCACGGGCGGAGCGTCGCGGTGCGGCGCGGCCGCTAGCCGCCGACGCGAATCAGCTTCTTGTTCACGAACTCGTCCGCTCCGAAGCGGCCGAGCTCACGGCCGAAGCCGGACGCCTTCACGCCGCCGAATGGCAGCTCCACGCCCTCCGCACCGACCGCGTTGATGAAGACCATGCCGGCCTCGATCTGGTCGGCCACGCGCAGGGCCTGATCCTCGTCGGAGGTGAAGACGTATGAGCCGAGGCCGTACGGCGTGTCGTTGGCGAGGCGGACGGCCTCCTCCTCGGACGACACCTTGTAGACCTGCGCCACCGGGCCGAAGAACTCCTCCGTGTAGGCGGGGTTGTCCGGCGTGATGTCCGTCATCACCGCGGGCTTGAAGAAGTTGTTCTCACGACCCCCGCCGGCGGCGAGCTTGGCGCCGCTGTCGAGCGCTCGCTTGACCTGCTCCTCGAGTCGCTCGGCCGCCGTGGCCGAGGACAGCGGGCCGATCGCCGTGCCCTCTTCCTTGGGGTCGGAGGGCTCGACCTTGGTCAGCGCGTCCGAGAACTTGGAGACGAAGTCGTCGTAGTACTCGTCGAGCACGACGAAGCGCTTGGCGGCGTTGCACGCCTGACCGGTGTTCTCCAGGCGACCGCCCACCGCGGCCTCCACGACCGCGTCGAGGTCATCGGTCTTGAGGACGATGAACGGGTCGGAGCCGCCGAGCTCGAGCACGACCTTCTTGAGGTGACGGCCCGCGATCTGGGCAACGGCGGCACCGGCGCGGCCCGAGCCGGTGAGGGAGACGCCCTGCACGCGCGGGTCGGCGATCACCCACTCGATCTGCTCGTTGGTGGCGTAGATGTTGATGTAGGCGTCCTTGGGGACACCCGCCTCGTGGAAGATCTCCTCCATCGCCGCGGCCGACTCGGGGCACTGCGGCGCGTGCTTGAGCAGGATCGTGTTCCCGATCGCCAGGTTGGGGCCGGCGAAGCGGGCCACCTGGTAGTAGGGGTAGTTCCACGGCATGATGCCGAGCAGGAGGCCGACCGAGCTGCGGCGGATGAACGCAGAGCCCTCGCCCTCGAGCAGCTCGATTGGCTCGTCCTTTAGAAGGTCGGCCGCGTTGTTGGCGTAGTACTCGTAGATGGCGGCGGAGAACTCGACCTCGCCCACGGCCTGCTCGATGGGCTTGCCCATCTCGCGCACGATGATCTCGCCGAGCTCCTGCTTGCGCTCGTTGTGAAGGTCGGCGACGCGCTGGATGATCGCGGCGCGCTCCTCGACCGTCTTTCCCTTGCTCCAGCCGGCGTGGGCGTCGGCGGCGCGGCCGATGGCGGCCTTCAGGTCGTCGTCGCTGATGGTCTCGTAGGTCTTGAGGGTGTCACCCGTGGCGGGGTCGACAACGGCGTAGTCGGTCACAGCTCTCCTCCACTGATCGGCAAGGCGGTCCAGTGACAGTCAACTACACGCGCGCGGGAAGAGGCAAGACCGCCGTAGACTCGCGCCGTGAATCAGGAGGTTCGCTTCTGCCAGGTGCCGGGTGGACGGGTGGGTTGCGCCACCGTGGGCGACGGGCCACCGCTGGTGCTCGCGCCGTGGTGGATCAGCCATATCGAGCTCGACTGGGAGCGCCCCGACTTTCGCGCGTTCGTGGAGGTGCTCGCCCGAAACCACACGGTGCTGCGCTACGACGCGCTCGGCACCGGCCTCTCCGATCGCACGGACGCCGGGAGCGGCGGCCTCGACGCCGAGCTGGCCACGCTCGAGGCGGTGCTCGACGCGATGGACATGCCGTGCGCGGCGCTGCTCGGCATCTCGAGCGGAGCATGCCTGGCGGCCGCGCTGGCGGCGCGCCGGCCCGAGCGCGTCGAGGCGCTCGTGCTGTACGGCGGCTACGCGTCGGGAGCCGAGATCACCTCACCCGAGGTGCGCGACTCGATCCTGGGAGCCGTTCGCGCGCACTGGGGCCTCGGCTCGCGCCTGCTCGCGGACGTGTTCCTGCCCGAGGCCACCGCGGAGGAGCTCGAGGCGTTCGCACGCTTTCAGCGCGAGGCGGCCTCGGCGGAGGTGGCCGTGGAACATCTCGGCTTCGTGTACTCGGTGGACGTGCGGGAGGACCTGCCGCGCGTGCACGCGCCGACGCTGGTGGTCCATCGCCGCAACGATCGCGCGATCGCCTACGACCGCGGCCGCGAGCTGGCCGCGGCGGTGCCCGGTGCGCGCCTGTTCACGCTCGCCGGCAGCCAGCACCTGCCCTGGCGGGGCGACTCGGCCGCGGTGGTCGCGGCGGTGAGCGAGTTCCTGGGCGGCGGTCCTGTTCGGGTTGCCGGGCGGGCGCGGCCCGCCGACGACGAGCAGGGCGTGCTCACGGAGCGCGAGCTGGAGGTGCTCCGGCTCGTGGCGGACGGGCTCAGCGATGGCGAGATCGCCGAGCGCCTGGTGGTGAGCCCGCACACCGTGCACCGCCACGTGGCCAACGTGCGCGCCAAGCTGCGCGAGCCCTCGCGCGCCGCCGCCGTGGCCAGCGCCGCTCGGCGCGGCCTGCTCTGAAGATGGCCGGATCCGGTGATCGCAGATGGCCGGATCAGGGGAAGCCGGGAGTCCGGGCGGGACGCTCTAATCGCACCATGACCACAGAACCTTCATCTCTCAACGAACGATTCAGCGCGTTCATCTATGACCCGTTCACCTGGCTCGGCGAACGTCGCGGCATGGCACGCCGCCGCCGCGAGCTGCTCTCGAGTGCCCGCGGGCGTGTGCTCGAGATCGGGGCCGGCACGGGGCTGAACGTGCGTCACTACCCGGACGGAGTGGACGAGCTAGTCCTGACCGAACCGGTGGCGAGCATGGCTCGTCGGCTCGAGCGCCGCGCCGCCAGGCGCGAGGGGCAGCCGCGCGTGGTCGTGGCGTCGGCGGAGTGTTTGCCGTTCCCCGACGACTCGTTCGACACCGTCGTGTCGACGCTGGTGCTCTGCACGGTTCCCGAGCCCGATCGCGCGCTGGAGGAGATCCGGCGCGTGCTGAAACCGGACGGCTCGCTGCTGTTCATCGAGCACGTGCGCTCCGACGCGGAGCGCTGGGCCCGCTGGCAGGATCGCCTGGCCGGGCCGTGGGCGGCGTTCGCCTCCGGCTGCCAGTGCAACCGCAACACCCTCGATCTGCTCGCGGCGAGCGGCATGCGCGTGGCCGAGGTGGACCGGCACAAGTGGAGCGGCATGCCGCGCATCGTGCGGCCGCTCGCGATTGGCAGCGCCGAGGTCGCGTAGCCCGACCTTCAGCTCGCTGAAGTAGCCCCAGCCAGCTCCACGGCCAGCTCGCGGAAGCGGTCCACCACCGGGAGGTCGTTGCCCCGCCGCCACGCGATGCCGATTCCCACCGTCGGCTCCGGTGGGTCGAACGGGCGGTAGATCGCGCCTGGCACCTTCAGCCAGCGGGAGCGCTCGATCATGATGAAGCTGACCCCCGCGCCGGCCGCCACCGCGGACACGATGCGCTGCTCGTCGGGCTCGGTGCGGAACGACTCCGGCCAGCCGTTCTCGCCGTAGACCTCGGTGAGCATCTCGATCCACGCTCCCGGTCCATGCTGGCGCGGCCACCAGACCAGCGGCTCGCCGGCCATGTCCTCACGGGCGACGGTTCGCTTGCGCGCCAGCCGGTGGTCGCGCGGCAGGACGCATACGAGCTGTTCGCGGGCCAGCTCGATCTCGTCCAGGTCGGGATCGAGCAGTGGCGGCCGCACGAAGGCGATGTCGATGGTGCCGCGCCGCAGCAGGTCCGCCTGCGTGCTCGTCTGCCCCATGTCCAGCTCGAGGTCCACCTCGGGATAGCGCGCGCGATAGCCGTCGACGATCGCGCCGGCGAGACCGCCGGGCGACGAGCGGGTGAGGTTCACGCGCAGGCGCCCGCGTTCCCCGGCCCCGGCGGCCCGCGCACGCTCGGCCGCGCGCGCCGCCTGAGCGAGCGTGAGTCGCGCCTCGTCGAGCAGCACGACGCCGGCTGCGGTGAGCGTGACGCCGCGCCGGTTGCGCTCGAACAGGCGCACCCCCAGCTCGTCCTCCAGCCGGCGCACCTGCTGGCTCACGCTCGGCTGGGCGATGTGGAGCCGCTCGGCCGCGCGCCGGAAGTGCAGCTCCTCGGCCACCACGACGAAGTAGTGCAGATGCCGCAGCTCCATCGCGCCATGATAGGTAGAAACGCTCACAGGCCGCTGGACTCATCTTGATTCACACAAGCGGACGGCTTACGGTCGCACTGTGGGATGTCCGGCTCACTCGCAGGTCGCGGACGCGTTCGACCCGTTCGACATCGCCGACCCGTTCGACTTCTACGCGCGTGCGCGCGCGGAGGAGCCCGTCTTCTTCAGCGAGCAGCTCGGCTACTGGGTCGTGAGCCGCTACGAGGACATCCAGGCCGTGTTCAAGGACCCGAAGACGTTCTCCTCCGAGAACACCCAGGCGCCGTACAAGCCGCGGCCGTCCGAGGTTCAGCGGGTGCTCGACGACGGCGACTTCCGTGCCTACTCCGGCCTCTCTGCCCGGCAGCCGCCGGAGCACACTCGCCTCCGCGGCTTCATCAACAAGGCCTTCACGCCGCGGCGCGTGGCCACCCTCGAGCCCGAAATCCGCGAGCTCGTGGGGTCGATGATCGACCGCTTCGCCACCCGCGGCCGCGCGGACCTCGTGCCCGCCCTGACCCGCGATCTCCCCGCGTTCGTGATCTTCCGGCTGCTCGGTATCCCGGACGAGGATGCGCCCAAGGTCAAGGAGTGGGCGGCCAGTCGTGTGGTCCTCAACTTCGGCGATAGGCCGCTCCAGGAGCAGCTCCATCACGCCGAGAACCTCGTCCTCTACTGGCGCTACTGCCTGAACCTGATCGAGGCCCGCTTCGAGGAGCCGCGCGACGACCTCCCCAGCGACCTCGTGCGCATCTACGAGTCGGGCGACAAGTCGATCTCGATCGACGAGATGGCCGGACTGGTGTACGGGCAGCTCACGGCCGGCCAGGAGACCACGGCCTCGCTGCTCGCCGAGGGGCTGAAGACCCTGCTCTCGCAGCGCGAGCGCTGGGAGGAGCTGTGCGCCCATCCATCGCTGGTCCCGACCGCGGTGGAGGAGCTGCTGCGGCTCAGCACTCCCGTGTTCGCCTGGAAGCGAACCGCCAAGCGACCCGCCAGGATCGGCACGGTCGACATCCCGGAGGGAGCGAACGTGCTGCTCCTGCTCGGCTCTGCCAACCGAGACGACGAGGTCTTCCCGAACCCGAACGACGTCGACCTCCAGCGCGACAACGCGCGCTCCCACCTGTCGTTCGGACACGGCATCCACTTCTGCCTCGGCGCCTCGCTCGCGCGGCTGGAGGCGCAGGTGGTGCTGGAGGAGCTGACGCGGCGGCTGCCGAGCCTTCGACTCGTGCCGGGCCAGACCTTCGACTACTCGGCGAACACGAGCTTCCGCGCGCCGACCGCCGTGCTCGCCGAATGGGACACGTGGGTCGTGCCGCTCGAGAGCTGCTCGCACGATGACGTCGAGCTCGTGGGAGGCAAGGCCGCGAGCCTCGGCGACTCGATCAGGGCCGGCTTCCCCGTCCCACCGGGGTTCGCGGTGACGACGCATGCCACCGAGATGAGCGACGACGTGGCCGAGGCGATCGCCGCCGCGTACGCGCGGCTCGGCGACTCGGTGCCCGTGGCCGTGCGCTCGAGCGCGATCGCCGAGGACTCGGCCGACGCCAGCTTCGCCGGCCAGCAGGACACCTACCTGTGGGTGGTCGGCGAGGACGAGGTGCTCGAACACGTGAGGCGCTGCTGGGCGAGCATCTGGTCAGACCGCTCGATCGCCTACCGGCACGACCTCGGCATCGACGAATCGCGGATGCGCATGGGCGTGGTGGTGCAGCGCATGGTGGACGCGCGAGTGGCCGGCGTGGCAATGACGCTCGACCCGCGCAACGGCGACCGCTCGAAGATCGCGATCGAGTCGAGCTTCGGGCTCGGTGAGAGCGTGGTCGGCGGCACGGTGACCCCGGACAGCTTCCTCGTGGACAAGGTCATGCTCGAGACGGTGAAGGCAGAGACCTCGGTCAAGTCGATCGAGCTGGTGCCGGACCCGAGCGGCCGCGGGGTGGTGGAGCGGCCGATCGAGCCCGCACGGCAGGCGCGGCCGTCGCTGACGCCGGACGAGGTCAAGGCCGTCGCCGCCCTGGCGAAGAAGGCCGAGAAGGAATACGGCTGCCCGCAGGACGTCGAGTGGGCGATCGACGACACGGGCGTCGTCCTGCTCCAGAGCCGCCCCGAGACCGTCTGGTCGCACCGGCCCGAGCCCGAACCGCGTCCGGCACAGCCGTACTCGCTCGGCATGGGCAGCCTCGTCGAGACCCTCGTCAACCCACTGGCCTCAAGGAGAACCGCGGATGTCGACACCAACCATTAAGCGCTTTGCGAGCCCCTACGAGGACCCGCCGCCGGCCGGCGCCGAGGGCTGGGAGGAGCTCTACCCGTACTACCTCCACTTCCGCGAGGACCGTCGCGAGATGGAGGAGGCGCGCTTCTGGTTCGCCGACACCCAGCACTGGCCCGTGGTGTTCAAGCCGTTCGACGCGATCACCGTCGAGTTCGCCTGCCGCTGCCTCGGCCAGTACAACACCCGCCACTACATCATCCCGCCGGCCAACGGGATCGATTACCGCGTCCACAACGGCTACCTCTACATGAGCCCGGTGGCCGTTCCGGAGGACGAGATCCCCGGCCGCGTGCCGGAGTTCCTCGAGCGCGCGGGTTACTACTTCCAGAACTGGCCCGACCTGCTCGAGAACTGGCACGGCAAGATCCGCGAGCTGATCGCCCGGCTCGAGGCGATCAAGTTCGAGCCGCTGCCCGACCGCGTGCCGCTCGACTGGATCAAGAGCGGCAAGGGGCTCGACCCGCACTTCGAGTTCAGCGCCAACTACAACCGCGCGATCGAGCTGGCCTATCAGGCGTTCCAGTACCACTTCGAGTTCCTCAACCTCGGCTACGTCGCGTACCTCGACTTCTTCACGTTCTGCCAGGAGCAGCTGCCAGGCGTGTCGGAGCTCGGCATCGCGAAGATGGTGCAGGGCGTGGAGGTTGACCTGTTCCGCCCCGACGACGAGCTGAAGAAGCTCGCGCGCCTGGCCGTGGAGCTCGAGGTGGACGACGCGCTTGCGGGCGGCAGCGTGGACGCCGCTCTCGCGGCGGTCGGCGAGCGGCCGCGGGGCGCCGAGTGGCTCGCCGCCTGGACCGCGGCCCAGGACCCGTGGTTCAACTTCTCGTCGGGCAGCGGCATGTACTCGGGCGATCGGGTCTGGCTCGATCACCTGGACATCCCGCTCGGCTTCGTGCGCGACTACATCGGGCGCGTGAAGGCCGGCGAGGAGATCGAGCGGCCCACGGCGGCGATTCAGGCGGAGCGCGACCGGGTGACCGCCGAGTACCGGGAGCTCCTGACCGGCGACGCCGCGCGCGCCGCGTTCGACGAGAAGCTCGGGCTCTCACGACTCGTGTTCCCGTACGTGGAGAACCACAACTTCTACATCGAGCACTGGTCCATGTCGCTCTTCTGGCGCCGGATCAGGGAGCTCGGGCAGGTGCTGGCCGGCGCCGGCTTCTGGAACGAGGCGGACGACATCTTCTACTTGCGCCGCGACGAGGTGCCGCAGGCGATCTTCGACTACGGCAACGGCTGGGCGGTGGGCGCCGAGACGGCGGGCCAGTACCACTGGCCGGCGGAGATCGAGCGCCGCAAGCGGATCATCGAGGCGCTGTCCTCCCGGGCAGCGCTGCCGGCGATGAACGAGCCGCCCGAGGTGGTCACCGAGCCGTTCACCATCATGCTCTACGGCATCACGTCCGAGAGCGTGAACAAGTGGCTCGGCGGTGGCGCCGGCACCGACCTCTCAGGCAAGGCTGCCGCACCGGGCGAGGTCGAGGGCGTGGCGCGCGTGGTGTTCGACGCTTCCGAGCTGGGCGACGTCCAGCAGGGCGAGATCCTGATCGCGCCCGTGACCGCGCCGAGCTGGGGACCCGCGTTCGCTCGCGTGGCCGCCGTGGTCACCGACATCGGCGGCATGATGAGCCACGCCGCGATCGTCTGCCGCGAGTACGGGCTGCCGGCGGTGACGGGCACGGGCCTGGCCACGTCGACGATCCGGACTGGCCAGCGCGTTCGCGTGGACGGGTCTGCCGGAACTGTCACGCTGCTCGACTGATGGCAGGCGATCCGCATGCCGCGGTCTGGGAGGCCGCGCGGCCCTACATGCGCTCTCGCGCGAACGACGTGCACATCCCGCTGTCGTACGCGGACGCGCGCTGGCTGCTCTCCTACCACCCCGAGGCGGACGAGGACGTGGTGCTGCTGAGCGTGCTGTTGCACGACATCGGCTGGGCCGTGCTCGATCAGGACAAGATCATCAGCGAGGGCATGGGCCCGAACGGGATGGAGAGCGAGATCCGCTACGCCCACGAGCGCGAGGGCGCGCGGCTCGCGCGCGAGATCCTCGGCGGGCTCGGCTACGACGCCGCGCTGGTGGACGAGGTGGCGGCGATCATCGACGGCCATGACACCCGCGCGGAGGCGCTGTCGCGCAACGACGAGCTGATGAAGGACTGCGACCGGTTGTGGCGCTTCACCGTTCCCGGGATCGCGCTGAGCTGCGAGTGGACCGGCAAGAGCCCCGCGGCGTACTGGCCGAGCCTCGAGGCGCAGCTCGAGCGCTTTTTCACCGCCGAGGCGGCCGAGCGCGCGCGCGAGGACCTCGCCCTGTCGCGCCAGGCGCTCAAGATCGACCTGCTTCCCGCGGACACGGCACGCGTTTGATGGAGGACCTTCGCGGCCGGGTGGTGTTGATCACTGGCGCCGGCGGGGGCCTGGGCCGGGCGTTCAGTCTGGCGTTCGCCGATGCGGGATCGAAGGTCGTGGCCGCCGATATCGACGCTGCCGCGGCCGGCGAGACGGCCTCGCTGGTGGATGGGCACGCGCTTCAGGTGGACGTGAGCGACTCGGGCTCGGTGAGCTCGATGGCCGATGAGGTGGCGAAGCGGTTCGGCGGGCTTGACGTGCTCGTGAACAACGCCGCGCTCTACGCCGGTCTGCGCCGCGCGCC
>Ga0070659_100003052_pt1 | contig 11904 bp, 8 predicted proteins | sample KBSC23metaG_FD_64666 | JGI IMG/M metagenome (GOLD analysis project Ga0070659, IMG submission 64666) | Corn rhizosphere microbial communities from Kellogg Biological Station, Michigan, USA - KBS C2-3 metaG | ecosystem: Host-associated > Plants > Roots > Rhizosphere > Soil ...
AGGTCAAAATTGCCGGATTCCGTTTGATCTAGTGCGTTCTCGATGTCATTGGCTGAGACAACGTCGATCTCGGAAAATCCAAGAAGCGTCTTCATCATTTCATATGCGTCGTGGTCATCTTCTACGTAAAGGACGCGAACATGGTTGGGGGACTTCATAATGTTCTCCTTATGCAGTATGGGAAGGCTTTAAACCTTTGGCTCGGTATTCCAGGCCGTTATTTTGTCTCGTGAAAAGAGGCTTTCGTTGCGGCTATTTTCGCGTCTCTCCAATATCCAGTTGTTAACAGTACCCGCCATCGATAGCGGTCGGGTCAATACCCGCCGCAGAGATTTAGGGGGATCCGCCGGCCCGGTGTTTCGTTTTATAACCTTAATTGTGTATACGTTTTTCTTCATTTTTTTTCCTAAGGATGCCCTGATATTTCATTCGCCAGATACGCCATCTCCATTTCAAACCGAGCGGACGATAGGTTTCATGAAGTCCAAGCAGCACGCCGGACCGTAGTCTGGCATAGTATAAGGCAAACTGAACCATTTCCATCCCACGTTTCAACCGCGCAAGCCTCACCGATTGCTTTACGCTCCTTACGTTATCCGTTGTTGTCACTATCATTGTCATATCGCTTTTGGTCAAAGTTATCTAAAAAAAGAAAGGCTTCCGTGTAGGGAAAGCCTTCCTAAAGGCCACGTTGGGCTAAACAGAAGGGGTGAATCACTTCTAAAACGGGATTACGCTATTTCCCGAATGGTCGAAAATACATCCATGAGGTGACAGACCAATCGGATATACGGTTTCTCCGCCATAACAAACATTTTATCTAGTTCAAGTTTACGCGTATTAGAGAACGTATATGTACGGTAGCGCACATTAAGATGATTTATTGCATAACATCAGTTCTGCTCGAGTCTATACAGCGCGTTTAAGTTCATCCGCGGCCTTTAGCGCCTCGCGCCGGACATGATCCGCAAGGGCCGGATGAATGATACTCCTGATCTGACCCATCTCGATGCCCTTTTCAGCGGCGACCTTAAAGTCGATGATGTCGTTGACTGCCTTGGTCACTGGGTCCTTATCTGGCGGAAGATCGGCGTGGAGCTTTCGAAATCCGTCGCTGGTTTCCAACGCCTTTGTAATAAGCTCGTGTTCCTCGGGGTCAAGCAGATGAGCTATAAAACCCGCATGTTCGCCCATGATCGTCGTCCAGAAGCTCGACGCCTCGCTGAAGCTGATTGCGACATCGCCCCTCGAGAATTGCGTCAGCCGTCCGGTAAAACGTTCGGCCTCGCGCAGCGTATGGTCAAAGAACGAAGCCCAAACGAGACTCTGCAGCCTCCCTGACGCCTGTTCTGCAGCCATGCGGGCCTTGAAATCTATAAATGGTTTGACCAGCTCGATCGTTGAATGATTAAAGGCGGCGAAGTTGCCGCTATCTAGCTTTGCCGTACGCGTTTTTTCGAATCGGTCGGCAAAGTCAGCCTGGAACTGTTCAGCCTGCGTTCGGACGTCTGATAGTTCCGGCCCCGGCATCAACATAACGAAAAATCTAGCATGCTCCATCAGTTGATCAGTCCAGAAAAGATTTTCCGAAACCGAATGCGCCACCGGATCGGTTGAACCGGCGTCGGGCAAAAAGACTGCCTTTCTACCCTCATTTGTCATAGATAGTTGTGTACTTACGCTCATTTTTTCTCCTTTGGCGGGTTTCCGCGAAAAAGTTCTGTTGTTGCACTTCCGGCTTTCAGGATTCAGTTACTCGCCCATTTCCAAAATAGCCCTGCAAATAGAACGGCCATGATCGCGAGGCCGATCGAGACGGTTACTAATCCCCACATAACGCCGCGATATGATTTGGCGGTATCTTCCCTAAGCGTCATATCTTCGCCATTAATAGTGATGATCTGTTTCGCCATATTTTCCTTACTCGCAAAATCCGTTATAAGCTAAAGGACCCTTCTTCCGCTCAGAAGACGAACGACAAATACGATTGCAGCAACGATCAGCAATAGGTGCAGCATGCCGCCAAAGGTGTGGGATGTAACAAGGCCGATAAGCCATAAAAACAATAAAATAACTATAATTAGCTCTAGCATATTTTTTCACCCTAGCTCTCCTGTCAATCCGTCCGGACAAACCTCGGCCGCTCAAATTTCTCAAAAACTCCGAGCATTCCTTTCGTTAAGATCCGCTGATCGTTCAGGGCTTCGATTGATTCAACTATATGCTCTTCGCAAATGTCTGTATGTGCGTTAGCTCACCTACGGTAAGTCAAATTAGCCTTGTATGGTAAAATTCCTTTATTCATGTTTGATGCCTTTTGAGTTTTGCGAGCATCAGACGACGTGGTATGACCCGACCCGATAACCCGCTTCAAAATCATCTCCTGGCCGCGCTGCCGCCCGATGAATATAACCGTATCAAACCGCATTTGGAAACAATCTCGATGCCGCTCGGCAAAGTCCTCTATGAGTCGGGCGATAGAATGACGCACGTATATTTTCCGACAACGGCGATCATTTCGCTGCTGTATATCATGGAAAACGGGGGAACCGCCGAAATCGGAATCGCCGGGAACAACGGCCTCGTCGGAATCGCCCTTTTTATGGGCGGCGAGACAACGACAAACCGCGCGATAGTGCAAAGCGGGGGGCGGTCCGTTCGAATGAGAGCAGAAGCGGTGAGAACCGAATTTGCGGTGGGCGGTATGTTTCAGAAACTGCTGCTGCTTTATGCTCAGGCGTTGATGACCCAGATCTCGCAGACCGCCGTATGTAACCGGCTGCACAACATAGAGCAGCAGCTTTGCCGGTGGCTACTGATCAATCACGATCAACTCCAAACCAACGAGCTTGTCATGACTCATGACCTCGTCGCCAATATGCTCGGCGTCCGTCGTGAAAGTGTCTCGCTCGCCGCTGCCGAACTGCAAAATAAAGGTGTGATCCGCTATGTACGAGGAACGATCACAATTCTCGACCGAGCGAAGCTGGAGAATGTCGCGTGCGAGTGTTATCAAGTCGTCATGGACGAATATGACCGTCTGCTCGGCAAATACATTTCAAAAAACCGCTGAAGCGTGTAAATAATTCCAACCGTAGATCAATAACCCTTGGCGTATGTGTGTTGGCGCACGGACGCGCATTTTGCATAGGCCCATTCTATATACAGACACTTACACAAAGCAGTCTGCGCACCGCGCAACAGAACGGAAAGCGAAAACGCCGGTACCGCCTGGTTTCTTATGTTGCTTTGGTGATAGGTGTAGTAAGGAATCGAAAATTGCCGCTTGGCACGGCATTGTCATGTAAATTGCGGAAATTGATAACTGCTGAAAATCAATCCTTTACATAACCTTACAAAATACCTGAGTTCATACAGAATTTTGGGAAAATGTAAGTATCAAGACGGGCAGAAAGGGGAGTTTTTTATGAGAAAAGTTATTCTTAAGAGATTTGCGGCGGTATCAGCACTAAGTTTGGCTGCAATGTTGGGAACCAGCGTCGTTGCTAACGCGCAGGGCAACAGCAATCACGATCGGAAACAGGAACAAAAATTAATTAGACAACAGGAAAAAATCGACAGAGAGCGGGCAAAGATGGACCAGCAGCGTCAAAACGAGTGGACGAGGCGAAACACCCGGATCGTTAATACCCGCAACACCCGCGTGGTCACCGGCGGTTATTATACCGTAGAACCGACAGTAAATGTTTCGGCCGGAAACTATCGAGTGTATCGCAACGGCTCTTATTACAACACTGACAACCGCGGCGCGGATTTGCTCAGGCAGGCTGTAAATGAAGGCTATCGCCAGGGCTTTGCAGCCGGACGCTCTGACCGAAGCGGCCGTAGAAACGGCGGCTGGTTGAATTCTGGAGTCTACCGAACCGGAACCTACGGTTATCAGAGAGGCGTTAACCGAAGCCAGTATCAGTACTACTTCCAGCAGGGCTTTCAACGCGGCTACCAGGACGGTTCGAACAGCCAATATCAAGAGGGCTACAGCGGTAACTACCAGTATGGTTACAACGAAGACGGTAAGCTGAACATCCTCGGCACGATCCTTAACGGGATTCTGAACATCAGCAGGTACTAGTCAGAACAAAAACGAGCGGCCGGGCCGCTCTTTTTGTAAATACCCACCAGACGGTTTTTAGCGGCGTTTCGAGTTCGGCCAGGCATTCGACGCATGATTGTTAGAAGACGTCCTCTTGATCTCTACATAAATCCTATTGGTTGGCGGCGGTGATCTTGGCGGTCCAGGTTTTTGAGAACTCCTGCAGGATATTTACATCCTTTTCCGATTTCATGACCCGGTATGCAGATACAAACACCAGCCTTTTATTCAGATACACCAATGACGAAGCGCTCAACAGCGGTATCGATCTGTTGTCAGGTTCGTTTGCGCCGACGTCAACGTGACGGCCAGACCAAGAAAAAGAACGAAAACGAGCGCTCGCATAGGATTTACTTTTTCGAAAAAACTCTTTACACGGAAAAAGGCCACGTGAGGAAATAGCTTCATAATGGTGTGTGTTCCTTGTTCGGGTTATGGGTAGAACAGGGCAAGAATATGTCCGGGCGGGCCGGTTTGTCAAGAATGCGGACGTTCGCGAGATGTTCCATTGACGCAACGCTTGACAACCTATGATACAATGCCATCAGGTGATCTTTGCCTCGGCATTGTCGCTGTTCGGTCTTGGTCTTTGAAATCTGTATGCGAAACATGCCGCGGGGTCGCGCTGTCCCACGGCTGCCGTCCGGGATGGGGTTGCTAAAGCCAATAGATACAATGACTTGCCACATTGTGTCACAATTTGTTTCAAAATCGGGCAAAATCGGCTGGCGAAACGTTGTAAGGCTTTTGTTTTCATCTATTTCCCTGTACCAGCGCACACTGGGACAGTCTTGGGACAAAAATCCGGTGGGACAAATGGGACAAACTGAGACAACGACCTAAACGCTTTGTTCGCAATCACTTCCCTGTCCCAAACCCTGTCCCGTGCTGTCCCACTTGGGACAAAAACCGGGACAAACCGGATGGGACGGCGGCGTTCCTATTTTGTAAGTTCCTGAAAGATGCGGCGGGTTTCGGCGGCGGGCTCAACGCCAAGCTCTTTTTTCAGCAGCTTCTTCAACCCTTCGAACTGGTCGCGGATCGCTGCGGGTTTGCTTTGAGCGGCGAACACCTTCATCACGAGCCGGTGCATGTCTTCGCGAAACGGGTCGTCGGCCAATATCTGGTTCGAATATTTCAACGCCTTTGACCAGTGTTTTTCCGAGAACGAATTTTTCGCAAGCGCGCTCAGCACACGGGAAAACTGTTCACGATAGTAGGCACGGCGTTCCTCGGCCCAGTCCTCGTAAACGCCGGACATGAATTCGCCGCGGTAAAGATCGTGCGCGGCCTCGAGCGACGTTCGAAGCAGGTCGGCATTCTTGTCGCGTTTGGCCTTTTCGGCATCAGACAGCGATCGCTCGAACTCTTCGCAATCTATCGAGTACGACAGTTCGGGATTCAGCTGGTAAGCCCCGTCGCGAAAGACGAGAAAGTTTTGCTTGAGCGTCTGCCGGCTGTTGAGCGCTTTGCGGATGTGCGAGATGGTCGGGTGAAAGTTTTTCTCGATGGACGCGAGGTCCTCGTCAGCCCAAAACTTTTCGATCAGCACGTCCTTTTGAACCCGGCGGTGACGGCTCGACGCAATGCAGCAAAAGATGTCGCGGGCACGCCGCGTCGTCCACGCATCCGCGGCAAAGGGTCTGGCAATGTCGCGATAGATCTCGACCGGGCCGAGAAGCCCGATCGTAAGATCGGTAACGGGCGGCGAGATCTCGGCGGCAGACGCAGCGGCAGGAGCCGGATTCAACTCATCTGCTTTGAGTTCGTTTCGCAGATCGACCGGCAGATGATCGATTATGTCTTCGTGGCCGAAAAGTTCTGGCAGGCGGCGTATCTCGCCCCGCAGCCAATAGTCGTAATCAAACCGCGCCGACAGATCCAGGACGCGCTTGAGCGGCTCGATCATTTCCTTGTGGCTGCCGAGCCGGAAATAAGTTTCGGCCAGCAGCAAGGACGCGACCGCGTCGTCGTAATAATGATTTTGACTGCGAAAAAAATCGAGCAGCCCCGTGATCTCACCGACGAGCCCCTCGGTTTTGTCTTCGGCAAGCTTTATCCGGGCCAGCCAAACGCGGGCGGTGTAAGAACCTGTCGGATTCTTCGCCTTTTCGCGCGAAGCGATCAGGTTTTCGAGCAGGACACGTGCTTTTGAGACGTTGCCGCTAAGCAGGAAAAATTTGGCACGTTCCTCTTCAAACTCGCGTGCCGACAGATCGACGTTCGCGTCGTCGTAGGCCTTTAACGAACGCTCGTAGTATTCGCGGGCGTGTGCGAAATCACTCTTTTCGCGATAGAAATTCGCGTAAGCCTCAAATATCTCGCCGCGTAACGATTTGAGGTTGTAAAGCTGGCACAGCTCGAGGGCCCGTCCGAGATGTTTTTCGGTTTCCTCAAATTCGCCGCGATAAAGGTGCAGGCGCGCGACGTTGAGATGGCCGATCGAGTCCTGCGGCAGTTGTTTGTCGGATAGATCATCGGGGAAAATACGGCCAAGCCAACGCAGCGCTTCGCCGAAATCGCCGCGAAAACCCGGCGGCAGCGCAAGATTATGCGTCACGAGGCGGATGTAATGATCATTGGACAGGCGTTCGGCAAGATCGAGCGCAAGACGAAATTGCTGTTCCGCCGCGGTCCATTTTCCTTCGGCTATCAAGCAAAGCCCGCGCGTGTTCGAGCATTTCAGAAAAGTTTCCGAGTCCGGCGGGACCAACTTTTCAGCCTCTTCGAGCAGCGCCAGAGCGTCCGACGCACGGCCGCGACGGCGCGTAAGGCTTGCGAGCGAGTGCAATGCTTCGGCCTCGCCGACGGTGTCTTTTTGCTGATGGAGGAGCTTCACGGCCCGATGCAAAAGCTTTGAGGACGTTTCGGCTTCGCCCTGCAGCCGCGCGATCTCAGCCCGGTGCAGGACCGCCCTCGGAAACTTTTCCAGTGTTTCAGCCGGCACCTTTTCGGCAAATTGACCAAGCGAGGTGAACGCTCCGGCCTCGATCCATTCATTACCGTGTTCGGCGATCAATTCGGCGGCGCGATCGTAATTTTCCGCTTCGAGAAGGTGCGGCAAGGCCAATTCCCACTGCTTGTTTTTGAGGAAATATTCGGCGATGCGGTTTCGCTCGGCAGCGACGCCGACCTGGCCAATTTCGGAGCGAAGCCGCCGCAGCAAAAATTCACGAAACAAGGGATGAAAACGATATTCCTCGACGACACCGCCGTCGCCGGCGATGGTAAGAAAGACGTTCTTTTGAGCAAGCTCAGGCAAAGCGGCGGAGCAGCGCATATCGGGAAAAAGACGGCTGCAAAGATCGAGCGGGAGCGATTCGAGCAATGACAAATAGAACAGAAGTTTCCGCGTCTCTTCGTCCTCGCGCGAAAGTACCTCTTCGGCAAAGTAATCGAAGATGTCCTTTTCCGAACGCCGAAGAATGTCGTGCAGGTCGATACGCTGCTGCCCGGCGGTCGCGTGTATCTCCTGTTCCGCAACTTGCCGTACGAGTTGGAGCGCTGTGATCCAGCCGTTCGTCCGGTTTCGGTACTCCTCGACTTCTCTTTCCTTTAGCTCGATATTCAACGACTGGGTAAAAAGCCCCTTTACCTCATCATCGTTAAACAGCAGATCGTCACGGGTTATAACAAGCGCGGCTGATTGGCTTCGACGGCGCGTTATCGCAAGCGGCGGATAATCGCGAGTGGTAATTATTAAATGAAGCAGGTCGGACGAATATTGCAGCAGGCGATCGACCAGCTTGTGAACAACGGTATCGCGGCCGATGTGGTGATAATCGTCAAGAACAAGGATCAACGGCTGTTCGACGGTTTGAAGAAGTTCGTTAATTAAAAGATCGGCAGCGCGTTCCGGAAAGCGCGTGACCTCTTCGTTCGCTTCGGCAAGATACGGAAAGATCGCTTCGCCAAAGCCGGAGAAAATGTCCTGAATGCCCCGCGCGATGTAACTCAAAAAAACCACCGGGTCGGCGTCTGTGTGATCGAGCTGGTACCAGACAGTCGGGCGGGTCTGACGGCGAATAAAATCAGCGATCAGGGTCGTTTTTCCGCACCCCGCATCGGCCGCGACCATTGTGATAGGCGAGTTGAGATTCGCTTGTAATTTTTCGGTGAGACGCGGACGATCCAGAAGACCGGAAACAGTGCGTGGAGCAAGTAGTTTTGTTCTTAGAAAGAAGATCGGTTCCTTCATTGCGTTCGGCAAGCAAGAACCATTATATAGGAATCGAACACGGATTTACACGGAAGCGGCCCCCCTAAATCGGAAAGGGCATTCACGCCGGTATTCCGAGAAACTGTTTTATTTTCGAGATCCTGCCGAACGATTCGCGTTGGACAAGGTCTGCAAGTTGTTCGGGCATTTCGTGGAGCATAAAAAACTCACGTGTCTCGTCGCGGGTGAATGCGAGCAGCTTTTCGTCGATGACATTGAGCATCTGTTTTGAGCGTAGCCGCCAGAGCGGTGCCGGCGGACGGCTGCGGCAAAGCATCAGCAGGTGCGTGCTCGGCGGCATCGACGCGATCAGCAGATTGAAAAAATCGCAGAACCACTCGGCGTCAAAAATGTGATGAACGTTATCGAGGACGAGCAGTCTCGGCTCGTTGGAAACCTTTCTTGTTTGCGGCGGAAAGCAGTCTGCGAGAAACTGCGCGATGTTTCCAGGTGCCAGAGCGGCATCAGCCGAGCTTCTTTCGTCGTCTTTCCGGCCACCGGCGATGCATTCCGAAAAATAGTGCGAGAATACACCCCATTCGATGTCCGTCGGGTCTATCGAATACCAGGACGCGTTTGCATGACGCGCTGCAAAATCCGCCGCAAGACACGTCTTGCCCGTGCCCGCGCGTCCTGAGATCAGTGTGGCGCCGTACTGCCCCGCCGAAATAGCAAGCATTTCATGAAGCCGCTGACGATAAACGGGCGAAGCGGTATTGGGGATCTTAAGTTTCTCACCAAGCGGCGGTAGGGTTCTTATGCCCGTTCCGGAGCGGCTATTCCCCGAAAGGCTGACGGTTCCGAGGTCGCTGCGATCCATTTCGTCAAAACTATCGTGAATGGAAATTGCCAGTGTCATAACAAAAATCAATTTATTGCGCCAGACTTGAGGAAAACTTGAATTTTTTAAAAAACGGGCGTTTTTTGACTAACGCGAGGCCGAATCTCAAGTTTTTCTCAAGGGAATATTCATATAACTAAAACCACGCGGATTCGTCCGCAAATTATTGAAATACTTAACAAATTCGGCCCCCGAATCCGGTTTGGCCGATATGAACCCCGTTCTATATGGGGGCATGTGGAACGGGGTTCTTAAAAATACTGATCAAGGAGTTGGATATGAACAAAATTTATTTGATATTGGCCCTGATTTTGTCATTAAGCGTCGCAGGAGCGGCACAACAGCAGAAAAGATCGGGCAGCAGCTCGGTTAACGGATCGGCGAGCGGCAGCGGCTCAGCTTCATCGAAGACAAACGTAAGCCGCAAAAAGGGCAACAATGGCAGGACGCTCTCGCTCGATTCAGCAACGAGTATCGCGGGCGAATTGCAAAGCACGCTGGACGCAAAACATGCACAGGTCGGCGACCAGGTGATCCTAAAAACCACAAAAGCCATTAAACAAAACGGCGAAACTATAATTCCAAAAGGCTCAAACCTGATCGGCCACGTGACCGAGGTCCAACAGCGGACAAAAGGAAATGCGATGTCGAAACTCGGCCTTGTTTTTGATCGGGTAGAGGGCAAAAATCTGTCGGCGGACATCGCTGCGACGGTCGTTTCGATAACGAACGTTAGGGCCGTCAATAACGTTGGCGACACGTTCGGATCGGACGTTATGGGTTCATCGAACACATCGGCAGGCGGTTCCGCACGCACGTCAGGCGGAGGTGGCGGCGGCCTTTTAGGCGGCGGCTCAGGCGGTGGGCTGTTGGGCGGTGTAGGAAATACGGCAGGCGGGCTTGTTGGCGGTGCTACACAAACCGTTGGCGGCGTGGCGAATACGGCTACACAAACGGTCGGCGGAGTTACAAATACAGCAACCCAAACGCTTGGCGGCGCAACAAATACGGTCGGACAGACGATAAACGGCATCACGATCTCGCAATCGGCAAGCGGTTCGGCCAACGGTTCCACGACGCTGTCGTCACCGAACAAGAATGTGAAACTTGAAAAGGGCGTAACATTCAATCTTCAATTGGACAGCAGCGCGACGGCGAATTAAGGAATGAGATTTGCTGAGAGGGCGTTACCGGGGTACAATAGCGGTCACGCCCCCAAAATCTGTTCGAATTTAATACGTTTTGCACTCTCTACCAAAACGGGAATCCAGGTTTGCAGATGAGTGCATTTCGCGTCAAAGAGTTCAATTTGATACCGGTCAGAAAATTTTTTTGCCTTGTTATCCTACTCGCATTTGCGGTCAGTACCGCGAGTGCGGGTTTGTCTATTATCCGCTCGAACGGCATTACATTAACCGGAGCGGACGGTATCACGTTAACCGGTGCTGACGGCATAACCCTGACCGGAGCAGACGGTTTTCTTTCGTACCAGTCGAATGGAATAACCCTGACGGGTGCGGACGGCCTTCCGATCACCAGTCCGGACGGGATCACCTTAACGGGTGCCGACGGAACATCTTATGTTGGTCCAAACGGAATCACGTTGACCGGTGCTGACGGCATTACACTGACAGGCGCGGACGGCATCACGCTTACTGGTGCAGACGGGATAACGCTGACCGGTGCCGACGGAACTCAATATCGAGCGGATTCGATGATCGTCCGACAGCCGAACGGTATCACTCTGACAGGCGCGGACGGAACGAACATGGTCGGAGCCGACGGCATCACCCTGACCGGCGCCGACGACGCTACACGGACAGGCCCCAATACCGTTTCGATACCGAAAGCTGACGGCATTACGCTTACAGGCGCTGACGGAATTACATTGACTGGAGCCGACGGCATTACGCTTACGGGAGCCGATTCGATCACGGGCTTTAATACATCGGGTGTTGTTTTCGATCTGGCGAAGCCGGCAGGAATTACTTTAACTGGTGCGGACGGCATTACTTTAACTGGCGCCGACGGCGTTTCGGCGACAAATCCGACCGGTATAACACTGACCGGAGCCGACGGCATCACGCTTACAGGTGCAGACGATCAAAGCGGCCTGCAAAGCGTCGATCCTGAACTTGCCATCGCCTTAAACAATGCAACGGACGACAGCACGGTGAATGCTATCGTCGTGTTTCACGCGGCGGTGACGGATGCGGACCTTGAGCAGTTCCGCCAGATCGGTATTCTGGGGGGAACAAAATTCAAAATTCTCCCGATGGTTTATGTCACAGGCACCCGGGCACAGATAATTGCCGTTTCGCATATGCCGTCCGTCCGATCGATCTACGGCAACCGCACTTTGACATTTAATTCCGATCCGTATTTCAATCCGACCGGCGTTCAACGCGTTGGTGGTGATAACGATCTGCGAACCGCGAACAGCGGATTACCGGTCATCGGGCGAAACGTAACGGTGGCTGTTTTGGATACCGGCATTAACGCGTTGCATCCTGATCTTGCAGGCCGCGTTGTACAGAATGTGCGTCTCGTCGACACGCAAAGCGCGCCGACGGGATTTATGAATCCAGCACCTGTCGAGAACCTGTCGAACACGGATGCGACCGCCGGCCATGGAACATTCGTCGCGGGCGTGATCGCGGCAAGCGGTCTGAGTTCGTCGGGGAAATACAGCGGCGTTGCTCCGGGTGCCAGACTGTTGGGTTTGAGCGC
>Ga0070659_100003054_pt1 | contig 11899 bp, 8 predicted proteins | sample KBSC23metaG_FD_64666 | JGI IMG/M metagenome (GOLD analysis project Ga0070659, IMG submission 64666) | Corn rhizosphere microbial communities from Kellogg Biological Station, Michigan, USA - KBS C2-3 metaG | ecosystem: Host-associated > Plants > Roots > Rhizosphere > Soil ...
GCGTATGGACACCGTCCTTCGTGATTTGCGATACGCGATTCGGTCGCTGGCGAGACAGCCTGGCTTCTCGCTGGCCGTGGCGCTCACGCTGGCGTTAGGTATCGGCGCGAACACGGCCATCTTCAGTATCGTGAATGGGGTGCTGCTCCGGCATCTGCCCTACCCCAACGACGCCCAGCTCATGACGGTCTGGACGCGGATGGCGAACGGAGAGCATGAGACGGCGTCGATGCCGGACTATCTCGACTGGAAGGCGCAGAACTCGTCGTTCTCGCAGATGACGGCCTACGCGAACTCGAACGACAATCTCGCTGCCCCTGGCGCGGATCCGGAGCGCGTACCAAGCGCCCGGGTGATTGCCGATTACTTCCCGACACTGGGCGTGACACCGGCAGCGGGTCGGTGGTTCGTGCCTGACGAGTTCGTGTTTGGTTCCCATCGTGTGGTCGTGCTCTCGCACGCACTCTGGGTGCGCCGGTTCGGCGCCAGCCCCGGGATTGTCGGACAGACCATCACGCTCAACGCTCGGCCGTACACCGTCGTTGGCGTGGCACCGGAATCCGCGCGGCTTCCGGCGCGAGCGCAGCTCTGGGCTCCATTCGCGATCGACCCAAGCTCACCACCGCCGGGACGACGCGGAGACTTCCTTTCAGTCGTCGGTCGACTCAAACCGGGGATTTCACAGCCGCGCGCACAAAGCGACATGGATGTCATCGGTCGAAGGCTCGCCGCCGCATATCCCGCGACGAATGCGCGCATCGGCGTCCTGGTCATCTCGCTTCATGATCAACTCGTCGGTCAGATTCGCCCGGCGCTGCTCGTGTTCAGCGGCGCCGTGGCGCTCGTGCTACTCATCGCATGCGCGAACGTCGCGAATCTGCTGCTCGCACGCGCGACGGCTCGCGAGCGAGAGATGGCCGTGCGTGCGGCGCTCGGCGCCGGGCGCAGCCGACTCGTCAGGCAGATGTTGACCGAGAGCCTGGTGCTCGCGGTGGCAGGCGGCCTGCTCGGCCTGGCGCTGGCGTGGTGGGGCGTGCAGGGTCTCAGAGCTGCGGCGCCGCCAACGCTGCCGCGTCTCGATGAAGTCGGGCTCGACCCCGTTGCGCTCGCGTTCACGGCCATCGCCGTCGTAGTCACAGGGTTCCTGTTCGGCATCGCCCCGGCGCTCCGCGGCTCCGGCTATGCGCTGCATTCGACACTCGTCGCCGGTGGCCGCGCCGGTATTGGGGGCGGCAGCGGCGAGCGACTACGCGCGGTGCTCGTGGTCGCACAGGTCGCGCTCGCGCTTGTGCTCCTCGTGGGCTCGGGGCTACTCGTTCGCACGTTTGCCCGGCTTCAGCAGGTGGACCTCGGGTTCGACTCCGGCCACGTCCTGACGGCGCAGGTGGTTCTGCCGGGCGTCAAGTACGACACCGATGATCGCGTGATGGGGTTCTTCAACTCACTCCGCGATCGGCTGACGACCACGCCGGGCGTTTCCGTCGCAGGCTTCACGTCGGATGTGCCACTCGCGGGGGGCTACAGCTATCTCTCGTTCGACATCGTCGGCAAGCCCGCGCCGCAGCCGGGCCAGAGCTCTCCCGACGCCGTCAGCACCGTAGCGACCGCCGAGTATTTCTCGGCCATGCGGATCCCACTTCTTTCGGGTCGGCTCTTCACGCCGAGCGACGGGCCTAACGCGCCGCGAGTCGTCGTCGTGAACAAGGAGCTCGTGCAGAAAGCGTTCGGCGGGCGCGATCCCATCGGCGAACGAATCACCTTTGGCAACCTGTCGGACAGCACGAGCTGGCTGACGATCGTCGGGGTCGTCGGCAGCACGCGGCTCGAGGGCGTTGGATTGGAGACCTACTCCCAGGCCTTCACACCCCTCACGCAGACGCCGGTCCCCTATGTGTACGTCGTTGCCCGGACGACCGGCGATCCGCTCGCCCTCACCGGTGCGCTTCGCCGCGAGGTCGTGGCGCTCGACCCAACGCTCCCGATCGCCGGCATCCAATCCATGGACCAGCGAGCAGCAACGTCCGTCGCGCAATTCAAGCTCAACTCCATCATCGTGACGCTGTTCGCCGGTGTTGCGCTCGTTCTGGCGTCCATCGGTATCTACGCCGTGATCTCGTACGCGGTCGCGCAGCGGACGCGCGAGATCGGCATTCGCATGGCCCTCGGCGCCGCGACCGGGGATGTGCTCCGGCTGGTCGTTCGGGACGGCATGGCGCCGGCGGTGATCGGCGTAACGCTCGGCGCGGTGGGGGCGTTCGGTCTCACGCGGCTGATGCGGAGCCTGCTCTACGGCGTCAGCGCAACGGATCCCGTGGTGTTCGGTCTCGTGGCCGGGGTACTCGTGCTCGTCGCACTGGGCGCCTGCTGGGTTCCCGCACGGAGAGCGTCACGCGTGGACCCGAACGTGGCCCTGCGCAATGAGTGAGATGGGAGAACGGAATCGTTCCCGCGTTGGTCCAAAGAAGCATCAGCCCTAGAGGGTCACGCGATGGATACGCTCCTTCAGGACCTCACGTACGCGCTGCGAACGCTTCGGCGGACTCCGGCCTTCACGCTCGCAGCCGTGGCCTGCCTGGCGTTAGGTATCGGCGCCAACACAGCCATCTTCAGCGTCGTCGACGGGGTGCTGCTCCGGCCACTGCCATTCAGGGACCCGGGCTCGCTGGTGATGGTGTGGGAGACGAACCGAAGTCATGGGGCGGACCGCAACGTGGTGTCTCCCGCCAACTACCTGGACTGGCGCGCGCAGAACTCCACGTTCAGCGACATCGGGTCGTACATCGACTGGCGGGCGAACCTGACGGGAGTCGACGAGCCCGTCGAGGTCGCAGTGTCGATCGCCACGGCCTCGTTTTTCCAGGTGCTCGGCGTGACACCGGAGCTTGGACGCGTCTACACCCCGGAGGAAGACGCGCCTAACGGGCCGCAGGTCGTTGTACTCAGTCATCGCCTGTGGGAACGCCGTTTCGGGGCGCGCCGAGAGGCCATCGGCGCGCGACTCGAGCTCAATGGCCGGCCGTCCACCGTGATCGGCGTCATGCCGCCGAGCTTCGGGATCGAGGGGAGCAAGGCAGAGCTCTGGACGCCCATGCACCTCGACCCATCAGTGGATTATCGGACACGGACGGGACGGTATCTCACGAGCATCGCGCGCCTCAAGCCCAACGTGACGCCGCAGCGTGCGCAGGCCGACATGAGCGCCATCGCCCGCCGACTCGAGGCGGCGCACCCGACGTTCAACAGCGCCTGGGGCGCGAATGTGGTGCCGATGTACGAGCAAGTCGTGGGCGGCGTCCGCCGAGCGCTGCTCGTGCTGGGCGGCGTGGTGGCGTTCGTGTTGCTGATCGCGTGCGCCAACGTCGCCAATCTGTTGCTGGCGCGGTCGACCGCCCGCACCCGGGAGGTCGCCGTACGCGCGGCGCTGGGGGCGGGTCGCGGCCGAATGGTGCGGCAGCTGCTGACCGAGAGCGTCGTGCTTTCGGCGTTAGGTGGTGCCGTGGGGCTCCTTCTGGCATACTGGGGTGTTCAGGTCGTCAAGGCGCTTGCCCCGCGCGCTGTACCGCGCATCGCCTCCATCTCGATCGACGGCTGGACGATGGCCTTCACGCTCGTCGTCGCGCTGGTGACCGGCCTTCTCTTTGGCCTCGCGCCGGCGCTTCAGGCGAGCCGTGGGAACCTGCAGACGATCCTTCGCGAGGGTAGCCGAGGGTCGACGGGCAGCGGGCGGGCGCGCACGGTGCTCGTGGCCGCACAGGTGGCGCTGTCCCTGGTGTTGCTGATCGGCGCCGGGCTCATGATGCGCAGCTTCGTACGGCTCCAGTCGGTAGACCCCGGGTTCGACCCGGACGGCGTGCTCACCGGCCGAGTTCAGCTCACCGGCGAGCGGTTTCGCTCAGCGTCGGTCGCAACGGCATTCTTCGATCAGCTCCTCGAGCGCATCGAGAAGGTGCCGGGCGTGCAATCCGCCGGAGCGATCAACTGGCTGCCGTTCGGCGGCGACGGTTCGGCGACGAGCTATTGGATCGAGGGCCGACCGGTGCCGCCACCAACGAGCGAATTCGTGGCCGATGTCCGCGCGGTCGATCCGCGGTACTTCCGGACGATGCGCATACGCGTCGAGCGCGGCGAGTCGTTCGACGCCCGGGCGAACACCGAATCGCCGAAGCAGGTCGTGGTCAACGAGGCGTTCGTGCGCGTGCACTTTCCCACGAGCAACCCGATCGGCGAGCACGTGGTCATGCCGTGGGACGACACACTGCGAGCGGAGATCGTGGGAGTCGTGGCGGACACGAAGCACGCGGGGCTGGACTCCGCAGCCCGGCCAATGATCTATTGGGCAGTGAAGCAGTTTCCCTCCAGCATGATGACGCTCGTCGTGCGAACGAACGGCGACCCGATGCGCCTCGCGCCAGCGATTGCCCGCGAGGTCCGCGCGCTCGACGCGAATCAGCCGTTTGCGGACCCGAAGCCGCTCGACGCGTATCTCAGCCAGAGCGTCGCTCAACGTCGGTTCAGCATGACGCTGCTCGGAGTGTTCTCCGGGCTGGCGCTCGTCCTGGCCGCGCTCGGCATCTATGGTGTGCTGGCGTATTCGGTCGCGCAGCGCACGCGCGAGATCGGCGTTCGGATGGCGCTCGGCGCTCGCGAATCCACCGTGGCCAGCATGGTGGTCCGTGAGGCACTGGGTGTGGTCGGCGTTGGGCTCGTCGTCGGCATCGCGGGTGCGATCGCACTGACGCGCGTGTTGGCCACGTTGCTGTACGACATCAGCCCGACTGACCCGCTCACATTCGCGGGCGTGACGCTCGCGCTCGGCGCGGTAGCCGTGGCCGCGAGCTATTTTCCAGCGAGGCGAGCAGCGCGCGTGGATCCGATTGTCGCATTAAGGCAGGAATAACGGCACGACCCGCCTGGCCGTTTCGATTCCCGATTCCCTATTCCCGATTCCCGACTATGTGGACCTTTCGCTCCAAGACCGCTGATGGTGAGCCGTCGCAGGCTGGCACCGTGGACGCGCCGATTGACCTGTCCCGTCCGCTCCTGTCGCTCAGAAACATCGAGAAGGTCTACGAGACGCCGGCGGGCAAGAACTACGTGCTCAGGCGCATCACGATCGACGTGCAGCCGGGCGAGTTCCTCACGATCATGGGGCCCTCGGGTGCCGGGAAGTCGACACTGCTGAGCATTCTCGGGATGCTCGATGGCGCATGGACAGGCGAGTACGGATTCCTTCACCATCCGATTCACTCGCTCAACAACAAGGAGCGCGTGGCGATCAACAAGCAGTACATCGGCTTCGTGTTCCAGCAGTATCACCTGCTCGACGACCTGACGGTGGCAGAGAATCTCGATGTGCCGCTGTCGTACCGGAACATCAAGCGCGATGAGCGCGCCTCGATCGTCGCGGACGTCCTCGACAAGTTCCAGATGGTCGGAAAGAAGGATCTCTACCCCCGGCAGCTTTCCGGCGGCCAGCAACAGCTCGTCGGTGTCGCGCGCGCCGTGATCGCGAAACCGAAGCTGATTCTCGCCGATGAGCCGACGGGGAACCTGCATTCGACGCAGGCGAAGGAGATCATGGAGCTGTTCCAGAAGCTCAACGAAGCCGGCACGACGATCGTGCAGGTCACGCACTCGGAGACCAACGCCGCGTTCGGCCATCGCATCGTCAATCTCAAGGACGGATGGGTCGTCAGCGATGTACGGCTACGGTAACTCCACACAGGTTACTGGTTACTGGTACAGGTTACTGGTTATAGCTGCCTCGGGACGCTCCGGCCTCCCGAGGCAGCTATAACCAGTGACCAGTGACCAGTGCTGAGCAACCCTAACGAATGACGCCTTGAAGCCGCGCCTTTTGATCGCCGACGACCAGCCCGACGTGCTCGAGGCGCTGCGCCTCCTGCTCAAGGGCGAGCAGTACGAGATCGAGACGGCGAAGTCCCCGGCCGGAATTCTCGCCGCGCTCGAGGCGCGCGATTTCGACGCGGTGCTGATGGATCTCAACTACGCCCGCGACACGACGTCCGGGCAGGAAGGGCTGGACCTGCTGCACAAGATCCAGGCGCTCGACTGGACCCTGCCCACAGTCGTTATGACGGCGTGGGCGAGTACGGTCAGCGCCGTCGAAGCGATGCGCCGCGGGGCATACGATTACGTCGAGAAGCCGTGGGACAACTCGCGGCTGCTGGCGATCCTGCGGAATGCCATCGACATGGGGCGTGCGCTCCGCAAGAGCCAGCGTCTCGAGAGCGAGAACCAGACGCTTCGCCGCAACGGCATGCCTCAGCTCATCGCCGACTCGGCGAAGATGCGTCCCGTGCTGCAGCTCATGGAGCGGATTGGGCCATCGGACGCGAACGTGCTGATCACCGGTGAGCACGGGACCGGCAAGGAGCTCGTCGCACATTGGCTGCACTCGGCGTCCTCGCGCGCCTCGAAGAGCTTCGTTGCCGTCAATATGGGGGGCTTGTCCGAGGGCGTCTTCGAGAGTGAGCTGTTCGGCCACGTAAAGGGCTCGTTCACGGACGCCAAGGCGGATCGCATCGGTCGCTTCGAGCTCGCCGATCAGGGCACGTTCTTTCTCGATGAGATTGCGAACATCACGCTGTCGCAGCAGTCCAAGCTGCTGCGGGTCCTTCAGACGGGCGATGTGGAGCGAGTGGGGTCGTCGAAGGCGCGCCACGTTGATGTGCGCGTGCTCTCGGCAACGAACGTCGATCTGCATACGGAAGTCGCGGCCGGTCGCTTTCGTGAGGACCTGCTTTTCCGGCTGAACACGATCGAGATCCGTCTCCCGCCTCTCCGCGAGCGACGCGAGGACATTCCCGTGCTCGCGCAGCATTTCCTCAAGCGTCACGCGGGACGCTACCGAAAGACCGTCCACGGCTTCGACGCCGGCGGTATGCAGTCGCTGCTCGAACATTCGTGGCCCGGGAACATCCGCGAGCTCGATCACGCCATCGAGCGCTCGGTGCTGCTCGCCCAGGGCGACCTGGTGCGCGCCGGCGATCTCGGATTACGGGCCACCGCACCGGGAACGGCGCCGCGGATCGAGGACCTGACGCTCGACGAAGTCGAGAAGCTCGTGATCCAGAAAGCGCTCAGCCGGTTCGATGGCAACGTCAGCCAGGCGGCGAAGGCGTTAGGCCTGAGTCGCAGCGCGCTCTATCGACGCCTCGAGACCCATGAGATCTGACGATGCGATCTAACGATGCGATCTGAGGAAGGCCGGCGCTTCGGGTGGCTGAACCACGAGCGCCGCGTCTTCGTTCTCTCCCTGGCCGCGGGGGCGCCGGCCGTCATTCTCGCGCTCGTCCTGCTTCGCCTCGGGGATTACTCGGCGAAGGTCACGTGGACGCTGGGGACGCTCGTCGTCGGCTGCTGGTTCATCGTGTCGCTCGTCATCCGCGAGCGGGTCGTGCGGCCGCTGCAGACGCTGTCCAACATGCTCGCAGCGCTGCGCGAGGGGGATTTTTCCCTGCGAGCGCGGAGCTCGCTGTCGGACGACGCGCTGGCGCTCGCGCTGCTCGAAGTGAACAGCCTGGGCAACACGCTCCAGGCACAGCGGCTCGGCGCCATGGAGGCCACAGCGCTGCTCCGCACCGTCATGGCGGAGATCGATGCGGCGATCTTCGCGTTCGACGCGGCCAATCAGCTGCGACTCGCCAATCGGGCCGGCGAACGGTTGTTAGGCGTTCCGATCGAGCGCCTGCTCGGACGGACTGCTGGTGCGTTGGGCCTCGAGCCCTTTCTGTCAGGCGATTCGCCGCGCGTGCACGATCTCGTCTTCCCCGGGCGCAGCGGCCGATGGGAGGTCCGCCGCACCACATTCCGACAGGATGGGCGCCCACACACGCTGGTGGTGATCTCGGACCTGAGCAAGACGCTGCGCGAGGAGGAGCTCCTCGCATGGCAGCGGCTCGTGCGCGTGCTGAGCCACGAGATCAACAACTCGCTGACGCCGATCAAGTCGATCGCGGGAAGCTTGCTGAGCCTTCTCGACCGTGCGCCGCGCCCGCCTGACGCGGACGACGACCTTCGTGGCGGGCTCGGGATCATCGGCACGAGGTCCGAGGCGCTGTCGCGCTTCATGTCGTCCTACGCGCTCCTCGCCCGGCTCCCCGCGCCGAGGCCGGGCCCCGTGGACGTTGGTATCTGGGCACGGCGCGCAGCGGGGCTCGAGCGACGTGTTCCGGTCGAGGTGAGCACCGGACCTTCGCTGGTCATCCAGGCCGACGGGGATCAGCTCGATCAACTGCTCATCAACCTCGTCCGCAACGCGGCTGACGCCTCGCTCGAGACCGGTGGCGGCGTCTCGCTCTCGTGGACTCGCCAGGACGGCCACGTGGACGTCGAGGTCGCGGACGAAGGCCTCGGCCTCACGACCACCGCCAACCTGTTCGTGCCGTTCTACACGACCAAGCCGTCAGGAACGGGGATCGGGCTCGTGCTCTGCCGCCAGATAGCCGAGGCGCACGGCGGCGTCCTGTCGCTGGAAAATCGCGGGGACCGGCGCGGGTGCGTAGCACGCCTTCGCTTGCCCGTGAGCTTCCGCGACATGGTTGGTTAGGCATGCTCTTCCCCTGGACGAGCACCACGGAGTAGTCTTGCGGGTGCCACAACCATGACTGCCTAACGAATACGTGCCTGCCATCCTGTTGGACCACGTGCTGCACCGCTACGGCGACACCATGGCGCTCCGTGACCTGTCCCTGACAGTCGAAGAGGGGGAGGTCTTCTCGCTTCTCGGGCACAACGGTGCCGGGAAGACCACGACGGTCCGCATCGTCAACGGGCTGCTCGCGCCGGCGTCGGGTACCGTGCTCGTGTTCGGACGGTCTCCGCTCACCGATGGGGCCGTCGTCCGGCGTCGGACGGCGGTGTTGACGGAGTCGCCGACACTCGATGACCGCCTAACGGCAGTGGAGACGCTGCGCGCGTTCGCCGAGATGTACGACGTGCCGCGCGCCGATGTGGGACCGCGGATCGATGCGCTGCTCGCCGAGTTCGGGATCGCTGATCGCGCCAACGCTCGTGTGGGCGGCTTCAGCCGCGGCATGAAGCAGCGGTTGTCGCTCGCCCGTGCGCTCGTGCACGATCCCGACCTGCTCTTTCTCGATGAGCCGACGGCTGGGCTGGACCCGGTCGCGACGCAACAGCTCCACGATACGGTTCGCCAGATGGCCCGTACACGGGGACGCACGGTGGTTCTGTGCACGCACAACCTCGTGGAAGCACAAGCGCTGAGCGACCGCGTAGCGGTGCTTGGAGGCGGTGCGCTGCTGGCGCTCGGAACGCCCGCCGAGCTGGCCCGCCGCATAACGCCGCGCCTCGAGGTGACGATCGAGATCGACCCAGCGCGACACGCGGATGCAGTCGCGCTCATTGCCGGACTGGACGGCCTCACGGTCGCGGCCGACCGCACCGGCATCCTCCGCGTCGGCAGCATTCCGCGCGAACGCGTCCCCGACATAGCGGCCCGGTTGGTGGCGAGCGGGATCCCTCTTTACCGACTCGAACCGCACGAGCCGTCACTCACCGACGCATACTTCGCGCTCCAACAGGTGGGCAAAGGGTCGGCATGAACACGCGCATCATCGCCGCCATCGTGCGAAAGGACCTGCGTGTCGTAAGGCGCAGCCGAGCGCTGATGACGCCACTCATCGTGCTGCCAGTGCTGCTCATGATCGTGTTCCCGACGGTTTTCACGTTTCTGCCCCGCATCCTGGGCGGCGCGAGTGCGGCATTCTCGGAGATGTTCCGGAATCTCCCCGATCCGGTGAAGCAACAGTTCGGCGAGTTCACGGAGGCGACGTGGATTCGCATCGTCCATACGCAGATGCTTGCGCCCCTCATGCTGCTCGTCCCGTTCATGGTCGCGAACGTGATCGCCGCCGACGGTTTTGCGGGTGAGCGCGAGCGGAAGACGCTGGAGCCGCTGCTCTACACGCCGGCGACCGACGCGGAGCTGTTCTCCGCCAAGCTGCTCGCGGCGTGGATCCCCGCGGTGATGATCGCGTTCGGTGGAGCGTTCATCTACGCCGTGATTGTGAACGTCACCGCATGGCCTGTCATGCACCGCGTGTTCTTCCCCGACCTCACGTGGACCGTGATGGTGCTGTGGATGGCACCGGCGTTCGCGGCGCTCGGACTCGCCGGGATGCTGCTTGTGTCGCTGCGCGTCCGAGGCATGCAGGAGGCGACCCAGCTCGGGGGGTTGTTCGTGCTCCCGGTCATCGCGCTCGTCGTTGGCGAGGTGCGCGGGGCCATCCTCCTCGGACCAATGATGGCTGTGGCGATCGGGCTCCTGGTGTGGGTGATCGCCGGTGCTTTGCTCCTGTTCGGAGTGAAGCGTTTCAAGCGGACGTCGCTGGTGGGCAAATTGTGATCGCTCCGGCGCCCTGGGCCCTCAGCGATTGACCAATTGGATGATAAAGGTTACCTTTCATCATCCAATTGGTCAACGCGAGCCGCGCGCAGGACGCGTTTCCGCCGACGGCCACGCTGGGTTCGCCCGCCGAAGAGGCTCGCCGCCCTCGTGAATGCTTGGGTCGCTGCAAATCATTGTCAGACAAGTGAGGGAGCAATGGACGTCATGCTCTGGATCCTGATCGGCCTGCCCGCGGGGCTCGCCGTTGCCGCCCTCGCTCCCGAGATGGGGCCCAGGTCCCTGTCACAATCGGGATGGCGTCGTGTGCGCGACATGGCGGCCGGGATGATCGGCGCCGTCGCTGTCGCCTATGCCTTTACTCGATTCTCTCCGGCGCTGCGCGTCGACGGCCTAACGACCGCCCTCGCTGCCCTGGCCGGTGCACTCTGGCTCGCGGGCCTCGTCGAGGTCTACTCGTCGCGACGACGTCCCGGCGAGGATGGTGAGCAACGGCACCCGGAACGGAGCGGCACGCCCCGCGCGATCGAGCTGCCCGCATATGACGCGGTCCGGCAGGCACTCGTTACGGGGCTCATCGAGGACGCACTGGCGCACGACGCCGGGCGCTACGCGGAGATCGGCCGGCAGCTGCCGGGCGTCCGCCACACCCTATCCCGCCAAAACCCGTCGCCGGACTCTCGCCTGAGTGTTGCATTGCGCTTCTGGCGCGGGTGGACGGAAGCGCGCGATGAACGATGGCGCGGGGACGAGGCCGACAAACTCATCGCGATGGCGGACTGGCCGCGCTTCGCGCGAACCATTGCGTCCGATCTGGCGCTCGACCGCGACACCATGGAGCCGGCGGTCGTCACGCGCTTCGGCTGACGAAGCAACGAATCACCCGGGCATGCCCGAGCCCGATCTGGCAAGCGCTCCGCCGAGTGAGCGGAGACTGTAGGTTCCAATTCTTGTCCGGCTCGCGGTGACGCCGCGCCCGGCCGACACGGAGCGAAGCGTTATGGACGCACGCGCGTACTTTGATCTCGTCGACGCGATCAGCGCAGCCAAGAGCGGTGCGGTGCTCGACACTGTGCGCGAGCGAGTGAGCGCGACGGAAATGCACGCATCGGAGAGGCGGGCGATCGCGCGGATGCTGAGATCTCGCGCGGACGCCTTACGCCTCGCCGACGCCGACAAGAGGGGATCGCCGGGCAGCGCTGTCTAGGGGGTGCCCAACACCGGGCTCATTCTCGGTCTCCTCGCGGTCGTTGCCATTGCCGCCGCGGTGGGCCGACGTGTCGGGCTCGCAGACCCGATCGTGTTCGCGATCAGTGGTGTCGCACTCACGCTCGTGCCGGGCATACCGAACATCGCACTGCCACCCTCGTTGGTCCTGGTCGTCTTCCTGCCGCCACTCATATTCGCCGCGGCACAGGACACGTCGTGGGTGGAGATCCGACGGGAGGCGCGGCCCATCCTGCTGCTTGCTGTCGGGCTTGTGCTCGTGACGATGACGTCCGTTGCGAT
>Ga0070659_100003055_pt1 | contig 11897 bp, 9 predicted proteins | sample KBSC23metaG_FD_64666 | JGI IMG/M metagenome (GOLD analysis project Ga0070659, IMG submission 64666) | Corn rhizosphere microbial communities from Kellogg Biological Station, Michigan, USA - KBS C2-3 metaG | ecosystem: Host-associated > Plants > Roots > Rhizosphere > Soil ...
CACACCTCGTCGCGGACCGGCGAATCGTGGGTGTCCATGAAGTGGGTGCCGCAATCCTTGGGGCCGGCGAGGTGGACCTGGACGATCCGTTCCGCCGGCAGTCCTTCGATATAGGCGACGGGGTCGAAGCCGTGGTTGACGGAGCTCACCCAGACATTGTTCACGTCCAGCAGCAGCCCGCAGCCGGACCGCTCGGCCATCCGCGCGAGATACTCCCATTCCGGCATGGAATCGGCGCGGAACTGGAGATAGCTGCTGGGATTCTCCAGGATGAGCGGCCGCCCGAGCCGGTCCTGCACGGCGTGGATGCGCCCGACGACGTGGCTCAGGCTCGCCTCCGTCAGCGGCATCGGGAGAAGGTCGTGGGTGTTGTAGCCGGCAATGCCCGTCCAGCACAGATGATCCGAGATCCACGCCGGCTTCACCCGCTCCGCGAGCGCGGCGAGGGCGTCGAGATATTCGGCGTCGAGCGGGTCCGCCGAGCCGATCGAGAGCGAGACGCCGTGCATGACGATCGGGCGCCGGTCCGCGACCTGCTCCAGCACATGGGCCGCATAGCCGTCGTGGCCGATATAATTCTCGCTGATGATCTCGAACCAGTCGACGCCCCACGCCGACGGTTCGGTCCGCATGAGATGCTCGAAGTGGACGTGGCGAAGCCCCACCCCGTCGCCGAGGTGGGGCAGGCCGAGGCGGGGCGGCACCGTCACGTCGTCGGCGGGAAGACGAGCCTGAGGATATCAGGCGCGGGCATCGGGGGCGGCGTCACCTTGGGATCGCGGCTCTGCAGCACCTGCGCCAGCGCCTTGTAGGCGATGGCGGGCACGGAATCGCCTTTCGCGAACGGCAGCGGCGGGTCGACTTCCTTCGACTGCCAGCCTCCGGAGACCGGTGTGAAGTCGAAGACCCGCATATACCCGTCCTTCGGGTAAAGCTGCGACGCCGAGATGGGCACGCTGCATCCGCCGAAGCCGGCACATTTGTTGTCGCCGGGTGCGGAGAAGATGGTCGGCGCGCCGCACCCGCCTTCGACCTTCCCGCCGCCTGCGGCCGCGCCTCCGGCGGGGCTGCCGCATTTTACCGCGTCGGCATCCGCGCCGCCGCCGCACTTCACGCCGCAACCGGACGCGCCGGCGTGCTGTGACGTGCCGTTGAAGCGCTCGATGGCCGGACTGGAGCAATTACCGCCGGAGGTGGTGGCCGAATGGACGAACCCGCACCCGCCTTGGGCCTGACAGCCGTTGGTGCCGATGCAGCCGTGGAAAATCTCGACCGCCGCGCAGCTATTGGTGCCGCCCTGCTCGAGGCTGAGGCCTTGGCACGAATTGTAGAGCTTGCCCGGTTGCAGCGCCGGAAGGCCGAGCGACAGGTCCGGGGTCGCTCCGAGCACCGCCCAGATGGTCGACATGCGCGATCCTGCTTGCCCCATGCTCGGCTCCGGAAAGCCGAGGGTGGGGTCGACGGTCGCGGACCACCAACGGTTGAGCGTCGTCGTGACAGCGGCGATATCCGCGACGATCGCCTTGCTCAGGAGGTCGAAATTGTGGGTGGCGCTGCCCGGCTCGGTCATCGCATTCATCGCGCTCGCGACCTCCTCCGGCGTCGGGATATTGTACGGATTTGCGGGATCGTAGCCGGCGGTCACCAGATCGCCGGCGCTCCAGTTGCCGCTCTTGCCGGCCGTCGCCCAGGTGACGATCTGCGGGAGCATCCCTTGGATCGTCTGGAACCGGGTGTAATGGTCGACGCCGTCATTCTGGCACCGGGCGGCGGCGTCGGTCGACGCCACCGGCTGCCCGTTGTCATCGTAGCTAGGGTAATCGGATTCCAGATTGGGGCACGAGGCGCGGTATTGCGGCTCCACCGACGCGCCGAGTTGCGCGGTGACCAGCGAGCCCTCGCCCTGATCGGTGATGGCGTCCATCATCTGGCCCATCTGGGCGAGCGCCGGTGCACCGCTGCTGGCCGGATCGACATAAAGTCCGATCTGCGGATATTGCGGCTTCACGCTGTCGGGGTTGCTGCTCCTGGCGCAGTTGAAATAATCCTGCTGGCCTTTGTCGAGCGCGAGGGGCGTGTAGACCGCTTCCCAAAGCGTGGAGCCGTCGGTGTAGGTGAAGTTCAGATAATCCCAGTAGCAGCGATAGAGATTGCCGATCGTGCCGAACAGCGGCAGCGGCTGCGCCGGCGTCCAGTTCGGCAGCGGCGCCACCACGGACGTGTAATTCGATCTGTATTGCGGCAGGATATTCTCCAGCGCCGTCGCCTCGTCCTGCTCGATGGCGAGAAAGAGCTGCAGCCGCGTCACATCCAGGGGACCGAGCTCGACCGGGACATTCTCGTTGGTGGTGTCGGTAAGGTCGATGATGTGGGGGATAACGCTTTGCTCCTTGCCGTAGCATACCCACCCGTAGGCGGGGCTTTGCAGCGCGGCGCTCGTGAAGCTCGGCTCGACGCCGATGACCGCAGCCATGTTCGCTGCCATCTGCAGGTGGAGCATTTCCTCGATGAAGATCGAGAACATCATGTTGAAGGCGGCTTCGTTGGCGCTGGACGGCGTGGCGACAGGAGCCGCGCCCGGCCATAGCCGGCCCTTGTAGAGCGGCCCGTGCGGAAATTCCGGATCTGCCGCGGAGTTGATCTCCCGATAGCCCTCGATCGAGTAGAGGCTGGTCATGTAGAGGGGGATGGTGAACAGCTCGACGTCGATCGCCGCCTGCGCAATGGCGCGGACGGCGGCGATGTCGGTAGTCTTGTTGGCGGGATCGCGGGGGGCTTGTGCGCGCGCGCTGACAGTACGGCTCATACGATTATCCTCGAAGCATCGGCCGTCATCCGCCGGCGCAGTGCGGAAGGATAGAATCTTCGCTGAAGCCCTACCACGGTCCCCACGGAGCCCCACCCCTTGCCTGAGAAGCTATTCCAGCCCCGCGCACAGTCAATCCGCGATTAGCGGGGACGCGCGGCGCACCATCCGTGCCAAAGCGATGCGGGCGCGCCTGTCCGGAAGCGGACAGGCCGGCGTTCGGAATTGTGCGGAAAATCCGCCAATAAAGTTGGTGAGAATTCCCAAAGCTTGAGAAGGGCCTGCTCCGCCGCCGGCCACGCGCACATCAAGAATGGCGGTTTTCCGCCATTTCTCAGACTTGGCACGGGCTCTGCAATCTCCCTGGCATGGCGCCGGATGATCCGGTGCCGGTTCAGGGAGACAGACAATGACCTACGCCAATTCCAGCCTTTCGCAGCTCGCGGTTTCGCTTCTGGGCGCGCTCGTCGCCGCCACCGTGTTCGTCACCGCCGCCGTCGGCCCCGCCGGTCAGCTCATCTGACCGGCGGCAGCCACCCCCTTCCACCGCCACCCAAACAGGGACCAAGCCGATGACCCGCCCCTTCACCCTCGACCGCACCAACCGCAAGCTGATGGGCGTGTGCGCGGGGATTTCCGCCTCGACCGGCGCCGACGCGACGCTCGTCCGCCTCGCCGCGGTGCTGAGCCTGTTCCTCATCGGCCCCGTCGCGATCTTCCTCTACGTCGTCGCCGGCCTGGTCGCGCCGGACGCGGCCTGAGCCATGGACGCGCTCTATGCGGAATGGATGCGCCGGCTGCAGATGGTCCTCGGCCAGCGCCCGAAGCCCGCGCCGCGCCGCTGACCCCGCTCAGCCGCGCCGGTGCGGCATGATGTCCCGGTGCGCGCGCAGCGACCGCATCGCCAGACGCACCTCGTAGAGAAACAATATCAGCCCCACCACCAGCATCAGCATCGCCAGGATGAACAGCCAGGCGATCGGCCGCCCGAACGGGAAATCGGCCAGATCGGCGACGAACAGGATCGCCACCACCAGGCAGATGAACAAGGCGCTCGACGTGCAGCAGCTGATCGCGAGGTTGATCACGGTCATGCGCTGGTCGAGAATGTGCAGCTCCGCGCTCGCCTCGCGCAGCGCCTCGCCCTCCAGCCCCTCATATTGATCCTCGAGCCGGCGCCAGCGGTCGACCGAGCGGGCGAGCCGTCCCGCAAGCACGTTGAGGATCGATCCGATGCCCGCGAGCAGAAATACAGGCGCGATCGCCAGTGAGATAAGGTGCGCGATCGCCGTGACTGGGGCCCCCGTGTTCATGCGCTCCCCTCTATGCGCACCGGCCGCCGCTGTGAACCCGCGGCCCGCCAGGGGCTCCTCGGCGGCCCGGGCTGGCCGGAGGCCGGGTTTGCGCTTATGCCTCCCACCGCCGCTCCTGGGAGGATCCTATCATGCGCCCCGTCATTTTCGCTCTCGCCGCCGTCTCGCTGCTCGCCCTTCCCGCCGCCGCTTCGGCCGCGCTCAAGGAAGGCGCCGTCGCGCCCGATTTCACCACCAGCGGCGCCTTTGCCGGCAAGCCGTTCAAGCTCCACCTCAAGGACCAGCTCCGCCACGGGCCGCTCGTCCTCTACTTCTTCCCCAAATCCTTCACCGAAGGCTGCACCTTCGAAGCCCACGCGTTTTCGGACGCCTCGGCGGATTTCAAGAAGATGGGCGCGCGGGTGATCGGCATGTCGGCCGACGACCAGGAGACGCTGAAGCGCTTCTCCGTCCAGGAATGCCGCAATGCCTTCCCGGTCGCGACGGCGACGCCGGACACGGTCAAGGCCTATGACGTGAAACTGAGGGAAGGCATGCCGCTGACCAGCCGCACCTCCTACGTGATCGCACCCAACGGCAAGGTGATCTACGCTTATTCCGACATGAGCTGGAAGAACCACGTCGCCAACACGCTCGCCGCCGTGAAGGCGTGGAAGGCGAAGCACCGCTGAGGCCGGTCCGGCAGGCGGGCGCCGATACTTTCCGGCGCCCGCAACGGACACAGGTCCGGTGCGTTTTGATCCGCGAGGCGTGGGGGCCTTGTGGAGTAACAGTCATGAAACCGATTTTCTTTGCGCTGACCGCGCTCGGCGGGCTGGCGGCGGCTAGCCCTGCCCTCGCCCAGACCTACCCTTACGGATACCAAGGCAATAACGACCGCTATTACAACAATTACACCAACCGCGGCGGCACCTATTATGACGACGACCGCGCCTATGCGAACGTCTCGGTCGACACCCGCATCGCCCGGCTGGAGCAGAGCCTCAACGCCGGCATCAGGGCCGGCAGCATCGACCGCGACGAAGCGATGCGGCTTCGCGCCGAGCTCCGCGACCTCCGCCGGATGAGCCGCCAATATGGCTATGGCGGCGTCAATTCCGCCGAACGCTCCGACCTGATGGCGCGCCTGCGCACCGTCCAGGAGGACCTCCGCTCGGCCGAAGGCGGCAGCGGCTACGGCTATAATGACGGCTACAATAACGGCTACGGCAGCTCCAGCACCTACGGCAGCGGCTATGGCAGCAGCACGTACGGCAACGGGACCTACGGCAGCAGCACGTACGGCAACGGCTATGGCGGCAGCAGCAGCTACAGCAGCTCGAACAACGGCTATTATGGCCGCGGCGGGCCCTATGAGAATTCCGACGGGTACAGCAGTGGATACGGCACGCTACGCGTCGGCGATGCCGTCACCGGCAGCCTCTACGGAGTCCCGACCGAGCTGCGCGGAACCTACCGCGACGGCTACAATTATTATTACCGGTCGGACGGCCGCGCGATCTACCAGATCGATGCCCGTAGCAACACGGTGCTGCGCATCTATCCGCTGAACCGCTAAGTCACTCGGAGCATCGGGCGGTCCAGGGGATCGCCCGATGCCCTCCAGCCTTTACCGCGCCGCGGGCCCGTCGAGCATCTCGATCGTGCCGTTGAACGGCGGCGCGTCCTTCATCGATGCAGCGACCCGCTCCGCCCCTTCCAGAGCCCGCAGGAAATTGCCCCCGGAGAGCTTGGCCAGGTCCTCGTCGCTCCAGCCGCGGCGGGCCAGCTCGATGAAGAGCAGCGGATATTTGTCGACACCCTCCATCGCGTCGGGATGGGTGCCGCTGATCCCGTCATAGTCCGAGCCGATGCCGACATGGTCGATGCCGGCGATTTTGACGACATGCTCGACATGATCGGCGACCAGGGAGACCGGCACCGGCGGCACCGGATGCGCGGCGTCCCACGCCTCCATCGCCGCCTTGCGCCGGTCGGGCTGGCCGGAGAAGACGTTCTTGACCCGCACCTCCTCGGCATCCCGCGCCGCCATCCGGGCCCGATACTCCTGCGACAGGAAGCCGGGGTAGAAGTTCACCATCACCACCCCGCCGTTCGTCTTCAGCATGGCGAGGACGTCGTCGGGCACGTTGCGCGGGTGGTCCATCAGCGCCCGCGCCGAGCTGTGCGAGAAGATCACCGGCGCCTTCGTCACCTGCAGCGCCTGGCGCATCACGTCGGCGGAGACGTGGCTCAGATCGATCAGCATGCCGATCCGGTTCATCTCCTGAAGAATGGCGCGTCCGAACGGGGTGAGGCCGTGATGGACGGGATCGTCGGTCGCCGAATCCGCCCACTCGGTGTTGGAGCTGTGCGTCAGCGTCATGTAGCGCGCGCCGAGCTGGTAGTAAGTGCGCAGCACGGCAGGCGAGAGGGCGATCTGGTGGCCGCCCTCGACCCCCATCAGCGACGCGATCTTGCCCGCTTTCTCGATGCGGCGGATGTCCGCCGCGGTGGAGGCGAGCTCGAGATCCGCCGGATAGCGCGCGACCATACGCCGGACGATGTCCATCTGCTCCAGCGTGGTCTGCACCGCCGCCGGCCCCTTGATCTCGACCGGGATGTAGACCGACCAGAGCTGCGCCCCGACATGCCCCCGCCGCAGCCGCGGAATGTCGGTCTGCAGCGGCGCGGGGAGGCGCGACGTGTCCGTGCGCAGGTCGAGCGGCTTGCGCCACTGGTCGTACTGCTCGCGTATCTCCCACGGCAGGTCATTGTGGCCGTCGATCACCGGCGACGTCCGCAGCACCCGCTCGACCCGCGCCTCGGGCGTCTCCGCAGGCTTGGCCGCGGCCGCGGGCGTGGCGATGGCCGCAAGGAGGGCGGCGAGGACGATCGGCTTCATAGGCTGGGCTCCTGTTCTGCCGCGAGACTAGAGCTTCGGGCAGCGCCGACAAGGGGCCGCCTCGCCGCTTGACCGGAGCCGCGCAACCCGCTGAACAGGGAGCGATATGAGGAGAGAGGATTTCATGCGCTTCATGACGCTTTCGATCGCCGCCGCCGCCCTTGCCGGCACCGCCATTGCCGCCCGCGCCCAGGCCCCCGGCGACGATCCTTACATCTGGCTGGAGGAGGTCTCCTCGCCCAAGTCGATGGATTGGGTGAACGCCCATAATGCCAAGGCGCAGGCGGTGCTGGAGGCGGATCCGCGCTACCAGGCCTATTTCAATGACGCGCTGGCCCTCGCCCAGGCGCGCGACCGCATCCCGTTCGGCCGCTTCATCCACGGCCAGGTCTATAATTTCTGGCAGGACGCCGACCATGTCCGCGGCATTTTCCGCCGCACCAGCCTCTCCGGCTACGAAGCGCAGGCCCCGTCCTGGGAGACGGTGCTCGACCTCGACGCCCTCTCCGCCGCCGAGAAAGCGAACTGGGTCTACAAGGGCGCGAGCTGCGCCCGGCCGAGCGAGCGGCGCTGCCTGATGAACCTGTCGGACGGCGGCGAGGACGCCGTGACGGTGCGCGAATTCGACCTTCCCACCGGCAAATTCGTCGCGGACGGCTTCGTCCTTCCCAAGGGCAAGCAGCGCGTGACGTGGGAGGATGAGGACACGTTGCTCATCAGCCGCGAATGGGCGCCGGGCGATCTCGGCCGCACCGGCTATCCGTTCATCGTCAAGCGCCTGAAGCGGGGCCAGCCCCTCTCGGCGGCGGTCGAGGTGTTCCGCGGCACGCCGCAGGACGGCGGCTACGGCGTCACCCCGTTCGTGCTGCGCGACGGGGAAAACCGGACCCTGTCCGTGATTTCCCGCCCGATCGACACGTTCAGCGCCGAAACCTACATTCTCACCGCCAAGGGCCCGCAGCGCGTCGCCATTCCCGCCAAGTCGGACCTCTCGGACATGGTCGCCGGCCGGGTCATCATCCACAATCGCGAGGATTGGAGTGTCGGCGGGCGGAGCTTCCCGGCGGGCTCCGTGCTGGCGGTGGACCTCGCCCAGCTCAAGGCTGATCCGGCGCATTTGAAGCCCACCCTCGTCTACGCCCCCACGGCCCGCGAGGCGCTGCAGAGCGCGTCGTCTTCGAAGGGCGTGCTGCTCGTCGACATCCTCGACAATGTCCGCGGGCGAACCCTGCTGTTCACCCCGGGTCCGAACGGCAGCTGGAAGCGCTCCTCCCTGAAGCTGCCCGACAACAGCTCGGTCGGCATCGTCGACGCCAGCGCCGACGACAATAAGGCGCTGGTGTCGGTGACCAGCTTCCTCACCCCGCCGTCGCTGTGGCTCGCCGACGCCGGAACCGGCGAAGCGCGGCAGATCAAGGCGCAGCCGGCGAAGTTCGACGCCTCGAACCTCGTCTCCGAGCAATTCGAGGCGACCTCCACGGACGGGACGAAGATCCCCTACTTCCTCGTCCACCGCCGCAACATCAAGCTCGACGGCAACAACCCGACCTTGCTCTACGCCTATGGCGGATTCGAGGCGAGCCAGACGCCCGCTTATTCCTCCACCACCGGCAAGCTGTGGCTCGAGAAAGGCGGCGTCTACGCGCTCGCCAACATCCGCGGCGGCGGGGAGTTCGGGCCCAAGTGGCACGAGGCCGGCCTCGGCACCAAGCGGCAGATCATCTACGACGATTTCGCCGCGGTGGCGAAGGACATGATCGCCCGCCACGTCACCAGCCCGCGCCGCCTCGGCATCCGCGGCGGATCGAACGGCGGCCTCTTGATGGGCGTGCAGTTCACCCAGCATCCCGAGCTCTGGAACGCCGTCATCATCGACGTGCCTTTGCTCGACATGATGCGCATCTCCAAGATCGCCGCCGGCGCCTCATGGGAGGGCGAATATGGCAGCGTCGAGAAGGACCCCGCGATCCGCGCCTTCTGGGAAAAGACCTCGCCCTACCATGCGCTCAGGAAGGACGGCCGCTACCCCGAGCCGTTCATCTTCACCACCACCAAGGACGACCGCGTCGGCCCCCAGCACGCCCGCAAGTTCGCGGCGAGGATGGAGGAATTCGGCCTCCCCTTCCTCTATTACGAGAACACCGAAGGCGGCCACGCGGCGGGCGCCAATTTGCGGCAGACTGCGCACACCAACGCGCTGGAGATGGTCTACCTGACGCGGAAGCTGATGGACTAAGTTCCTCCCCATCGGGGATGGGGAGGGGGACCAGCCGTAGGGTGGTGGAGGGGTAACTGACCTGCCGTAAGTGGTTCACGCGCGAACCGTTGAGTCCTCGACCTGTCACCCCTCCACCAGCTTCGCTGGTCCCCCTCCCCATCCTGCGGATGGGGAGGCAGGAGGATCAATACGCCCCGGGATTGGCCCGCTGGAATTCGTTCGGGCGGTTCGGGACGACCAGTTCCTGCGTCGCCTCTCGCGTACCCTGCTGGGTGATGCCCTCGCCCGCGCCGGCGGTGATCGGGGCGCAGGTCTTGCCGCCGATATAATCGAGTGCGGCGCGGATCGAGGCTTCCTGCGGGTCGCCCAAGGGCCGGGTGAAGTCGTCGCCCGCCGAGCAGGTCGCCTCCATCTTCGACGCGATGCCGCTGAAATAGTCGCTCAATCCGTTCGCATTCTGCACCGCGAAGGCGATGATGCGGAAGCGGTCGTCGCACGGCGCATTGTCGACGGCGATCTGGCCGACCGGCTTGCCGTAGGTGTTGGTGCCGACCAACGCCTCGTTGCCGTGGAGATAGGGCAGCATCGCGCTGATCATCAGCTCGCTCGCCGAGGCCGTGCCCTTGGTGCCGATGAAGGCGATCTTGGTCGGCGCGATCGATTCGGCCTGCGGCGCGAAATTATGGGTCGAATCGTTGCTCGCTTTCTCGGGTCGGAACTTCAGCCGCTCGAACAGGTCGGCGCTGGTGCGGTTGCGGCCGAGGAGGTCGCCGAAATGGTCGGCGACCGAGATGAGGCCGCCGCCATTGTAGCGCATGTCGACGATGATGTCGGTGATGCCCTGCGCCCGGAATTGCGACATCGCCGCAGTGAGCTGGTCGTTGGCGCTGAGGATGAAGGTCCTGAGGTTGATGTAGCCGACCTTGCGGCCGCCATCGACGATCACCTGCGCGCCGTAGCGCGGCGACAGCGGCGACAGATCGTAATCGGCCTTGGCGACGCTGACGTCGCGGGTGCCGCTCGCATCCTTGATGCGCAGCAGGCGGGTGGTGCCGGCGGTGCTCGGCCCGAGCGCGTAGCTGACGGCCTGGGCGCCGCCGGAGACGAGGAGGGAGCTGACGCTGACGAGGTTGGAGGTGGTGGTGCCGATGGCGATGATTTCGGTGCCGCGGTCGATGCCGGCGGCGAGGGCCGGCGCGCCTTCGAAGGTTTCGAGGATGAACACCCGGTTCGCCACCGTGTCGTAGGACAAGCGGACGCCGAAGCCGGCGCTGCTGCCGGTCGAATTGAACGCATTCTCCTGCGCGATCGAGGTCAAATAGGTGAAGAAGCGGTCGCGGCCCTGGGCGCGCGCGGTGGCGGTCAGCGCGTCGATATAGGCGTCGACGGTGGGGTAAGGCGAGGGATCGAGGCTCGCCGGCAGCGTCTCGGGGAACAGATACCATTCCTTGAGCTGCGCCGACGCCCAATCCTGGCGCGCCCGCAGCGTGCAGCCGGTCGTCCCGCCCGTGCCGCCGCCCGTGGGGACGGAGACGATCGGCGTGCCCGTCGAGCCGCCGGTGCCGTCGCCGCCGCACGCCGACAGCAACGCAGTGAAGCTCAGCAGCAATCCCAGACGCTTACGCATGACCACCCTCTCCCCGGATCGGCACAGCATAACAAAGACTTAGCGCGATGCCAGCGAAGTTTTTGCGGCGGCGGGCCTGCTCTCGTCGCCCCAGCGTAGGCTGGGGCCCTAGCGGGTGAAGAACACCTGTGCTTTTCACCCGCTGGGATCCCAGCCTTCGCTGGGATGACGTAGTCGCGCCACCCCTTATTGATAATCATTCGCATTTCCATTAACTGCGCCCCATGCTCCGACGCTGGCTGCCGTTCCTCGCCGCTCTCCTGCTCGCCCTCGGCGCCGCGGCGCCCGCTGCCGCGCAGCAGGAGGACGTGCAGACGAGCTGGCGGCTGCTCGATTATCTCGCGGTCGATTATCCCGGCGCGGTGCGGGACGGGCGGGTGCTCAGCCCCAGCGAATATAAGGAAATGACCGAATTCGCCGCCTCGGTGCGCGAGCGGATCGGCGCGCTGCCGATGAAGCCGGCCAAGCCCGGCCTCGTCGCCGGCGCCGACTCGCTCAAGACCGCCATCGCCGCCAAGGCCACGCCCGCCGAGGTCGAGCGGCTCGCTCACGGCTTGGGCGCGCAGCTGATCGCCGCTTACCCGGTGCCGCTCGCGCCCCGGACGCTGCCCGATCCGGCGCGGGGCGCGGCGCTCTATGCGGAGAATTGCGCCGCCTGCCACGGCGCCGCCGGAGACGCGAAGACGCCCGCCGCCGCTGCGCTCACCCCGCATCCGGTCGCCTTCACGGACCATGACCGGGCGCGGGAGCGCAGCCTGTTCGCTTATTACCAGGTGATCGACCAGGGCCTCGAGGGCACGGCCATGCAGAGCTTCCGCCGCCTGCCCGAGGCCGACAAATGGGCGCTCGCCTTTCACATCGGCCGTTTCGCCTACCCGCCCACCCTCGCCGCGCAGGGCAAGAGCATCTGGGACGGCGACGACAAGGTCCGGCAGCTCGTGCCCAATGCGGCGGCGCTGACCGGCCTCAGCGAAGCCGCGCTCGCCCGCCGGATCGGCCCGGACAGAGCCGCGGCGGTCACCGCCTATCTGCGCAACGATCCGGCGGAG
>Ga0070659_100003056_pt1 | contig 11891 bp, 13 predicted proteins | sample KBSC23metaG_FD_64666 | JGI IMG/M metagenome (GOLD analysis project Ga0070659, IMG submission 64666) | Corn rhizosphere microbial communities from Kellogg Biological Station, Michigan, USA - KBS C2-3 metaG | ecosystem: Host-associated > Plants > Roots > Rhizosphere > Soil ...
AACCCGCGACCGCGGTCACCGAGAACCCACCCGACATGCCTGGAGCCTAGGGATGAGCCGGCTACAGCACCGGGTCGGGATCGCTACCGAATAGCCGCTTCGCGAACCAGTTCGTCGCGTTCGGGTTGTCGTTGTAGGGCTCAATATCGACGTAGCCGGATGAGCGGTAGAGGCCCTGCGCTGCCTCCAGGCTCGCGTTGGTGTCGAGCACGATCTCGCGGGCGCCGAGTCCGACGGCGTGGGCTTCGAGCTCCGCGAGCAGTTCTCGGCCCCATCCCTTGCCGCGCGCACGATCGCGCAAGTAGAGGTGCTTGATCTCGGCGCGAACCGGGGTAAGCATCCTGACGCCACCGCAGCCGACCGGGCCGAGGTCGTCGTCGACCACGAAGAAGATCCCGGCGGGCGGCACGAACTTCTCGGGGTCCGGGAACACCGTGCGGTACTCGCCGAGGTGCTCGGGAAAGGTGTGTGCGCGCATCGCGAAATACTCCGCCAGCAGCTCGTGCGCGTCATCGTCGGCGGGGGAGGCGGGACGGTAGACCGGCATGGCCCCAGGCTACGCTGGAGGGCATGGTGAGCCCGTGGTGACCGCAGTGGCGATCGTCGGCGCGACCGGGCGGATGGGTCAGCTCGCCACCCGGCTCATCGAGAGCAGTGACGACCTGCGCGTGCATGCCGGGCTCGGCTCGTCCGACCCGATCGAGCGGATCGACGGCGCCGACCTGGTGCTCGACCTCACCGTGCCGGCCGTGTCGCCCGAGATCGTCCGCGCGGCGCTGGATCGCGGCATCCCGGTGCTGATCGGCACCTCCGGGTGGACCGCCGACCGGATCGCCACCCTGACCCGCCGCATGACCGAGCTGCCCGAGCTCGGCGTGGTCATCGTGCCGAACTTCTCGCTCGGCTCGGTGCTGGCGACGCTCGCGGCGACCATGCTGGCGCCGTACTTCAACTCGATCGAGATCGTCGAAGCCCATCACGAGGGCAAGGTGGATTCGCCCTCGGGCACGGCGATCCGCACCGCCGAGCTGATCGGCGCTGCGCGAGCGGATGCCGGGCCGGTCGACGCCCCGCACGCCGACCAGCGCGCCCGCGGCCAGCAGGTTGCGAGCGTCCCGATCCACAGCCTGCGCATGAACGGGCTGCTCGCTCAGCAGGACGTCATCTTCGGCGGCGTCGGCGAGACCGTGCGGGTCAGCCACGAGACGTTCAGCGACGAGTCGTACGCGGCCGGGCTGCTGCTCGGGCTGCGCGCCGCACCCACGGCGCGCGGCGTGATCGTCGGCCTCGACAAGCTGCTCGGGCTGCCCGCGGCGGCGAACCAGGGCTGAGACCGCGGCGATGCGCACCCGGATTGCCGTCGCCATCATGGCGGCGCTGCTCGCCCTGTACCTCGTGTTCGCGGTGCGCTACGGCCTCATCCTGATCGGGACGCGGCAACCGGTCGCGGTCGGCATCGGCGTCGCGCTGCTCGTGCTGCCTGTGGTCGGCGCCTGGGCGATGGTGAACGAGCTGCTGTTCGCCGTGCGGGCCGATCGGCTGGCCAAACGCCTCGAAGACGAAGGGGGGATGCCGAGCGAACCCGTTCCGGTCAGCCCGAGCGGCCGCGTCGACCGGGCTGCCGCCGACGCGCTGTTCCCGAGTTACCAGGCCGCCGTGAACGCCGACCCCGAGAGCTGGCGCGCCTGGTTCCGGCTCGGTCTCGCCTACGACGCGAGCGGAGATCGCCGCCGGGCGCGCTGGGCGACGCGAACCGCGATCAGGTTGGCGCGAGGGAGCTCCGAGCGCTGATCTCGATACGCCCCTGTGGGGCTACTCGATCAGCTCAGTTAGGCGAGTGCCGCGTCGATCGCCTGCTCGACGCGGCGGTCGCGCCACTCGAACCCGTCGGCCTCGAGGCGCGTGGGGAAGACCTTCGCGCTGTCCAGCAGCAGCCGCTCGCCGGCCTCGCCGAGCAGCTTGACGGCGCCCTCCGGGACCCGCAGCAAGTACGGGCGATGCATCCGGCGCGCGTAGGCGTGCGTGATGCGGTCGCTCGTGGCCGGGATCGGACCGACCAGGTTCACCGGTCCGCTGAGCTTCGAGGTGAGCAGGTGACGGATCGCCGCGGCCTCGTCGTGCAGGCTGATCCACGGCCAGTACTGGCCGCCGGTCGCGAATCGCGCGCCGAGTCCGAGCCCGGTGAGCACCCGCACTGGGGCGAGCCCGCCGCCGTGCGCTACCACGACCGCCGAGCGCAGGTTCACCACGCGGGTCTTCTTCGGGGCCAGCGCCGCGGCCGCCTCCCAGGCGGTGACGAGTTCGGGGAAGAAGCCGACCCCGGCCTCCGAGTTCTCGGTGAGCCGCTCGCCGGGACGGTCGCCGTAGAAGCCGACCGCGGATCCACTGAGGAACACCGCGGGGGGCGTCGCCACCTGGTTCATCGCCTCGGCCAGCGCCTGCGTCGGCTGCACCCGAGAGTCGCGCAGCACCGTGCGGTAGCCCGGCGTCCACGGGATGCGCCCGACGCTCGCCCCTGACAGGTTGACGACGGCATCCACCTCGCCCAGCACCCGGAAGTCGATGGTGCGCGCGCTCGGCGCCCAGTTCACCTCATCGTCTGCGGCCGGACGCCGTCGGACCAGTTTGAGCACCTCGTGACCGTCGGCGCGCAGCTGGGCAGTGAGTTCGGTGCCGATGAGTCCGGACGCTCCGGAGATGAGGACGCGCAGCGCGCCACGTGCCGCCACGATCAGGCCAGGCTCGCCTCGAGGGTGATCGGGATGCCCGCCAGGGCTTTCGACACCGGGCAGTTGGCCTTGGCATCCTCGGCGAAGGTCTCGAACTCCTCTTCCGAGATGCCGGGAACCTTCGCGCTCACCAGCAGGTGGCTGCCCGTGATGCCCTCCCCGGGCTGGAAGGTGACCGCCGCGGTGACCTGCAGGCTCTCGGGCGCGTGCCCGGCCTTCGCCAGGCCGTTGGAGAGCGCCATCGAATAGCAGGCGGAGTGCGCGGCGCCGAGCAGTTCTTCGGGCGTGGTCATCCCCTCGACGCCCTCGGCGCGGGCCTGCCAGCTGACCGGCAGCTCGGCCGCATCGCTCGAATCGAGGGATGTCGTGCCGGATCCCGTCGTCAGATCGCCGAACCAGAGGGTGGTTGCTTCGCTCGTGTGGGCCATAGCCCCACCCTACGCGGGCTAGGCGGAGGCGGCGGTGGAGCGGCGCAGCACCCGGGCGCGCACCAGCAGCAGGTAGATCTGGCAGCCGAGGCAGTACCCGAACACCGAGTTGAGGAACGCCGCGATGAAGGCGAGAGCCGCCGCGATCGGCAGCGCCAGGGTCAGGCCGAGCAGGGTCAGGATGACGCCGATCGCCGTGATGAAGAATCCGACACCCTGCGCGAAGGTCGGCGGCACCGGGTCTTCCAGTTCGGCCGGGGGCTTGAGGCGCGGCCGCACCAGTCGCTTGAACAGCAGCCCGTAGGGATGCCGTTGGATGCCGGCGAACGCGCCCCAGGCGAACAGCAGCGTCTGGGCCGCGAAGATGATGAGCGCCGGGACGATCAGGCCGCCGAGCGACAGCCCGATCACGACCAGAAGCAGAACCGCGGTGATGCCGGCGCCGAAGCGCGGACCGCGTGGATCGATCCCAGTCGAGGTGCTCATGCGGCGAGCACCCTGAGCAGTTCGGCCTCGACGACGTCGCGGCGCACGGCCCCGCCGATCCGGGCGCGCACGGCGCCTGCGGAGTCGAGGATCAGGGTCGTCGGGGTCTGGAGCACGTTGAACTGCGCCGCGAGGTCTGGCCGGTGCGCGATGTCGATCTCGACGTGGCGCACGTCGTCGGTGTGGAGGGTCTGCAGCACCTGCGCGGTGGCCCGGCACGGCGCGCACACCTCGGACGACAGCTGCAGCAGGGTCGCGTGCCCGCCGAGTTCGACTCCGCTCACGTTGCCGCTCGCGGCCGTCACCCGGCCCTGCGAGGCGCGCCACAGCAGCCCGAGCACCGTCGCGACGGCGACGAGCCCGATCAGGGTGGCGGCTACCTGCATGATGAGCACGATATTCGCGCCGATCCGCCGACGGGCCAGTGTTGCGGAAGGTTACGGAAATGCCGGAGGGATACCATCGACCCGATGAGCCCCCACCCCTACGAAGACCTGCTGCGCGACACCTTCGAGAACGGCGCGCAGAAGACCGATCGCACGGGCACCGGCACGCGCAGCGTGTTCGGCCGCCAGCTGCGCTACGACCTGTCGCAGGGCTTCCCGCTGATCACGACGAAGCGGGTGCACTTCAAGTCGATCGCCTACGAACTGCTGTGGTTCTTGCGCGGCGAGAGCAACGTGGGCTGGCTGCGCGAGCACGGCGTGACGATCTGGGACGAGTGGGCGGATGCCGCAGGCGAGCTCGGTCCGGTCTACGGCGTACAGTGGCGCTCCTGGCCGACTCCGTCTGGCGAGCAGATCGATCAGATCTCGGATGTCATCGACCAGATCCGCGTGAATCCCGACTCCCGGCGGCTCATCGTCTCGGCCTGGAACCCCGCCGACATCCCACGGATGGCCCTGGCGCCGTGCCACGCGCTGTTCCAGTTCTACGTGGCCGACGGCAAGCTGTCGTGCCAGCTCTACCAGCGCAGTGCCGATCTGTTCCTCGGCGTGCCGTTCAACATCGCGAGCTACGCGCTGCTGACCCACCTCGTCGCCGCTCAGACCGGCCTCGGCGTCGGCGACTTCATCTGGACCGGCGGCGACTGCCACATCTATGACAATCACCTGGATCAGGTGGCCGAGCAGTTGACGCGAGATCCCTTCCCGCTGCCCACGCTGTCGATCACCACACCGCGCGACAGCATCTTCGACTACACCTTCGACGACTTCGAGCTGCACGACTACCAGCACCACCCCGCGATCCGCGGGGCCGTTGCAGTGTGACGGCGGCACTGTGAGCATCTCGCTCATCTGGGCCGAGGCCGCGAACGGCGTCATCGGCGCGGACGGCACCATGCCCTGGCACGTGCCCGAGGACATGGCCCACTTCAAGGAACTGACCCTGGGCTCGACCGTGCTCATGGGTCGCCGGACCTGGGAGTCGTTCCCGCCCCGGTTCCGTCCGCTGCCGGAGCGCCGCAACGTCGTGCTCACGCATGACCCGTCGTGGGCGGCCGAGGGCGCCGAAGTGGTCCATTCGCTGGACGACGGGCTCGCCCTCGACTCCAGCCCGTGGATCATCGGCGGCGCCCAGCTCTTCGCCGCCACCATCGACCGCGCCGCCCGCCTAGAGGTCACCGAGATCGACGCGACACCCGACGGAGACACCTCGGCCCCCGCGATCGACGCCTCGGTCTGGCAACTCACCCCCCTCACGGCCGACGCTCCCTGGCTGACGTCGCGAACCGGTCTGCACTACCGCTTCCGCACCTACGTGCGGATCTGACGGCGCGACCGTTCGCGGTCCGCTCCAGCCGCACAAACATCGTCGAAGGAAGGTGCCACGCACCCTTCGACATCATCGAAGGAACGTGCCACGCATCCTTCGGACGTTCCCGTTCCGTCGCCCGTTCCGGACGCGATCGTCCCGTGTCTGCCGCCTGACTCCAGAACCGCCGACGCGACAGGAGTGCGCCACATGACAGACATAGAGGCAGGCGGCCATTGTGTGACCGCACCGCGACGCCACCACCGGTCGCTCCCAGGACTTGGTCGCAGCATCCGCCGCACAGCTCGAGCGACCTGTCGGGGCGTGGTCCGAACGCGTGTGGACGATGAGCAGGTGTTCGTCGTGGAGGAGGCCTTGCGAGGTCGAGGGGGCATCGCGTGCACGCGCGAGTTACTCGCCGACGGACTCGACGCGCAGCTCATCCGGATGGCCGTCGACTACGACCGCGTCATCCGACTGCGAAAGGGATGGTTCGCGACTCGCGACACGAGTGACGAGATCGTGCGGGCCTTCCGATTCGGAGGATCGCTCGCTTGCCGCTCCGCACTCGATTACTACGATGGCCGCTCGCCGACGGGACCGTTGCATGTCGCGGTTGCGCACCCCGAGCGAGTACCGGCGGCGGCGGGCGTCATCGTCCACCACACTCGCACGCCCATCGATCGGCGCCGCCCGGCGGTCCCGCTCGACGAGGCGGAGCGGCAGGCTGCTCGGTGCGAGTCGGCCTCGCAGCCCGCTAGCCTGGGACGCGTGTCGACGCCAGAGAATCCCTTCGGACAGGTGCTCGTCGCGCTCGTGACCCCGTTCACGGCCGACGGCGAAGTCGACTGGGCCGACGTCGAGAAGCACATCGACGACGTGATCAACGACGGGGCCGACGGCATCGTCGTCACCGGGACGACCGGCGAGACCAGCACGCTCACCGACCCGGAGAAGATCAAGCTGGTCGAGGTCGCCAAATCGGTCGCCAACGGGCGGGCCAAGGTGATCACCGGGGGCGGATCCAACGAGACCGCGCACGCCATCGAGCTCTACAAGCACAGCGAAGCGGCCGGCGCCGACGGGGTGATGATCGTCACGCCGTACTACAACAAGCCGACGCAGGCCGGAGTGCTCACGCACTTCCGCATGATCGCCGACGCGACCGATCTGCCGGTGATCCTGTACGACATCCCGGGGCGCACCGGCATCCCGATCAAGTACGAGACGATCCTGCGCGCGGCCAAGCACCCCAACATCCGGGCCGTCAAGGATGCCAAGGGCGACCTCAGCGAGGTCAGCCGCGTTCTCAACCAGACCGACCTGCTCTACTTCGCCGGAGACGACGCCATGGCGCTGCCGACACTCGCGATCGGCGGAACCGGCGTCATCGGCGTGACCGCCAACATCGCGCCGGCGCCGTATCGCGCCATCATCGACGCGGTCAACGCCAACGACCTGGCCACGGCCACGGCCGAGCACAAGGCGCTCGAGCCGCTGGTGCGGGCCGTGATGACGCACGTTCCGGGGACCGTCGCGGCCAAATACATCCTGCACGGGCTCGGCCGCATCTCCAGCCCCCGCGTGCGACTGCCGCTGGTCGGCCCCGAGGAATCCGAGGCCGCGCTCATCGAAGATGAGATCGCCCTCGTCGGCGCGATCGCGGGTCTCGACTTCTCGAACTTCCGCCCCGACCGCAACGCCGCCGCCGGTGGCGCATTGCCGAAGGTCGCGGGCACAACGCGCTAGGACAGCGCACCAAGGACCGTAAACCACCACATGCCAGGCACCGACGTCTTCGATCCGCCCGCACTCGCCGCAGGAACCCTGCGCGTCACCCCGCTCGGCGGTCTCGCCGAGATCGGCCGCAACATGACCGTCTACGAATTCGACGGCAAGCTGCTGATCGTCGACGCCGGCGTGCTCTTCCCCGAGGAGCACCAGCCGGGCGTCGACCTGATCCTGCCCGACTTCACGCCGATCCGGGATCGGCTCGACGACATCCTCGGGGTGGTGCTCACGCACGGCCACGAAGACCACATCGGCGCGGTGCCCTACCTGCTCAAGCTGCGGCAGGACATCCCGCTGCTCGGTTCTCAACTGACCCTCGCCCTCGTCGAGGCGAAGCTCAAAGAGCACAGGATCACGCCGTACTCGCTCACCGTGAAGGCCGACCAGGTCGAGAAACTCGGCCCCTTCGAGCTGGAGTTCGTGGCCGTCAACCACTCGATCCCCGACGCGCTCGCCGTCGCGATCCGCACGCCGGCCGGCCTGGTGCTGCACACCGGCGACTTCAAGATGGACCAGCTGCCGCTCGACGGCCGCATCACCGATTTGCGGGCCTTCGCCCGGCTGGGCGAGGAGGGCGTCGACCTGTTCCTGCCCGACTCGACCAACGCCGACGTGCCGGGCTTCACCGCCCTCGAGCGCGACATCGGCCCGGTGCTCGAGAGCGTGATCGCCAAGGCCAAGCGCCGCGTCATCGTCGCCAGCTTCAGCAGCCATGTGCACCGCGTACAGCAGGTGCTGGATGCCGCAGCCGCCAACGGCCGCCAGGTCGCGCTGGTGGGGCGCTCGATGGTGCGCAACATGGGGATCGCCGCCGAACTCGGCTACCTCAAGGTGCCGGATGGCGTGCTGGTCGAGCTCAAGAAGGCGCTCGAGCTCCCGGACGACCGGATCGTGTACATGAGCACCGGATCCCAGGGGGAGCCGATGGCGGTGCTGGCGCGCATGGCCAACCAGGAGCACCAGATCGAGGTGGCCGAGGGCGACACGGTGATCCTGGCATCCAGCCTGATCCCGGGAAACGAGAACGCGGTCTACCGCGTGATCAACGGACTGACCAAGCTCGGTGCGATCGTGATCCACAAGGGCAACGCCAAGGTGCACGTCTCCGGCCACGCGGCCGCGGGCGAGTTGCTGTACTGCTTCAACATCATCAAGCCGAAGAACGTGATGCCGGTGCATGGCGAGTACCGCCACCTGACCGCCAGCGCCGCCCTCGCCATCGAGACGGGCGTGCCCGAGCGGAACACCATCATCGGCGAGAACGGCACCGTCGTCGACCTCAAGGACGGCGTGGCGCGGGTCGTCGGGCAGCTCGACGTCGGCTTCGTCTACGTCGATGGATCGACGGTCGGCGAGATCACCGAGGCCGACCTGAAAGACCGCCGGATCCTCGCCGAAGAGGGCTTCATCTCGGTCTTCGTCGCGATCGACACGCAAACCGGTCGCGTGGTGGTCGGTCCCGAGATCCAGGCCCGCGGATTCGCAGAAGACGAGTCGGTGTTCGATGACGTACTGCCGCAGGTCGTGAAGGCGCTCACCGAGGCCGCTCAGAACGGCACGCGCGACACGCACGGCTTCAGTCAGGTGGTCCGCCGCGTCGTCGGGCGCTGGGTCAACACCCAGCACCGCCGCCGGCCGATGATCATCCCGGTGGTCATCGAGGCCTAGGGTCGCTGCCGAGGCCGGTTCGTGACCTTCTGTAGAGCCGACACGCCCTCGTCTTCTGTCATGATGGCGTCGTGATGGCTCGAGTCGCGGGGGTCGCGATCGTTGTGGCGGTGGTGCTGGGGGGATGCGCGGCCACGCCGCCTCATCCGTCGAGCCAACCGCATAGCTCCGCCCCGTCTGCGTCCGCCAGTCCGATCGCGGCCACCCGACCCGCTTTGGCCGATGTGGTCGTCACGACACACGGCATCGGCGATATCCGACTGGGTCAGCCTGTGCCGGCGGACGAGCCCGCCATCGCCATCGTGAGATGGGATGCCACCGCGTGCGTGTCTGAGGGCGGCCTCACCGAAGGGGAGCCGTATGCGGGGCTGTGGGTGGCCAACTACCCGCCGGTTGACGCGCACGATGCCAATGCCTTCGCCTTGGTGACGTCTGATGGCACACACGATGCCCCTGTCGACTACGTCGCGGTGCGCAACGCCAGTGCTGTCCACACGAAGCCGGGAATCACCGTGGGGAGCTCGCTGGATGCGCTGAAGGCGGCATATCCCTCCGGTTTCGCGCAATCCGCCCATGGTCAGAGTGGCGCGGACGTGTACGTGGTCGGTGACGCATCCGGAGTGATCGCGTTCGACGTCTCGGCGCCATATCCCGACAGCCCTTCCGGGTGGGCGACAAGCGATCTCGACAAGGTGATCGGGATGAACATCTACGTTCCAACACCGGGCGCCCAGATCATGCCGAACTTCGGAACGACCAACAGCGGCCTCTGCCCGGATTGATCACGAAGGATCGTCATCGAAGTGTGACGCGCGGCGACCGCGGGCTTGGGATCATGTTGCTATGAGAACACGCGTGGCCGTCGCGGGGGCGGCGCTGCTGATCGCCCTCTCCGGATGCAGCCCGGTGCCGAGCGCAGACGGCACCCCGGGCAGCTCGGTCACCGATCCGCCATCGGCGTCATCCACGCCCTCTCCGGTACCGACCCGGCCGGCGCTGTCGTCGCTCACGATCGGGACCGAGGGCATCGGCGAGCTGGTCATCGGGCAACCGGTGCCATCCGGCGACCCGGACACCGCCTTGGTGCGCTGGGACGAGAACGCATGCGACGGAGGATCGAGCCCGGCGGCATGGGTCGCCGCCTACCCCCATGTGACTCCCGGCCCCTGGGGCGGGCCGTGGCCGTTCGGGATCTCCACCGAAGGGCAGGTCCGAACTGCTCCGATCGGATTCATCCTCGTGACCGCGCCCGGGATAGCGACGGAGAAGGGCATCCGCGTCGGGTCCACGCGCGACCAGGTGCTCGCCGCGTATTCTTCGACCCTGACCGCGACGCCCGGTCCGTTGAGCACGACCTACTCACTGCTCGGGTCGGCCGGCCGGTTGCAGATCGAGGTGCCGTTCGGCACCAGCGGCGCGGCGAGCGGATCCGACACGGTCGCTGCCCTGTCGACCATTCCCGCCTCAGCCGCGCCCTTCACGATGGCGGGCAGCGACGGCGGAGCGCCCTGCTCCGGCTGAGCAGCAGGACGAACTCCCCTCACAGCGCGCCTCCGTTGCGCGCTGCGCGAGCGCGGCTACCGTGACGTCATGGCCACGAGCACACGGTCGTCGACCCCGCGCGCCCGCACGAGCACGACGCGCGGGTCGAATGCGCGCCGCCCGCAGGCCACCAAGAAGTACCCGGCTCAGAAGGCCTACCAGCCCGACGAGCCCGGTCTGCTGACCAGCGCCTGGCTCGGCCTGGCCCACATCGTCGGCGGCGCGGCCCGACTGTTCGGCCGCGAGACCCTGGCCAAGGACGAGCGCCGCGACGGCGTCCCGTTCTTCCTGGTCGTGCTCGCCGTCGCAGGCGCGATCGTCGAATGGTTCAATCCGTCGAACGACGTCGCGATCTCGCTCGATGCGTACACCTTCGGTGGCCTGCTCGGCCGGGTCGCCTTCGCGCTGCCGGTGATCATGCTGGTGTTCGCGGTCTGGCTGTTCCGGCATCCGGCGACCGTGCACGACAACACCCGTCTCGGCATCGGGGGAGCGCTGCTGCTCACCACGATCGCCGGGTTGAGCCATGTCTTCGGCGGGCATCCGCAGCCGAAGGACGGCGCCGTGGCACTTGCGCACGGTGGCGGCATCGTGGGCTGGATCGTCGGCCAGCCGTTCGTCTCGATCAACGCCGGGTGGTTGGCGGTCGTGATCTTCGGCGGCTTCGCCCTGCTGTCGGTCTTCATCATGACCAAGACACCGCCGAACAAGATCGGATGGCGCCTGCGGGAGCTCTACGCCTACCTGTTCGGCGCCCAGGCTCCCGAGCCGCGCGAGAAGCCGAGCGCCGGCGAGACCGGAGCACCCGAGTTCGGCTCGCTCAGCGACCTCGGGCTCGAGCTCGACGACCCGTCGTCGATGCCCTGGTGGCGGCGTGGCAAGCCGAAGAACACCGAGCCGGCCTTCGACAGCCCGGTGGTGGCCGAGACCGAGATCATCGACCACACCAAGGGCGACGACCAGTTCGACATCGACCTGCTCGAAGAACTGGTGCGGGCCGAGGATGCCGTGAAGCGCTTCACCGGCGAGGTCGACAGCGGCGCGACCGGGTTGCGCGACGACGGGGCATCGCCCCTTCCCGGGTTCGGCAGCGCGGCGGAGCGCGGCGCCGCCGGGGAGTTCGACGGCGCTGCAGCACCCGCGACCCCGGCCGCCAGGCCGAGCAGCCCGCCACGGCGGCCGTACCGGCTGCCCGCGGCATCCATCCTGAGCGCGGGCACGCCGCCCAAGGCCAAGACCCCCGCCAACGACGAGGCGATCGCCGCGATCACCAGCGTGCTCGTCCAGTTCCAGGTGGATGCCCGCGTCACCGGCTTCAGCCGCGGCCCGAGCGTCACGCGCTACGAGGTCGAGCTCGGGCACGGAGTCAAGGTGGAGCGCGTGACGGCGCTCGCCAAGAACCTGTCGTACGCGGTCGCGAGCAATGAGGTCAACATCCTGTCGCCGATCCCGGGCAAGAGCGCGATCGGCATCGAGATCCCGAACTCCGACA
>Ga0070659_100003061_pt1 | contig 11878 bp, 3 predicted proteins | sample KBSC23metaG_FD_64666 | JGI IMG/M metagenome (GOLD analysis project Ga0070659, IMG submission 64666) | Corn rhizosphere microbial communities from Kellogg Biological Station, Michigan, USA - KBS C2-3 metaG | ecosystem: Host-associated > Plants > Roots > Rhizosphere > Soil ...
CCGAAATACACCCCGCCGGTGAGCTCGCGCACGAACAGGATATCGAGGTTTTCGATGATCTCCCGCTTTAACGTGGAAGCGTCTGTCAGCGCAGGGAAGCAGATTGCCGGGCGCAGATTGGCGAACGCACCCATATCAAGGCGTAACTGGAGCAAGCCTGCCTCTGGTCGTTTATCAAACGGCTGTCCCGTCCACTTCGGCCCGCCGACGGCTCCGAGCAGGACAGCGTCGGCGCACTGGGCGCGCGCGATGGTGACGCGTTCGATGGGTTCGCCGCAGAAATCGATCGCGGCGCCACCGAACCTTCTTTCCTCAACCGAAATACCGAGCGAGGCATTTCGATTGAGCCATTCAATGACGCGGCGTGCTTCCGCCGTGACCTCGGGGCCGATACCGTCACCTGGAAGGAGTAACATCGTTCTCTGCATCTGAACCCCTGACTGATCAGCCCTGGTAGGAAAGGCGGGTGGCTGCCGCCGTCGGCAGAAACCCTCTGGGTCGTTCCAAACCGCCACTCATGGCGTGATTACCGGTCGGCTCCCATCAGGCGGAAAGTGATGCCAGAAAGCCCTTGAACTCCGCCACGAGGGCGGCAGCGCGCGCACTGCTGATCGCACGGCAATCATACTCCAGTTCGATAGCGGCATTGTCGCCTTCCGCGCCGACTGAGATCGCCAGCTTCACCGGATGGTGAAACCGATCCGCCGCGGCGAGAAGCGAAAATCGCCGATCTTCTGCCCCGGCATTGTGGAAGCGGGTGTAATTGAAAGCCGCCGTGCACAGGGAAGCGCGGTGCGCGCCAAGCAGGTCCGCTACCGGAAAGCTGCCAAATTGCTCCACCTTCGCGAGCAGGTCGTCGAGCGCCCAGAGACGAGCCTTCCAATCTCCTCCTCCGACGTCGAACGGAACCGGCAGCAGGCTCCAGAAGAGACCGAAGGCGCCGGTGGGATCCGACAGGCGATTCGATCGTGCATTCGTGACGACGTCGACGATCGCTCCGCCGCGGCCGAAACTCGCTTCAAGAGCCTGCATGTAGGCGAAGAGAAACAAGGATCTCAGCGGCAAACGCGTCTGCTTCGCGACCGACTCCAGTCGCGACGTCGACATCTGGAGCGATATACGGCCGAACCCGCCCTCGCCCGCCGCTCTCGGCGACGCGGGTGTTGCAACGCCGCTCAGGAGGTCGACCCAAAATGCGCGGACTTGCGCATCCTGCGACGCCTCCCGCTCCAGCGCGACCCGCTCCTTGAAGATGTCCGGCGCGGCACGGACGGCCGGGAGCGGCTGCCTCGCTGCGGGACCGATGCACAAGCTCATGACGGCACGAACGAATTCGACGAATCCCCACCCGTCCTCGATCGCATGATGAGAGGACAAGGCCAGGTTCCAGCGATCCTCTGCGAGCCTGAACAGGTGCGCCCGCATCAATGGAGGTGCGGCGGCGACGTCGAAGCGTTCCTTCAAGTCCGCAGCAAGATGCGCCTCGACCGCGCGATGCCCTTCCTCCTCCGATGAGCCGTACAGGTCGGTGACACCGACGGATATGCCCGCCTCGGAGGCCACAACCTGGATCCAGCGCCCGTCTCCCCGCCGCACGAACCTGCTTCTGAGCGTGGAGCGCTCGGCCACCCGCCCCTGCAAGGCTTCGGCAAAGCGCGTTGGCGAAAAGTCCGGGTCGCGAATCTCGAACAGGTGCTGCGGGTGGTAGACACCGTCGCCGGCTTCATGCTGATCCAGCATGAGCTGCTGGGTGTCGGTGACGGCATAGGAGTCGACGACGTCCGTCTCGTCTTCAACGGCTTCCCGGACCACCAGATGAAGCGGCGCGGGGCGGCGCCCGGTTTCGGATCCGGGCGCGCCTTTCAGATACTGCGCCAGCCGCGCGACGGTGCGGTGCTTCAGAAAGGTCGAGCCGTCGATGACATGGCCGAGTTTTTCCAACCGGGCCAAGACCTGGATGACCCGGATCGAGTCCCCTCCGATCGCGTAGAAATCGTCGTCGACGCTCACAGGCGCGAACTGCGTCACATCCTCGAAGATGCCGACGAGCGCGGTCTCGAGCCCGCCCCGCGGCGCGGCGCCGCGGGGGGCGACGCTTGTCGGATCGGGCAGCGCCGAGAGGTCGATCTTGCCGTTCGCCGTGAGCGGTAGCGCGTCCACCAGTACAATGAAGGAGGGCACCATGTAGTCAGGCAGGCTTTGGCCGAGGGCCTCGCGCAGACCCGCTTCCCAGCCAGGTCCCGTTGTGGAGGACGAGGAGGATGGGACGATGTAGGCGACGAGACGGTCGGGACCGTCACTCCCGGCGAGAACTCGGACGATCGCGGTGCTGACCCCTGCGGCCTGTGCGATGTGGCTTTCGATCTCGCCGAGTTCGATGCGATAGCCGCGTATCTTCACCTGGCGATCGATTCGCCCGAGATAATCCAGTTCGCCGTCGGCTGACATTCGGGCGAGGTCACCGGAGCGATAGAGGCGGCCGTCCGCAAGGTGGGGAAGCTCGACAAACCGCTCCCGCGTTAGCTCCGGCCGCTTGAAATACCCTCGTGCCACGCCCGCCCCGCCGACGCAGAGCTCCCCCTTGGCTCCACGCGGCACGACATTGAGCGCTTCGTCCAGCACATAGGCCGAGAGGTGGGGAAGCGGTCGGCCGATGGCGCTCAGGCCATCGTCGAGCTCTTGGGGCCCAACGCGCTTGAACGTCACGTGGACCGTCGTTTCCGTGATCCCGTACATGTTCACCAGCGCGGGCTTGTCGAAGCCGTGGCGGTCGAACCATAAGCGGAGCTTGCGCGGATCGAGCGCCTCGCCACCAAAGATAACGTATCGCAAGCTGTCGAGGCGAGCCTCCTCGCCGCTCAGCGCGCCAAGCAGATTGTAAAAGGCGGATGGGGTCTGATTGAGGATCGTGACCGCCTCGCCGCGCAACAGTCGGAGGAACTCCTTCGGCGACCGCGCCTCATCCTCCTGTACGATTACCAGCTTGCCGCCGTGCAGCAGTGCCCCGAATATTTCCCAGACGCTGAAATCGAATGCGTAGGAATGGAATAGGGTCCACACGTCCTTGGGCCCGAATGCGAAGAGCGCGCGCGCCGCATCGAACAGGTGGCCGACGTTTCGATGCTCGACCACCACGCCCTTGGGGTTCCCGGTCGAGCCCGACGTGTAGATGACGTAACAGCTCGAATCCGGACTGCAGCTCGGCCACGGCGTTTTTGCCTGCGCGGCTTCGGCCAAAGCGCGGGCCGTTTCGGGCGCGTCGAGCAGCACCCTCTCACAGCCCTCATCGAGCCCGCTGGGGGCGCCGCCGGCGCTGTGCGAGAGAAGCAGCGCGATTTCCGAGTCCTGGGCAATGTAGCGCAATCGTTCCGGCGGCATCGCCGGGTCCAGGGGAACATAGGCCGCAGCCGCCTTCAGCACCGCCAGGATGGAGACGATCATGTCCGGCGAACGCGGCAGGCACAGCCCTACGCGCGATTCCGGGCGGACGCCTCGCGCGATCAACATTGCCGCGAGGGCGTCCGATCGCGCGTCCAGCTCCTTGTACGTCAGCACAGCCTCTCTGTCCGCCACCGCGACCCTGTCGGGAGACAATCGGGCCTGGCTGCGGAAGAGATCGTGCAGGACCGCCGGAGAAGGCTGCGAGGGCTGTTCGCTGTCGATCCGGGACGCCGTGGCACAGTCGAGATGGCCCACCAAAGGCACTTCAGAAACTGGGGTGCCCGGCTGGGCGGCAGACCCGCGAAGCAACTCGCGCAGGCTCTCCGCCATCATTGTGATTGTCGTGGGCGCGAAGAGGTCCGGATCGTAAGCGATACGGCATTCGAGGTTTCCGCGCGCGGGCATGTCGCAGCTGAAGCACAGATCGAATGCGTGGCGCGCCGCACCGCCGGCGCGGTTCGATTCGCTTTGAAGGATGATCTGGCAAAGCGGGGCATGGCTGCCGTTCGGCTGGTGCCCGATCGCCTCCGCGAGCACCGCCAGGTCCTGCTCATCCTCTGTCTCGGCCTGCCCGATTTGGGTCGCGAGCGTGCGGAGGAGTTCCCCGACCGGCTTTGACGGCGGCAGTTCGGCACGCAGCGGATATGCCCCGTCGAAACCGCAAGGCGCACCGTCGGCGGCATCGCAGTTCACACTCGCACTGAATCCGACGACGACGTCGTCCGTTCGGCCGAGACGGCCCACCAGCACCACGAATGCGGCGCGGACGATCGGCAGGGCATCGTCTGACCCGGCGATGGCCACGGCCGGGGCGGCGTCGAGTACAAAGCGATGGGCGGTGACGCGGCAGGCCTGCCGCGCGGGCCGAGGGCGATCGAGAGGCAATGTGTGGATCTCGGACACCCCGGACAGCGCCGTCATCAAGTCCTGGTCGAGGCTGGAATCCCAATCGGGGTCGGAGGACGCGAGAGGAGTCGGCGGTGCAAGAGGCGATTGGCGCACGATCTCCGGATCGCCGGCCGCAAGCCTATCACGGTCGAAGCGGACGTCCGGCGACTCCAGGAGGCTCTCGATCGCCGTCACGTAGAAAGCGAGCACCCGTTCCATCGCCGGGTGCTCGAAGCAATCTCGGCGGAATGTCAGCTGGAGCCTCAGAACGCGGGATTGCTCGTCCTGCATGAAGCTGACCAGGAGTGGAAAATTCGTCTCGCTGTCCAGTGCGTCGATCTCAACGGTCCAGCCGCCACTGGCCCTTTGGGGGGCGAGAGCGCGGAAGTTCACATAATGAAAGACGACGTCGAACAGGGATCGCCCCCCGCTCAGCTCCTGGATCTTGTGGAGTGGGAAGCGGCGGTGCCGGCTGATCGCAGCTTCTTTCTCGGCCAGCGTCGCCACGACGGCGGCGAACGTTTCGGCGCCTGGGTGCCACCTGAGCGGCAGCGTGTTGAGGAACAACCCCAGCAGCGTCTCCGCATCCTCGGCCTCGGGCCGTCCGTTGACGACGACGCCTGTGACGATCTCTCCTTCGCTCGTGAGAAGGCCCAGGATTGTGAGGTGCAGTGACAGCAAGACGGTGCGCACGGACACGCCGAGCCGTGCCGCGAGGGAGAGCGCCTTGTCGAGAAGGATCGTGTCCATCGTGGCAGAAAGCCGCGCGACTCCCTGCACGGCATCGTCGGCCGCCGCGGGTCGATCGGCGAAGGCCGCCGACGGTAGGCCGTCAACCTGTTCCTGCCAGAATCGACGCGAAGCATCCGAGGCGATTGCGCGCCTTTCCAACGTGACGAAGTCGCGGAATCGGGATTGCCTTGGCCTGGGCCTTGCGACGCCGCCGTCTCGCTGTGCCCGGTCCAACAGTTGCGCGAGGAAGACCGTCGCGCTCCATCCGTCGAGTATGGCGTGGCTGAAGCTCATCGCCACGACGAAGTCGCGACGGCCCCTCAGTTGGACGCAGCAGCGAAGCAGCGGGGGCGACGACCAGTCGAAACCGGACCGGCGTTCCTCCGCCACCCACTGATCAAGCCGTTCCCGCTGCGCCGGCCCGTCTTCTTCGCGGGAGTCGATTACGTGCAGCGGAATGCTGGCCTGGCGCCACACGCACTGCAGGGGCTCAGGCGTCGCATCGAGCATGAAGGACGTCCTGAGAACGTCCTGCTCTTCCGCGATGCTGGCGAGCGCCGCCCGGAACGCCGATGCGTTGAACGCACCCTGCACGCGGTAACGCGCGATCTCATGGTATGTGGATCCCGATTTCGCGAGCAGGCTATGGTAGACCATCCCCCCCTGCAGCAGCGACAGCGGGTAAATCGCTTCGACCGGATCGGATGGCTGGGCTGGAAGCTGCACCTCCTGGTGCTGCGCAACGGGCTCGATTTCGTCGGCGGTGGAGGCGTGCCGAACCACGGCGGCGAGCTTTCGCACGGTCTGCCGCAGGATCAGCTCTTCCAGATCGAAATGGAGCCCGGCCGCGCGGGCGCGGGCCAGCACCTTAAGGCTCGAGATCGAATCGCCACCCAGCTCGAAAAAGCCATCGTCGATCCCGACGTTGGAACCGCCCAGCGTCTCGGCAAAGATGCTGCACAAGACCCGCTCCTCCGCAGACCTTGGTTCGGCATGCGGCTCTACCGCACGTGCCGAACTTGCAGCTTGCTGGAGCGCCAAGCGGTCAAGCTTGCCGCTGGCGGTCAACGGAAAGGCTGCGACGGGTACGAAGAGCGCGGGAATCGCATGGTCGGGCAGCCGTCGCGCAAGATGCTCCGCGAGATCGGCGCCGGCGGGCGTCGCATCGCCCTTCGGGACATAGAATGCCGTCAGCGGCGCTCCCTTCGCCGCGTCGACATAGGCCTCCGCCACCGCCTCATGCGCCCTCAGCACATGCTCGATCTCGGACAGGTCGATGCGAAGACCCCTGATCTTCACCTGACGATCGATCCGTCCCAGAAACTCGATATTTCCGTCCGGGCGATATCGCGCGAGGTCTCCTGTTCGGTAGACGCGGATCCCTCCGGTTGCCCGCAGCCCGGGAAGGAAGCTCGCCGCGGTCTTTTCCGGCTTGTTGAAGTAGCCGCGCGCAAGGCCCACCCCGCCAATGTACAATTCGCCAGCCTCGCCAACCGCAGCGGGTTCGCCATTCGCATGGAGGATGAAGAGCTGAATATTGTCGATCGGGCGTCCGATCGGAACCGTCGCGCCCCGATAGCTGGGACGGCAGGCCCAGTAGCTGACGTCGATGGCGGCTTCGGTGGGGCCGTACAGATTGTGGAGTTCGGCGCCGTTAAGCCGTTCGAAGAAGCGGTTTGCCAGATTGGCCGATAGGGCCTCGCCACTCGAGAACACGCGGCGTATCGACGTGCACTCGCCGCACGAGGGCTCGTCGAGCATGGCCGACAGCATGGACGGCACGAAATGCAGCGTCGTCACGCCCGTGGATCTGATGAGGTCCGCCAGATAGCCGGGGTCCTTATGACTATCCGGCCGTGCCATTATCAGCGAGGCGCCCGTGATCAGCGGCCAGACGAATTCCCAGCCGGACACGTCAAACGTGTAGGGGGTCTTCTGGAGGACCACGTCGTCCGTCCCGAGCGCGTATTCCCGCTGCATCCACCAGATTCGGTTCACGAATGCGCGGTGTTCGACCATGACGCCCTTCGGTTCGCCCGTCGAACCTGACGTATAGAGTATGTATGCGAGGTCCGTGCTGGCGGCCCCGGGGGCGCGGGCGAGGTTCCGCGTCGAATAAGCCGACAGAAGTTCCAGATTGCTCTGCGCGTCGAGCGCAAAGGCCTTCGTGCCGGCGGTGGAGACGAGGTCCGCGAAACGCGATTGCGTCAACACGACGACGGGCTCTGAATCGGCCAGCAAATGGCTTAGCCGCTGCGGGTTTGAAGCCGTGTCGAGGGGCAGGTAGGCGCCGCCGGCCTTGAGCGTCGCGAGAATGGCGACGACCATTTCGCACGATCGCTCGAGCAGAAGGGCGACCCGGACATCCGGGCCCACTCCGATCGTTCGAAGGTGGCGCGCAAGGCGGTTCGCGCGGCGGTTCAACGCGCGATAGGTCAGCGCGTCCTGCCCCGGGCAGGCGACGGCGGTGCGGTCCGGCGTCCTTCGAACTTGCGCTTCGATCAGTTCGTGCATGAGGGACTCGCCTGGGAAGGGAGCCTGCGTGTCGTTCCAGGCGGGATCGGGCATCGGTCCGACGCCATCCGCAGGCGATGCGTTGCCGCGCGTCACCTGATCAACGAATCCGCTGAAGCCGCGACTCAACCTGTCGACGGTATCGCCGGCGAAGATGGAGGCATTGAAAGTCCATCTGAGGTCGAGCGTATCGCCTCGGTCGACGACCATTAGGCTGAGTTCATGGGTGCTGCCGTTCGCGCCGGCGCTCGCGCCCTCGAGCGTCTGAAGCAACAATCTTGGCGCCTCTTGAACGGGCGCGGCGCGCCTAGGGCGGTCGAAACGGTTCCAGACGAAAAGCGCTTGGAAGACGGGCGAAGCGCGCTCGCTGCGATCGACTTTCGCCTCGCTTATCATCGCCGCGAGGGCAGCGCGCGCATGCTCCATCGCTTCGAACAATTCCTCTCGAACATGGCGAACGGCGGCTTCGAAATCGCCCCTTCCCGCGAGATCGAACCGCAGGGGCAGCGTATTGGCGAAATCTCCGATCATGGCGGCATCCGCGGGCCGATCATCCATCGGGGTGCCGATGACGAGGTCGTCCTGGCCGCATACCCGTCGAAGCCACAAAGCGAAGCACGTCAACATTGCCATATAGGGCGTGACGCGGTTTTCGCGGCTCAGCCGCCTCAGCGCAGCCGTTTCCTCCGTCCCGAGGGTCCGAACCACGCGCGCGCCCGAGAAGGACGGCAGTTCCGGATAGGGATGGTCGATCGGCAACGCCAGGATCGGCAGCGGCGGCCGGAGTTTTTCCGCCCAATAGCCCCGGCTCCGCGCGCCGCCTTCCGAGGCGAGATAGGCGCGCTGCGCCTGCGCATATTCGGCATAACCGGGTGGCCGCGGGAGGCGCGAGGGCTCCAGCGATCCGGTGAGCTGTTCGTACAGCTGAGACAGCTCGCTCAGAAAAATCCCAACGCTCGCAAAGTCCATCGCAATGTGATGGACGACGATCTGCAGGCGAAGCGGCGTTCCCCCACGGCACAAGGCGTTGACGCGCAGTACCGGCCCTCGCTCCAGATCGAACGGTTCATCGGCTTCTCGGTCGAGCACGCTCTGCATCTCGCTCGCAGACTCGGACACGATCTCGATTCGTTTCCAGACCGGCGGAGAGTCGGGGAGAATGCGCTGCACCGAGCCGGCGGCGCCTTCGCAATAGGTCGTTCGCAGGATCGGATGCCGCTCGATCAGCAGCTCCACGGATCGGCGGAGAGCCTTCAAGTCCGCCTCAGGTCCCAACTCGAGAACGAAGTTGACGTTGTATGCGGCGCTGAACGGCGCCAGCAGATACTGCATCCAGCGGGCCTGCTGCGTAACCGACAGCGGCAGCTCGGGCGCTTCACAGTCTGCCGGCGCGTCACGGGTCGCTAGCATGTTCACAGTTCCGCACAAATCTCGCGGACGCGCGCCGTGAACTCACCTAGCGTCGGCGCATCCAATATCGTCCTGAAGGGAATGACGCACCCCAAAACCTCCTGGATCGCGGCGATCAACCGCTTGGCCGTCAAGGAGTCTCCACCAAGATCGATGAAGTGGTCATCCTCTTCCGGGTCGTCTGCCTGAAAGACATCGGACCAAGCCTGCCGGACAACCCGGTCTGCTTCGCTGTCTCCGGAACCCCCTCTTGGATCAGCTACCGAGTCCATCCCGTTCCCCGCCGACGAATGATCAAAACTCGCGCGGATCAAGGTTTTGCCCGATTCGACGCTGCCTTCGAAGCTAATCATCGGAAGCGGCATCGTCGACGATTTTTACGCGAGGCGGCCGGTGCTGGGGCGGTTCACCGCCTATCTTCTTCAAAGCCGACACTGACAGGGCTTGCGGCTGCAGGAAGCGGCACCTACAGTTTTTGTCAGAATAAATAGGTATAGAAACCACAGATCGGCCGCTCAGGAGAATAGGAAGGCAAGTAATGCAATATGCGTGGGAGAGATCGTATCCGGAGAGCCTGTCCTGGTCCGACCCCCTGCCAGCGCCAGTACCCCTTGAAAGCTACAGCGAGTCGGCGGCATCGACTTGCCCTGACAAAATTGCGATAGATTTCTATGATCGCCTGATCAGCTTTGCCGAACTGGATCTGCTCGCCCGGCGCGTAGCGAAAGGACTACAGAGCCTTGGCGTTGCTCCCGGCGTAAATGTCGGGCTCCTGCTCAGCAACTGCCCGCATTTCGTCGCCTGCTTCTTCGGCACCCTCTATGCGGGCGGCCGGGTGGTGACATTCAGCCCCATCGCCGGCCGCGACGAGTTGGTACGGCAGCTCGAGGACTCAGAGGTGGCGGTGCTGATCGCCGGCAATTGGCTTCCCCAGCATGCCGAGCTCCGCCAAGCCGCAGCGACGACGACGAAGCTCGTCATGTGCAGTCTCGGCGACTTTCTCGACGAAGCGAAAGCCGCAGGGCTCATTGGTCACGCCGCGCTCGGAACGGAAGGCGGGGCGGGTCGTCGCTTCGCGGAGCTGGTCGCGAATGACGGCAGGTTCGCCCCGCACTGGCGTGGCGATTTGCGCGAGGAAGTCGCGGTAATCCAGTATACGGGTGGCACGACGGGCATTCCGAAGGGGGCGATGCTGACGCACGCCAACTTTTCTGCGGTCATGCATATGCGGGACCGGTTGAACGGAAGTCCGCCCCCCGATCATGACCTCAAGATTTTGTGCGTCCTGCCGATATGGCACATTTTCGGGTTGACGATGAACATGCTGAGGGCGGTCGCGACCAAGACGGAGGTCGTTCTCCATCTTCGCTTCGATCCGGGCAAGGTGCTCGCCGACATAGCGGGGAAGCGGGTGGCGGTATTTTCGGGTGTGCCGGCAATGTATGCGGCGCTTGTCGGCCATCCCATGTTCGAACAGACCGACATTTCCTCCGTAAAAAGCTGGGGCTGCGGCGGGGCTCCACTGCCGCCGGAGGTGCGCAGCCGGTTCGAGACGCGCGCACGAATGGACGTGCAGCAGGGCTATGCCTTAACGGAAACCACGTCCTTCGCGGTCCAACGCCTGTCTGCAGATCAGCCGTCGGCTGCCGGCGTGGGCTTGCCGGTGCCGGGAACGGTCGTCGAGGCTGTCGATCTCCAAACAGGGCTGGAGCTCGTCCCGTCGGGCCAGCCTGGCGAGTTGTGCATCACCGGACCCCAGGTCACGATCGGCTACTGGAGGCGACCGGATGAAAATCGCGAAGCCTTCCGCGGCGGCCGTTTCCACACGGGCGACATCGGCTTCATCGACGAAGCTGGATATGTGACGGTGGTCGACAGGAAGAAGGACATGATCCTGGTGGGCGGTCATAACGTATTCCCTGCGAACATCGAGGCGGCGTTGCGCGAGATCGACGGTATCGCCGATGCCGCGGTCGTGGGGATCCGGGATGAAGACCTCGGCGAAGTTCCCAAGGCCTTCGTAGTCATGCTGCCCGGACGCCCTCCGGTGGCGCACCCGGTCATATGCAGGCTGCTGGCGAAGCGGCTATCGAGCTTCGAGATACCGGTGACGACGGAAGTCGTGGATGCCCTTCCGAGGTCGGCAACCGGCAAGATCCTCAAGAAGGACCTGCGCCCACGGGCGAAGACCTGATGGCGGCGGGTGCGTGGGCCGCCAGCGGGGGCCCCCGCCGGCTCCCGGAGAAGGTGCAAAGGGCCGCTCGAGAGGTCGGGGCGGAGGTGACTCGCCGACGGCGACGGCACACCGGCCGACGCCCCTATTCCCGCGATTGGCGGCAACACTCCTGATGACGCCAACGGGAGGAGCCACTTTAGACTATTATGCCTTTGATGGTCAATACCTTAGCACGTATCGTCAGGCCGCCGGAGTCGAGGCTTTATACTAGCTTTTGTACCAGCCCGCGCACGCGCTCCCCTCGTGGCGCCAAGGGGGACCAGGAACTTTGCTCGTGCAATCGACTAGGCGTGTACCTTGGCGATGCTGCAGGTCGTCGACATCTGCTTGCTGTTCACGAAGGTCGAGCCGTATGTTCACACGATTTACGGGGTTGAGGAAGAATTGGGGAGCGCGCAAGCGACGTCGCACAAATACTTCTGCGCACAAGGAGGATCTTCTCGATTCATCTGAGCAAGGCAGCATTCGCTCATCAAACTCAGGCAGCAGCCGCGAGCACGGAAAGGAGCCGGGCTCCTTCTAACGCCCGGCGCAGGCCGACGTCGCCGACATGAGCATATATGGCAGTCGTGGCGATATTCGCATGCCCCAGCAGCCGCTGCAGAAATCGCAGATCGACACCCTCTTCGAGCAACAACGTTGCGCACGTATGCCTCA